>Ga0137410_10000665_pt1 | contig 23864 bp, 20 predicted proteins | sample CZODoug1_16funga_FD_108878 | JGI IMG/M metagenome (GOLD analysis project Ga0137410, IMG submission 108878) | Vadose zone soil fungal communities from Angelo Coast Range Reserve, California, USA - CZODoug1_16fungal (Illumina Assembly) | ecosystem: Environmental > Terrestrial > Soil > Vadose zone... | reverse complement strand
CAAAAACCGACTACGCCGGTGAGTGATGGGATGAAGAAGTGGAAAAATTCGCCGAAAGATTGAAATTTTGAAGGCGTCGAGAGCATGGGGCCGAAGCCTCCGGCCCTACTGCGAGCCCAGAGGAGGAGAGCAAGTCCGATGAGGAGAAGGAACGGAGCGGAAATGCCTTGCAAGAAGCGAATGGTCTCGATACCGCGGAGAATGACCAACACGTTGAGGAGCCAGAAGAAGACGAAGCAGAGCGCCGGACCGGAATGAAAGTCGGCCCAGGACGGCACGAGCGCGACGATCATGGCGTTGATGGCTTCGCCGCCGATCCAGGTTTGAATGCCGAACCAGCCGCAGGCGACGAGCGCGCGCAGAATGGCGGGGACGTTAGCGCCAAGGACTCCGAAGGAGGCGCGGGCGAAAACCGGAAATGGAATGCCGTATTGCGCGCCAGCGTGGGCGTTGAGGAGCATGGGAATCAGCACGAGCACATTGCCAAGAAACACGGTGAAGAGCGCCTGCTTCCAGTTCATGCCGCCAGCGATCATGCCGCTGGCGAGCATGTAGGTGGGAATGTTCACGCTCATGGAGATCCACAGGGCGGCGTAGTTGTAGGTGCGCCAGGTACGGCGATCACCGGGGACCGGAGCAAGGTCCTTGTTGTAGAGCGAACTGCTCTGAATGGTTTCCGCGCGAAGCATACCGCTGGGAGATTCACTCATCCTGCTGCCGCAGTATTCGTGGCCTGGGTGCGCGCGATTTCGCCGTAGGATTCCGGGCGGCGGTCGCGGTAAAACTGCCAGGTATCGCGAACTTTCTGGATTTCGTCGAGATTCAATTCCGCGACGAGCAATTCGTCCTTGTCTCGGCAGGCCTGGGCGACAATTTTTCCGCGCGGGTCGCAGAAATAGCTCTTGCCGTAAAATTCGCCGATTTTCCAGGGAGCTTCCGTGCCGACACGGTTGATAGCAGCGACGAAATAAGCATTGGCGACAGCGTGGGCGGGCTGCTCGAGTTCCCAGAGATATTCGGAGAGGCCGGCGACGGTGGCGGAAGGGTTGTAGACAATTTCCGCGCCATTGAGCCCGAGGATGCGCGCGCCTTCCGGGAAATGACGGTCGTAACAAATATAGACGCCGACGCGGGCGTAGCGCGTCTGGAAAACGGGATAGCCGGCGTTTCCCGGCGTGAAGTAGAACTTTTCCCAAAAGCCGGGGTGACAGTGCGGAATGTGGTGCTTGCGGTATTTGCCGAGGTAGCGGCCGTCGGCGTCAATCACCGCGGCGGTGTTGAAGTAGACGCCAGTCATCTCGACTTCGTAGACGGGCACGACAAGGACCATCTGATATTTTTTGGCGAGTTTCTGCATTTGCGAGATGGTGGGCCCGCCGGGGATGCGCTCAGTCAATTCGTACCAGCGGGTTTGTTGCTCGGCGCAGAAGTACGGGCCATAGAAAAGTTCCTGGAGGCCGAGGACCTGCACTTTTTTCTTTGCGGCGTCGGCAATCAGGCGCTCGTGCTTGGCGATCATTTTCTTCTTGATCTCAGCGAGCGAAAACTTTTCCGGAGACCATTCACATTGGGCCTGAATCAGGCCACAGCGAACCGTGCGGGGCATGCCACACCTCCCGAGTTAACGCAGGCGAAAAGTCTACCCTGTGCGCGATTGTGCGACAAGTTTCAGGGGCCGAATGGGCCATTTGCTGGACACCAACAAGCTGATGGAATGAATTCAACGGATTGGTGCTTATTGGTGCTGCATTGACCCGATGGACCGGGCGAACTACCATCGAGGCAAACCAATTTCCGGCGGGAGTCCTGGCGTGGGAAAAGCAAGCAAGTCAACAATAACGCTGCTGTGGGCCTTCGGCTTGTTGTTGCTGCTGAATGGCCGAGTCGCGAACGGGCAAGAGCACGGGAACCACGGTGCCAAGGAATCGCTCGGAAGTGTCGAGTTCCGTGTGTCGTGCAACGCCGAAGCACAGCAATCCTTTACACGTGGCGTGGCTCTCTTACACTCGTTCACGTACGAGGAATCCGCGGAAGCATTCCGGGATGCCGCGGCACGAGATCCCCATTGCGCGATGGCGCATTGGGGCCTGGCGATGACCGAATACCACCAGATGTGGGAACCCTATCCCGGAGCGGCTGAATTGCAACGCGGCTGGGCCGAAATCCAGAAAGCGCGTGAATTGAAGCCGGGAGCACCACGCGAAAAGGATTACGTCGAGGCACTGGGCGTCTTCTACGACGGATGGGAGAAGCGCAGCCACGCGGCCCGCGCCAATGCGTATCGAGATGCAATGGAAAGAGTGCATGAGCGAAATCCCAAGGATCAGGAAGCGGCGATTTTTTACGCGCTGGCTCTGGTAGCGACGGCCGCACCGGAAGACAAGGCCTATGGCAATCAGCGGAAAGCGGCGGCACTTCTGGAGCCCTTGTCCGCGGCGCAACCCCATCATCCGGGAGTAGCGCATTACCTGATCCATGCTTATGACAATCCGGTGCTTGCGCCGCAGGGAGTGCCGGCGGCACGGGCCTACTCCAGGATCGCTCCCGATTTGCCACACGCGCTGCACATGCCATCGCACATTTTTACGCGGTTGGGACTTTGGGAAGATTCGATAACGTCGAACATCGCTTCGGCGGCCGCGGCACGAAAACACAAAGACCAAGGCGAAGAGTTTCACGCACTGGACTATCTCGTCTACGCTTATCTGCAACTCGGCCGGAATGACGAAGCGGAGAGGAACAGAGACAACCTCCCTGCCCTGAGCAAGGTCAGCCCTTCGTCGCTCTTCAAGATCAACTATGCAAGAGCGGCGATTCGCGCGCGCTGCGCGCTCGAACAGGAGCATTGGGCGGAAGCCGAGAATTTGACGCCGGAGCCGGAGGTGCAGCCGCAAGTGGCGGCGATTTCACATTGGGCAGCGGCGCTGGGGGCCGCGCACAGCGGAAACCTACAGGCGGCGAAAGCGCATACGGAGCAGGTGCGCAGGCTTGCCGGAGAACTGAAAGAAAAAGGCGACACCTACTGGGCAGAGCAAGTGGCTATTCAGAGTGAGGAGGCCGGGGCATGGCTGGCGTTTGCCGAACATCGAACCTACGATGCGCTACGACTCTTGCGAATGGCGGCGGACCATGAGGATGCCGCAGAAAAGCACGCTGTAACGCCCGGAGTAGTCCGTCCTGCGCGGGAATTGCTCGGCGACCTGTTGATGGAAATGCACCATCCAAAAGAGGCGTTGACCGCGTATCGGCAGGTGTTGACGGTGGCGCCGGGAAGACGCAAGGCTTTGATGGGGGCGGCCGAGGCCGAGCGCTTGGCCGCTATGTCCAGCAAATTCAGATAAATACCTGACGTAGCTTCTGTCAGGCGGTTCCATGAATGTAGGTCGTTGCTACGCAGGGGTCACGGACGGGCAGGTAAATTTTCGGGGGAGGTAGAGCTTTTTTACTTGGAAATCGTTCGGCAACCGCTGAAAACAAAGGCTTTAGTTTTGGCGGAGGGCTTGCACTCTCAGAGCCAGTGGGGGAGGCGAGCCGAGGATCCCTTTAGGGGATTGAGGGCTGGGCCGGTTCGCTACTCCCCCCTTTCACTTTCGCCGAGGCGTGACCCTGATTGCCTCAGAGGAGCTCACCGAATCACCCCAAAAACACCCCGGACACTTCCGAACACGGCGAAAGTGCGCCTGAAAATCGAAAAACCGCTTTGGGAATTCCTAGAGAGATCGATCAAGCTCCCAGAACGTGAACGATGTGGGCCACGATTTAGACTGACAGGAAATGAGCGGGAGTGGGCTGGACGAGACGGCCCTCGCCGGGCTGCATTTCGTGAGGACGAGTGTCGTAGTCGCTGAGCGTTAACCCCAACATGATGGCGAGCCAGAAAATGGAACAGACAATGACAAGCTGGGTGCGCTTAGGGCTGTAACGGGCGTGCATGAAGTAGAGGATGACGAGGGTGGCTTTGATCGTGGCGATGGCCAGCGCGATGACAATGTTGTATTGACGAAAATTTTGAAACGCTGCCCAAACCGTGATGCCCGTACCGAGCATCAAGGATGCGAAGATAAAGATATAAATCTTAGGCGAAACAATGTGCTCGGACATGCGCGACTCTCCCTACTCTCCTACCGGTGCCTGTCAATCAAATATAGCAACGGGAACAGATAAATCCACACAATATCGACGAAGTGCCAGTACAGACCCACGATCTCCACGGGCGTGTTGTACTGCGGCGTGAAGCGGCCGGCAAAGGAACCTTTGATGAGCCAGAGGAGCAGGCCTGCGCCTACGATCATGTGCAAGGCGTGGAGGCCGGTCATGCCGAAATAGAGAGAAAAATAAAGCTGGCCGTGTGCGTTGATATCCGGATCGTGCGCGAAAGCTTCTTCCACTTCCTTTTTTTCCAAAGCCGGTTCTTTCAGATCATCGCCGGGCATGGGATGCGTCGGATGGTACTTCATGTCAAAGTTGCGGCTGGGAACGAGATGGTGGTCGAACTTCTGCTTGTATTCGACGGCTTTGACGCCAAGAAAGACGGTGCCGAGACCCAGCGTGGCAATCAGGAAAACACTGACCAATTTCTTTTTGCCGACTTGCGCCGACCAGACGGCCATAGCCATGGTCAAGCTGCTCATGATCAGCACAACGGTGTTGCCGGCGCCCAACTTGATGTCAAGAGTGTTGCTGCCGATGCCGAAAGCCGTGCTGTAGGCGCTGCGATTGATGGTGTAAGTGAGGAACATGCCGCCGAAGAACAGGACTTCGGTGACCAGAAAAATCCACATGCCGAGCGAAGCGGTTTCCTTCTGCTGCTCGAGCGTTTGAAATTGTCCGTATAGATCGCCGGTGCGGTGCACGCGGTACTCCTCTTTGCCATCCAGGGATGGCGTCTAATTCCTTGCGACGCGGGCGGGGCAAGCCCCGTCACTACAAATCAACTGACTATCGCTCAGGGACGGGGAATACCCGCCCGTACAAATAGAACAGGCTAGTCGTCTCCATGGGCCGGCGCGGGCAATGGCGATCCCGCTGCCAAGCCAAGATCCGGCCGGTTCTGAAAATCGTATGGCTCCCAGGTCACTTCCGGAGTGACATGGAAATTTTCCGTCGGTGGCGGCGAATCCGTTTTCCACTCGAGGCCAGTGGCCGGCCAGGGATTCTGCCCGGCAACCTTGCCGTAGCGCATGGACCAGGTGAGATAAGCCATCGGGAGCAAATAGCCCAGCGCGAGAATTGACGCGCCAGCCGTCGACAACACGTTCAGGACCTGGAATTCCGGCGGATAGGTGTGATAGCGGCGCGGCATGCCGAGGTATCCAAGAATGAATTGCGGAAAGAACGTCAGGTTGAATCCCACGAACAACGTGACGGCGGCAATCCGCGAAAGAGCTTCCGGGTACAGGCGGCCGGTGATCTTCGGCCACCAGAAGTGCAATCCACCGACGTAACCCATGACGGCGCCGCCGACCATGATGTAGTGGAAATGGGCGACGACGAAGTAGGTGTCGTGAATGTGAATGTCCAGGCCAAGGCAGGCGAGGAAGAGCCCGGTGAGGCCGCCGATGACGAAAAGGCCGATGAAACCGAGGGCGTAAAGCATCGGCGTATCCCAGGAGATGGAGCCTTTATAAAGCGTGGAGGTCCAATTAAAGACCTTGACCGCCGAGGGAATCGCGACCAGGTAGCTGAGGAAGGAAAAGGTGAGCGCGGCGTAGGTGGATTCGCCAGTAACGAACATGTGGTGCGCCCAAACCAGGAAGCCGATGACGGCGATGGCGATACTGGAGCCAGCAATAAAGGAGTAACCGAAGATAGGTTTGCGCGTGTAGGTCGGAATGATCTCGCTGATCACGCCCATGGCCGGAAGAACCATGATGTACACGGCCGGGTGCGAATAGAACCAGAAGAGATGCTGAAAGAGGATGGGATCGCCGCCGAGAGCAGGATTGAAGAAGCCGAGATGAAACATGCGCTCAAGGCCGACGAGCAAGAGCGTGATGGCGATAACGGGCGTGCCGAGAATCATGATCAGGCTGGTGGCGTAGTGCGCCCAGGCGAACAGCGGAAGCCGGAACCAGGTCATGCCGGGGGCGCGCATGGTGTGGATGGTAACGATGAAGTTGAGGCCGGTCAGAATCGAGGAGAAGCCGTTGATAAAGATGCCGATGACCGCAGACGTGACGGCAGAATTCGAATAGATGCTGCTGAGCGGCGTGTAGAACGTCCAGCCGGTATCCAGCCCGCCGGTGGCGAAGGAATACAGAACGAAGCAGCCGCCGATCATGTAGATATACCAGCTGAGAAGATTGATCTTCGGGAAGGCCAGATCCTTCGCGCCGATCATCAAGGGGATCAGGAAATTGCCGAGGACGGCGGGAATCGAGGGAATCAGGAAAAAAAAGATCATGGCCACGCCGTGCATGGTGAAAAGCTTGTTGTAGGTTTCCGGCGTGACCAGCGCGCCGGTAGGCGTCAGCAAGTGGATGCGAATTAAAGTGGCGAAAATGCCGCCGATGAAAAAGAAGAAGGTCACCGAACCGAGCCACAGCAGAGCGATGCGTTTGTGATCGGTGGTCAGCAGCCACGAACGGATGCCGTAGGAGGCGTTGAGATAATCCTCATGCGGCATGTTGTGGCCCGGCAACGGATTCAGCGTGTCACTCATAACTTATTTCTTCCCCGTGGACGGCGCAATGCCGGAGCCCTTGGCGGGAACCGGCAACGATTGCAAAGACTTGATGTACGCGGTAAGAGCGAAAATCTGCTCCTCGGTGAGCTGACCCTGGAACGAAGGCATCACTGGCTGGTAGCCGGCTACAACTTTCGCGTTGGGCTGGAGAATCGATTCGCGGATATAGGCTTCGTCTGCAGTGACCGTCGTGCCATCGGCCAAAAGCACTTGCGCGCCATAAAGGCCGTTGAGCGAAGGAGCGCGGCCCGTGCCGTCGGGGACGTGACACGTGGCGCAGGCTCTATCGGCAAAGAGCTTTTCGCCGGCAACGACGGGATTGACGCTTCCGCCGGACGAGCCGGAAAGCCATGCGGCGTAGTCTGACGGCTCCATGACGGTAACCCAACCACCCATCACCGCATGGTTGGTGCCGCAGTACTGCGAACAGAAGAAGTGGTAACGGCCGGGCTTCGTGGGACGGAACCACATGGTGTTGTAATGGCCGGGAACGACGTCCATTTTCACGCGGAACGCCGGAACGAAAAAGTCATGGATCACGTCTTCGCTAGCCAGGATCAGGCGAACGTTACGGCCCACGGGAACGTGCAATTCATTAATCTCTTTCAGCCCGTTGGGCTGCTGCGCCTTCCACATCCACTGTTTGCCGATCACGTAGACGTCCAGAGTGTCCTTCGGGGCATGCCGATAATCAACGTAGACGACCGCGCCCCAGCTGAACATGGCCATCGCCAGAATCAGCGGAATGATCATCCAGGCGGCTTCGAGGCGCGAATCGCCTTCGATGGGAACACCGACGTCAGCCGGCTTTTTGCGATGGAATTTGAAAAAGAAAATGACGATCGCCGCAGTGATCGCCACCGCAAAGAAAAGGCAGATGGTGGTGATGAAGAGCATCAGCGCGTCCACCTGAGGCGCGAAATTGGAGGCTTGCTCCGGATAGATTGGCAATTGCGACTGCACGGTTTAGTGAGCTCCTCGTTCCAGGCTACCGGCAAGCGTCTGGCGCAAATTCCTGGCTGCTGCCGACGTTTCACGACGGCGTGATATCCAAATTCCACCGACGATGCAGAGAATCGTCAGGACCCCGCCGAGACGGATAATCTTGAGAATCGAGGCGCTGTATCTGGCGGCGGAGGGGTCATAGTGATAACAAAAAAGCAAAACATGGTCGATGGGCGTGCCGATCTTTCCCGCGGAGGCATCCACGAGCCCGAGGCGCATGTCGCGGCCGGGATATTCTATGCCGTAGAAGTAGCGCGAGATGCGGCCGTCCGGCGTGAGAATCATCACGCCGCTGGCGTGCGCGAAGAGATTGTTCTTTGCGTCGAAGGAGAAACGGAAATTCGCGGCTTTGGTCGCGGCTTCGACGGATTCCTTCGAGCCGGTGAGAAAATGCCAACCGGAATTCGTTTCCGGGCGGCGGAAATGAGCCAGCGCCTTCTTTTTCTTTTCCGCGGCCATCTCCGGTGTCTCGCGGAAATCAAAGCTGACGAAAACAACTTCGTAGTCACGCCCAGGATTGAAGGTGAGCATGCGAAGCGAGCCGACGACGCCCTGCTCGACTTGATCACAAAGCATGGGACAGCCGTAGTAGACGAAGGCGAGGACGACAGGCTTTTGTTGTCCAAAAAAGTCGCGGAGCTGAACGCTGCGGCCGGTTTCGTCGCGGAACGGGAGATCCAGCGGCATTGGCCCGTCGAGCGGCGGCTCGAATCCCACGTTTTGCAGGGCGGTAGGCATGGTCGCAGCCGTTGGGCCGGCGTTGCTGGGGACGGTCTGCGCGCACAAGGTGAACGCTGCGAGCAAGAGCGCTGCAGTCCCAACGATATGGCGAACTCTATTCATTTCGTTATTTCTTTTTCTTCACTGGCGGCGCAGGAGCTGCGGCTAAACCCTTTTCGGCGATAATCTTCATCGCGTCCTTGACGGGAATTTGCGCCACACCGCTGGATTTGTCGATCCATTCCAACTTCTCATTGGCTTCCGAGTCTTCCTGAATCTTTCTGCGCAAGTCGGCCTGCGGGTCGCTCTCATGGCCGGGAACACCTTGCAGTCGCGGCTCCGGGGGCAGCTCTCGAAAATCCTTGCCCAAAGCCTCGCGAGAGGGCGGCGGAGGCGTATCGGTGGAAGCCGCATAATTCAGGGTGAAGCGGAGAATGTAGATGCAAATCAGCAACGCGGCCACGACGGCAAGGCCCAAGGCAAAAAGATACCCATAAATGGTTCGCGCGTTGACGTCGCGTTCTTCGAACGAGACGTCCGTGTGGCGCGGCTCCTGGCCCGTGTTCTGAGACTCAGTGCTCATGATGCTCGATGGCCTCCGCCAGTTTCGGGTCGCCCAGTGGGAGAAGCGGGCACTGCTTCAAATTGAACGCGAAGAAGCCCAGCCACAATCCGCCGAGGGCGACGGGCAAAACAATGTCCAGCCAAGTGGGCACGGCGCGAGAAGTGAACTCCGGGCGCGTCATCCAGAAAAGGTCCACAAGACGCATGAAGATGAGCCACATGGCGATCTTCGGAAGCACTTTCGCGTTACGTTTCACATCCTGAGAGAGAAGCAGGAAAAATGGCACGAAGAAATGGAACACCAGCACGACAACGGCGACAACGCCCCAGCCGCCATACAGCCGCGTTAGATAAAAACTGATTTCTTCCGGCTGGTTCCCCGACCAGATGATCAGGAGCTGCGAGAAATCGAAGTAGGCCCAGAGCATCACAAAGGCAAGGAGCAATTTTCCGAGGTCGTGGAGATGGCGCTTTTGGAGGATGCTCGCAAAGGGTTCGGTGCGTGCGAGCAGCACGACGACGGCGATCATGAAGGCCATCGAGGAGATCAACTGTCCCGCGACGAAAAGGAACCCGTAGATGGTGGAGGCCCAGTGGGGCGAAAGGGACATAACCCAGTCGATGGCCGCGAAGCTCATCACGAAAACGTAAAGAATGATGCCCGGACCGGCCAGCATTTTGAAGCGAAGGCGCAAAGCGCGGTCTTCCGGCTTGGCGTCCTGCTGCTTCGACAAAACGTTGAAGATGAACATCAGCAGCAGCCAAACTGCAAAATAAATGACCGCGCGAATGTAAAAACCGTTTAGCGTGAGGTAGCTCTTCTGAAACGCGGAGAGAGCGCCTTCGCCAGTCGGCGGCGCGTTGAGCCAGCCTTTCTCTTTATCGTGGCCCGAATAGAGATAGTGCATGCCGAAAACCGCGATGGGCAGGAAAGCGACGACCATGAGTGGCAGCGTGCGTGTGGCCGATTCCAGCGGGCGGCGGATGATGATGCCCCAGTGACCGGCGACGAGATGCTGCAGCATAACCAGTCCAAGTGAACCGACAGTCAAGCCGAGAAACAGCAAAAAGCTCATCAAGTAGGATTGATAGAAATCCCCTGGGCTGCGCACGGCGCCGAGAATGGAAATCAGCAGGGCGACGCCACCAATCGATAGCGCCCATTGTTGAAGTCGGCCGACGCTTTCCGGCGCGTGATATTCCTGCGCAGCCATTAGAAGCTGCCTCCTGTCGAATCCTTTGTGCCACTTTGTTTCTCACCGCCCTGTTTCTCGCCGGAAGAACCGCCCTGATTCAGCTTATCGCGAAGCTCCGCGGGCAGGTCGGCGGCCTTGGCGTTGCGGCTGAGCTGCAGCGCGCGGATGTACGCGATGATGGCCCAGCGGTCGCGCGGAGGAATCTGCGCCGAGTAACCCAGCATTTGGCCGAAACCATTGGTCGTAACGTCGTAGATATAACCGCTGGGCGCCTGGCGAAGGCGGTCTTGATGATAGCTGGGCGGACGCTTCATGCCGCGCAAGGCCACCATGCCGTTTCCGTCGCCCTGCAAACCGTGGCAGGGAGAACAGAAAATCTTGTAACGCTCTTCACCGCGCTCAACCAGCGCAAGGTTTACAGGCAACGGGAAATTATTCGAATCCTTCGGCACAAAGAGCTCGTCGTTGGCCAGCGAGCCGCGGGCCACGGTATTCTCGACAAGCGGGCGCTCGGAGCGGCCGTCCTCAAAAAACGGCGAGGGGGAAAGCGCTTTGTTCTTTGGCTGGTTGGCCATGTCCTGCCGGAGATACTCGCATCCGGCGCCGAAAATCAGGCAAGCGGCGGCGCAAACAGCGACTAGGCAGCGCGAGGTGTTAATCATCTGACACCTCGGTGATATGGTGCGCGTGAACATCCTGGAGAATACGCGCGACTTCTTCGAGATGAAACTTCGGATCCCTGGCTTCGATGCAAACAAAGAAACGGTCCGACGACGCGTGCGTGAAGCGATGCACGTTGAAGACCGGATGGTGCGGCTGGGGCAGCTTGTTCAGAGCAAGCATGCCGAAAACGGCGGCGAGCGATGCGCCGAGAATGGTCAGCTCAAAGGTGACCGGAATGAAAGCCGGCCAGCTATTGAGCGGGCGGCCGCCGATGTTCTGGGGATAGGTGATTGCCGCGACCCAGTACTGGAAGAAAAAACCGCCAACACCGCCAGCCAGGCCGCCAAGCAGGCAAATCAAAGGGACCATGTTGCGCTTCAGGCCCAGCGCCTCCGAAAGACCTTCCACAGGAAACGGCGAATAGGCGTTGACGCTGCGGTAGCCTGCCTCGCGAATTTTCTCCACCGCATGAATGAGCTCCTGGGGGTCACCGAACTCACCCATCACGCCGTAGATATGAGAGCGCTGAAGATGCATTATTTCTCATCCTCGGAAGTTTCCGCGACGAGTTCGCGCATTTCCGCGATGGAAATCGCGGGGAGAACGCGCACGAACAGGAAGATAAGAGTGACGAACATACCCATGGTGCCGATGAAGGTGGCCCAATCCCAGAACGTGGGGCTGTAACGGCCCCAGGCGGAAGGCACAAAGTCACGCGTCAGGCTGATCACCACGATGACGAAGCGCTCCAGCCACATGCCGATATTCACAACGATGGACATGAGGAAGAGTACCGCGACGTTGTGGCGCAACTTGTAGGACCACAGCAGTTGCGGCGTCAGGATGTTGCAAAGAATCAGCGCGTAATAAAACGGAGCATACGGCCCGTGGAGGCGCTGCTGGACCAGGAAAACGTCAAACTTGTTTCCGCTATAAAGCGACAGAAAGAATTCAAAAAAATAGCCGTAGGCAACGATGAGCCCGGTGGCCAGCATGACCTTGGCCATGTTGTCCAGGTGACGCATGGTGATGAAGTCTTCCAGGGCATAAGCTTTGCGCAATGGAATCGCGATGGTCAGAACCATGGCAAAACCCGAATAGATGGCGCCGGCCACAAAATACGGCGGAAAGATCGTGGTGTGCCAGCCGGGAACAATGGAAACTGAAAAGTCGAAGCTGATCACCGAATGAACGCTGAGGACGAGCGGCGTTGCCAGCCCCGCAAGCAAGAGGTAGGCCGACTGATAGCGATGCCAGTGACGCGCGGAACCGCGCCAGCCCATGGCAAGCATTCCGTAAATGATCTTCATGGGCTTCTGGACGGAGCGATCGCGGAGCGTCGCCAAGTCCGGGATGAGACCCACGAACCAGAACATCAACGAAACCGTGCCGTAGGTCGAAACCGCAAACACGTCCCAGATCAGCGGGCTGCGGAATTGCGGCCAGAGCCCCATGGTGCTGGGGTACGGCATCATGTAAAAGGCCATCCACGGGCGGCCGGTGTGGATCAACGGGAAAATGCCCGCGCAGGCTACCGCGAAAAGCGTCATCGCCTCGGCGAAGCGGTTGATAGAGGTGCGCCACTTTTGATTTAACAGAAATAAGATCGCGGAGATCAGCGTGCCGGCGTGGCCGATACCGATCCACCAGACGAAATTAACGATCGCAAATCCCCAACCGATGGGAACGTTGATGCCCCAGATGCCGGTGCCTTTGATGATCAGCCAACCGATGGCGACCGTCATCATGCCCAACAGGCTGAACGCAATCAGAAATCCTATGTACCAGCCGAGAGACGTTGGACGCGTAAGAACGATCGAGCTGATTTTGTCTGTGACGGACCCGTAGGTGTACCCCGGACCGATCACCGGGGTCAGGCGGCGGATTTCAGGAGAATCGAAAGGTGGTTTCCCGGCGCTCATGCCGACTCCAATTCCGGGTTCGGATTGCGCACGGCGGCCAGATAGGTGGTGCGGGGCCGCGCATTCAGTTCGCCGAGGAGCGAATAATTCCGCTGCTGCGCTTTCAACTTCGCGACGCGGCTGTCCTTGTCATTGGCGTTGCCGAAGACGATGGCCTCGGTCGGGCAAGCTTGTTCGCACGCCGTGACGATCGCGCCATCGTGGATCGGAGAGTTCGATTTTTCCGCTTCTATGCGCGCGTTGTTGATGCGCTGCACGCAATAGGTGCACTTTTCCATCACGCCGCGGCTGCGCACGGTGACTTCCGGATTGCGCAACAGCTTGAGTTGCGGAGTTTCCCAATCCTGGAAGCGCAGAAAATTGAAGCGGCGCACTTTGTAAGGACAGTTGTTGGAGCAGTAGCGCGTCCCGACGCACCGGTTGTAGGTCATGTCGTTAAGGCCTTCGGCGCTGTGCACCGTGGCGCCGACGGGACACACCTGCTCGCAGGGGGCGTTCTCGCACTGCTGGCACGGCACCGGCTGGAAAAATGTTTGCGGATTAAAAAGCGAATCATCGTAGCTGGACGGGTCGTTTGTCGCGGACTTGGCCTTCTCGTAATAACGGTCGATGCGGATCCAGTGCATTTCGCGGCCACGCATCACCTGATCCTTGCCGACCACGGGAATGTTGTTCTCTGACTGGCAGGCGACGACGCAAGCGTTGCAGCCGTTGCATTTGTTCAAATCAATAGCCATCGCCCATTTGTCGCGATCGTAGGGAAATTCGGCTTCGCCCTTGTAGAGGGAGAGCTCCTTCGGTGGCAGTTGCGCGAGCTCGTTGGCGAAATTCGGATTCTTGTGATACTCGGCGAGCGTGCCGGTCGCCAGAATCTGCCGGCCTTCCATGCTGAAGTGATACTGCGTGCAGGCGAGCGGATAATCGTCGCCGGTTTTCTTGACGGCGCTGGTGGGCGCGGAGGCCGTCCAAAGCGCATCGGACGTGCGAACGGCGTAGGCGTTGAAGCCTTTGTTCGTTCCAGTATAGCCGGCCTTTTTGCGCCCGTATCCTAGGGGGAGGACGATCACACCATCGGCTTGACCAGGCAAGCGCCATGCAGCGGCGGTGACTTTGCTGCTGGAAAGCGAGATGTCGATGACGTTCGAATAAACTTTGCCGTGCTCGCCGCCGCGCCACGCAACATTGTGGGCCAATTGCAGATTCTCCGCAGTCTTAGGGCTGATCAGCGCGGCATTGTCCCAGGTGAGCTTAGTGACCGGCTTGGGCAATTCCTGCAGCCAACCGTTATTGGCGAAGCGTCCGTCGTACACGCACGGATCCGGACGGAAGATGAATTCGATGTCGGTTGCAGGCGTGGTTTTCGGAGGAGGGAGGCTGGCGGCGCTAAACTTCAAGGCAAGGTTGGCCGGCACGAACGCCGAACCGGCTACGAGGCCATCGTTCAATGTTTTCCGCCAGAACTTTTCGAAATCGGTGGAAGGATTCGCAGCTTTGAGCCGGTCACGCAGCGCATCGTAATCCGAGAGTCCGGGTTTATCGCCAAAAGCGGCTAGGACTTCGCGCCCGGAGTGCGTGTGATAGAGCGGAGCGATCAGCGGCTGAATCACACTGAGTGTGCCGTCGAAAGCGCGGGCATCGCCCCAGGCTTCCAGGTAGTGCGATTCGGCAACGTGCCAGTCGCAGAGTTCCGCAGTCTCATCAAAATGCGAGCCGACATAGATGGTGTTCTTGACGGGCTTGCGATTTTTCTTCTCGTCAAATTTGATCTTGGAAGCAAAATCAAAATCATGCGGCGCGGTATAGACCGGATTAACACCAAGAATGAGAAGCGTCTCGACCTTCCCATCGTAGATGTCGCTGCACAATTCTCGCAGCGATTCGAGATTGTTCACTGGGTGAGCTTCCACCGGCTCCGTGTAGTACAACGTTTTCCCATTATTCCCGAGCCCGTCGTTGATAGCATGTGCCAGCGCATGAACCTCAGCTGGCTGTTGTTCGCCCGCCACGACTAGTGACGCCCCTTTGTGCCTCTGTAAATCTTTGGCGACGGCGTCGAGCCACTTCTCCGTGGCAGAAGGAAGCGGCGCGCTGGAACCGCCGAGCCCGAGCTTCGCCGCCAGCGCGCGCGCGAACAGTTCCACCTCAGTAGCGCGCAAGGGCAAGCGATGATCCGCGGTCGCGCCCGTGACGCTGGGCGTCGGCTCGACCACATACAACCGGTTCATCTCAGGGCCGCTACGATCCCCTTCGAAGAATTGATCCAAGTTACGGCGGCGTGAAAACTCTCTTGCGTAGCGAATATGTCCCGGGCCACTGCCAAGAAAGTCCGAATCGAGCGAAAGGATAACGTCAGCCTTCTCGGGCCGGTAAACAGTGTTGAGGTAGCTTCCGAAAGCAAGCTTCGCGCCTTCGCGCGCGCCGTCGCCGACGGCGGGTTCCCATTGGTGCCACTTGGCCTGCGGAAAAAGCGTCAGCAGCGACTGAATCTGCGCGGCAAGCGTCGGCGAAGTGACAATCCCGCTCAATATACGGAAACCGGCGCCGTTCGAGCCTTTCATAGCAGCCGCGATGGCTTGCGCGCTGTCCACAAACAAAGACCAAGTCTGGATTTCTCCAAACTTCGTCACCGTCTGCGCGCGATCCGGGTCGTAAAGATTCAGGATCGAAGCCTGCGCGAACACGTTCGTCGCGCCAACGCTGGATGGATGATCGGGGTTGCCTTCGATCTTCGTAGGCCGACCTTCGTGGCTCTCCACGAGCAAGCCAATCGCATCCGCGCCAAACGGCATCGCGGTGGCATAAAACTGCGGCTTGCCGAGGGTCATTCCATCGGGCTGCTTGACGTACGGCACGACGTACTGCTCCGGCGTTCGCCCGCAGCCGGAAAGTCCCGCAAAAGCCAGCGATGCCGCCATCAACTTCAGGAAATCGCGCCGGTCGACAGAGTCGTCCCACTCGGAAGGCGCCTGCCGCGGAAATTCACGATGCAGCAAACCCTCAAATTCGGGATCGCCGGCGAGCTCCTCGAGCGTGCGCCAATATTGCTTCCCAGTTTTGAACTGAAGCTTGGCGCGTACGGCGGCCAGATCCAACGGGCCTTCGCGCAGCTTCGCATCACCGCCCAAATCGTTGTGATCGTGCAGTCCGTCTAGGTGCTCGTGTTGTTCGTGTTCGCGCATACCGTCCATTAGCGATGGCAGGTCGAGCAGCTCGTCAGCTCGGCCGTCGTCCGAATCTGGTACTCTTCCCTCAATTTGGCGCCGACTTCCGCCTGATTGTCCGGGGCCTTCCAGTCCATATTGAAAACTTGATCCCTGGGGCGCAAAACTCGCTCGGGATCGCGGTGGCATTCGACGCACCATTGCATCAGCAGCGTGTTTGCCTGGAATACCAGCGGCATCTGGTTGATCTGCCCGTGGCACGACGAGCAGCCCACGCCTTTGTTGATATGAATGCTGTGATTGAAATACACGAAATCGGCCAGGCGGTGAATTTTGACCCACTGGATGGATTTGTCGGTGCGATAGCTCTCGCGAATCGGCTCGAGATAGGGGGCATTATTGAAAAGCACGGAATGGCAGTTCATGCAGGTCTTCGTCGGCGGAATCCCGGCAACCGCGGAAGTTTCCACGCCGGTATGACAGTAGCGGCAATCAATGCCGTCGTCGCCGACGTGATGCTTGTGGCTGAATTGCACGGGCTGCTCACGCGTAATGTTCTGCCGCGTCATATAAGGCGAGCGCGCCACCGCCAGCACAGCCACGAGCGCAATCCCTACCAGGAAAAGTGTCGAAAAGACACTGAATCGCGCGATGAAATTCGTACTGCGATGAAAAATCTGGGCCATGTCTGTTCAGCACTATGCGGGGGAGCGCTCCGGAAAGGAGCTGCGGTCAGGGCGTCCCACGAGTTAACCGGACAGTGCAAACCCGGGTCGTGCTCGACGCGATAGTGTCCAACAAAACTTTCGGGAATGCAACCTCCGCGCCCGCTTGTTTGCAAACAATTTGTTGCAACTTCCTGTGCAGATTTTGTGGAACTTTCAAGACTTTCAAACAGTATTCCCGTTTGCTTATTTCAACCCATAACGATGAAAGAGGTGGAGGCGAAATAGATCCCATCCGCCCGTACTTCCTTCTCCGTCCACACTCACCCACCATCACGGAGTGTGATGCTCGGGCGAATGGAGAAGTTCAAACAATTTTTCACAACATTTTTGACCGGGGCATTCGTGAAGGGCAGGGTCGTGGTATCTTAGAAGTACCCTCCGCTGCACTTTATTGCGGCGGAGCCTACTCTGTTCCGCGTGGCTCCCGGCAGCCGGGGCCGCCACACGCCGCTGGGGCGTGGTCCAACTGGTAGGACACCTCACTGTTAATGAGGACGGTGAAGGTTCGAATCCTTCCGCCCCAGCCAATCTCCCCCTGTAGAATCGCTACGAAAATCGGGTTCGGTGAAATACCGGCTCTAATACCGGCAAATTTCAGAAAGTTTCCCTTCGACACGCGACCTCATTCCCTATCTCGTTTCTCACCATCGCCGTGCCTTGAGCATCCCACCTATGGGGGGAAGTAACACTCTTGCTACCGCAAATTTAAATGGAGGAGCTACGCACAATGGAAAATGACAGCAAGAAAAATCAATTTTCGCGTCGCGGATTTCTTGGAGTCGGATCGGCTACCCTGGCCGCTGTGGCTGGCGGTTTGTCGGTAGGCAGCGTTATGGCGCAGGAAGGCCAACAAGCTGGCAATGCTCGGACTGGCCGGAGCTCGACCGATCCGGGTCCCACAAATAGCCCCCTGGACGCACAGAATCCGGATTCCGCGTGGCCACCCGCCACCGATTCCAAGAGCCTGGTTCAAACGTTCAAATACCCATTCTCTTTTGCGAACAAGCGGACCTACGAAGGCGGGTGGTCACGGGAGGTGACCGTTCGGGAACTAGCCGTCTCGAAATCCCTGGCAGGCGTAAACATGAGACTCACAGCCGGAGGCGTTCGTGAACTGCACTGGCATACGGCGGACGAATGGGCGATCGTGCTCTATGGGACGGCGCGGATCACGGCCATTGATCGGGATGGCAAAAGCTTCGTTGCCGATGTGAAGAAAAACGATCTGTGGTATTTCCCCAGCGGGATTCCGCATTCGATTCAAGGCCTCGGGCCGGACGGTACGGAATTCATGCTGGTATTCGACGATGGAGATTTTTCGGAGTCAGAGACGGTTCTGCTGAGTGACTCGATGGCACACGTGCCGCCCGAGGTTCTGTCAAAGAACTTCGGGGTTGCCGAACTGGCTTTAAAAAATCTCCCCAAGCAAGAGCTATTCATTTTCCAGACTGCCGTTCCCGGAGCATTGGAGGCGGACCAGAAAGCAGCCGCAGGAGCACTTGGGAAGTCTTCGCGCGATTTCGCTTTTCGTACCATGGAAATGCCGCCGACGAAGCGCACGAAAGGCGGAGAGGTACGCATCGTTGATTCAAGCACGTTCAAGGCCTCAACGAACATTGCGATGGCAATGGTTACTGTTCACCCGGGAGGGCTGCGGGAACTACACTGGCACCCCAACGCCGACGAATGGCAGTATTACATCACGGGCAAGGGAAGAATGACTGTGGTGTCGACAGGTAACCGCGCTCGCACCATGGACTTTCAGGCGGGAGACGTCGGGTACGTGGAAAAAACCCTGCTGCATTATATCGAGAATACAGGAGATACAGACCTGATCTTCCTGGAGATGTTCAAGAGCAGCTTCTATCAAGACCTGTCGCTTTCGGAGTGGTTGGCCCACACCCCACCCGAATTGGTGATGGCACATCTCAATATCGACCGGGCGACGCTGGATGCAATACCGAGAGACGAGCTAGTGATCGTGCCGCGTTAGGCGATACGCGGGGCTGGTGAGGGCAGTTGCGGCTGAGATTGGCCACGGGCTTCACAAAACAGCAAGACGAGGGGCTAATCTTCGAATCCTTCCGCCCCAGCCAATTTTCTTGGCCAAGATAGCAGCCAGCCGCCTTTAGTCTTTGGCAACCGGCAACCCCGCGTCCAGCCAGCCCTTCCAGCCGCCGTCCATCGATTCGACGTTGCTGTAGCCCATCTTTTGAAGGTTATCCGCCACCAGCGCGGAACGGAATCCGCCGCCGCAATACAGAATCAGCTTTGTGTTCGTGTCCGGAACGCGCTGCTCGATGTCGCGCTCAATGATGCCACGCCCCAAATGGATGGCGCCGGGAAGATGTCCCTTGGCCCATTCGTTGTCCTCGCGAACATCCACGAGCAGAAACTTTTCACCCCCGTCGACGCGGCGTTTCACCTCCGCGACGTTGGTTTCCTTGATCTTCTTCTTCGCTTCGTTCACTAATTTCAGAAATTGAGCCGCATGAGCCATCGGAAAAACTCCTTCAGGGAATACTTCGAAGCGAGCATAACACAACACGGTGTGGCGTCACTTTTCCCACCCCGCAGTCATTCTGAATCCGGGAATTGCAATTGAAACCGCTCAAAGAAAATTTAGCAGCGGCTAACTTGGCGGTGGCTCTGCTTTCGCCCTATCCCCCGCGCTCTTTTTTGCAAAAGAGCGAACTAAGTTCACGAAATTCCAGCGTGTCTTTTCCGGCGTTCGATCGCCTTCGCCCGGCATCTTCCCCTTCCCGTTGCTGACAATCCAAAATAATTCGCCGTCGGTCACCTTCTCCAGGGAAGAAGCGTCGCGCCAGTCGCGCAGTTCCAGCTTCATATCAGCAGCGAGGTCGCCCTTGCCGTCGCCACCCTTGCCATGACACATCGCGCAATTGTAGCCAAAAAGCTTGCGTACTTCCGCCAACCCTTCCGGCGTGGGCGCGATTGGGTTCTTTTTCGCGGCGTCTTCCGGCGTCATTTTTGGCTCTGTAGATGGTTTTTCCTGGGTGGGACTTGGCTCAGAATACGCAAACCCGAAACTCGCGAGCAGAATCGCACTCAGGACGAGAACTGTCCCGCGCATAGTTTCCTCCTGACAGGATGGCCGAGGCAACGAGTTCGGCTGAATTTTGACCGGATTCTACGCCCTGGCAATGCGGATGGAAAGAATTAAAAAGATGAATGATGCGTCCCGGGTGAGCCGGAAGATTGGACTATTCCAGGTCGCGCCAGTTGGGCCCGGCGCCGATTTCAACGACGATCGGCACCGCCAGTTTGTGCACGCCTTCCATTTCTTCTTTAACTAGCTTTTCCAGCTTGGCGCGCTCCTTTGTGGGAGCCTCGAAGAGCAGTTCGTCGTGGACCTGCAGGATCATTTTGGCATCGAGCTTCTCTTTCGTCAGGCGCCGGTCGATATTGATCATCGCCAGCTTGATCAAATCCGCCGCCGTGCCCTGCAGCGGCGAATTGAGCGCGGTGCGCTCGGCAAAGTTCCGTAGCTGCATCTGCGGCGAATTGATTTCGGGAATGGGGCGAATTCTTCCAAACAAAGTCTTCGCCACGCCCGTCTTGCGCGTCTCGGCAAGAATATTGTCGAGGTATTCCTTGACGCCGCGATAGCGCGTGAAATAAGCATTGATGAATTTCGCCGCCTCTTTCTGCTCGATGCCCAATTGTTGTGCGAGCCCGAAAGGCGAAAGGCCGTAAATGATTCCGAAGTTGATGGCCTTGGCCGCGCGGCGGTGCTCCGCGTTTTGCGCCATCGGCCCCACGCCGAACACTTCCTGCGCCGTCCGTGCGTGGATGTCTTCGCCGTTGCGGAAAGCCTCCACGAGCACAGGGTCTTTCGAAAAGTGCGCCATGATACGCAGCTCGATCTGCGAATAATCGGCGGACAGCAGGATCTTTCCTTTCTCAGCCACGAAGGCGGCGCGTATCTCGCGCCCCAGCTCGGTGCGAATCGGAATGTTCTGCAGATTGGGATCGCTCGAACTGAGCCGTCCCGTAGCCGTGCCGGTCTGCGAGAAGCTCGTGTGCAGCCGTCCGGTTTCCGGATGGATCAGTTTCGGAAGCGCGTCCACATACGTTGATTTGAGCTTGGCAATTTCGCGGTACTCGATGATCTTCGCCGGAAGTGGATGTTGCGCGGACAATTCTTCGAGGATGTCGGCGGCCGTGGACCTCGCTTTTGCTTTTCCGCGCCGGGCGTTGGGCTGAAGATTCAGTTTGTCAAAGAGAATTTCGGCGAGCTGCGTCGGCGAGTTGACGTTGAATTCCGAGCCCGCCAGCTTCCAGATCTCCTTCTCCAGGCGGCGGACTTCTTTTTCCATCGACCGCGACATTTTCTCGAGTTCTTTGGGATCAACGCGGACACCCACGCGCTCCATGTCTGCGATCACCGGTGCAAGCGGCAGGTCGATCATTTCATACACGCCGTCGAGCTTTTGGTCCGACACTTGTTCGTGAAGAACCGGCACGAGGCGCTGCAAGTAATCGGCGCGCTCTCCGGGCCCTCCGCCCATCATCGCGTTGAATTGCCGCATCACCACGTCCGCGAAATTGTGATTCGCAGTCGTCGGCCGCAGCAGGTAGGAGAGAAGCTGCGTTGCGTGCCGGATGCTTGCCGCCCGGCCAGTCAGCAATTGAAACAATTTTGGATCGTGGACGATTTTCTGCAGCTTCGAGTCCATGAGAAGCGGCGCAAGCGCCTTCAACGCTTCGCCCTTCTCGTCCATCCAAACCGCACGCCCTTCGCCGGCCTTGGCGGAAACCTCAATCGACGCAGTGCGCGTCCCGAAGCCTTCCGTTTCGCGCTCACCTGCTTCAAGGTTCAGCCAGATCGCCAGCGGCCCCGCCTTCGGGAGTTTGGCCAGGTACTCGCGGAATTCGGCAACGCCCGCAAGCTGTGCGTAATCCCCCTTCACAGCCAGTTCGGAATCCGCCGACGCAGCGGGCGCCACGGCTTCCGCCCCCAGCTCTTTCAATAGCGAGCTGAATCCCAGCTCACGATAGAGTTCTGCGAGCGCCGCGCCGTTTGGCGGACGTAGTTCGAGTTCCGCCAGCTTGACCTCAATCGGCGCGTCCTTCGCAATCTCTGCCAGTTGTTTGGACATCAACACTTGTTCGCGCTGCTGCTGCAATGCTTCCCGGTATCGCTTGTTGGGCACTTCGTCCGCATGATCGAGCGCGTTCTCGACACTCCCATACTTCTTGATCAACTCGGCCGCGCCTTTTTCTCCGATCCCCTTTGCGCCGGGAATGTTATCAATCGTGTCCCCGAGCAGCGCCATGTAATCCACGACCTTTTCCGGCGGCACTCCCAGGATCTCTTCGACCTTCTTTTCATCCACGATGATGTCGCCCTTGAGGCCGCCGGAGCCGGTGCGCAGCGTTCGCACATTTTTTCCGACAAGCTGCATCATGTCTTTGTCGTTGGACACGATCAGCACTTCCAGATTGTGCTTTCCTGCCTTCACCGCCATCGTTCCGATCACATCGTCCGCTTCGTAACCCTTGACTTCGAGCACCGGCAGGCGCATCGCTTCGCACAACCGGCGAACAAAGGGAAGTTGCACGCGCATTTCGTCCGGCATGGGCTGCCGCTGCGCTTTGTATTTTTCGAACAGCTTGTCGCGGAATGTCGCTCCCGGAGGATCAAAGACGATTCCGATGTAGTCCGGCTGATAGTCCTTGATCAACCGCTTCAGGATGTTTCCAAATAGAAAAGGAATGTTCGTGGGAATTCCGCCGGGACCCGTGAGCCGCTGCGGCATGGGCGCAAAGAAGGCGCGATAAACATGCGCCATGGCATCCACAAGGAACAGTTTTTTCGGAGCTTCAGGCATGTGGGCGAGTATAGCAAAGGACAAACATGCGACTCGCCATTCTGCGGAGTGCGCCTCTGCGCATAGGGCGGAATAAAAGGGGCCGCGCGGGTCTGTTTCTCGCGCGGCCCCTTTCCTGTAGCAGAGCTTCTTGCTTATTGTTTGTTGGGCTTGCTGGCTTCCGGTTTGGACTCGCCCCTTGGTTCCGGCTTGTTCGCGGCCGGTTGCTTCGCTTCACCACTCTGTGAACCAGCCTCCGCCTGCGAAACCAGCAGCATCCGGGTGCCGCTGTCCAGGTGCACGTTCTTCCCCGCCGAAGTGATCACTGAACCCTGAGTGGCATTCGACGCCGCCGCGTTCAGGTTCAGACCGTTCAGGCCAAACACGCCTTGGCTGTTTGAAGTGAGCTGGCCGGCAGCGTTCAACCCGCCGACGGCTCCCTTCGAGGCCCCGGCGAGACTTCCGCCTGCGCCTGCCGCGGAATTCACCGCTCCGCCCGCAGCTCCACCAACGTTAGCGGCAGTGTTCGTCACCGCGCCCACCGCGCCGCCCGCTGCGGGAGTAACTCCGCCGAGCGCGCCGCGTCCACCGGCCGCGCCTGATCCCGCTGCCGAAGCACCCATGCCGCCCATTGTGTCGATATCCGATCCTGCTGCCGACGCACTGCTCTGCGCTGCAGCAAGAGCTTGGATTCCAACGCTCAACGGAATCTCCTGCCCATTCTTCAGGACCGCTTTGTCAAACACGATCCCCAGCGCTGATTCCGATTCGCCTTTGGCGCGGGCCGAAGCCTGCGTCACGTGTCCCACGAGTTTCGCACCCTTCGGAATTACGGTCTTTCCTTCGGACTTCACCGCTTCCGTGGTGCGCGCGTTTACCGCATCGCCCGGCTTGCACTTTTTCGAATCGATTGGCGAACTCAGCTCGGCGTTAAACGCCGTGCCCGTCGCCAGTGAACCATTCGCCTGCCCGTTCTGCGCCGACGCCGAAGTGGACGCCGATGCATTGGCTGATGCTTGCGCCTGCGTCTGCCCAGCTTGCACTGACGTCTGGCCGCTGCTCTGTGCGCCGGCTTGAGCCCCGGTCTGCGGCTGAGCCGCCGCGCTCATGCAGAAAAATGTCCCCACAACAATTGCCATCCCTGCGCGATTCATAGTCGTAAATCCTCCTCACAAACGTTTGGAGATGAGCTGGATTTGTGGCTTCAAATTAAAAGGGGTATCCATGCAACCGTTTGATAGTGGCAATGTTTATGCCGATATGTAAAGGCTGTGTTTTCTGTTACTTAGATTGACAGCCTGGCATGACGAGCCCGGAAAAAGCGCCCAGTAGTGCGCAGGATTTACAGGGTCGCGTCGTACTTTCCTCTCCCGTCGCCAAGCCAGT
>Ga0137410_10000662_pt1 | contig 23884 bp, 25 predicted proteins | sample CZODoug1_16funga_FD_108878 | JGI IMG/M metagenome (GOLD analysis project Ga0137410, IMG submission 108878) | Vadose zone soil fungal communities from Angelo Coast Range Reserve, California, USA - CZODoug1_16fungal (Illumina Assembly) | ecosystem: Environmental > Terrestrial > Soil > Vadose zone... | reverse complement strand
TGCCGCGGCGGAGTCGCTCGGAAAACTCGGCGATCCTCACGCTGCTTCTGCACTCATCGCCATGCTGGATTACAACCCCGGCGCTGCGGCCCTTGCTCTTGGCGATTTGCATCGTGTGGAGACCCTGCCAAAGCTCGCTGCCTTGCTCGCCAATCCCAAAATTTCCAATAAGAAGGAAATCGTTGCAGGAATAGCGAAAATGCCGAATGCTGCGGCGGCCGAAGCTCTCGCGTCGTTCGTGGAACATGCGGACAAGCTGGATTGTGACCTCGAGACTGCCGTGGTCCAAGCACTCGCGAATCTCAAGGATGCGCATGTGATTCCGGCTCTACAAAAAATTAATTTCGACGGATGGAAAGACAGCGGCTGTTACTCAGCCAGAAGTACAGCGGCACAGGCGCTGGCGAATCGCGGGGCGCGTCCGTTCCCAGAAGAGAAGAAGAATTGAGAATGCCTTTTTGCTGATTCGCTGAAGAACTCTAACGTCAGGCGAGATTGATAAAACTATTTCGGCGAGGCACAAGAACCGTTCGGCCAGGATTGTTGTGCCGATGCAGACTCTGAAGCTCTCCCAGACCTTTGCGGCGATTTGTTTGGCGTTGTTTTCCTCCTGACTGCCTGCAACAAGGCAGACAACACGTGATTCTTCCCATGAACATCGTAATGCAAAGAGCGCAGCCAGCGGCATGCCAAAGGCCACCCGCTCAGATAGGCCCCGACTAATCCCGCGATGGCCACTCCCTCCACTTCGGCCTAAGCGCGCCGCCTACGGCGTCGCAGGTCTCAGTTCCAGGAGTGGCCATCGAAACACAGCTATGCTCTAATGACGCGAACGTCAGCGGGCGAACGGCAGCCCCGACCTATTCCACTTAACATATACATACATGACTTCGTTTCTCCATTTTCTGCCCTTGTAATTGGGGCACTGAAATGCGAGTGGGGACTGCTCCCAAGGCGAGGGTCTGCATTTCGGGAGGGACACAAAAAAACTTCTGCGCTTTTCCCGAAGATTTTTTGGGAGGAAACGGAAAAGCAGAAGACGCGAAGTCGCAGGGCGCAGGAATTCCCCCGAAGCCGTGCCCAATGGAGAGGGCAGGAATGAGAACGATGCACAGAACGAGTCCAGGCATCTCGCGAAAACCGGACGCACAAGACCAAGGGCGGCCGCAGTTGCCTACGGAAAGACCGTGTGGTAGAGGCAGACAAAGAATGGCGACATCGCCTTCGTCCCGAAGGTGGACAAGACACGCGGCTGACGAAGAGAGGGAAATCAGGTCGAGGGCGTTGGACAGCGAAGAGGAAGTCGGCAGGGGCTAAGGTGAGGTTCACACCTTCGAAGGCGTGTGAAATGCTAGCAGATGAGCAAAGGCCAAGCGGGGCGACCGCTGCAGACGCCGGTCATGGCCGAGGCCTCCTGTTGAAAGACAGCGTCGGTGGGGAGAAAAGGTCCGTTGTGACGCTTAGGGTGGGCGGGTGGGACAGGAAAAAGTGGGCCGCACCAAAGCGGCGCGGCCCGACCGAATGATTATCGTTAGTTGTGCTTGCTTGGTTTCGCCTTGGTCGGCTCGCGCCGTGCTGACGTGGTGTTGGGCGAAGGCTTGCTCTTCTTGGTCACCGCCCGCGCCTCATTGTTCTTCGTTAGTTCTGCACGCACCGTAGCTGCTACTTTTGTCATGTCGATTTTGTAGCGGGCTGCGGCCAGCGCGAGGTTGGAGTCTTTTGCAAGTGATTGCTTTGGGTTGTAGCCGGGGCAATACAGGTCGGACACAACGGCGCAAATAACGAGAAAACGATGGAGGTCCGCAGCGGTCATGGCTTGTACGGCAGCCGCCGCAATCCTCTCGTGGTCCACGGTTTCAGCGCCCCATGACGTCATGGTCTTTTTCTCTTCCCATGCGTAGAGCTTGCAGAGACCGCGGTGATTGTCGTGGCCCAAGCGCTGGAAGTAGTCGAGGGCTACCATTTCCAAGTCAACCCGGGAAAGAGCGTCCGGCAGCTTCTTGCGAATGCCTTCGAGGACGCGCACGCGCGAGAGCTTCTCGACGCGCTCGGCAAGTGCCTCCTTCCTTCGCTGAGCTTGCTTTTCTCGGTTTGGCAGAGATAGAAGATGCTGCCAGCACTCTTGCCGTCAATTAATACGGCTGCTTTCGTGTTGGGGCACTCCCCTTTTGCCTTGGCTTTACGGTACTGCCCTTCAAAGAACGCGTCTTTGGCATGGCCGTTTGCCTGCCATGCGGGAGCCTGGGAAACGCGCAGAGGCTTCTCGCCTTTCTCCTCAAGCGGCTTCACCTGAATTTGCACAAGTGCTTCGATTTTGGCTCGATAGCACTCGCGGTCTGATAGTTATGTGGAATAGCTTTTGGCAAGAGATTCTTCGCGCATGATGGCCCGTTTGGCCGAAGAGGTTCTTTACAACTCACTGGCACCTCCCGGAACGAAGGCCAGCGACGCCGGAGGCGGAGCGATTAGGCCGCAGTGAAGGGAGAGGCCAGTGAGACCAACGTGTTCTAGTGCGCGCTCCATCCGGGCCAGGCGCACTTCTAGCTTGCGCTTAACTACTCAGCGGTTGTTGATTCGAACCACGCAGGAAACAGAATGTGATACGCCTATGTAGTAATCACTGTGCCGTCAAATTTGGTGATCTGGAATCCCGAGAACTCTTCGGCATAGCATTCTCTTTGATCAGACAGTATGCTTAGCGCTACGGCCTCACCGAGCTTCAATCCATCTGAATAATCTGTGCGCCAATGAACACCGGCAAAGTTACGCGCAAGCCCAATGTTGGAAGCGAGCTTGTTGATCTCACCGTTGACGGTAATTTGTCCTGCGTCCATTTCTGTGTATGCAACCAAAGAAAGCCCGTCTTGGCTCGCTGTCTGAATTGCTCCATTGCTTAGCGCATGGAAGGCAGTCGTTCCGTTGAACGCTGCCTTCAATATTGTTGCGCATGCTCCCGCAATTGCGCCGTGTCCTTGTGCGTAAGAGGGATGCTGCGGACAGCCTTCAGGATAGGCCTGTGGGTGAAAGTACGATCCATATTTTGAGAAAGTCTGTCCCGCCGCCCTGGAATCCAGTACATCCGCGTGAAGAGGATGTTTCGTTTGGTGCGTCATTGTCATATGCACCAAACCACCGTAATCCTCGGGTCTTAGCGTTCGGTGCACAAACCATTTTGCGTACCATACAGCCTTAAGCGCGCAACTGGCTGCTTCAGCGAGCAAGCACAAAAAATGGGGCGCGCCGAAAGTCACAAAGGAAGACTGCTTGGTTAGACCCAAGTACGGATTCGCAGGGTTCGGAGGAGCCCCAATTGCACCCAACCAAACACCCGCATTGTAAAAGGCCTCGAACGCCTGGTCCGTGTGCACGTAAGCCGCGAGATCCCGGCCATTACGGATGAACCTTGGTTGTGGGTCAACTTGGTTCTTCGCGAATGGGCCTTGTCCATTCCGCGCGTTGAGCCAGGCGCTTTGGTCCGTTAAGTAGTCGATCCCAGCTATGTAGGTGCTGATTTGACCGCTCATCGTATATTGTCCGTAGTTGAAGGGCCGCAATAAGAGTTGGGACACATAAGGTCCAACTAAGTCGTCTGCCGTAAATCCACGGAACAAAGTTTGTGCGGTAACTTGTCCACTGGTTTTCGGGCTCACTGATTCACCAAATCCAGATAACTCAAACTGTGCAGCCACAGTGGTCGGATCGGTAACGTACTCCGTGAAACTCACGTCCCGGCACAACGCCATCCAGTAAAGTTCAACCATGTCGTCTGCCCTTGCCCGACTCGCGACCGTCGGCGGTGGCCCGATCGCTAATTGATGCGAATCCGTTCCTTCTAAGTCGAAGGCAATTCCTGCCATGGGATTCGCCAGCTTCACATTGCCACCCAGCGGGATGCTCTCGAACGCCTCGACAGTCCCTTCGTGCGACGCCTTCAGCAATTGCTGGTACGCAGCCTCATCAACTTCCCCCATCGCAGTATGGGGTAGTCCTTTCGAATAGTTCCCAATGAAGTTTGGGTACCGCCGCTCATCTCCATTGGTTACCTGATCAGGAATCGTTACTTCCCACTCGCGCTTCGCCGCGCGCTCCCTGATCTCAAAAGCCGCGCGGGTTCGCTCTCTTCCTTCACTCTGCCTATCCTGGCCGCGGACTGGTTTTGCAAGTGGTGCCATTTCAATGGCACTCGTAGTCACTGCTAGTGCCGCTGCCCCAGCGAGTTTGTTCAAAAAGGTCCGACGATTATCTGAAGGCCTTCCATTCTTCGTCGAGACCATCTTCCCACTGACTACGGATTCAACATCTCCCGTGGCTCCCTCTTGTTTGGGCATAGTCACCTCGACCAAGGAATTAGCTAGAAACATGGGTCGCCTGTGGCGCGCATAGTGGCCAAATTGACCGCAGAAGTCAAGGAACACACCCCGGTATGGCGATTGCCTTATTCATAAATAATGGAAATAACCCAAAAATAACTTGACAAGACATCTCCTGTCTACTAGGCTCCGTATCCATTTCCCCTTCTCGTCCCGGAGGGTACATGCGCGTTAATCGCATCTCTTCCATTTCCACGATAAGCGCTACAATTCTTACTCTTTCGGCTGGGCTGTTCGTCGCAGGAATTTTGGAGACAGTCCCTAATCGCTCCTCCATTCAGGCGGCATTTTCCAATGCGGGGTCTAATCGTCCCGCTAACCCTCAAGCACCGTCTGGCTACAAGACGCCGCTTGCACAGCAGCGAATGGCGGGGGGGTTCTGGCGAGCAGACCACACCTTCCAGCCAACTCTCATCATCACGAACTTTCTCGAGAACATACAGCTTCCGGTCACACCAGTTCTCTATGCCGCAGACGGAGAGGAGTACCAATTGCCAACAGTCATTCTTGCACCGGCTGGAGTCGCCTCGATCGATATACGTGCCGCGCTAAACGCAGTCCCGGATGAAATCAAAGACCATTTCACAGAGTACGGCAGTGCAGCCATAAGATACATGTGGCATTGGCCGGGTGTTGCGAGCGCGATGGTCCAGAATCGAGACGTGCGGCGAAGCCTGAATTTCAATTTCGAGCTTCGCACCCTGATGGCGATGAAGCACGGTGCGTCCACAACTGTCCAGGAAGGCCTTTGGTGGAAAGAGGATCGTGGTGTAAGTGGATTCCTTGCTCTCATAAACGTCGCACCACATCCAATTGATGTCCAGGTTCAGGTTCTTTCGGAATACGGCGCTTTTGAAGGTGAACGGACCCTTCACGTTCAACCTAACGAAACACGCAACCTCTCCTTGCTACAGGATACTGGCAGTTCGTCAGGGGGAATCCGAGTAATCTACAACGGCGCGGAGAAAGACATAGCGCTTGCAGGTGGCCTTGAAAATGCGCACGAGGGCTACTCGGCGAAAATTCCGTTTCTGACCACCTCAACCGGGATGCAACCTTCCACCGTAGCCGTTTCCAGTGTCGGGCTCATGTTCGGCACTCCCGACCCCATGATGAAGTTTCCTTCTGGCACTCAGTTCGGAATCTATCTCGCCCTACGAAATACCTCGGCACGGCCAATCTTGCTCTTGCCGACTCTTTATTACATGCAAGGCCTTGGGGTGCAAAAGAGCGCACTGAAAACGCTCACGCTGGCTGCCGGACAAGCAAGACACTGGACCCCCGAAGAACTTTCAAAGGAGCTTGACCTGCCCAAGTTGAGCGGCATGATTAACCTAACGTTCTCTTATAATGGTGGCCCGAGTGATGTTATCCTGGCCAATGGGAGTATCGACCAGACGAAAAACTATGTCTTTGAGATAAACATGCAGGCCGTAGGTAAAAGCCAGGCCAAAGAACTAAAAGCTTGGGACGTATCCAACGGAAATGACACCATGATCAGCCTGCTCAATCTCGGTGAAAACGACCAAGACCTCTCCATTACTTTCTTCTTCGATGCAGGTAAATACAGGCTTCCTATGCATCTGAATGCTGGCGGTTCTACGATGCTTAACGTCAGCGATATCATTGCCATGCAACAGCCGGACTCTGATGGAAATAAGATTCCACCCGGTACTCTACATGGAACCGCTGTCCTCTCCGGGGCCTCTGGCTATCCCGAATGGATGAAGGTCGGCGTCGGCGTCGGCGTCTTCAACGTCTCGACTGCTACCTGCGGTAACACCTGCCCCACGTGTTTCGGCTACAGCGCCTTTCAGGTGCTGCCCTACAATTCCAGCACGTCCACCGCCAGCGTGGGCGGCACGGCAATATTCCAGGCCTGGGCATTTGGGCAGGACAACCTCTGGCACAATGTCAGCACCAGCATCCCCAATAATGGGGTCTACGTGACGTGGAGCAGCAGCAATACGAACGTAGCCACGTCCCAGGGACAAGGAAACTTTACGGGGGTCGCCGACGGAGGGTTCAGCGCCCAATCAGATGCAACTTTGCTCGATGAATATGCGGACTGTCCCGAGGGGTCCCATACGCCTTGCCCATCCAGCCCCTACTTCGGCAGCGCGGGAGGCACAATCCTCGGGGCCGACCATCTGATCGTCGTAGCCGATCAGCAAGGCGTGTCTGCACAGTGTCCGTCAACGGGCATACAACTCCGACAGATGAAAATGCGAGTCGTCAATCCAAGCGGCATAACCGTGCCGAACAGCCCGTCTGTGGCTGAGGCTCTAAATCCTTTACCGGTGACCAATTCGTGTAACACCGGGTCGCCGATTCCATCTAGCTGCTCCCCAGTAGCTGCTGACGGCACGTTCATCGACAGTATGTCCGTGTCAGGTAACCTTTGTAATTCCGGTATCAACTATTCAAGCGGGTGCGGGTTTAGCATTACTTCAACATGGTCTGCATGTGGGACCTCCGGAAGCAAGGTCCTGTGGGTGTCGCCGCGGACAGTTAAGAGCAATCTGGTGACAGTCAATGGAAACTCCACCAGCTTCAACGTAGGAACGACCTGTAACAGTGCCGGGTGCCAGTAGGTGCTACCACCATGAGAGTTTGTCTAGTGCCAGTTCTCCTTTTGTCCGCAGCCACAGCGTGCTTGGGTCAGGTATCGCAAGTTACACAGGAGGTTAAATGGGGGATTGTTGAGGGCGTCGTGGTTGATGGTGACGGCAAACCGTTGCCGGACGCGACCGTCACGTCTTACGCACAAGCGAGAGGGGCGACGCGAGATGTCTTGCAGTATCAAGCCAACGGAAGTGGGGAATTTAGCTTGCACCTCCCAGAGGGAAAGATATGGCTGTCCGCGCACAAGGATAGTGAGGGATATCCATACGCATTCTTCGCTTTCTACCTCATGCCTGGCCAGGAGTTCCCGACCGTTGATGTTAAGCCTGGTGAGACTACCAAGGGTGTTGTGGTTCGTGTGGGCCCGAAGGCCGCGCACCTGAATTATGAAGTTGTGGATAAGGACGGACAGCCAGTCCTCGGTAGATTTATTTTCTCCCGCCTTGACCAAACGGAGCCTTATAGCACGAGCGCACTTAGCAAGGATGATTTATTGGTGCCTCCAGTGCCATTTCGTGCGACCTTTGAGGCCAAGGGGTTCAAGCCGTGGCATTATGGCGGCGACAAATGGGGCGGGGGGAAAGGCGTAATCTCGCTGAAATCGGGCGAGGTCCTGAACCTGACCATCCGCCTGCAACGCGAATAGTCCTATGTTCGTTGTCCATTCTGAGGCAACGCGCCAAGTCCTGATTTGTGGTTCCACTCATTATAGAGTTCTGATGATTTGTCCGGTAACGCGGCGCAATATATGAACTTCTAAGAGTACCGCCACAAGTCGCGAAGGACCTACCGATGGTTGGATCGTGTCAGCTGTCCACCCAACTGCAGTTGCACGAGATGCTCTCGGCCGAGTTGCCGGGGAGTTGGTCCTGCTGGCGTCGGTACGTCGGCCAGCCTTGCGAGTAATTGTTCGTACGCGGTAAGTCCGTCTTCCACAGCTGAGAGTTCCTCGTCGGCCAACGGAATATCCTGGCGCAATCGCAGCAGATTCGCTTTAGCTTCGAGAAGTTGCGCTTTCGTTGAATCTTTTGGTAGATAAAACGAGCACTTCGCACAGGCCATTCGATGAGGGCACTGGTCGAAAAAGTCATACGTGCAGTAGCCGTGCCCGAGATCGTAGAACTTCCAAGGCTCGTTGGTAGCACGCCCCTTCCGCACCAACTCCTGATCGACAAGCACTTCAATGGCACGAAGGTTCCGTGTGAAGTAGCCCGCATCCGAATAGGACTTGGCGAGCTTCGTCGGTGTAATCTTTGCATAGTGCTGTGTTGCTGTCGGGGTTGCGTGCCCAAGCCATTCCTGCAGTTCGAAAAGAGTCATTGGCTCCTTGGCATTGAACAACTGGGATGCAATCGTCGAACGGGCACGATGGCTCGTGATGTTTCCACGAACGTCGCTGCGGGGAACACCCGCCTTTTGGCATAACACGGGGATTAGGACTTTGTTAAGGTAGCTCTTTCCGATCACGGTTAACCGGAAAAGGAAAAGAAAATCGACAAGCTCACCTGTCTTTGGATCGGGAAGCTTGATGCCTTGTGGGCGTACCTTCTCCCAAGCGGCGATCGCCTCGCCCACAACGCGATCAACAGGCTTCGTGAAAGAAGTGCTGGTCTTGTTCACGGGAACATCAAGGAGACACACCGCGTCGGCAAGGAGAGTTTCATTGGTGCCAGGAATGGTGACGTCGTCTCTCTGCCAGCGGATACAGCCGACGCGGAGCCGCCGAATCTCGTTATTGCGAAGACCCGCAAACAGCCAGGTGACAGCTAACGCCCTGCAAAGCTCAATGGGATAAGAAATCGAACGTGGCTTCCACCTGGGCGAGCCACGCTTCGGCAAATCATCGGCGCTCAGATTCAGCCCGGCCCAGACGAGCTTGGCCCATACGTCATCGGCAATCGTGCGCGGATTCGGCCCAATGAGCTTGAGCAGGCTCTTCGGAGTGACAAAGCTTCGTGCTGGGTCAAGCCGCCGCGGAATCAATTCCCAGTCTTGTAGGTCGCGAAAGAAAGCCCTCCGCGCTGAAATGCGAGACGCCCGTGTACCAGGCGCGAGGATTTTCCCACGGCTCTTGACGTGCAGAGGAGCAACACTGCCCCAGTCACCTCCGCACCACTGACAGATGATGGCCACAGCTTCGGCAGCAAGATTCCTCGTCCAGCCGGCCGGAGAACTGACCTCCCGATGTGTAGCCGCCAGCCAACGCCCTACGTTTAGCAGGAAGTAATAACGCGTGTTGCGTTCGTGCTTCACGACAGAAGATCGGTCGAGCCAGATGCGGCACAGACGCGCCCACTCCGCAGGAACGTTGCAAGTAAGAGACGGCAGCGTGGTCCGGTCGACGAAAGTGCGCTTAATCTCAATGGCTTCGGGAATCGTGCCGATGCTCGATTTGGGCGCGGGTTGCACGTTCCTGATGCGTAGCTCGCTGCTCTGCTGTGAGCGCCTCGTACCAAGGCCCGATGTTGTTCGGCCTCTTCTTCATCGCGCTTTTATTCCTCATGCGTTCATCTCCGCTAGCATCCGAGTTCGTTGTGCGTGGATCTGTGCCATACCGGAAGCTAGTTTCCGCGAAAGATCGCGCCCACTTAGATGGATGTAAAGCAACGTAGTCTGCACGCTGCGATGACCCGCAAAAGTCGCGATCTCATGAATGTCCCAGTTGGCCCGCGCCAGGTCGGTAAGACAAAGGTGTCGCAGCGTGTGAGGAGTGAACTGCAGTACATTACAGCGCCGTGCCATCCGTCTGACTGCTTTGGACCATCCCCAAAGTGAAATCGGCTGCCCGAGATTCCGGCATGACTCCGATAAAAACAATCGGCCACGTTCCCGGCTCAGTTCGCGACGAACGCGCAGATACTGGCCAAAGATCTCGCCTGTGGGCGCTGAATAAGGAACCATGCGCTCACGCCGCCCTTTCGTCGCTTCCGCGCGAATACGCAGGAGTCGACGCGCAGGATCGATGTCCGTCGTTTCCAGAGAACAGACTTCCTCGCGGCGAAGTGCCGCGTCATAGGACATCGCCAGCATCACACGGTTTCGTAAGGGTTCCCGCTTGCACGCCTGGAGAATCCTGTGCCATTGCTCATCGCTCGGAATCCACGGAAGCCTATGATGGCGTTGAATTAGGCCTCGCCCGCCTATCGGCGGGCGAAGCGGGTGTCGTGCGCATACTCTCTCTTCAACTAAGTAATCGTAGAAGAGGCGGATAACGGTGAGATGTTGCTGCAACGTCGCGTTCGACAGTGTCGTTCTCAGCTCGGGCTTTGATTTCAGAGATCGAGGGCGAGGATGTTGAGCGATGTCTTCGACGTAAGCACCAATCGTGCTCCGAACAACGGACTGGAGTTCAACGCCAGCAGACTCCAAAAACCTTAGGTACGCATCGAGGTCACGTCCATATGCGTCAATCGTGTTCGCCGCGAGGCCTCGTGTGGACTGAAACTTCAACCACTCTCTCGCGTGCACATTCTCAGAGACTCTCGGATATTTTTCCCAACGGACTTCGCAGATCGTAAATTCCAGGGCCATCGGTTCCTCCAGTGGTGTTCAGCCTCCTCCGGAGGCTGAACACCACGATACGGCCTGGCTGAAGAACCGGCCCTATTCCACATAATGTGCAAGTGGACTTCTGCCGAACTTCGGGAAAGAGAAGTGGGTTGGTGCCCGTTCGTTTCGGGCAACGAGCGCACGCTCCCGCCTTTGGTAGAAGCGTTTCGTCCTGCGGGTCAAACGGCGCGTTCGTGAGGTCCAGATGGATTTCCCGCTCAATCCATCCGCGAAGCTCCCGCACCGTGGTCGCTTCGGCCTTCTTGTCTTTCAGGATGGCGGCGGCGTTCCGATATTGCGGAAAGCATTCCTGTAGAGCTCGGCGTTGGTCATTGGGTTGTAGTCGAGCGATTTCAAACGCATGGGCAACCGTCAGCTTCAATTCATAGAACGCCTGCTTCGCTTCGGGAATCAGTTGAATCAAGCGTAGTCGTCCACTTACGTACTGCGCCGACCTGCCAACTCGGGAGGAAATGCTTTCGACGGTGTAAGTGTCAGGCTGGAGTTCAATCAGCGCGGCGTATCCGCGCGCCTCATCGAGCGGGTGCACATCCACGCGCTGTACATTCTCGATGACCTGTAGCTCAAGCGCTTGAGCATCGGTCAATTCGCGCACGGTCGCCGGGATACTCTCGCGGCGTGCCAGCTTTGAAGCGCGGTAGCGCCTCGCTCCCGCTACTAGCTCGTAGGTGTCCGCCGCCCCCTTGGGCAGCGGACGCACGAGAATGGGTTGGAGGACGCCGTGTTGTCTGATATTTTCGGCGAGTTCGGCTAGTTTCGACTGGTCAAACTGGGTTCGTGGGTTTGTTTTGGATTCGCGGATTTGCTCCAGCGGAATGTCCTGAATCGAGGAAACCACGGGCGGTACTGCTTTCACTTCACTTGCTACCATCGTTGTGCTCATTTCTTTTCTTCTCCTTTTCTCAAATTCGTTCGGATTAATATTCTTCGGGCAGCAACAGCGTGGTTATCTGGAATCTGCCTTGAGTCTTTTCTGCTAGGTTGTCGGTCATTGAGCTGGGCTTCGGAAGGAGCCCAGAGGGCGACTGGAGAAGCCTAGCTCAGAGGAGGGTAAACCGCGTGACCGAGATCCAGTGGACTCTCTATCCGTACGTCGCCGAGTTGGAGCATGCGAAGGCCTGGCTTGGCATTCAGAAGAAATTGTTGCGGGCTCCGAAGACGATTGACGCGTACGCGCGCGGATTGAACGACTTCTTATCAGTATGCCGCCGCTTCGCTATTCGGGTTGAGACTGCAACTAAAGGTGACATCGCTTCCTACGTTGAAGAGATGGCACGCCGGCCTAGACAGCAGGCTCGTGGCTCCTTGCACAGGTACGGGACAGTTGGTCTGGCGAACAAGACGATGCAACAGCGTCTAACGGCGGTCCGTTTGTTCTATGACTACTTAATGGAAACCGGTATACGCGATTCGAATCCGGTTGGGCGCGGGCGCTACACCCCTGGCACGGGTTTCAACGGCTTGCGCGAGCGTGGTCTCATTCGCCGATTCGAAAAACAACCCTGGATTCCTGGGGACGAGGAGTGGGAAGGCTTTCTCAATGTTCTGGTGCGGGAAGAATTTCTACGTAATCAGGTCATGGCCTTCGTGTCCTATGATGGTGCGTTACGCCGGTCCGAGTTGGTGTCCCTGGAACTCTCCGATATCGATTTCTCCCATCAAAAGATCACCATTCGGTCGGACACCACAAAGAACGGAGTCGGACGCATCGTTTTCTACAGCGATGCAACAAGCGATCTGCTCTGTCTATACGTGCAGCATCGTCAAGGCGTCCTTAAGACTCATTTGAAAACGCGCTCGCGCGCGCTGTTCGTTTCTGAATCGCGCCGCAATCGAGGCGAACCTTTGACGTTCGAGATGTGGAACAAGTCCGTGCAAAAGGTTGCACGTCGCGCGGACCTGCCACTGTTCACTACCCACACATTTCGTCACCTCCGCTTGACGGATCTAGCCCGTTGCAAACTGGAACTGCACGAGATCGCGATGTACGCGGGTCACAGAAGCCTGAAGACCACGCATCAGTATATTCAACTGAGCAGTGCGGAGCTGGAGGAGCGTGTGCGGCTCGCCACGAAGAACCTCGATGAGCGAAACAAACGCATGCTAGAACGGGTAACGGCGTCGCGATGAAAAGTGAGACAGCCACAGAGAGCGCGGGCGAATGGCACTGGCTTGTGGACGTCGAACGATACGACCGTGATCCTCGTCTATCGCTGGCTGAGAAGAGAGAACTCGCTTACCTGGCCACGCATCACGTCGGTGCATCTGCCGGACCGTGGCGGGACAGGTCAAAAATACGCCTTCACAGGCTTATAAAACCGCTTCACGACACGCTCAACGCCATGCATCTCCGGACAAATCAGAAGTGTTACACGATCAGAGCCCTAATGCTTGAGATGCATCGACACGGCAGATCGTACTGGTCTTGGAATGACACCGAATGGGTCGAAACGATCGGCCCGACGATGAAAGCCTTCATTCAGCAGCATGCCGGCAAGGTTGTTACCGCAAGGCAGCATCTTTTCGGCGTGGCCTATGTTCTCGCTGGATTTGCAGCCTTTGATCGCTTTCCCATCCATGGAATTGAGTTGACTACCCTTGCTCAAGCGGTCTTTGGCCGCGAGTCGATGGCTAGTTCATTGGAAAGGATACTCGGGGTTCTGACGAAGTGGGGATACAAGCCGAGCATTCAGGGGAAGATTCACACAGCGCTGGCTTACACGCTGCTCAAGAATCGCAGTCCGCATCTGGAAGATATCTCTTTCGAGTTTTTGCAGACGCTAAATCAGAAAGCCCAAACAAAGTACTCATTGTCTCAACTGTATCCGTTTTCACGCGCCCTCGCTGACCTGAAGATTATCCAGACGCCTCTACCACTCCGTCGCCAGAGTCTGCCTCTGCTTGAGAGGATCGACACCGAGGGAGTGGCTCCGCAGTGGATCGACTGGTGTTTTGCTTGGTACAGGCAGGCCACTCAAAGCCGGGTTTTCAAAAAGCAATCTCTCTATGGCTTGGTGCAGATCGGGCGCTGGTTGGCGGGAACTCATCCACAAGTGACCAGCCCCGGCCAATGGGATTACGCGCTGGCTGCGGATTTTATCGCAGCCGTAGATCAGTTGAAGGTTGGAGACTGGCGTTCACCGAACGCGGATCTCTCGAAATTCAATAGCCCCATTGGAAAGCCCCTGATGCCCCGCACGAAGGCCTCGTTGTTATCGACGGCTCGCTTGTTCTTCATGGACTTGCAACATATCCCTCATCGCGTTGGCACTGCTAGAGCCCGTGTCATTCCACCACGATTTAGTCCTCAGCGAGCACTTCGAACTCCGCGTTCAATCGGGCGTCTGATCGGACCAGACCCTAGAATCATCGACGACAAGTTCTGGCTGAAACTGCTGCATGCCGCGGACACTCTGGAGCCATCAGACCTTCGCCAAGCACAGGTGGGCATGTATCCATTCGAGCTGGTCCGCGCCGTCGTCGTTGCGTGGTGTTTAGCGGGGCTGCGCACGGATGAGATTCGTCGACTGCGCACGGGTTGCATCCGTTGGCGGCTCGAAGATGAAATAGATCCGGCGGAAAGCGCAGTTCTATCGGAGGACACCCTGTGCTTCCTGAGCGTGCCTGTCAACAAAACGGGCACATCCTTTACGAAGCCCGTGCACCGGATGGTCGGCCTGCGGATCGCCGAATGGGAGTGCGCCCGGCCGGTGCAAGCACCTGCCCTCGATCCAAAAACAAACGAGTTGGTACATTTTCTTTTCTCATTTCGTGGAAAACGAATCGGCCCGGCGTACCTAAACCTGCGGTTGATTCCACTGCTGTGTAGAAAGGCCAACGTTCCAGAGCTGGATACAAGAGGCAACATCACGGCTCATCGTGCGCGCGCAACGATGGCGAGCGCTCTGTACAACGCACCGGAAGGCCTCACCATAGGGGAACTAGGGGAATGGCTTGGCCACAAGGATCTTCGCTCAACGCAGCATTACGCCAAAATCCAGCCAACAAGGCTGGCTAAGTCCATTGCACGAGCGAACAAGAACTCCCGGCTTGTGCAAGTTATTGTCGATCCAGCGGCGGTCGCCAAAGGTGAACCTGCGATATTTTATTACCTGGGCGAAGGAGCGTACTGCGCCAATCCTGCATGGGCATCGTGCCCCCAACGAATGGCGTGTCTGAAGTGCCCAATGTACGTTGCCAAAAAGCCGGCACAGTTGATCGAGGCAAGGGATGGAATCCTCCACCTAATGCAAGAGGTGCCCTTGACCGACGAAGAGAGGTCAGTAGCGGAAGGTGATGTCAAGGCTCTGAATCGATACATCGAAAACCGAAAGCACGCACCGCCGCCTCCAGCGCCAAGTGAACTATATATCTTCAATTCTTAATCGCTCACCAAGAGCGTTGAGATATCGCCGGAAATCCTCAACCGCAGAGATAGGTGGTAGCATGTATTTTCAAAGGCAAGCGCTGTGAACGCTGCTGGCCCCGTTGGGCCGAGAAGCTGCTCTCGGGTGGTTGGTGAAATGGGAAAGCTCCCTTTAACCTTGGCAGTCGGCGTTCTATTATTGGCCAACGCTCGCTCCTGCCTTGCTCAATGGACCAAGACAATTAGCTGTCCGGTAGACAGGGTCTATCGAGACGAACGCGAGTACGCCGGTAGAGAAGAGTTTTGTGAACACCTCCTTCCGGGTTCGCTCACGGTAAAAGATGGTCCGTATCGATCCTGGTTTAGCGAAGGGCATCCGGGTGAGGTGGGCAATTACAGCGAAGGTCGCAAAGTGGGCTCTTGGACGGAGTGCGATCGCTTTGACCACTGCAAGCAAACGAGGTACGAACCAAGCGACGCGAGTGAAAAACAAAGGAAAGGGTTCAGGCCAGAAATTCCTCTTACCTATGCTCACGGGAAGTACGTTTTCGATTTTACGTCGTGTCGAAGCACCTGGGTAACTCAGGCGACGGATCAATCCATCGTGGAGCTGAATATCTATGGGATGGCGGCCTACCGGTGCCAGATCACTTACATTCCGCAACACGCTACGCAGAATGGTGGCCAAGGGGAATACTTCTGCAGGATTCCATTCGCGGTAGGCACCAGAGAGCTTCGCTCGTTGGATCTGAAACGGGAACTACTGGACTTGGGACTGCCGCAGTTCTGCAAGCCTATAGGCACGACTGGAGAGGCCTTTCTGATACTAAAAAACGGTAGTGATGTGGCGACAACTATCGATGTGCAGTGTGCCGCTACTGAGCACGATGACGTTGGCCATGAACTCTTGAAGATCAGGCTAAATCAATACGCAGATGACCTCCTAAGCGACGTGTCTAACCAGCAGGGCCCGCTCAAGGCACTCATCTGTTTGGGAGAGGTTGAAAAGCAGGAGAGTTCGGTGGACGGTAGGGGAAGGACGCTGCTCTCATATCGCCTCAGCAGCGATCCAACAAAAGCCAAGAAGCAGAAAGAATGCTTTGCCAAAGCGATCGAACTGAAACCCACCTGTCATTGACACGCGGCCATCAACTCCGGGACAGCCCTAACCATAAACCTGCCTCCTCACTCATTTACTCAAGTAGAGTGCCCCGCGAAATAACTTGCATCAGATTCTACATAAATGGTTACAGAACGGTCCGATTCCGTGATAATCCACAACTTGTCGCCAGCGTGTGTGCGGTAGGCGCTCAAGAGCCGGAACCCGTGCTCTAGGCTGTAGTCGTTTTCCTTACGGTCCTCGTCGGACAAATCACTCGCGGTTGACATGGCGCGTGAGGAATTCGGCCGGCTGTTGTCCGGCCTTCTTCAGCGCGGCCAAAGTGCCCGGTGTTGCGACGATCTGGCCGAAGTTGAAAGCAGGTTGTTTGCTGAGTTGTTGCATTGGAAAAACTCCTTTCGTTGGTTTTGTTTTTGCTTCTCAGAGGCACCGTAGAGAGCGGGGCATAAAAAGCAAATGCCCTTCCTGGCGGCGCGCCTGGCCGTCCGCGCTGTCAAGGGCGCGCAGTTTGCGTTTATCGGAGCGAAGCGGGAGACCCTTCTATGAGAAGGGCGCCCGCTGTCAATCGTCTTTTGCGCCCATGAGGGCGATGAGAAGACATTTCTTTCATGGCGGGAGAGGCGCGCCCGGCATAAGTGGGCGTGTCAAGGCCGCACGAAGTGCGCCGCGAAACGGGTGTCGAGCCTTGACACGCCCACGCCGGGTGCGAGAATTACCCGCGAGAAAGGAATGTTCTTATTTGTTGGTGTTAGAAGGTCGAATGGTTGACGTATATCAGTCGTTTTGGTGGTGGATTAGTTTGACTTTCTCGATTTTGAGCGGAATCTGACTAGCGGGAAGGCCAGTAGTAGTGCTGCGGCACCAAATGGGTCCGCTATGGTCAGGCGCAATCGGAACTCTTCTTGCCGCTTCTCCTGGAAGGCCTTCAGCGTCTCTGGGGAGGGATGCGAATACCATTTATTGAACTCCCTAAGCGCGTAGTCCTGGATCGGTACGGTTAAGACGAAAACGACAACAAGAATTGCTACTACCTCGAAAACCCAGAAGACCCGATACCAAGGGCGGTTCACGCCGTCGCTCCGGTTGTTTTCTGTCCCGATACTGCTACCAATTTCAACAGACTCCAGACGTGATTTGCAAACTAACCGACGAGCCTTGTTCTTAATGTCAGCGTACCTTAGAATGCTGCTTGCGCACGACATCGGAAAGGTTCAGTTGTGGATGCCAGAGGCTTCGGCCAGGATGAACTGGCTGAACACACTCTTTATTTCGTAGATGAGAGGGTGGTGGGTGTGGTTCGCCAGACTTGCTTCACTTAATTTTCCTTGCAGACCACGTTGGGATTGGATTCTGCTAGTTTGAGGCAACCGGCATACTGTTGTGCGCGCTTGGTCTTTTCGGCAGGGCTCTGCGCAGTGGGCACTGGGTTGAGTGCGGCTAAGACTTCTTTTGTGATGTCCGCTGTGAGGACGTTTTGGCGACAAGCATTGGCAACTGCTTCTTCTAAATTGTGCGGGATGTAACTGGCACCATTAAAAAGAATGGATAGACCGTTGTTGCGCAGTATTGCTTCACCGGAGGCATACCCATTCATGCCGTTGCGCGCCCGAAAGAAATAGCAGATTTCTATAGTGCCGCCTTGATGCTTGGAATCCCTGGTTGCAACAGTGTCTAGTTGAAGCGAATCTGGGTCTACCAGAATTGCTCCATGTTGACCCCGTAGAAGGTTCACCCCTTCAACGGCACGTGAGATAATCTTTTCATGCTCTGTAAGAGTTATGCCAGTCTCCCAGGACTTGATTAAGTCAGATAGGACGGCTTGGCAATAGCCTTCTCCGCGACCACTTCCGAAACGTATTTTCACCTTTTCTGCTGTGCAATCGACTGGACGGCCATTGTTCATTTTCGTGACGTAGGGTGAAGCATCTGCCAACGTGGGCTTTTTCTGTGCCCGCGCGATTCCAGCCGACGCTAGAATTGCAAGGATTAGCGTTGTCGCTGTTTTCGTCATTCCCATGTCATTCACCTACCTTTCCGTCTCCTTTCAGATTTGGTCTCTAGCCTACTACGCTGCGTTCTTCTCCGCTGGCATCTTGCGGATACTGCTGCGCGTGAGATACCTGTCTCTGCCGAATTGATACGGTGGAGTGAAGAAACTGGATCCGCGAACAGCGCAGCAACCAAGAACGCAAACACCAGATGATTTAATTGGGAGTGTTCCTAAGTTTACCGGAGACCGCAGCGATCGAGAGTCTTTGGAAAATCACGCAGCCACTGGTGTCTGATGATATAGGTTACGACAGCGCGGTTGCCGTTGAAACGAGCGGAGATTTGCGATTGGTCGTGACCCCGGCGTATCCGGGGTTCCCCCTTCCAGTGATGAAGTAGGTCCTGAAATCGAGCAGCTTGTTTTCGAGATCTACCGTGGTCCAGAACAACATGCGATCCAAATACTCGCGTCGAAGTGTGCCGTTTTGTTGCGATCCGCGAGTTCCGCTAGCTTCGCTTCATCAAAAAAGCGTCGCGGGTTCGTTTTGGACTCACGGATTTTCGCCAGCGGAATGTCCTGAATCGAGGAATCCACAGGGGGACTGCTTTCGTTCCACTTGCTACCATCGTTGCGTTCATTTGTTTTCGTCTCCTTTTCTCAGATTTTTTTCGGGCCTAATACTCTTCGGGAAGCAAAAGTGTGGTCCTCCTCGTCCAAATCACCCCGATGTGGCGCGTGAGGAATTCGCCCGGTTGTTGCCCAGCCTTCTTGAGTGCGGCCAAAGCGCCCGGAGTTGCGACGATCTGGCCTAGCTCGAAAGCAGGTTGTTTGCTGATTTGCTGCATAGGAAAAATCTCCTTTCGGTAGGTTTGGTCTTTGCTTCTCAGAGGCGGCGCATAAAAAGCAAATGCCCTTCGTGGCGGGGGATAGGCGCTTGGCCGTCCGCGCTGTCAAGGGCGCGCAGTTTGCGTTTATCGGAGCGAAGCGGGAGACCTTGACAGGAGAAGCGGGCGGTCCAGGCGCAGGTTTTCAGCAGGAAGGGCAGAGATTCTTTGGCTGTGGCGAGATTTCTTAACTAAAGACTGAATTAAGCCAGGGGGAACATGGGATCGACGGCGAACGGTTCGTTCAGAGTAGGTGTTATAATTCGGTTAAATCGCGTCCTCGCGTCCAACACTTAAACGTGTTGCGCCGAAAGGCGGAGCAAGATTGTCTTGGACCTCTGCACGCGTTTAGCGGCTGAGGCAGTGCTTCGCTCGACTAGATAGGTCGGTGATTGATGTCCGTGCCGTCCGAAGGAAAAGCCGTTATTTGGTTGGAGCTTAGTCGGAAGTTCCACAGCAACTTGAGCCTCGCTCTGACGCAGGAGACGAAGCTGGTTTCAAGAGCTGAAATTCAGGCTAGAGCAATACCTGTTGTTGCAAGAATTTTGAGCGAGGAGCAGGGACTCACAGATTGGCAACGCGATGCCTTGTGCATGTTCGACGAAATCTTTGCCGACATTACCTGCTCTATATATCTCGGAGCCTGCGGGTTGGATAAGCCCGCCCAGGCAATTTTGCGCCGTGCCCTAGAGGTTGGAGCGGCGACAGTGTATTTGTGGGATTTGCCTCATGTCTTTTGGGGCTGGAAGGAGCATGACAAGGACCTAAATTTCAACGAGATGTTAGAGCACTTTAGTAATCCAGGCTTTATTTCGAGTGTTAAACGGCAAAATCCGACCGTCGATTAACTGATGAGTCCGTGCCAGGACCACTTCGGGATCTGCAGACCATCAGGCACATCATCTGCCGAGTGGTGGTAACGAGACATTGTGGTCGTGGTAGCCCACGCAAAGTAATCGTGAAGCACGCGCCGGAGCCGCTCGTCGCGGGCGAGGCCGACATCTTCGAGCGCCTGATCGAAACAGGCGATCGCCCGCTGGTCCATCTCCTCGTGCGGCCCGTTACCGCTGTGAATCCGGACGACAGAGGTCTCGTCACCGTACTGGTCAGAGTAGTTTCTTGGCCCACCGAGAGCCTCCTCCCAGTACGCAGCAAGGCGCTCAGTGTGCTGTGGGTGGTATCCATGGCTGAACGCATGGCTAACCACTTCGTCTTTTAGCACCCGTGCGTGCCACGCGCTGGCCAACCTCAGCAAGCCGTCGCGACCACCTGCGGCTTCGTAGACCGTTTGCATGGTCCGGGATTGTATCGCACCGATAGTCAGGACGAAACGCGTGTTATGGCGGGGTTAAAATGTGAGTCGTAGGGATGAAAGGAGGTTCAAGGATGATCTATGGGCAATAGGTACTGATTAACGCTTACCGTCCAAGTGAAATCAGGCCGGTCCGCACTTTTTCAAATTGGCTTTTCTGGGCGGCCCAATTCGGACCGCATCCATGGACTCCCCAGACTGATTGCGTAACGATGTAGAATGAAATCCATGAACAAGAAAGCGCTCCCTCCGGGCGCGGTACACAGCGTACCAGCGGATTTACGAAAGGTTCTCATTTCCGACTCCGTGGCACGGGCAAAATGGGAGGATATTACGCCACTCGCGCGCAATGAGTGGATCTGCTGGGTTATCTCCGTCAAGAAACCGGAAACGAGAAGACAGCACATTGAGCGAGTATGCACGGAACTTAAGGAAGGAATGCGCCGACCTTGCTGCTGGCCAGGCTGTCCTCACCGCTGAAAATAAGTCAGCCAAGGAAATTGCGGGGCTGAGAGCTGCCGTACTGAAAATGAGTACTGCAGGAACTTTTCCGGTTAGGCGACCTAGCCGAGTTTTGGCATTAAAATGCAGTCTGCATTCACTCAATTACCCCAAATGATGCGCCTCAAGAAAATCGCGCTCCTGAGGGAGCGCATAACGAAACCGCGTGACTATCCATTCAACATCCGAACGATTGCTTCGTTGAAGGAGCTTGAGATTTCCAGCCGCGTCTGCTTTTTTGTGGGCGAGAACGGAACTGGAAAATCAACTTTACTAGAAGCAATTGCTGCCCATTATGGATTTGGACTGGAAGGCGGGAATCGGAATTATTCTCCAAAGACAACGGAGAGCTTGACCACGATTGAACCGCTGGTCAAAGCGTTAAGACTATCTTTCACGAAAAGGACAGGCGGCGGATTCTATTTACGGGCGGAAAGCTTCTTTAACGTGGCGACCTACGTTGACCAAGTAGGATCGTTAGGCAGCTACGGGGACAAAAGCCTCCATGACCAATCGCACGGAGAATCATTCCTGTCCTTATTGCAAAATCGCTTCACTCGTTCAGGCTTCTACCTCATGGATGAACCGGAGGCTGCCTTATCGCCTCAGCGTCAGTTAAGTTTCCTGATACTCCTTCATGATTTGGTGAGGGGGAATGACAACATCCAGTTCATCATCGCCACTCATTCACCGATTTTGTTGGCGTATCCCGGGGCGCAGATTTTTTCTTTCGATGAGGGAAAAGTTCATCAAATTGACTATCGTGAAAGTCAGCCTTTTCAATTGGTCAGCCGATTTATCGCTGCTCCCGAGCGCTACATCAATGCGTTATTTTCGGAACTACCCTTTAGCGAGGAGTAGCTAGGTCCCGATTAACGCTAGTGATTAATCGGACGCGCGTTTTCACCGAAACGTAAAATTTCGCCTAGTTGTTCCGGGCGCGTTCGATTAATCCGTTTGAACGTGGCCGCTGGTGGTTGCGGCGGATGCGGGCTGACGGCAGACCCCAATCTAATGGCTATGGGAATTGAATCCTTTTTCGTCTGCAGTCTATTGATTTTGCATGGCTTAGTAAAATCAGAGAAAAACGAAAATCGCAGTTAAAAGCGCCACCTTGCGGCATGACGTGCTGAGCATAGCACGCGAAGCGTCCGCCGCGCCAGCGGCTACGTTCAAACGAGTGTAAGCCACCATTGTGGTGTTTGACGAAGTGCGGGGATTGGAGGTATTCTTCCTGTGTATCTTGTAGTGTTAACACTACAAGAAGGAGGCTCCTTCATGTCACCAACTTCACTCGCACAGCTCGAAGTAAAAGGTGCCGATCTCAGAGCGGCCCTTGCCAGGATCGGGGATATGCGCCCGGGATCTCTGAGCGAGACGTACGGAAAGTGTGGAAAGCCGACCTGTCACTGTGCCAAGTCCGGATCGCGAGGACACGGTCCGAGTTGGCTTTTGACGCGGACCGTGGACGGCAAGACCGTGGCCCAGAGGATCCCCTCCGGACCAGCGGTAGAGCAATCAAAGCAGCAGGTGGCCGAGTACAAGCGCTTTCGTGAACTCGCGCGGGAACTGATCGAAATCAGCGACCAGATCTGTGACCTACGACTGAAGGATCTCCAGGGCGTTCGAGAAGTCGAAACTAAAAAAAAACGCCATCGCCGCAAGTCTGCAGGGTGAGATCGCGCGGGAGATCGAAGAACTGTTCGGTTCCCAATCCATGGAGGCGATCGACTTCGAGGCTTTGGAAACGGCGCTGCGGCGCCGTACCCTGCAGCTGGCCGCCCGTTTACTCGAGCAGCAATTCAACCGCGACCATTCCGATTACCAGGGCAGCTCGTTGCCCTGTGCCTGTGGCCGGCGGGCGCGTTATGTAGAACGACGATGGAAAAGTTTTCACAGTGTGGTCGGAGAACTGAAACTGGAACGTGCCTACTACTACTGTTGGGAATGTGAGCGGGGCTTCTGTCCTCGCGACCGGACCTTGGGAATGGACGCCACGTCGCTCTCTCCGGCGGTTGTGCGCATGATCGGCACCGTAGGGGCCATGGTCAGCTTCCAGGAAGGTAGCGACCTGTTGACCGAACTGGCCGGTGTGGCCGTGGATACCAAGCAGGTAGAGAGAACTGCAGAAGGTCTGGGAAAAGAGCTCGCTGAAGATGGACGCGTGCACACCGAACCTCTGGATTCTCTTCCTCTGCCGCAGACTCTGTATCTCGGTATGGATGGAACAGGCATTCCTTTACGCGCCGAGGAACTCGTGGGCCGCACCGGCAAGCAACCGGACGGATCCGCCAAGACCGGCGAGGTGAAACTCTGCACCATTTGGAGTGCGGAATCGCTCGATGAACAAGGCACCCCCGTCCGCGATGAAGGGTCGGTCACTTATTCCGCCGCTCTAGAGAGTGCTTCTGCATTGGATACCGCCGCCGCACGGTCTCCCTTTGCCCAGCGTGTCTGGCGGGAGGCCACGCGCCGCCGCTTCTGCCAAGCGTCACGTAGGATCGTGCTCGGGGATGGCGCCCCCTGGATCTGGAATATCGCCGACGATCAATTTTCGGATGCCACCCAGATCGTTGACCGCTTTCACGCCAAGCAGCACTTGAGCGATCTCGGAAAAGCTCTTTACGGTCCCACCGCTCCACGGGCTGCTCAATGGGCGGAACGCCGGAAGGAAGAACTCGACACTGGAAAATTCCGGGCGCTACTCACCGCCATCCGTCGCCAGGTGTACCGCTCCGAGGACGCTCGTCGTTGCCTCCACTATTTCCAGACCAACCGACATCGCATGCGCTATCCGGAGTTCCATGCGCAAGGCTTGTGTACTTCCACCGGCGTGGTAGAGGCCGGGTGCAAGGTAGCCATCGGCACGCGGCTCAAACGCGCCGGAATGCACTGGACCGTTCAAGGTTCCAACGCCATCATCGCTCTCCGCTGTGCCAAGCTCAGTGGTCGCTTTCAGGACTTCTGGGAGCGCAGATCAGAACGCAGGGCCGCATGACCCACCACTTTCTTGGGGTGCACCCTGCGAAAATTCAAAACGAAGATTTCGTCCCGATCTGGTATCGCTTGCAGATTCTGTGCCCTTAAAATTGTACCGTTTCGGTTTTGATGAGAGAAATCCAATCTTGCTGACGGCGATTCGTACT
>Ga0137410_10000656_pt1 | contig 24033 bp, 17 predicted proteins | sample CZODoug1_16funga_FD_108878 | JGI IMG/M metagenome (GOLD analysis project Ga0137410, IMG submission 108878) | Vadose zone soil fungal communities from Angelo Coast Range Reserve, California, USA - CZODoug1_16fungal (Illumina Assembly) | ecosystem: Environmental > Terrestrial > Soil > Vadose zone... | reverse complement strand
TCATCGGGCGGAGGCTTACCGGCACTTCGGTCAACGAATCGAATTACGACGACGCGAAGCAGCTCATCTCCGAAGCCCGCGCCGAGATGGATCAGATCCGCTCGCGACTCCAGACCGACCTGAGCGCCTGGCAGAATTCCGGCGGCGTCGGCGCGGGACCGCCGGCGTTGCGGAATTCCAGAACCGCCGAGCTGGAGAGCCGGCTGAACGAGCTCGAGACTTCCTACGGGCTGGCCTCGATGTCCGGCGTCGGGTCCACCGGCCGCGGCGCGGATATCGAGGGCATCAAGCTCAAAATCGGCGGCGTCCGGCAGTCTCTCTACTCGGAGTACCAGTCCCTGGCATCCGGGCTGGGTGACCTGTCCCCGGGCGCTCGCGACGCGGCGGCGGGGATCGCGCTGGATCGCGCCGAGCTCCGCTCGCTGAAGCAGAAGGAAATGCGTCTCTCGCGCATGACGTCGGATTACTCGCGGCGCGTCGTGAGCAAACCGACGGAGGATCTGGAATCCGAGCGGCTCCGCACTGAAGTGCAGGCGAACCGGGACCTCCTCCTCGCGCTGAAGAAGGAGGCGACTTCGTCGCGCATTTCCGCGGCCCTGGAGACGAGCCAGCTTGGACTGGAGTTCCAGATTCTAGAGTCACCGCAGCTCCCGCTTCGGCCGATCTATCCCGATCCGCTGCGCATCCTGGGAATCGCTCTCTTCATCGGACCCCTGCTCGGCGTCGGCGCGGCCGTCGTGGCCGAGCGGTTCGGGGCAGCGCTCCGCTCCCTCGAACAGGCCGAGAAGGAAATCGGCGCCCGGGTCATCGGGACCATGCCGCGAATCGAGGGCTGGTCGCAGCCGGGCGGGTACGTCCAGAAGTACTGGCCCGTGATGTCCATCGCGCTCGTGATTTTCGCGACCGCCGTCTTCTACACGCTCCACGTGACGGTCCTGAAGCGCGACAGGATCGAGAACGTGCAGCCGAAGCCCTAGGAGAGAAACTTCCCGCTCGTGCCCGGTAGCGCTCCACGGAACCTCATCGAGGAATTCAATATCAACGCGCCTCACGTGACCGAGGTGCGGCGTCTGTTGCAGACACTCACGCGCCAGGATTCCGCCCAGAACCGGAAGGTGTACATGATGGCGAGTGCGGGACGCGGGGAGGGGAAGAGTACCATCTGCGCGCTGCTCGCGATCATCTCGGCCAAGATCTTCCATAAGCGCACCCTGGTGATCGACGGGGACATGCGGCGGCCCACGCTTCACTATCTGCTCGGACTGCCGCAGCGTCCCGGTCTCTTCGATGCGCTGCACCGGGTCCAGCCGCTCGACATCGTGACCCGGCCCACCCCGGTCTCCACGCTCTACGCGATCACGAGCGGCCGCCCCCCGAACGTCGGCGATGCCTACCTCGACGACGAGTTCGCGGCGCTGCTCGAGGAGGTCCGGCCCAAGTACGACGTCATCTTCATCGACGCGGCCCCCGTGGTGCCGGTGGTGGAGCCGCTCCTCATGGCCGAGCACGTGGATTCCGTCATCGTCGTCGCGATGGCGGGACGGACGCCGCTCATGCTCGTCCGGCGCATGCGCCAGCTCATCGAGCCCATCCTGCCCAAGGTCTCCGGCATCGTGCTCAACAACGCGGTTGAGGGGCTTCCTTACTACTACGATTACCGTTACTACGGATACGGGCAGCCGCAGGAGAAGCGCATCCGGACGACCGCCCGTTCCTCGGGAGCGTCCGGAGCCTCCGCCGGCGGCCAGTACCATCGAGACAGGGGGTCGGATGGCGGCGGCACGAGCGATTGAAGAACGTCTGAAGCGGCGCACCGCGCGCATCGGGGTGATCGGCCTGGGCTACGTCGGGCTCCCGCTCGCGGTGGAGTTCGCGAAGGCGGGATTCCAGGTCACGGGGTTCGAGATCGACGAGAAGCGCGTCGGCCAGCTGAACCGGGGACGCTCCTACATCCAGGACGTTCCCACGCGCGAGCTGCGCGACCTCGTCCGCTCGGGGAAGCTGCGCGGGACGCTGAACTTCGACGAGCTGCGCAAGATGGACGCCATCGACATCTGCGTCCCGACGCCGCTCCGGAAGACGAAGGATCCCGACGTCTCCTACATCCTCGCGGCGGTGCGCGAGATCGCACCCCGGCTCCAGCGGGGACAGCTGGTCGTGCTGGAGAGCACGACCTATCCCGGCACGACCGACGAGCTGGTGCTTCCGCTCTTGCAGCGCGATTCCTGGAAGATCGGCCGCGACTTCTACCTCGCGTTCTCTCCCGAGCGGGTGGATCCCGGCAACCCGACCTTCCAGACCCACAACATTCCCAAGGTGGTCGGCGGGGTCACGCCCGCCTGCAGCCGCGTCGCGGCCGCGCTCTACGCCACGGTGGTGGACCGCGTGGTGCCGGTCGGCTCCACGCAGGTCGCGGAAATGGTGAAGCTCCTCGAGAACACGTTCCGGAGCGTGAACATCGGGCTCGTGAACGAGATCGCGCTCATGTGCGACAAGATGAAGATCAACGTGTGGGAAGTGATCGACGCGGCCGCCACGAAGCCCTTCGGCTTCATGCCGTTCTACCCCGGACCCGGCCTCGGGGGACACTGCATCCCCATCGACCCCTTCTACCTTTCCTGGAAGGCGCGGCAGAGCGGCTTCGAGGCGAGGTTCATCGAGCTGGCGGGGCAGATCAACGGGAGCATGCCGTATCACGTCGTGCAGCGCGTCCGCGAGGCGCTGAACTCCCAGCGCAAGTCCGTGCGCGGGTCACGCGTGCTGGTCCTGGGCGTGGCGTACAAGGCGGACATCGACGACGTGCGGGAATCGCCCTCCCTCGACATCCTGGACCTGCTCGAGAAGGAAGGCGCCACCGTTGGGTTCACCGATCCCTACATCGACACCATCCGGCACGCGGGGCGCATGCTTCGCTCCACGCCGTTTCGCGCGAGCGCGCTCCGCGCGGTGGACTGTGTGGTGATCGCGACGGCTCACAAGGTGTTCGACTACAGTCTCGTAACCAAGCATGCGAAGACGATCGTGGATTCCCGAAACGCACTCCGGGGAAGGCGCACCCGCGGAGTGTTCCGCCTCTAGCGGATGACAGCAACTCTCGTAACCGGCGGCGCCGGGTTCATCGGCTCTCACATCGCGATCCGCTTGCTCCGGGAGGGGCAGCGCGTGCGCGTGCTGGACGATCTCTCCACGGGACGAAAGCAGAACCTGGACGCCATCCGAGCCGCCGCCACGTCGGGAGCCTTCGAGTTCGTGGAGGGGGACATCCGTTCCCTCGAGATTTGCCGGGGCGCCTGCAAGGGAATGGACTTCGTGCTCCATCAGGCCGCCCTGGCTTCGGTCCCACGCTCCATCGAGAAGCCGGCCGAGACGACCGCCGTGAACGTGGTGGGTCTCGTGAACGTGCTGACCGCGGCGAAGGAGAACGGGGTTCGCCGCGTGGTCTGCGCCAGCTCCTCCTCGGTGTACGGCGACACCCCGACCCTGCCGAAGGAAGAGGGGATGACGCCCGCGCCGCTGTCTCCCTACGCGGTGTCCAAGCTCGCGGGGGAGCACTTCGCGCGCGTCTTCGCGACGACGATCGGCCTCGAGACCATCTCGCTTCGCTACTTCAACGTCTTCGGCCCGCGGCAGGACCCGGGGTCCCAGTACGCGGCCGTCGTGCCCCTCTTCGCCACCTCGCTCCGCGATTCCAAGCGCCCGCTGATCTACGGGGATGGGCAGCAGAGCCGGGACTTCACCTACATCGACAACGTGGTCGAGGCAAATCTGATGGCGTGCACGAAGGGGAAGGGGAATGGGCAGGCGCTCAACATCGCCTGCGGGGAGCGCTACACGCTCCTGGCCCTTCTCGAGGGTCTTGCCAAGCTCTTCGGCGTCCGCGCCGAACCCGAGTTCCTTCCGCCTCGTGCCGGGGACGTGCGCCATTCCCAGGCCTCGATCGAGCGGGCGGAGCACGAGCTGGGCTTCAAGCCACGGGTCGGGTTCGAAGAGGGCCTGAAGCGGACGGTGGAGCACTACCGCCGTGCACCCTGACGCGAACCCATCACCGGGAGGAACGGGCTCCGCGTCCATCCGGATCGAGAGAAACCCTTCGCCCGAGGTCTGGGATTCCTATGTCCAGTCTCATCCGGACGCCTCTCTGTTCCACGGCACGGCCTGGCAGCGCGTCCTCGAGCGGACGTTCGGTCGCTACCGCCCCTGCCACCGCCTCGCCCGGCGCGGCGAGACCGTCTGCGGTGTCCTTCCGCTCTACGAAGTCCCTGGGCTCCCGTTCGGGCGCTCCCTCGTCTCCACCCCGCTCGGAGTCTATGGCGGAATCTGCGCCGATGACGCCGAGGCGACCCAGGCGCTTCTCGCCGACGCGGAAACCCATGCACGCGAGATCGGTGCTCGCTACGTGGAGCTTCGACAGGAACGACCGCTGGGAATGCTTCCGACCAAGGAGCTCTACGTCTATTTCCGGTACCCGCTTCATGCCGAACATGAGGCCAACTGGAAGGCGATCCCCGGCAAGACGCGCCGACGCATCCGCGTCGCGGAAGACAACGGATTGACCTACCGCGTGGGGGGAGGGGACCTTCTTCCCCGTTTCTACGACGTGTACACGGAGAACATGCGGAATCTCGGATCCCCCGGGTTCCCCCGCCGGCTCTTCGAGACCCTGCTCGAGGAGTACGGAACGCAATGCATGATCTTCGGCGTGTTCCTCGGCGAGAACATGGTGGCGGGATCCCTGATGTTCCACTTCCGCGACCGGATCATGCCGTACTACTCCGCCTCCACGCCCGAGGGATTGCCGCTATCGGCGAACAACTTCATGTACTGGAAGATGACCTGCCACGGAGTGGACCGGGGCCTCCGTGTGTTCGATTTCGGAAGGAGCAAGAAGGACAGCGGGTCCTATCACTTCAAGCGGCACTGGGGCTGCACGCCGATTCCGCTGCCGTACCAGTACCAGCTTGTGGGGCAGCGAGCGATGCCGAACCTGAGCCCCAACAATCCCAAGTTCAGCCTGGCGATCCGGGCCTGGCAGCGCATGCCGCTCCGGGTCGCGCAGTGGCTCGGTCCGAAGCTCGCACCCTACTTCCCGTGAACGTCCTCTACCTCTGCCACCGGATCCCGTATCCCCCCGACAAGGGGGACAAGATCCGATCCTTCCACCAGATCCAAGCCCTGTCTCGAAGCCACCGGCTTCACATGGCCTGTCTCATCGACGCCGAGGAGGACCGCCGCCACGTCGCCGCCCTGGAGCCGTACTGCGCTTCGGTGAACACAGCCTATCGGGGAACGGTCGGGAGCTGGGTGAGGATGGCGGGCGCGCTCCTGGGTGCTGAATCACTCTCGGTGGCGGCCTTTCGCTCGGCCGATCTCGCCCGCCGCGTGAACCGTGTGTTGAAGACCGAGTCCATCGACGCGGCCATCGTCTTCAGCTCGGTCATGGCGCAGTACCTTCCACAGGGAACCAATCTCCCCACCATCGTGGACTTCTGCGACGTGGACTCGGAGAAGTGGAAGGTCTACGCCGATGTGAAGCCGTGGCCGGTCAACCTGCTCTACCGGATCGAGGCGGGCCGCCTCCGGCGGTACGAGAGGAAGCTCGCGAGAATCCATGACGAGTCGGTATTCGCGGCCGAGAACGAGGCCGAGGTCTTCCGGGCCGGGGAGGAAGGGATGCGGGCCCGTGGCATCGCCAGCGGCGTCGATCTCGAATTCTTCGCACCGCCCCCGAACGGAGCGCCGTACCGTGCGGACGCTCGTGCGCTCGTCTTCGTGGGCGTGATGGACTACTTCCCGAACGTCGACGCGGCGTGCTATTTCGCGGACCAGATCCTCCCTCGAATCCAGGACGCCTGCCCGGATGCCGTGTTTCAGATCGTCGGCAGGAATCCGTCGAGGCGGGTCCGGGATCTCGCCCGACGGAAGAATGTCGAGGTGACCGGCCGGGTGCCCGACGTGCGCCCTTACGTCGCGGGCGCGGCGGTTTCCGTGGCGCCTTTCCGGGTCGCTCGGGGAATCCAGAACAAGGTCCTGGAAGCCATGGCCATGGCGGTGCCGGTGGTCGGGACGCCCTTCGGGTTCCAGGGCGTCGCCGCCGGTCCGGATGACGGCGTCCGGATCGAAGAGAGCCCGGAATCCTTTGCCAGGGCGGTGACCGCCTTTCTGGCAGATCCGGCCCTGAGAAAAGAGGAGGGCATGCGCGGCCGGCGGTTCGTGGAGCGGCACCATCGCTGGCAGGATCACGACGCGGCCCTTGAAGCCTTGCTGCAAGAAGTCGTCGCGCGCCGCGGCGCCCGGGTTCCGCACGCCGGAGGGCGTCGTTGAGGTCGGGTTCGTACGAGGTCGTGGAGATCTCGGACACGGACTCGTTCCTGAGCCTTCAGCCCGAGTGGAACGCAATCCTCCAAGGCAGCGCCTGCGACCTGCCGTTCATGACGCACGACTGGCTGAGTCTCTGGTGGAAGCACTTCGGCGCGGGACACCCCCTCTCGATCCTGACCGCGCGCCGGGAGGGCCGGCTGGTGCTGGCGATCCCACTCCTGGAATCACGGCGAAGCTGGCTCGGTCTCCCGTTCGTCACCCTTCGGTCCCTCACGAACGCGCACAGTTTCCGCTACCACGTTCCGCTCGCGCGCGGCGAGGAGGGGAGCGTGCGTGCTGTGTGGGACTATCTGCGGAAACGTCCCCGAACCTGGCACGTGATCGAGCTCGAGCGTTTCGAGACCGGCTACCCGGCCGACACGGAGCTCCTGAGCGCGGCGCGGAGCACCGGCCACAGCGTCGGCGTCTGGGACTGGGGCCTGTCTCCAAGGCTCACGCTCGAAGGGAGCTGGAAGGATTATCACAGTTCGCTGAAGCCCAAGTTCCGATCCAACCTGCGCAACCGGCTGAAGCGCCTGGGAGCGCTGGGCGCGATCGAATACGAGCTGGTGCGGGATCGGAACGGATGCGACGCGGCCCTCGAGGACGCGTTCACGATCGAACAGGCGGGATGGAAGGGGAAGGAGGGGAGCGCCATCGCGTCCGACCCGGCGCTGAGGCGCTTCTACACCGAATGGGGAGAGATGGCGGCAGACCGCGGCTGGCTTCGCCTCTGGTTTCTCCGGCTCGGAGGGCGGCGCGTGGCATTCGAGTACAACCTCGAATACAATCGCAACCTCTACTGCATGAAGATCGGATACGATCCGGGGCTGCACCCGTATTCCGCGGGCCAGATCCTCAAGGCCACAATCTTGGAGAACGCCTTCGAAAATGGCTTGGGCGTGTATCACTTTCTCGGGATGATGGATGAGTCGAAAGGGGACTGGACCTCCGACGCGCGCCTGCTCCAGTGGGCCTACGCCTACAACGGTTCGCCCCTTTCCCGGCTTCATCACGCCCAAAAGTTCGTCTTGAAGCCATGGCTCAAACGGATGCTCGGCCGGTGATGGGACGCCGATACCACATACCGTTTTTCCAGCCGCTCCCACCCCAGGACTTGATCTCGGGCGCCCGCGATCTGACGGACACCTTTCCGTTCTCGGAGCCGCGCACGCACTACTACTATATGGCGAGGAACGCGATCTGGCACGGGCTCGACGCGCTCGGCCTCTCTCCGGGCGACGGGATTCTGGTGCCGGCCTACCACCACGGCGTGGACCTCGAGGTCCTTCTCGCGAAAGGGCTCAAGCCCAGGTTCTTTCGCGTGGACGAGGCGATGCGGATCGATTTGGAGGACATGGCTCGCTCGCTGGATCCCGGGGTGAAGGCCCTCTTCGTGATTCACTATCTCGGATTCCCGGCGCCCATCGACGCGATCCAGGCGTTTGCGAGAACCCACGGACTCAAGCTCATCGAAGACTGTGCGCTCTCGCTCTTCAGCAAGGCGCCGCAGGGAGCGCTGGGGAGTTTCGGAGACATAGGAATCTTCTGCCTCTACAAGACGCTCCCGCTCCCGCACGGGGGAACGCTCGTGCTCAACCGGGAAGGGCTTCCGGCTCCGCCCGCGCCCACGCGTCCCGACTCGTTGTCCTCGCTCGCCTACATCGGCAATCGCTCGCTCGACTACATCTCGCTCCGGCTGAATGGTGTGGGACCCGAGCTCGCCTCCTGGGGAAGGAATCTCGCCAGAGCGACCAAGCGCATGATGCGCGCTTCGACCGTGCCCATCCTCACGAACGAGCTCGACACGAGCGTGATCCCGCTCGGGATGGGAGGCGCCGCGCGCTACCTGCTCCAGCGCACGAGCCCCGCGGAAGTCGTCATTGCCCGGAGGCGGAACTACGAGCATCTGAAATCGCTGCTCGCCCCCTCCGTGCGCGTGATCTTCCCCGAACTTCCCGAAGGCGTGTGCCCGCTCTCGCTCCCCATCCTCGTACGAGACAAGGAGCGCGTGCACAAGGAGCTGATGGCCGATGGCTTGGAGAACGTGAACTTCTGGGCCCGGACGCGCCCCGAGGTGCCCGCGGAGCGGTTTCCGGAGGTGCTCTTCCTTCGCCGGCACGTCCTGGAGGTTCCGATCCACCAAGGGATCGAGCCCAAGCACATCGAGTTCATCTCGGAACGCGTTTCGAAGAGGGCGGCGTGGTGAGCGGGCTCCGGGTCGAGCGGCGGCAGGACGTGGAGGCGTTCCAGGCGCTCCGGAACGATTGGAACCATTTGGTCGCTCAGAGCGAGCGGCCGACGGTGTTTCTCTCGTGGGAGTGGCTTTACGCTTGGTGGACTCATTTCGGGAACGGGATGACGCTTCACCTTCACGTGGTCCGCGACTCGCGGGGCGCCGTGGTCGGGATCGGTCCCTTTTGCATCGAGCGCGTGACGGGTGTGTGGCCCGCCCGGATCTTGAGATTTCTGGGAACGAAGGTGGTCGGCTCCGACTACCTGGACATCCTGGCCGCACCCGGTCTCGAGGGGGAGGTGTCCGCCGCGATTCTCCAGGGGCTTCGGGAGAACCGGGCCGCCTGGGATATCGCCGAGCTGAGCGATGTCCTCGACAGTTCGTTGACCCTCCGATTCCTGAGCGAGGGCGCGCGCGCGTCCCGCTGCTCCCTGGCGATGGCGGTCGGGGAATGGTGTCCTTATCTTCCGCTGGCGGAGACCCTGGAGGAATACTTCGTCTCCATCGGGCGCTCGAAGCGGTCGAGGCTCAAGCGCGCCAAGAAGGCGGTCGAAGCCATCGGCTGCACCTACGTGACCGCCGAGTCCCAGGAAGCGCTCGCGCCAACCCTGGACGTCATGCTCGACCTCCACGAACGCCGATGGGCCGCGCGGGGGTTGACGGGAAACATGTCCAATCCATCCGTTCGGGCCTTTCACCACACGCTCGCCCGGCTGCTAGGTCCCGGGGACCGGATGCGGATCTACACGCTGATGAGAGAGGGGAAGGCCCTCGCCTGCGACTACGTGCTGCACTGGGGAAAGACGGTGTATTTTTATCAGACGGCCTACGACACCGATCCAGCCCTGGAGCAGTACCATCCGGGCTACACCCTCCTCGCCCATTGCATCGAGGACTGTGTCGCGCGCGGGGCCCGAGAATTCGACTTCCTGCGCGGGCGTGAGGGGTACAAGGAGCGGTGGACCTCCACCGCGCGCGAGACCCGGAAGCTGACCCTCGTTCGCAACGAGCACGGGGCCGCGATGGCCCGTTTCCGGAGTGAGCAGGCGCTCGTGTGGGCGAAACGCAAGGCCAAGGCACTCCTGTCCCTGGGGAAGCGCGCATGTGTGGCATAGCGGGCATCGTCGATCTCACCAGCCAGGGACCGCCTCGCGAGATTCTCGGGCGGATGACGCGACTCCTCCAGCATCGGGGACCCGACGACGAAGGCATCGCCGTGATGGGCCCTGCCGGGCTGGGCCACCGGCGACTCTCGATCATCGACCTCTCGTCCGCCGGCCATCAGCCGATGTCGCTCGAGGATGGCGAGCTCCACGTCGTCTTCAACGGAGAGATCTACAATTTTCCTGAAGTGAAGGCGGAGCTGGAGGGTCTCGGCCAGACCTTCCGGACGCGCTCCGACACCGAGGTTCTCCTGCGCGCCTATCGCGTCTGGGGGACCGATTCGCTCCAGAAGCTGAACGGCATGTTCGCGTTCGCGATCTGGGATGCGCAGCGACAGGTTCTCTTCGCGGCGCGCGACCGGCTGGGGAAGAAGCCCCTCTTCTACCACCACCGCCCCGGGCGCCTCGCCTTCGCCTCGGAGATGAAGGCCCTCCTCGCCGATCCCGAGATCCCGCGCGATGTGGATCCCGCCGCCATTGACGAGTTCCTGACCTACACGTACATCCCCGCGCCGCGGACCATCCTCCGGAACGTATGGAAACTCCTTCCGGGGCGCTACCTCTGGTATGAGAAGGACCGCGTCACGACCCATCGGTACTGGGAGCTCACGTTCGGCTCGAACGGGACGCCGGCCAGCGAGCCCGAGGCCCTGGAGCGCATCGAGGACCTCTTCCGGGCATCCGTCCGCCGCAGGCTCGTGAGCGACGTGCCCGTCGGGGCGTTTCTGAGCGGCGGGCTCGATTCCAGCGCCGTCGTGGGAATGATGGCGCAACTCTCGAGTGAGCCGGTCCGCACGTACACCATCGACTTCGAGGAGGAGGGGTTCTCGGAGGTGGAGGACGCGCGCGCGATCGCCGCTCACTTCGGAACGCGGCACGAGGAGTTCTGCGTGCGCGCGGACGCGGTCGGCATCCTGCCCGATCTCGTCTGGCACCTGGACGAGCCCTTCGGGGACTCCTCGGCCGTGCCAAGCTACTACGTGGCGAAGGTCGCGGCCCAGCACGTGAAGGTGGTGCTTTCGGGGGACGGCGGCGACGAGCTCTTCGCGGGATACAATCGCTACAAGCGGGCGATGGCGCAAAAGCCCTGGCGATGGATCCCGCACGCCCTGCGTCGGAGAATCCTCGGCTCGGTGGCCAATCGCCTCCCGATCGAATGGCCCGGACGCAACCAGCTCTACGAGATCGGAAACATGCGGCGCGAGTCCGGGCCGGATTGGGTCGGAATGTACCCCTACATCCGGGAGCGGATCTATTCCCCCGCGATGCGCGTGGAGCTTCGCGTGGGGCAGGCCAGTACCGGAAACGTCGCGCTGGAAGAGCTGCCGCGTCTGCGCGGGCTCGACCGCCTGTCACGTCTCCAGTATCTCGACACGATGCGCTATCTGCCGGACGACATCCTCGTGAAGGTGGACCGCACGACGATGGCCCACAGCCTGGAATCCCGCGCGCCGCTCCTCGATCACGTTCTCGTGAGCTACGTCGCGAGCCTGCCTCCGTCCATGAAGCTGCGCGGCGAGGTCTCGAAGTACCTATTCCGCAAGATGGCCGCCCGGTACCTTCCGCTATCCGCGCTCCAGAAGAAGAAGCAGGGCTTCGGAATTCCCGCGGAAGACTGGTTCCGTTCGGACTTGAAGGAGCACGCGCGGGAGCGGTTGCTGGACCGGCGCGCGCTCGAGCGCGGCTACTTCGACCGGCGGATCGTGGAGCGGGTGCTGGGCCACCACGCGGCCGGCGGGCGTGATTACAGCAACTGGATCTGGTGCCTCCTGATGCTCGAGGAATGGCATCGCGTGTTCCTGGATCCGGAGACGCGGCGGGTATGAGAGATTACGCCTTCATCGCGCTGCTGGCCGGACTCCTCCCGTTCGCGCTCTGGAATCCGCAGATCGGCGTCCTGTCCTACGTGTGGGTGGGGCTCATGAACCCGCACCGCTTCGTCTACAAGCTCTCCACCTTCCCGGTCGCGCTCACGTTCGCCCTCGCGACGCTGGTCGCGATGGTCGTGAGACAGCGATTCGGGAGGTTTCCGGTGCTGGCGGAAACCGTGCTGATCCTGACCTGGTTCTGCTACACCACGATCACCACGATCGTGGGGATCGGCCCCGAGGGGTGGACGTACTGGGACCAGTTCAGCAAGATGCTGCTCATGTCTACCTTGGCGGGGATGCTGCTCCAGACGCGCAAGGATCTGAACCGGTTCGTCATCGTGATCACCGCATCCATCGCCTTCTTCTCGATCAAGGGGGGCATCTTCTCGATACTCACCAAGGGGAGATATCAGGTCTTCGGTCCTCCCGGATCCTTCATCACGGACAACAACGATATGGCCCTGGCCGGGTTGATGGTCCTTCCGCTCGTCCTCTACTTCATCCGGCAGGAACGGAAATCCTGGCGCCGGATGGGCCTTCAGATCGGTTTCCTGCTCGCCATGGTCGGGATCCTCTTCTCCTATTCCCGGGGCGCGCTCGTGGGGCTCGCGGGCGTGACGCTGTTCATGGCGTGGCGCTCCCGGCATCGCTTTCGCGCGGTCACGCTCGCGATCCTCGCCGTGTCCGCCATCGTGGTGTTCGCGCCGAAGGCCTGGATGGAGCGCATGCACACGATCAAGTCCTACCAGGAGGACGCGTCCGCTCTGGGGAGGCTGAATGCCTGGGGATTCGCCTGGAACCTGGCGACCAGCCGGCCCATCGGCGGAGGATTCCGCTCCTTCACCCCCGAGACCTTCCGAACCTACGCGCCGAATCCCGACGACTACCACGAGGCCCACAGCATCTACTTCCAGGTCCTGGGCGAGCAGGGATTCCCGGGACTGGCCATCTTCCTCGGCATCCTGGCGTCGTCGATGGTGCGCCTCCAGAGGATCCGGAAGGAAACGCGACGGCAGCCGGAATGGAAGTGGACCCACGATCTCGCGGAGATGCTGCAGTGCTCGCTGCTGGCCTACTGCCTCGGGGGGGCATTCCTGGGGCGGGCGTATTTCGATCTCTACTACTACATCATCGTCGCGGGCGTGCTTTTACAGGTGGTGTACGTGGACGAACGGCGTCGCGTGGCGGTCCCGGCGCCCGAGACCGTTCCGACCGGATTGACGCGAGCGCCGGCCCCTGCGGCCACGCCAGCGTGAGCCCGCCGGCCGGCCCCTCCTCTCGCCCGGGCGTCTGAGGGCGGATGCTCCGCACGCTCCGCGAGAGTTTCAAGCACACCTCCATCTATACCTTCGGGAACCTGGCCAGCAAGGCGGTCGGGCTCTTCCTGATCCCGGTCTACACCCACTACCTAAGACCCCGCGAATACGGGATCATCGATATCCTCGACCTCACGATCATCCTCATCGGCGTGGTCGTGTCCGCGGGGATGGGAAGCTCTCTCTTCCGCTACTACCTCGCCGCGGAGACGGAAGACGAACGCCACGAGGTCGTGGGATCGTCGCTCCTCTTCTCCGTGCTCTCCGCGGGAGCCATCGCGATCCCGATCCTCCTGTGGTCCGGTGGGATTTCCCAGCTGGTGTTCCGTTCGTCCGGCTACGGGTTCTACCTCCAGATCGCCATCCTGTCCTTCTGGATCGGGATGATCTCCGAGACGTGCCGGAACTATTTCCGCGCGCGGCAGCAGTCGGCCCTCTACGTCGTGAGCTTGCTCATCCAGCTGGTCATCTCGGTCGGGCTGAACATCTACTTCATCGTCTTCCGTCATCTCGGCGTCCTGGGATTCCTCTACAGCTCGCTCATCGTGAACGGGCTCATGGGCGGGGCGCTCCTGATCCACACGATTGCCCAGACGGGATTCCGGGTCTCGATCCCGAAGACGCGGCTCATGCTGATCTACGGAGCGCCGTTCATCTTTTCGGGGCTCGGGCACTTCGTCCTGAATTTCGCCGACCGCTACTTCCTGAACGCCTACTCGAACCTGAGCGAGGTCGGAATCTACGCCCTGGGATACAAGTTCGGGTTTCTGATCAGCATGCTTGCCTCCGCCCCCTTCTTGCAGATGTGGGATGCCCAGGTATTCGTCGTGGCGAAGGATCCGAACGCCAAGGCCGTCTACGCGCGCATGTTCGAGTATTTCGCGGCGCTCATCCTTTTCGGGGTCCTGGGTCTCTCAGTATTCATCAAGGATATCCTGCGTCTCATGGCCGCTCCGGAATACTTCGCCGCGTACCGCATCGTTCCAATCGTCGCGATGGCGTATGCGTTCAACGGATGGGGCCAGTATTTCAGGCTGGGCATGCTTCTCACGAACCGCACCCGCTTCATCGGCATGATCATGGTTGGGACGGGGGTCGTCACGCTGGCTCTGTACCTGACCCTCATCCGGGCGTTCCACGGGATGGGAGCGGCGGTCGCCACGTTTCTTTCCTTCGCGCTCATGATGGTCTGGACCTACATCGTGTCCCAGCGCCTGTATCCGGTCCCGTACCACCATCGGCGAACGACCGGGGTGCTGGCCATCGCCGCCGCCTGCTACGCCCTCGCGTGGGTTTCGGACCGGACGCTCGGCACCTTCACGGCCCCCGCATTCCTCATCCGGATTGTGGCGGTGGCCGCCTATCCTGTCGCCCTCGTGCTCACCGGCTTCTTCGCGAGCGAAGGGATTCGCACGCTCCAAGACTTGCCGCGGGGGATCCGCCGGTTCGTGAGGGGCGGGAAACCGGTGGAGCCCTGACCCGGGCCTAACCCGGGCGCCCGAGTGCGCCCGCGTAGACCTGGGCGTAGGGCGCCGTGGTCTTTGCCCAGATCCGCTCTGCGTTCACCCAGATCCGCGCCTCATCCGCGAGACGCAGGCGCAGCGCCTCGTCCTCCAGCATCCGCCCCAGCGCCTCGGTCAGGGAGCCAACGTCCCCGGCGCGAAAGAGGATTCCCGTGCGCCCGTTCTGGATCAGCTCCCGGTGGCCGCCCACGTCGCTCGCCAGAAGCGCTTTCCCCATGGCCATCGCCTCGAGGGGCTTGAGCGGCGTGACCAGCTCCGTGAGGCGCATGGGATGGCGCGGGTAGACCAGCACATCGGCGAGCGCGTAGGCGCCGGGGATGCGTTCCTGTGGAATCCTGCCCGGGAAGACGACTCCGTCGTCGACGCCCATGGCGCGCGCGCTTTCTTGCAGCTCGCGCTCCATCTCACCGCCTCCCACGAGGAGCAACGTGAGATCGGGGAACCGGGGACGAAGCCGCGCGTACGCCTCCACCAGGAGGTCCAGCCCCTCATACCGGTAGAACGATCCGAGGAAGGCCACCACCCTCTTGCCCCCGAGATTCCAGAGCCGCCGGTATTCCTCGTCAGGCGCCGCGGGCCCAAAGCGGTCCGGATCGATTGCGTTTCCGATCACGGTCATCCGGTCGCGGGGGATTCCGCGCGCCGCCAGATCCTCGACGAGCCCGCTGCAGAGGACCGTGATTCGGTCCATCCGCCGGCATGCCCAGGTCTCGGCCGCTCGCGTGAGACGATATTTCCACGAGCTCTCCGCGTACGTCCCGTGGTCCACGGCGGCGTCTTCCCAGAAGGCCCGGATCTCGTATACCACGGGGATGCGGAGCTTCTTTCCGACACGCAGCGCGGCGAGCGCGGTGAGCACGGGGGAGTGGGCGTGCAGGAGTTCGGGAGACTCGATCGCAGCCGCCTCGCGGATCCGCCTGGACAACGCATCGATCAGCGCCCATTCGCCCACGAAAGGAATTCGGCTGGAACGGACGGCGCCCGTGCGGTAGTAGCGCACCCCCTGGATCTCCTCGATCGGAGGAGCGCCGGGACCGAAGTCCGCCTCATGCTTGGGCGACGTGACCGCCGACACCACCCACCCTCGCGCGCGCTGCGCGAGCAGGATGCTGTGGCTGCGGAAGGTGTACCCGCTGTGGATCGGGAGGCTGTGATCCAGGACGTGGAGAACGCGCATCAGGCGGGAACGCCGTCCCGGGAAATCACCGAGGCCAGCACGTCCCGCACCGCGCCGGCCGCGCGCTCCCAGGTGTGTCCCGAGGCGAACCGAACGATCGAGTCGCGATCCCAGGAACGGTCCAGCGCGGCCGCCATCGCGCGCGCCAGGACCTCGTCGTCTCCATCCGCCAGCGTCCCGGCCGTCTGGTTCCCGAGGATCTCCGGAATCCCTCCAGCCGGCGTGGCCAGCACAGGCGTGCCGCAGGCCATCGACTCGAGCACCACGTTGGGCCAGCCTTCGTTCCGGCTGAACAGGCAGGACAGGTCGGCAGCCGCGTACCAGAGGTGAAGCTCCGCGTGGGGCACCTCGCCCGCCAGCCGGACGCGGTCGCCGATGCCGAGAGACGCGATCAGGCGCTCCAGCTCCTTTCGGTACGCTCCTTCTCCGACGATCGCGACCCGAACGTCCTCGCGCCCGCCCGCATTCCGGAGCGCGCGAAACGCGCGCAGCATGCGGTCGAAGCCTTTGTTCGCCGTGAGATGGCCCACGCTGAGCAGAAGCTTGCCGGGGCCGGCTCCGATCCTGGCGCGAGCGGCCTCGCGCTCCACGGGGTGGAACTTCCGCGCGTCCACGCCGTTCGGGATGACGCGGATCTTGCGCGGATCGGCTCCCAGGTTTCGCGTCGCCGCGGCCAGCGCCTCCGAGACCGCCACCACCGCGGAAGCCCCGGCGAGCGTGCGCTCCAGGTGACCGCGCACCGACGGGATCTCACGGAAGACGTTGATGTCGCTCCCGCGCGCGGAGACGACGACGGGCTTTCCGAGGGCCCGGCCCATGGCGACCGCCGCGTATCCGTCCGGGTAGAGGTAGTGCGCGTCGATGACGTCGAAGTCGAACGAGGCGCGGATCCGCTCCAGGAACGGCTGGAGGCCGCGGGCCATCATCGGGCCGTGCCATCCGGTCGCGACCTTCGGGATCATGAAGTACCGGGGGTGGCTGACCGGCAGTCCTTCGATGACCTCCTCGCGCGGGACCCGCGCGTACTGGCGGCGAGAACCGGGGAGCACCGAAGGGTAGTAGGGAACCGGCGCCACGACCCGAAGCTCCATTCCCGGCAGCGCGGCGACGCGGGTCATGCGTTCCTTGATGAACACGCCGTGCTGGGGACGGATGTGGTTCGGGAAGAGCGACGTGAAGACCAGGACCCTCATCCCCGGAGGAAGCGGCGGCCCCAGCTCTCGAGCATGAGCAGCGACCAGAGCTCCGGGGAATAGTCCGAAACTCCGCTCTGATGGCGGTCCCACCACGTGCGAATCGGCGCGGGATCGAACAGCTCTGCGACGAACGCGTCCGGGGCGAACACGCGCTCCTGGAATAGCGGACGCAGCTCCCCGCGAAGCCAGCGGGCGAGCGGAACCGAGAATCCCATCTTGGTGCGCGTCAGGGTCTCCGGGGGAAGGAGATCCCGCACCGCCTTCTTCAGAACGTACTTGCCCGTCCCACCGCGCAGCTTCAGCGCGGGAGGTAGCGAGGCCGCGAACTCCATCACCTCGTGATCGAGAAGGGGAACGCGAACCTCCAGGGAGTGAGCCATGCTCGCGCGGTCCACCTTCGTCAGGATGTCGTCCACGAGGAAGGTCTTGATGTCGACGTACTGGACGCGCGAGAGGGGATCCCATCCCTCCGTGCGTGCGAAATAGCGAGCCATGACCGAGAAGGAGTCATAGTCCGCCAGCTCGCGCCGGAGCGGCTCCCGGTAGAGCGAGCGCTTCTTCTCGGAGGAGAGCCAGCTCATGGTGTGGAAATAGCCGCGCTCGGGATCCAGCGCCAGGTTCTGGAGCGTGGTCTTCGCGCGGAACACGCGCGGCAGCCAGTCCAGCTTGGGATAGGCGGCCCCGAGGGCGCCGAACACCGGACGCCGCAGAGCTCGCGGCACGGCGGAGCGGAACCGGTTCTCCCAGACCTCGAACCGGTACCGCCGGTAGCCGGCGAAGTTCTCGTCCCCTCCGTCTCCCGAAAGACACACGGTGACCCGCTCCCGTGCGACCTGCGACACGTAGTAGGTGGGCACCATCGAGGAGTCGGCGAAGGGCTCGTCGTAGTGCCACGCGAGCCGGTCCAGAATGTTCGCGGCCGAGGCGTCCACCGTCTTCTCGTAGGACGCGGTCCGGAACCTGGCGGCCACCTCGCGCGCGTAGGGAAGCTCGTCGAAGGCCTGGTCGCGAAATCCAATCGAGGCCGTGTTCACGGGGCGGTCCATCAATCCCGCCATCAGCCCCACCACCGCGCTGGAATCGATCCCCCCGGAGAGGAACGCGCCGAGCGGCACCTCCGATTCCAGGTGCGCCTGGACCGACTCCCGCAGCTTCTCGAGCAATCGCCCGGCCGCCTCCTCCTCGCTCATCGCCGCCGACCCCGTGAACTCGAGGTCCCAGTACTCCCGCGGCTCCTTGGGTCCGGACCGCGTGACGGTCAGGGTGTGCCCGCCGTGGAGCTTTCGGATGCCCTTGAAAATGCTTCGCGGAGCCGGGACGTAGAGGTACGTCAGGTAGTCGTCCAGGGCGAGGGGGTCGATGGCCCGGGGAACTCCGGGATGGGCCAGGATGCTCTTGATCTCGGAGCCGAAAAGGAACGTGGAGCCGTCCCAGCGGTAGTAGAGAGGCTTGATCCCCACCCGGTCGCGGGCCAGAAACAGCTCCTGCTTCGCGGCGTCCCAGATTGCGAAGGCGAACATGCCCCGGAGGTGCCGGACACAATCCTCTCCGTACTCCTCGTAGGCATGAATGATGGTTTCCGTATCGCTATGTGTCGTAAATCGATGGCCCCGCTGTTTCAGGTTTTCAGTGAGGCTGCGGAAGTTGTAGATCTCGCCGTTGAAGATGATCGCCTTGGAGCGATCCTCGTTGAAGATCGGCTGCCGGCCCCCGGCCACGTCGATGATGCTGAGACGCCGAAATCCCAGTCCCACGGGCCCGTCCACGAAGACGGTCCCGTCGTCCGGGCCGCGGTGGACAATCGCGTCCGCCATCCGCTTCACACAGAGCTCTGAAGCGGGCCTTGGGGAGGCCACATGGTAGACACCGGCGATGCCGCACATGGTCAGGATCCAATCGGCCGACGAAGGAACCGCGTGCCGGAAAGGGGTATGGGCTGAGGCGTGTCACGGCGGCGCCCGAGAACCGGGAGCCCGGCGCCCAGGAATGCTAGGGTCGCGCCGCGGGAGTGTCAAGGGCAGGCAGCCGCCGGAACTCCGTGGCATTTCGTCGGTACGCAACGCCCGGTCCCGCTTGGTCCGAGGTGCGAATTTGTGCGAAAATGAAGACGATGATCCCCGGTCCCGTCTTCCCCCTCAAGATCATTCACGTCATGAACGCCCTTGCCGTCGCCGGCATGGAAATCGGCGTCATCAAGCTCGTGAACCGGCAGAACCCGCTTCAGTTCGCGCCGCTCATCTGCTGTCTCCAGCTGGCGAATGACGACGCCCGCTCCCTCTTGAATCCCCGCGTGCCGTTGGTGGTTCTGGGCAAGCGTCCCGGAATCGACCTAGCCGTCATCGCCGGTCTGGTGCGGCTGTTCCGGCGAGAACGGCCGCACATCGTTCATTCCCACAACTGGGCCACGTTCCTCTACACGGTCGTCGCGGCCAAGCTCGCCCGCGTTCCAGTGGTGATCCACGGCGAGCACGGCTACGAAGACCAGCGCGCGATCGCGCGTCGCCTGGCATCCAAGCGCTTCCTGGCGCGGCAGGTGACGCGCCTCACGACGGTCTCCTCGGATCTCGAGCGAATCCTCATCGAAACCTGGGGCGTGCCTCCCGAGCGCGTCACGTACATCCCGAACGGTCTCGACATGGACCGTTTCCCGAAAGATCTCGACGTGTCGCCGCTCCGGAAGGAATTCGGACTGACTCCCGACCATCGTGTGATCACGAGCATCGGCCGCTTCGTCCGGGTGAAGGACTTTCCGCTCCTCATACGCGCGTTCGCCCAGGTTCATGCGCGCCATCCCGAGACACGCCTCATGCTCGTCGGACCCGGCGAGTACGATGATCTGGAATCTCTGGCTCAATCCCTCGGCGTGCGCGAGTCCGTTCTGTTCACCGGTTCGCGCGCGGACATCCCTTCGATTCTCGCGATGTCCGACGTGTACGTGAACTCGTCCCAGTTCGAGGGCATGTCCAACACGATCCTCGAGGCGATGGCTTCCTCGCGTCCCGTCGTTGCGACCTCGGTGGGAGGCAATCCCGAGCTGGTCCGGGAAGGGGAGACGGGGTTCCTGGTTCCACCGGGGGACGAGTCGGGCCTCGCGACCCGCATCTCCAGTCTGATCTCGAATCCCTCGCTGCGTGCCAGCATGGGAGCGGAGGCGCGCAAGGTGGCGGCGCGCGATCATCCCCTCTCGCGGACGCTCGACGCCTACAACAACATGTATCTCGAGAGCGTCGTTCGCCGGGAAATGCGGGGAGCGCAGCCCGCCCCGCAAGCCGTCCGCCGCGCCGCGGCGCGCGCCCTGCGGTACTCCGGCCTGACCTGGATCCGGGGGGCCACGGAAAGGAGCTCGCTCACAATCCTCGGCTATCATCGCGTGCTGCCGTTGCAAGAGAGCCTTCTCTATCCCTTCCAGTCGATGGTGATGCCCCGGGACCTGTTCGAACAGCAGCTCTCGCACCTGGCCGCGCACTACACGATGCTCACGCTCCCGGAGGCGGTGGAGCGGCTCCGCACGAAGAGGCTGCCCCCACGGGCCGTCTGCGTGACCTTCGACGACGGCTATCGCGACAATTTCGAGGTCGCGCTTCCCATCCTGAAAAAGTACGGGGTCCCCGCGACGTTCTTCGTCGTCACCGGGGCCATGGAAGGGAAGACCCGGCTGCTGTGGGATGAAGTGGTTTCCCGCGTCCGCGAAATCAAGGACACGCGCGCCTGGGAAAAGCTTCTCCGCGAGCCGCTGCCCCCGTGGTTTCACGAGAAGATGAACCGTCTCGGGGCGGGCGATCCCGCCGAGTCGACCGGCGAGAGCCTGGTCCGCGATCTGAACCGGATCCCGCGCCAGGACCGGATGGATGCGCTCCAGGTCCTGCGCGACGCGACGAGCGCGGACGGCAAGTACGCCGATCCGCCGATCGTGGGGTGGGACGAGCTCCGCGAGATACGGCGCGCGGGGATGCTGATCGGCGCCCACACCCGAACCCATCCATTCCTGGACGAGCTGGATCATGCCGCCGCCAAGGAAGAAATCGAAGGCAGCATTCGAACGTTGAGCGAGCGCCTCCAGGAGCCGATCACGCTCTTCTCGTATCCGAGAGGGCGCTTCAAGGAAGACGTGAAGACCTGGCTGCGGGACGCGGGCATCGAAGCCGCCGTGACGACGGAACTGGGGCGCAACTCACCGGGCGTGGATCCCTACGAGCTGCGCCGCTTCGACGCCGGGTACTGCCGCATTCACGCCGGTCCGGACACCGTGCTGCTCGACGTCGAGCTCCAGGGATGGTTCGAGCCTCTGCGTCACGGATCCATTCCTTCCTGATCCCACAGGGCACTTGCAATCGTGGTTCGCTCCTTGCAAAATACTGGTCCGGATCCGTTCCCCAGTTTCCGAACCCATACTTTCATCCATCAACGCGAGGTCCAGACGGACTCAGTTCGGAGGCTTCTGTCGGGTTGGTGCGCGTGCCTGTTGCTGTTCTTCGCGGGAGCGGCCACCACCGCGTTCGCCGCTTCCCTGGAGCTGGCGTGGACCGCTCCAGGCGACGATGCCGATACGGGCCAGGCCTACGGCTACGATCTGCGCTACTCCACAAACGCGGTCCCTGCCGACACGGTCGCATGGTGGGCCGGTGCCACCCTCGTCACGAGTCTTCCGCACCCTTCTCCCTCGGGGCAGGAGGACACGAAGATCGTGACCGGGCTCCAGCACGAGACCACCTACTCCTTCGTGATTCAATGCTACGACGAGGTGGGGAACCGATCGGGCTTCTCCAACGTGGCGGTCGCGACGACGCCGGCGGAGATTCCGGGACCGAACCCCGGATGCGTCCCCCCCTCGTCGGCTCCCTCGCAATTCAGCGCCAGTGAGGACTCGGGAGCGGTCTTGCTCACGTGGGCCCCAGCCACCGATCCAGCCGCAACGCGACTCCACATCTGGCGGGCGTACCCGACCCCCATCAATGTAACGACCCTCACGACCATCACCAACATGGGCCAGACCCAGTACCGCGACACGAGCGTGCAGCCGGGCGAGACCTACCGCTATCGCGTTACCTGGGCGGATTCGTGTGGTAACGGTCCGGCCTCGGCCAACCTCTTCGTCACGCTGGCGCCCGAGGCGGCGCCGCCTGCGGAACCGGACGGCTCCACCGTCCACGCCTACCCGAACCCCTCGACCGACTTCGTCCACTTCCTCATCCACGTCGACGGCGGCTCGGAGCAGCGGGTCCACCTGCGCCTCTTCGATCCCATGGGGCACGTGGTGGCGAACATCGCCGAGGGAACCTTTCCGTCGGGGGACACGGTCATCACCTGGCCACGGGTGACGTATCTGGGAGACCGCGTCGCGCCGGGGTACTACGAATCGATCGGGTTCATCGGGGTGAACCGGGTACGGGAGCGCATCATCCTCCTGCCGTAGCCGTTCAGATCCTGCCCCTCCTGGACGAAGCGGTTCCCATCGTGCGGAAGACGGGGCCCCTCTCCGTCGCATTCTGAACGGTTCGCGCTGCAGAGTTCATCACGGTTCTTGCACGACGCTGCGTCCTCCCGCCTACTCCCGCAGTTCCAAACGCCTACGCCCCTTCGATGAAACCTTCCGTGCGCCTTGCAATCGCGTCGTGGCATCGAATCTGCTCGGACCCAACGCGGGGGGATTGGCAGGCGAGCAGCTTGTCCATGCTAAGAGCAAACTTCCCGAAAGGGCAGGACGCAGAGCCGCGGAGCTAAGGATGGCGCGCCGGAGTGCCTCCGGAAGCGCTGTCGATGCTGGCCGGGCCACCGTGGACCCAAGAACCATGGCGGCTCGGCCTTTTCGTGCTCGACAGCGACTAGGGGGAGGACATCATGCTGATCGTTCCGCGCTTCGGGTTCGCCTTTCGCGCGAGACCCACCGGCTTCGTATCCACGCATCGCGTACTCGCAACCGTTCTCGTCGGCGCGGCCCTGCTCGCGCCCGGCGCGTCCCGCGCGCAAACGTCCGCGGACTCCAGCGTCACGCTCACCTGGACGGCTCCAGGGGACGACGGCAATTCCGGCACCGCCACATCCTACGACCTTCGATATCGCACCGTGGGCGTCGCGGGCACCGACACGGCATCCTGGTGGGGCGCCGCAACGCGGGTGACGGGAATGCCCGCGCCCCACGCGCCCGGCTCCAGCGACTCGGTCCAGGTGCGCGGGTTGACGCCGCTGACCACGTATTACTTCATCATCCGGACCGCCGACGAGGTCCCCAACTGGTCCGGCTACTCGAACCTCGCGGTGCACATGACGACCGGGTCATCCGATGTGACCCCTCCCGCCGCCATCACCGACGTGACCGTGACGGGCTCCACCGGGACCACGATCAGCATCCGGTGGACCGCGCCCGGGGACGACGGCACGACCGGGACGGCGTCGAGCTACGACGTCCGATACTCCACTTCCGCGATCACCTCGGGGAACTGGGGCTCGGCCTCGCAGGCGAGCGGGGAACCCGTGCCCGCGGCCGCGGGAACGCAGCAGAACTTCACGGTGACCGGCCTCGCGCCGGGACGCACCTACTCCATCGCGATCCGTACCACCGACAACGCAGGGAACGTCTCCGGCCTCTCCAACGTCCCGAGCGGAAACACGCTGGATACCGTGGCTCCGGCCCCGGTCCGCGACCTCTCGCTCGATCCCGACTCCGGCATCCCCGACCCGCTGGCGCTGGGGGCGGAGTACGAGGTGGCGAGCGATGGACGCTAGGTCCCGCATTTCCCGCATCCGAAGCCGTACGGCGCGCGCCGCGCTCCTGGCCGGCACGGCCATCCTGACCGCGTGGCTCGCGCCCTCCGGGGCGCGGGCCGATTCGGTCTCGCTCACCTGGACGGCTCCCGGGGACGACGGAAGCGTGGGCCGCGCCTCCGCGTACAACCTGCGCTACTCGGAGACTCCCATCGCCGCCGACACGGCGTCGTGGTGGTCCTCCGCGACGCCAGTGGGAACGATGCCCGCTCCTCTCACCGCGGGCTCGCGCGAGTCCTTCATCGTGGCGGGGCTGGGGACCGGGAAGACCTTCTACTTCGTGATCCGCGCGTCGGACGAGGTGCCGAACCTCTCCGGGTACTCCAACGTCGCGGTGAAGCAGACCACGGGAGGCACCGTGAATCTGGCGACACCCACGAGCTTCAGCGCCTCGGCTTCCGAGGGAGCCGTGGTTCTGACCTGGGATGCGGT
>Ga0137410_10000652_pt1 | contig 24130 bp, 22 predicted proteins | sample CZODoug1_16funga_FD_108878 | JGI IMG/M metagenome (GOLD analysis project Ga0137410, IMG submission 108878) | Vadose zone soil fungal communities from Angelo Coast Range Reserve, California, USA - CZODoug1_16fungal (Illumina Assembly) | ecosystem: Environmental > Terrestrial > Soil > Vadose zone... | reverse complement strand
TGATTCTGCGGAAGCAGCTGGCCGATTTTGCCGGCGGCCTCTCGTTGCACCGGCCGATTTACGGGACATAGCGACTGGGGGAATCGGGCGATCGGGTGATCGCCGATCACCCGATCGCGAGATCGCCGATTCTTTGCCGATCACCCGATCGCGAGATCGCCGATTCTTCAGACCTGCATCGCGTTATCCAGCGCGACCTTCTCTACCACGCTCAACGACGGCAGCACGACGTCGACGATGCCGGCGGGCCCGAGCCTGACTGGCAGCGCCGCCGTCCGCGTCTGCGTGCCGGACGACGTGTCGGGCGCCACGAAGCAGCTGACGATCCGGCGCGAACGTCCCGCCATCGCTTCGACGACCAGTGTCGCCGCTGAGGCGAGCGCGTGCGGCCCGGGAGGCCACAACGCGTCGACGCGGGCGCTGAGGCGCCGCCGCGCCGGCTCGTCGACGAGCCGCGTGAGCGCGAAGCCGGCGAACGTTGCGTCTTCCCAGGGGATTACCGTGTGAGCCGGCGGCACGCCGAGCACCGACAACGCGACGTCGCGCGGCGATCCGTTGACGGCGAGCGCCACGAGCGCGCGGGCGCCGCCGGCCAGCGCCTCGGGCGCCGAGCCGAACAGGCGCGCGCGGCCGACGTGCAGCTCGCGGACACCGCGTCCGACGAGATCGCGCTGCAAGACGCCGGCGCAGACGATCACCGCGCGTGCGGCGCCGAGCGACAGCCGCTTCACCAGCTGCAGTCCCTCCTCACCCTGCCACTCGCCGCCGCCCATGCGGTCGGCCAGAATGATGACGCGTGCCCCGGCGGCGGCCGCGACGTCGGTCGATCCCGACAGCTGCGTCGCGAACCCCTCGATCGGCGCAGCCTGGGCGATGTCGAGCGCCTTGCCTTCGGCCACGCGGCCCTGCTCGTCGATCAGCCTGACGGCCCGCACGAGGTCGCGCCGCGCGAGCGCGTGCGCCACTGCGCCGCCCAGCTCGCCCGCGCCGATGATGGCCACCTCCTGCATCGCTGCGATATTGTAGTGGCTATGCAATCACTCCGCGGGAAAGTGGCGCTCGTCACCGGCGGATCGCGCGGCATCGGGCTCGCCATCGCGCGCGCGCTCGTCGCGGACGGTGTGCAGGTGGCCGTCACAGGGCGCAGCGCCGCGCATCTCTCGTCGGCCCGCCCGAGGATCGAAGCGGCCGGTCCGGGGTCGGTGGAAACGCTGCAGGCGGATGTTCGCCGCTACGAAGATATGAAGCGGGCGATCGACGCGACCGTCGCGCGGTTCGGCGGGCTCGACATCCTCGTCAACAACGCCGGCGTCGGCATCTTCACGCAGGTCGCCTCGATGACGCCGGAGCAGTTCAGCGAGGTGATCGACACCAACCTGACCGGCGTCTTCAACGCGTGTCACGCGGCGCTGCCGCATCTGCGGCGCCGCGGCGGCGGGTTCATCATCAACATCAGCAGCCTGGCGGCCAAGAATCCATTTGCGGACGGCGCCGCGTACTGCGCGTCGAAGTCGGGGTTGAACGCGTTCAGCGAGGCGCTGATGCAGGAAGTCCGGTACGACGACATTCGCGTCAGCTGCGTCATGCCCGGGTCCGTGGCGACGAGCTTTTCGAGCGGCGATGACGCCAAGGGCGCCGACTGGAAGATCGCGCCGGAGGAGGTCGCCGACGTCGTCGTCAACGTGCTGCGGCACGATCCGCGCAGTCTGCCGAGCCGCGTCGAGCTCCGGCCAACGAAACCCAAGAAGTGACGCGTTCGACCAGAGTTGTCTGGTGGCCGAGCGCCACACTGAGCACTGAGCGCTGAGAGCCTTATGTCTGTTTACGATAAGCATCGCGACACGCTCGAACGCCACGAGACGATGATGGGTCCCGCGCGTGGGCGGCTCGCCGTCGCGCTGGATTTGCTCACCGACTCCCTCGCGCTCGTGGGACAGCACGGCGTCTATTGCCGGAGCGAGCGCTTTGCCGGCCAGCCGAAGATGGACATCGCGCTCATCCTCGAGCAGCTCGCCGACGCCAAGCAGCTGGTGCAGAGCGCGATGGAGGAACTGCGCTCGAGTCATGGCTGATCGCCAGTGGCTGATGGCTATAGTCGATGGAACGCACGACCGATACCGCCATGAGCGCTCGGCTCAGCCATGAGGATGGTCAGCCGACGCGTCCCTCCAACACAGTCTCCTCACCCACCGTCTTTGCATCCGCGGCGGTGATCGTCTCGGGCGCGCGCTCTGTCCATCGCGACTGAATAATCAGCCACAGTACGCCCGGCAGGCAGAACATGGCGCCGAGCGCGAAGGAGAGCGTGCGCGGCGACCAGCCGGCGTGATCGAGCTGGCGGCCGGTCCAGTAGCTCGAGGCCGACGACATCAGCGTCACCAGCGCGAGCTCCGCCGCGAACACGCGGCCACGAAAGCGATCCGGCACCTCGAGTTGCAGGAGCACCGTGCTGAACACCCACAGAATCGAGCCGCCGAAGTGCGCGCACAGCACACACAGCGCGGCGATCCACAGTGTCGGCGCCCCCGCGAGCGCGATGTAGAACACGCCCACCATGAAGTACGCGGGTCCGATGCTGCGCCGCAGCCGTCGCGGCTCCTGCCCGAGAATCCAACGCAGGGCGATCGGTCCGAGACCGGCGCCGATCCCTCGCGCGCCGTAGAGCACGCCAATCCCGGCAGCAGATCCGCCGCCGAGCGGAAAGACCCGCTGGCCGAAGATGGTCAGCAGCAGCAGCACGCCGCCCGCCAGGCCCCAGCCCGCCTTGACCAGCATCAGCGCCGCCACGTGCGATCGCTGTCGTACGTAGCGCATGCCCTCAATCAAATCCGTGACGCCGGTCAGCGCCAGGATGCCGGTCGGCCGGGGTCCGGCGGCGGGCGTCGAGTCGTACTGTGTGCGCGCGATGAAGAACGCCGAGGCGAAAAACGACGCCGCGTTGATGGCGAAGGCGATGTTCCGGCCGGCCACCGCGGTGACGAGGCCGCCGATGGACGCGCCGAGCGCCAGCATCGCGGACCAGGTCGCGCTCGACAGCGCGTTGGCCGGCAGCAGCTCTTCGGGCGAGGTGATGTTGGGAATCGTGGCGGTCCGTGCCGGCTCGAAGAACGCCTGCGCGCCGACGATGAACGCCATGACGACGTACGCGATCCAGACCTGATCGGGCCGGTGAATCAACAACAGCAGGAGAATCAGGACGCCGCGCAGCAGGTCAGTGACGATCATCAGACGCCGACGATCGACGCGATCGACGACCACGCCCGCAATCGGCCCGACGATGGCGACCGGCAGGAACTGCACGATCATCATCCACGCGACCGCCGTGGCCGAGCCGGTGAGGTCCAGCAGTAGGGCAAAGATCGCCACCGCGTTGAACCAGTCGCCGAGCTGCGAAATGGTCTGTCCGATGAACAGCAGACGAAAGTTTCTGTTCGTCCGAAGGAGGGAGATGTAGGAGCTCAACGCGTGATTATAATCGTCGCGGTTCCATGTTCGAGAGCCTCGGGCACTACAAGATCCTCGATCGGATCGGCGCGGGCGGAATGGGCGAGGTCTACCGGGCCCGCGACACGCGGCTCGGCCGCACGGTCGCGATCAAGGTGATGGCTGCCGACGTCGCCGGCGATCCGGCGCGCCGCGAACGCCTGCTTCGTGACGCGCGGGCCAGCGCGGCCCTGTCGCATCCGAACATCGCGGCGCTGTACGAAATCGGGGAGGATCAGGGACAGCTCTTCCTGGTCTTCGAGTTCGTCCCTGGCGAGACGCTCAAAACGGTGATCGGCGGGCGCCCCCTGAATTCGCGCCGCGCCATCGATCTCGGCGTCCAGATTGCCGACGCGATCGCCGAGGCGCACGCCGAAGGGATCGTCCACCGCGACATCAAGCCGGCGAACATCATCATCACGCCGAAGGACAAAGCCAAGATTCTCGATTTCGGCCTCGCGACGTGGACCGCCGGCGGCGCCGAGCGCGAGCATGCAGCGCACGACGCCACCGTGATGGTGACCGGCGCCGGCACCGCGCTCGGGACGGTGGCCTACATGTCCCCCGAGCAGGCGCTCGGCGAAAAGGTCGATCAGCGCACCGACATCTTCTCGCTCGGCGTCGTCCTGTTCGAGATGCTCACCGGAAAGCTTCCGTTCGCGGGTGCCACGGTGACGGCGCTCGCGTTGCAAATCGTCCAGGCGCCGGCGCCGGCGCTGTCGTCGGTGGACCGATCGCTGCCGAAGGAGCTGGAGCCGATCCTCGGCCGAGCGCTCGCGAAGAGTCTCGACCAGCGATATGAGTCGGCGGCGACGCTTGCCGCGGAGCTGCGATCGGTCGGCGCGATTCTCGACGTGCGGAGCGAGGTCAGCGAGGCCGCCGGCCCGCCAGTCAGCATCCCGGCGGCGCGCCGAAGGCGCTCGTTCGGAAAATGGCTCGTGCTGCTGTTGCTGCTGGGCGGGGCGGGCGCCGCCATCGGGCTTCAGCGCCCCGCGCTCCAGCGCATCTGGCGCAGCGTCGTCGGCCCGTCGCCTCTTCCGGTGATCGCGGTCATGCCCTTCGAGCTCGCCGAGCCCGATTCTTCGAAGACCTATTTCGCCGACGGCCTCGCCGAAGATCTCATCACGCGGCTGGGTCAGACGCCGGGCTTGAAGGTGATCGGCCGGTCGGCCACTCGCGGCTATCGGGGCCGCGCACCGCGCGAGGTCGCGCGCGAGCTGGGGGCCGGCGTCGTCCTGACGGGATCGATCAGACGTGCGGCCGATACGGTGAAGGTGTCGCTCGAGCTGATCGATCCCCGAGACGGCACCACGTTGTGGACTGGCCAGTACACGCAGGAGCTCAAGAACATCTTTGCCGTGCAGGCGCAGGTCGCCGAGGAGGTCGCGGCCGCGCTGCGGTTGACGCTGCAGCCGACGGCGTCGAGCGCGCGCGCCGCATCACGGACGGTGGAACCGCACGCGTACGAGCTCTACGTCCGCGGCCGACAGGCGACGGCCGAGCGGCGCACGGCGGACGCGATCAGGCTCTACGAGCAGGCGATTGCGGCGGACGCGGGTCTCGCGGAAGCGTTTGCCGGCGTCGCCGAGGCGCTCGAGTTCGAGACGATTGCCGTCGGTCTGCCGCTTGATGCCAGCCGGCGGCAGCGGCTGAAAATCGCCGCGGAGCGCGCATATCAGCTCGATCCGGATTTGCCGCAGGCGAATCTGGCCATGGGGCTCGCCGCTGTGAGCCTGCGTGACGCGCTGGGCTATCTGCGCCGTGCCGTCGAGCTCGATCCTTCGTACGGTGAGGGACTCCACCAGGTGGGCGACCAGATCGTCGACTTCGATCCGTCTCGTGCGATCGAGTTCTATCGCGCGTCGCTCTCTGCCGACCCTGCGCTCGAAGCGGGCCACACCGACATCGGACTTGCGCTCGCCGCCCTCGATCGGTGGGCGGAGGGACACACCGAGGTCGACCGCGTCCGGGTGGAGCCGCTACCCGGGTGGCGGGACGCCTTTCATGTGGTGATCGATCTCGACGAACGGCGGCCCGACCGCGCGTTGGAACGTCTTGGCCACACCGCGCTACCGGCGCCGATCCGGACTGCTTTACGCATGCGCGCGCTGGCGACCGCAGGCCGGTATCAGGAGGCGCTGTCGACGTGGGCAGAATTACGGAACGGCGGAGCCGACGAGCCATGCGGGGTCCGGGCGACGCGCGCCGGCTTGCGTCGCGACATGGGCGACGCCGCCGCGGGCCGTCAAATGGTGAGCGCCACGTTGACGCAGGCGCGGGAGGAGGCGCCGGAGGCAGACACGGTGCGGTGCGCGGTCCATGCGGCCGCGGCGTTGAACGATCCGGCGGCCGCCGGCGCCCTGCTGGAGCGGATTGCCGGCCGGGAAGACTGGCTCCGGTATTGGGCGCTGCAGATCCTCGTCGAGCGTGGATCCCTGATGCTCCGGGGCCGCGTCTATCCGTGGACGCGCGTTGTCCAGCAGCCGGCGGTCGTGGCCGCGAAAGAGCGGTTGGACGCGGCCTACGCGCGCGAGCGCGACGTCGCGAGCGCGGCGCTCTCGGGGTTACCGTAGGGCGAAGCGCTTCCGTCTTCGGTAAAGCAACGGCGGACCGCCGAAGCCCTGGCGGAGGCGGGTCAGCCGAGCCACGTTCGCCTGAAGGATTCGCGCTACAAGAACTTCGTCAACCGCCCGCGGTCGATGTTGCTGCCGGTCGCGATGACCGCGACACGGCAGCCGGCCACGTCCACCCGTCGTCCGAGGATCGCCGCGACGCCGGCGGCGCCGGAGCCTTCCACGATGAGATGCTCGGCCTCGACGAGTCCGGCGACGGCCGCCTGAAGATCGCCTTCGCTGACGGTGACGATCTGATCGACGTGCCGCTGAATGAACCGAAACGTGATCGTCTCCGGATCCGGATTGCCGCCGAGCCCTTCGGCGATCGACGGTCCGGGCACGATCGGCACGAGCGTGCCGGCGCGAACGCTCGTTTGAAACGCGCACGAGACGTCGAGCTCGACGCCGACAACCAGCCGCTTGTCGTCGATCGCCTTGGCCGCGCAGGCGACGCCGCTGATCAACCCGCCGCCGCCGATCGGCACGACGAGCGCGTCGGTGTCCGGCGCCTCCTCGAAAATTTCGAGCGCAATGGTCGCGGCGCCGGCAATGACATCGGGATCGTTGTAGGGCGAGATGAACGCGGCGCCGGTGTCGGCGGCGAACTGCTTCGCCAGGATCTCGGCGTGGTCGTAGTCGCGCCCCTCGGCGCGCAGCTGGGCGCCGTGGCGGCGAATCGCCGACAGCTTGGTCTGCGGCGCGTCGACCGGCGTGAACACGACGAGCGGCAGATGAAACGCCTCGGCGGCGGCGGCGAGCGCGCGGCCGTGATTACCGGCCGATGCCGTGACGAGCGTCGACTCCTCAGCCAGATCTCCACGCTCGAGGCGCGCGATGACGGCGTTGAACGCGCCGCGCGCCTTGAACGAGTTCGAGAGCTGCAGCGACTCGAGCTTCAGCGAGACGCTTGCCCGGGCGAGATCCGACAACCAGACCGACCGCGCCAGCGGCGTGCGCCGCACATACGGCGCAATCCGTCGTCGCGCGCGAAAGGCGTCCAGGAGCATGTGATGCAGAGCGCCCCTTCAGCGGCGCCGTCCGCTGAGAATCTCGCCCAGCTGCTGCGTGAACGCCGACCGCGCCAGCACTTCGCCGACGCCCGCCTGACGGGCAGCGTTGATCACGTCGGTCTGCACGTGTGACGCGTAGCCGACCGTCGGAATCGACGCCAGCGCCGGATCCTGCCGCATCGCCGAGACGATGCCGAGCGGGTTGGTGCGCGCGTTGTTCAAGTCCAGGATGACGAGCGAAGGCGGCGTTTTTCGCATCTCGCCGAGCGCGGCGTCTTCCGATCGCGCGAAGGCGATGGCGACGCCGAGCTGCATTGCCGCGGTCTTGATTTTCGACGAGAACATGAGGTCGTCGAGGACTGCTAAGATCATGGATCGCCATGTTAATTCACGTTGAGGCCGCCGGACCATTCATGGAGAACGGCTTCGTCGTCGGCTGCGAAACGACGCGAGAGGCGGCGCTCATCGACCCCGGCGACGGCGTGGAGGCACTGCTGGCGTTCGCCGACCGCCACAAGCTGTCGATCCGGCACATTCTGCTGACTCACGCGCACTTCGATCACATCACGGGCGTCGCCATCGCCAAGCGCGCCGTCAACGCGCCCGTGTACCTCCATCGGGACGATCTCTTCATCTACGAGCATGCGGCCGAGCACGGCGCGATGTTCGGCCTGCGAATCGAGCCGCAGCCGCCCATCGACGTGTTTTACACCGCCGGCCAGACGATCGCGTTCGGCACGTGCGAGGCGCGGCCGTACCACACACCCGGTCACTGTCCCGGCGGCGTCTGCCTGCAATTCGGCCAGAACGGCGCGGCCGGCAAAGAGCTCTTCGTTGGCGACACGCTCTTCGCCGGCTCGATCGGACGGACCGATCTGCCGGGCGGGGACTACGACGTCCTCATCGCGTCGATCCGAAACGTCCTGTTTGCCTTCGGGGACGATGCCGTCGTCCATTCTGGGCATGGACCCGACACGACGATTGGCCGGGAGCGCCGCAGCAACCCGTTTCTGCAGAACGTTTAACCGCTGAGCGCGCCGAGATCGCAGAGAAACGTTCTCTCTGCGTGCTCCGCGTTCTCCGCGGTTCATGTCTTTGTTTTTTCGACCGTCAGCTCGGCGCGGCCGAGCCGCAGGCGATCGCCGCTTTTCAGGTGCGCCTTCTGTACCCGTTTGTCGTTCACGAACGTGCCGTTCGTGCTCTTGAGATCCACGACTTCGAGTTTATCGGTGGTGGCAGTGATCCGGCAGTGCAGTCGGGAGACGAGCGCCGCATCCAGCATGAAATCGGCGCGCGGGGCGCGGCCGACGGTCTTGACGGCGCCGGGTCGCAGGCGAAAGGTCGCTTCGGTCTCGGCATTCTGCAGGATCCACATGGGCGCGTATCTTACCGCGCTCAGCTCTCGGCTCTCAGCTTTCAGCTTCGTTCGCCTCTGACAGCCGACAGCCGAAGGCCGTTCTTATTGAACTTCCCCCGTTCGATTTCCGTCACAGTGCTCTATGAGCGCTGGATCCAGAAAATCACGGAAGCGTCTGTACATCGGCGGCGCCGTCGCCCTGGTCGTCGTCGCCGGCGCCGCGGGCCTCGCCACGCTGAAGGGCGCGTCGCCCGACGTCGATCCGTCCAGGCTGGCAACGGTCGAGCGCGGCACGATGGTGAAGTCGGTCGTCGCGATAGGCAAGGTCGAGCCGATCACGAAAGTCGAAATCAAGTCGAAGGCCAACGGCATCATCAAGATGCTGAACGCCGACGTCGATCGAGCGGTGAACGAAGGCGACGTCCTCGTCGAGCTGGACAGAGAGCAGCTCGCCGCGGCGTTCCGCGGCGCCGAAGCGAACCTGTTGGCCGCGCGCGCGTCACTCGAGGGGGCCGAAGCGCAGTTGAAGAAGAATCTCGTCGAGGCAGAAGGGCCGGACGCTGCGTTCGCGCGCCGCGCGTACGACCGCGCCCAGTCGCTGTTCTCGCAGCAGCTCCTCTCGCAGTCGGCGCTCGACGACGCGCATGGCCTCGTCGAGGTGGCGGACAATCACAAGCGCGCCGCGCAGTCGCAGCTCGCCATCAGCCAGGCGAAGGTCGGAGAGACGCGCGCCCAGATCGCACAGGCGAAGGCGGCCGCTGACCGCGCGGCAGAGGACGTCGCCAACGCGACCATTCGCGCCCCGATTCGCGGCACGGTCCTCTCGCGCGACGTGGAGATCGGCAGCCCCGTGTCGTCGATCCTGAATCTGGGCGCGAACGCGACGCTCGTCATGACGCTCGGCGACATCGATCAAGTCTTCGTCCGCGGCAAGGTGGACGAGGCGGACATCGGCCGCGTGCGGCTCGGTCAGCAGGCGAGGATCCGCGTCGAAACGTTCAAGGACAAGGCGTTCAACGGCCGCGTGACACAGATCTCGCCGATGGGTGTCGAAAAGGACAACGTCACCAACTTCGAGGTGCGCGTGTCGATCGACAACCCCGGCAAAGAGTTGAAGGCGAACATGACCGCGAACGCGGAGATCGTGCTCGAGGAGCACGCCAACGCGCTGATCGTGCCGGAAGCCGCCGTCGCCTACGACGCCCAGAAAAACGCCTTCGTTGACGTCGTCGCGCCAGGTACGAAGACCGGACGAAAGAAGGTGCCCGTGAAGGTCGGCGTCAGCAACGGCACGAAGATCCAGATCCTCGACGGCCTCAAGCAAGGCGACAGGGTGGTTCTGCCTTCGTGATCTTGTCGGGAATCCCAACGAGCATCAAAGTGAGTGAAGCCATCCTGCAATCGGTCCAGAACCTGCGCGCGAACAAGCTGCGCAGCTGCCTGACGATGTTCGGCATCCTCTGGGGCATGATCTCCGTCGTCGTCCTGTCGGCGACCGGTGAAGGGTTCCGGCGGGGCAACGACAAAGTGCTCCGCGAGCTCGGGAAGAACATCGGCATCGTCTGGGGCGGCCGCACGAGCCTGCAGGCGGGCGGCGAGCGCGCCGGGCGCGAGGTCCGTCTCACGCTGGACGACGCGCGCGCGATCGCGGCGGAGTCGTCGATGATCGCCGTCGTCAGCCCCGAGATCGAGCGCGGTGCGGTAAAGGTGAAGAGCGCGTACAACGCGGCGGCGGCGCGCGTCACCGGCATCGAGCCGCAGTACCAGGACATCCGGACGATCGAGCTGGAATACGGCCGCAGCTTCACCTGGCAGGACGAGGAACAGGTGTCGCGTGTCGCGATTGTCGGCTTCGACATGGCCGAACAGCTGTTCGGCAAGCGGAACATCCTGGGCGAGACGATGACGGTGAACGGCATGCCGTACACCGTCGTCGGCAAGATCCGGAAGAAGAACCAGGACAGCAACTACAGCGGCCCGGACAACAACAAGATTTTCGTCCCCTTCGCGGCGATGTCGCGCGATCTGCCGCGGCGCGATGCGGCGCCCGGGACCCTCTCCGACATCATCGTTGCGCCCAAAGACTGGGTCGTCGACGGGCTTCCGCGCGCGCTCGACGCACGCACGGGCCGGATCGAAGACGTCGACTGGCCGCTGGAGCGGAACGTCCGGGCGATTCTGGCGCGGCGGCACGGCTTCGATCCCGCGGACACGCAGGCGATCGCGATGTGGGACACGTCGCTCCAGACGCTGATGTTCGGCCGCATGATCGGCCACATGAAGCAGTTCTTCACGATCGTCGGCATCGTCACGCTCGCGCTGGGCGGGATCGGCGTGATGAACATCATGCTCGTGGCCGTGAAGGAGCGCACGCGCGAGATCGGCGTCCGCAAGGCGCTCGGGGCGACGACCGCGACGATTCAGCGTCAGTTCTTTCTGGAAGGATTCTTTCTCACGCTGCTGAGCGGCGGCGCCGGCATGATGGTCGCGCTCGGGCTCTGCCAGTTGGTGAATCTTGCGCCGATGCCCGAACGCTTCTCCGGCATGATCCTGTCGTGGCAGTCCGGGCTGTTGTCGCTCGTCACGCTGATTGTGATCGGCGTCGCCACCTCGACGTATCCCGCGCGCCGCGCGGCGGAGCTGCCGCCGGTCGAGGCGCTCCGGTTCGAGATGTGATCATGGACGCTGCGCTGATCCACCGATCTCCTGTTGTGTCCTCCGTGTCCTTTGCGTCGAAGCGGAGGCGGCGCTGGCGCCGGCTGGTCGCGTGGCGTGAGATCTTCCGCGAAGCGTGCTTCGGTCTCTACCATCATCGCTTTCGCGCGGCGCTGTCGATGCTCGGAATCTCGTGGGGCATCATCTCGGTCGTCATCCTTCTGGCCTACGGCGACGGGTTCGGCGGCGCGCTCGACGCAGGGTTTCGCGGCGCATTCTCGGACGGCACCGTCGTCGCCTGGCCCGGCCAGACGAGCCTGCAGGCCGGCGGCGAGCGTGCAGGCAAGCGTGTCCGGGTGACGGCGGACGATGTGCTGGCGATCGGCGAGCTGCCGCTCGTGAAGAACGTCAGCCCGGAGTTCATGCAGGACTTCCCCATCGTCTACGGCAACAAGCAGTCGAGCCACCTGGTTCGCGGCGTCGCCGCGTCATACGGGGTGATGCGCGCCGAGCGGCCGCAGGCGGGCGGCCGGTTCCTCGAAGAAGAAGACGTGCGGCTGCGGCGGCGCGTCGCCTTCATCGGCACCGAGGTGCAGCGCAAGCTGTTCGGCGGCATTCCGCCGGTCGGCGAGACGATCCGCGTCGGCGGCCAGCCGTTCGAGATCGTCGGCGTGATGGAAGAGAAAGTCCAGCTGTCGAACTACAACCGGCCCGACAAGTACTGCGTCTTCATCCCGTGGACGACGATGGGCGGGCTGTCGGAAAACCGATACGTGGGCACCTTCGTGTGGCAGGCCGTATCGCCGATGCTCGGGCCGCGCGCTCTCGTGCAGGTCCGCGAGTTTCTCGCGAAGCGGTATCGCTACAACGCGGCGGACACGCGGGCCGTGAACATGCACGGGTCCGAGGAAAACCAGCAGGTCGTCAGCGGCATCGTCGGCGGCCTGAAGCTCGTGATGACCTTCATCGGCGTGCTGACGCTCGCGATCGGCGGCGTCGGCATCATGAACATCATGTTCGTCAACGTCCAGGAGCGCACGCGCGAGATCGGCGTCCGCAAAGCGCTCGGCGCGAAGCGTCACGAGATCCTGCTGCAGTTCCTCCTCGAAGGGCTGGCGACGACGTTCGCCGGCGGCGTCGTCGGCATTGCGGTCTCGGCCGGCCTGGTCTGGCTGCTCAGCCCGCGCCCGTTTCTCGCCGAGCTGCTCGACGACGCGAGCCGGGTCACCGATATCCATCTCCTGCTGTCGGTGAAGCTGGTCGCCGTCACGTCGACGATTCTGATGGTGGTTGGATTGATCAGCGGCCTGCTGCCGGCGCTCAAAGCGTCCAGGCTCGACCCGATTGAAGCCCTGAGGTACGAATAACCGCACGCCGCCGCGCTCCGTCCAAGGATCGATATGAACCACATCGCCCTCGATCTGAAGGATGCATTCCGTGCGCTGTGGCGCGACCTCGGATACACGGCAACGGCGGTCGTGACCCTCGCCCTGACGATCGGCGCCACCACAGCGACATTCTCGATTGTCAATGGCGTGCTGCTGAAGCCCCTCGCCTATCGCGAGTCGCAACAACTGGTGGCGATTCGCGAAGTGGAGGTGGAGCTGATGAACCGTTTTCCGGTGCTGCCGGTGAACGGCCGCCATTTCGAGGAATGGCGCAGTCAGGCGCAAGCCTTCGAGGCACTGGCCGAATTCGTTCCCCTGTCGGCCAACCTGACCGGCGCCGGCGATCCCGTCCAGATCGATCTCGTACGCACCAGCGGCGAGCTGTTGGACGTGCTGCAGGTGCGGCCCGCGATCGGGCGTCCGTTGCGAGCCGACGACGAGCTGCGGGGCGCAGCGGATGTGGTCGTGCTCGGCCATGCGCTCTGGCGTGAGCGGTTCGGCGCCGACGCCTCCATCGTCGGGCGCGCGATTGTCCTCGACGGCAGCCCCTACACGGTGGTCGGCGTGCTGCCCGGGACGTTTCAGCTGCCGGAGGCGCCAAAGCTCGGGGGAGCGGTGCAGTTGACGGCCAAGGTCGACGCGCTGGTCCCGCTGCGTCTGCCGGACGACCTCGGGTGGGCCGGCGACTACAACAATTTCGCGTTGGGGCGATTGAAGCGCGGTGTGATGATCGAGCAGGCCCGCGCAGATCTCGATCTGGTTCAGGTTCGCGTCAGCCGGCGCGTCAGCGAGCAGGAGCATCACGCCGTCACCGTTCGGACCAGCGTCATCCCGCTGGCGGAGGCGGTGACCGGCACCGCGCGGCGCGGCCTTCTGCTGCTGTTGGGCGCGATCGGTGCGGTATTGCTCATCGCAACGGCTAACCTCGCCAACCTCTCGGTCACGCGCGCGATCGGCCGGCTGCGTGACGCCACAATCAAAACGGCGCTCGGTGCGAGCCGGATGCGGCTCGTCGGTCACGTGCTGATCGAGCAGATGATTGTCGCGGCTCTCGGCGGCGCCCTCGGGATGGCGGTCGCGGCCGGCGCGCTCCGAAGCTTCGTGCTCACCGCGCCGATCGATCTGCCGCGCGTCAATGAGGTCGTCATCGACACACGGGTGTCGGCGTTCGTGGCGCTGCTGTCCATCGCCGCCGGGCTGCTGACCGCCGTCTTGCCGGCGTTGCGGCTGTCGGGTCGTGACGTGCAGGGCTCGCTGCGCGCAGGCGGCCTTGCGACGACCGGCGATCGTTCGAGCCTTCGCACACGCGGCGCGCTGCTGGCGCTGCAGATCGCGCTGTCGGTCTGCCTGCTCATCGTGACCGCCCTGCTCGGGGTCAGCTTTGCGAGGCTGATGCGCGTCGATCGCGGCTTCAGCGCCGATCGCGTGCTTGCCGTCGATGTCGCGTTGCCGTCGAGTCGGTACGAAAAGGCACCCGATCGCGTTGCGGCGTACGATCGCGTGCTTGCCGCCATTCGCGTGTTGCCGGGGGTCGATTCCGTCTCGTGGACCTCGCGGCTGCCGCTGAAGGGCGTGGACTGGGCCGACCTCGTCACGGTCGAGGGCGACACGCGTCCGTTCTTCGAGCGCCCGATCGCCAACTACAGGTTCGTCGCGCCGGAATTCTTCAGGGCGCTGTCGATCCCGATTCGGCGCGGCCGCGCGTTCAGCGACGACGATCGGGCAGCGGATCGACCCACGATGCCTGCGGTGGTGTCGGAGGCAACCGCTGCGCGCGCGTGGCCGGGGCAGGATGCGCTCGGCAAGCGATTCCAGCGCGGCGGCCGCGAACGGCCGTTCGAGGTCGTCGGGATCGTTCCCGATGGGCGCATGATCGGCCTCGACGACCCGATCCCGATGATGGTCTACGTGCCGTACTGGTTTCGCAGTCGGGCGTCTGCCGCGCTGGTCGTTCACGCAGCCGCGGATCCTGTCTCGCTCGTCATGTCCGTCCGGCGCGCCCTGCACTCGGTCGATCCTGAAATCGCGGTCGGCGAGTCGCGGCCGTTGACGGACATCGTCGACGCGTCGTTTGCGGCGCGGCGGTATCAGATGACGCTCTTTGTCGTGTTCGGGCTCGTGGCACTGCTGATCGCCATCGTCGGCGTCTACGGCGTCACGGCATACGGCGTATCTCGACGCCGCCGTGAGATGAACATCCGCGTGGCGCTTGGCGCCCGGATGTCCCAGGTCCTCGGCCTCGTCATGCGGCAGACGAGCCTGCCCGTCACGATCGGAGCGATTGCCGGCGCCGCCGCCGCGCTCGCCATCGGCGGAATCGTGGCGAACCAGTTGTTCGAGGTCCGCGCGCGCGATCCGCTCATCACCGCAACGGTCGTGATGCTGGTCGGCGGGGCCGGAATGCTGACGTGCGCGCTCGCCGCGCGCCAGGGGTTGACGATCGATCCCGCGTCGGCGCTGCGAGAGGATTGACGCGGTCGGACGAACAGCTCAGGTTTCATCCGGATGTGATCTTTTTGTAAGCTGCCCTGTGAGGGGCATGCGACCTTCGATACCATCGATCGTGATCGTCCTCGCCGCGATGTGTTGCGGCTGCGGGTCGCCCTCCGCGCCGTCTTCGGAAGAACCGGCGCTCTACGAGCTGCACGTCACGGAATCGCCGTTATGCCCGGCTCTTACGGCGGGCACGCCATCTCCTCAGTACGGGTTTTTCAGGTTCGGCACGACGACGTTGCATGTGAGAGGCTCATTTTCCCAGGGGACGTTCCTTCTGGTCGACGACAACGTCGCGGTGTTCGCTCCAGACTGCCCCCTCCAAGCTCTACCGATACCACCGGCACTCCAGACTCGACCGGCATTCCACGTAGAGAACTCGCGTGTCGCAGACGCGGCGGTCTCGGGTCGGTTCGACGGCGTGTGGTTCCCTCGCGGATGTCCCGGCAACTATCTCGGCGCCCAGACTACGGTGACTGGAACCCGTGACACCACATCAGCGAGCGGAACGCTCAGCGGCACGCTGTTCAACGGAATCTTCGCGTTGAACTTTTACGGCTGGTGCCCGGCGACTGACCACGCCTGGTCGCTCAGGCCTGCCCAGTGACGCGGTGGACGGCGCGGGTGATCGATTGCGCTGATCGATCGACATCCTCGTCGGTTGTCGACCAGTTCGACACCGAGATGCGCATCGCGTCCATCCCGTGCCACCGCGTGGCGCCGAGCCAGCAGACGCGCTCGTCCTGCACGAGCCGCAGCGCCTCGCGTGTGGCCGCGTCCGCATCACCGTCCTGTGGGACGACGCGGACGAGGACCTGGTTCAGGACGACGTCGTTGAGGATCTGGAGCGCCGGCTCCGTCCGCAGACGATCGGCGAACCTGCGCGCCAGACGGCAGCAGCGATCGACGAGGTCGGCGACACCGCTGCGGCCGAGCGAGCGCAACGCCGCATAGACGGCAAATCCACGCGCGCGGCGGGAGGACTCGGGGGTCCAGTCCATCGGTTCGCGCGGTTCGTCGGGTGAACGCACGAGGTACGCGGCGCCCATGCTCATCGCCGCGCGGTGCGCGGCAGGATGCGCGACGAACACGAGCCCCGAGTCGTACGGCACGTTCAGCCACTTGTGCGCGTCGGTGGCCCACGAATCGGCGCGCTCCACTCCGCCGACGTAGTGCTTCAACTCGCCGCTTGCGGCTGCCCACAGGCCGAACGCGCCGTCGACGTGCAGCCAGGCGCCATGCCGCCGCGTGAGGTCGGCGATCGCGTCGAGCGGGTCGAACGCGCCCGTGTTCACGTTGCCGGCCTGCGCGCAGACCATCGTCGGCCCGCTGACGTGGTCGAGGGCGTCGGCGAGCGCGTCGGCGCGCATTCGCCCCTGGCCGTCCGCGTCGACGCGCACGACCTGCCGCGAGCCGATGCCGAGGAGTCGCAGCGCGCCGATCACCGACACGTGCACTTCGGCGCCGACGATTGCCTGCAGCGTCGGCGCGCCCTGGAGGCCGTCGGCTTCGACGTCCCAGCCTTCGCGGCGCAGCAACTCGTGGCGCGCGGCGGCGAGCGCCGTGAAGTTCGCCATGTGGCAGCCGGTCACGAAACCGACGCTGGATTCGGCGGGCAGCCCGAGCAGCTCCATCAGCCACGCGCCTGCGACCTCCTCGACGACCGAAGCGGCTGGCGACATGACGTAGAGGCTCGCCGGCTGATCCCAGACAGCCGTCAGCCACTCGGCGGCGACCGTGGCCGGCAACGCGCCGCCAGTCACGAAGCCGAAGTAGCGCGGTCCGGTTGTCGAGACGATGCCGGGTCCGGCCGCGCGCGCGAGCGCATCGATCACGCTGGTGGAATCGATCGGATCGGCCGGCAGTGGGCCACCGAGTGCCGAACGCAGCTCGCTGAGGGTCGTTGTCGGCCAGACAGGTCGGTCGCCGCGCGAGGCGATGTACGCGCGGGCGAGGTCTAGCGTCCGGGCGAGAGCGTCTTCTGCAGCCACGTGACGATCGCCTGGGTGACCGCAGTGCTGACGTGCGCGTCCTTCAGCGCGCCGTATTCGTCCACGTCGCCCGTCTTGGCGGGCACGAGCAGATGGTTGACGCCGGGGACCCTGACGGACTCCACCGGCGGCGCGTTCTTTCGCTTGCGCGCGAGCGCTTCGAGCCGGTCGGCGTTCTGCGGCTCGACCTGCGCGTCGAGCTCGCCCTGCACAATCAGCAGCGGCTGGCGAACGCCTGCGACCAGCTTCTCCGGATCGCTCGCGAGCAGGCTCTGGAACTCGGCGTTGTCGACCGTGCGGCGCACATCGGGCGTCAGCTGGTCCAGCCCTTTGCCGGTGAGCACCGCCTCGTGGATCCGCTTCTGCGCGTCGATCTTGGCCTGCCGCTCTTCGGGCGTCAGCGTCATGCGGCTGAGCAGCCGCTGCTGCTGTGCGAGGACGATGTCCGCTCCCGTCATCCCGGGCGTCGCCATCAGGGCGACGGCCGCGATCCGCTTCTCCCTGGCCGCCGCAATCAGCGCGACGAGCCCCCCTTCGCTGTGCGCGATGACGGCGATTCGCCTGGGGTCGACATCTTTTCGCTCGCCCAGCGTCTTCATCGCCGCCCGCACATCGTCTGCGTAATCGGCCAGCGACGCCGCTTCCGCGCGGCCGCCGCTCTGTCCGATGCCACGTTTGTCGTAGCGGACGACGATGAAGCCGGCATCGGCCAATGCGCCGGCGATCTCGCCCAGAATCGGGATGCCGAAGACGAGGCTGTCGCGGTCGGTCGGCCCGCTGCCGCCGACCAGCACGACGGCGGGCAGGCGTCCTGCGGCTGCCTGCGCCGGCTTCGACAGCGTGCCCGCGAGCGAGAACCCGTTGCTGGGGATCTTCACCAGCTCATCGTTCGGCCGCGAAATCGGCACGCTGCGCGACGAAACGGCGGCAATGTCCTCGCGGACGACGTCCAGCAACTGCGCGGGCACGCTGAAACGGATCATGCGTCCGGTGTCGTCGACCCAGAGGTCCGCGTCGATCGGCGTGGCCGTCAGCATCAGTGTGAGGTGCGTGCGCCTCGCGGCCACGAGCCGCGCCGCGGTTTGAATCTGCTGGGGCGCCGACTCGCCGACGCGCACGCTGAACGACACCATCGGGCCTTCGCCGTAGATCGGGATCTCGGTGCCAGGGGCCGCGGTCCTCAGACGCACTGCGAGCGCTTCGTACGGGCCGAAGAAACTGTTGGTCAGCACGATCAGCGCGTTCGAGTCGATGGTGTCGCTTTTTTTCGTCGTCTGTCCGGCGATGACGATGTCGGACGTCGCGGCGGTGCCCTCGACAATGGTCCGAATGGTCTGCGCCTGCCCTCGTACCGTACCGTCGAAGGTGAACTCGATCGGCCGCCACTCCGGTGTGTATCGCGCCTGCACGCGCCGCGCGACGATGTCGAGCGGAGCGGCCAGGCGCCCCGAGCTGATGATGTTCCAGCCGTCGGCGCCGCGCGTCACTGCGACCTGTTCCGTGCCGATCGGCGCGCCCCGGAGGAAAATCGTGAAGGTCGTCGCCCCTGGCGCCTGCAGCGGCGGCAACGGCGGCGGCGGCTGAGCGGCCGCGCCGAGCGGCACGGTCAGCGCCAGCGCCGCGATCGCCGCGCGACCAGGAGCCCGTCTGAGTAATGCCTCACGGGCTCCTAGCAGCCGCGCTTCGCGCGGAACGACTTGCAAATTCCGGGAGCTCTTCGCCGGCGGAGCCGGCCTACTAGGAGCGTGTTCACATTTCTCGGACACGCTCCTAGAATGAGGCGAGGGCATACATCAGCATAGCATCATGAATCCAGCCGTTTCCGTCACCGCCTACGACGCCGCCCGCCATCGCGCGGCGCTCGTCGATCGCACCGATCGCGGCCGGATCGTCGTCTCGGGCGCCGACCGCGCGTCGTATCTGCAGGGGCTGCTGACCAACGATGTCGCGGCGCTCAAGGCGGGCCAGGGCTGTTACGCCGCGTACCTCACCGCGCAGGGCCGCATGATCGCGGACGCGCACGTCTACGAGCTCGGCGACGTGATGCTGCTGACGATGGCCGGCGACGTGAAGGACGGTGTGCTGGCGAAGCTCGATCAGTTCATTTTCACGGAAGAGGTGCAGCTCGGCGACGTCTCGAATACGTTTGCACAGATTGCCGTGATCGGACCGGAGGCGGCGATCGCCGTGGCGCGTGTTCTGCGCGACGTGTCCGCCGACAGCTTGCGGGCGCTCGACGACCACGGCAACCTGCGGGCGGAATGGGCCGGCGGTGCGGCGATCGTCACGAAGGTGACCGACACCGGAGAGCCGGGGTACGACCTGTACATCGAACACGCGCGGGTCGGCGCCTTGAAGAGCGCGTTTGGCGCCGCGGATGTGACGGAGGTCGACCCCGCGACCGCGGAGGCCATTCGGATCGAGGCCGGGGTTCCGCTGTTTCATCGCGACATGGATGAAGAGACGATTCCACTCGAGGCCGGGATCGAATCGCGTGCGATCAGCTTCACGAAGGGCTGCTACGTCGGACAGGAAGTCGTGATTCGCGTGCTGCACCGCGGCCACGGCCGCGTGGCGCGGAAGCTCGTGGGCCTCGCGTTCGACGGTACGCAGGTGCCGCTGTCAGGGACCGTGCTTCGATCCGGCGATCGCGAGATCGGTGAGGTGACGAGCAGCACGCAGTCGCCGTTGCTGGAGCGGCCGATCGCGCTCGGCTACGTCCATCGCGATTTCGTCGCGCCCGGGACCAGGGTCACCGCCGACGGCGTCATCAACGGCGAGGTGATGGCGTTGCCGTTCATACGCGGGACGGCCTGAAGGCCGTCCCCTACACGCACGGTTGTCACTACACCCACGGTTGTCACCCCGCAGTCGTCGCGGACGTTTCTTAGACCGTCCGGAGGATCTCGATCAGTTTTGCGTCCGCGGGCGGGAACTCGAATGACCCGAGCTCCGCCCTCGGCACCCACCGCATCTCCTGACCGATGAGCGGTCGCGGCTCGCCCCGCAGCTCGCACTGAAGAAAGTGCAGCTCGACGCAGCGCTCCGGGTAGATGTGGGTGGTCGTGAAGACCTCGACGCCGACCCGCGCGTCGACGTCCAGCTCCTCGCGCAGCTCACGCGCCAGGCACGCGGCGAGCGATTCGCCGGCGTCACATTTGCCGCCGGGAAACTCCCAGCAGCCTTCGAGGTGAACGCCCTTCTGGCGGCGTGTGACGAGGAAACAGCCGTCGCGCTCGATGACGGCGGCGGTGACGATGATCGCCGTCATGCGTCCGGCGTGAACGGATAGGCGCGGCAGCTTTTCTTCATCGGACACACCAGACATTTCGGATTGCGGGCGACGCAGATCATCGCGCCCAAATCCATCAGCGCCTGGTTGAAATCGAAGGCGTGCCGCGACGGCACGAGCGTTTCAGACACGGTCCACAGATGACGCTTCATGGCGTGGGCCTTGGGATCGCCTTGGGCGACGAACACGCGGTAGAGCACGCGCGCGACGTTGGTGTCGAGGATGGCCGCGCGCTCGCGAAACGCAAAGCTGCGGATGGCCCCCGCGGTGTACTGGCCGATGCCCTTGAACGACAGCAGCGTCGCCTCGTCGGACGGCAGCTGGCCGCCGTACTTCGCGACCGACTCTCGCGCGATCGATTGCAGCCGCCGCGGCCGGATGTTGTAGCCGAGGGGATACCACGTCTGCGTGACCTCGTGCTCCGGCGCCTCCGCGAGCGCCTGCATCGACGGATACCGGTCCAGCCACTCCGTGTACTTCGGCAGCACGCGGTCGACCTGCGTCTGCTGAAGCATGATCTCCGAGACCAGGATGTGGTACGGATCGACGGTCTTGCGCCACGGCAGATCGCGGCCGTGGCGGCGATACCACGTCAGCAGACGCTGCCGGAACCGCCGGCGATCGGCCGGCGCGGGAATCGGCAGGGCGCGCGCCTTCGGTGACATAATGGAACGGGTCTCCTTACCGGGCAGCAGGTCGCGTTCCGCCCATGACGAGATGCGGAGACCTATCCCCCGACACCGTGACAATCTACACGCGCACCGGCGACACGGGCGAGACCTCACTGTTCGGAGGCACGCGCGCGCGCAAAGACGATCCGCGGGTCGACGCCTACGGCGAGGTCGACGAGCTCAACGCCTGGCTCGGTCTCGTCCGTGCATCGGCGCTCGAGCCGACGCTGGAAGACGAGGTCGTCGCCATCCAGCGCGATCTCTTCGCGCTCGGCGCCCAGCTTGCCGATCCCGCGGACAAGCTGGCGGCCCGCGTCACCAAAGCGGTCGTCGGCGACGATCACGTCGTCCGGCTCGAGCGCCTGATCGATCGGCTCGAACGGGAGCTGCCGCCGCTCCGCCGCTTCATCCTCGCCGGCGGCACGCCCGCCGGCGCGGCGCTTCACGTCGCGCGCACGGTCTGCCGCCGCGCGGAGCGCCGCATCGTGGCGCTCGATCCGCCGGTCGACCCGGTGCTGGTGCGCTACGTAAATCGCCTGTCCGACCTGCTCTTCGTCCTCGCGCGCGTCGTCAATCACCGCGGCGGGGCGGTGGAGACCGAATGGTGAAATCAGGGATGAAGCATTCGGAATTTGGAATGCGCGTTCGAATTCCAAATTCTGAATTCCTAATTCCGAATTCCATCACGCCGTTCCAGTTCACGTTTCACGGCGTCGAACACCGTCCGCGCCAGTTCCTGAGACACCCGCTCGCGGATCGCGCCGCATTCGACGAGCGTCGTGCCGGACACCGTTTCGAGCGCAACATCCCAGCGATCGCGCGCGATGCCCTCCGGGCGATCATCGAAGGCGGTCGGCTGCCGGTCGGCGCCTTCGGGATAGCGGCGGGACACATAGGCCGCGATGGGCGCGCCGTTGATCAGCACGCGGACCGCGACGATGAGGTCCTTGTCGATCGATCGCTCGCCATAGTAGAAGCGTGACGCGTCTTCGCTGAACAGCACCAGGTCGTCGGCCGCGGGAATTTCTGCGATGATGGTGCGGCCGAGCGCGCGCTCCGAGTCCCGCGCGCGCAGACGCCGGCGGCGATAGCCCCGCAGCGTCGTCGCGAGGCTCGCCGCGGTGAGGAGGAGGAGCAGCGCGGCGGCGGCGGCGAAGAGGTCACGCATCAGTGTAGTACGACGGGCCGGTCCTTCGACAGGCTCGGGACCGCCCCGAGCTCGTCGGCGGCCAGCTGCAGCGGCGCCGCCATGTCCGACTAAAATGCGACTGTGCCCGTCTGGCCCGAGCCGCTTGCGCGCGCATACGCGGCGTGCGAGGCGCTGGCGCGGTCGCATTACGAGAATTTTCCCGTGGCGTCGAAGCTGCTGCCGCCGCCGATGCGCCCGCACGTCGCGGCGGTGTACGCCTTTGCGCGCGTCGCCGACGACATCGCCGACGAAGGGTCGTCGCCCGCGTCCGATCGCCTGGCGCAGCTTTACGCGTGGCAGCGGCGGCTGCATGCCGCCGTCGCCGTCGAGCGGTCCGACGAGGCGCCGCCCGATCACGAAGACCTGATCGTCGTGGCGCTCGCGCATTCGATCCGGTCGCTCGATCTGCCGCTCGCATTGTTCGACGATCTGCTGAGCGCGTTCGGTCAGGATACCATGACGACCCGCTACGGCTCGTGGGCGGAGGTGTTCGATTACTGCCGGCGCTCCGCCAATCCCGTCGGCCGGCTGGTGCTCCGCATCGCCGGTTACCGCGACGCGGCGCTCGATCGATCATCGGACGCGATGTGCACCGCGCTGCAGCTGACGAACTTCTGGCAGGACTTCGGCCGCGACTGGCGTGCCGGCCGGTTGTATGTGCCGCGCGAGGTGCTCGCCGCCTGCGGCGCCAGCGAGGGCGAGCTCGCAGCCACCCCCGCGGGGCCGATCGCATCGACCTGGACCGCGGCGCTCGAGCAATGCGTGGCGGCGACGCAGGAACAGTTCAGCAGCGGCCGCGCGGTGTGCGACGGCGTCCGCGGCCGTTTGCAGTACGAGCTCCGGTTCACGTGGCTCGGCGGCCACCGGATCCTCGAGCGCGTGAATCGCGCGCGTCGGGAGCTGCTCACGTACCGGCCCGCCCTCGGCAGCGCTGACGTGCCGCTCCTCCTCTGGCGAGCCGCGCGCTGGCCGGCGCATGCGTGATGGCGCGCAACACGAGCTTCTACTATTCGTTTCTCGTCCTGCCGCCCGAGCAGCGACGCGCGATCATTGCCGTCTGGGATTTCTGCCGCGCGGTGGACGATGCGGTGGACGAGACGCCGGCGGCGGCGGGCGTCGCGAGCGGCCGCGAGGCCGTTGCGTTCTGGCGGGACGAGCTTGCCCGGACCTTCGACGGCCGCACGCCCGCGACCGAGCAGGGCCAGCGGCTGCAGCCGTTCATCACGCCGTTCTCGCTGCCGCGGCAGGCGTTCGAGGACGTCATCGACGGCGTCGCGATGGACCTCGACACCGCCAGGTATCGGACCTTCGACGACCTGTTCGAATACTGCCGGCGCGTGGCGTCGGCGGTCGGCCTGATCTGCATCCGCATCTTCGGCTGCACCAGCCAGCGCGCGTGCGAGTACGCAGTGAATCTCGGCGTCGCGCTGCAGCTGACCAACATCCTGCGCGACGTCAGGGACGACTTCCAGCGCGGGCGCGTCTACCTTCCGCTCGACGATCTGGCGTGCGCCGGCTGCACCGTCGACGACCTGGCTGGGGGTGTGGTCACCGAACCGGTCCGCCGGCTCATCGCGTTCGAGTGCCGGCGCGCGCGCGATTTCTACCAGCGCGCCACCGACGCCGTTTCGCCGGGCGACCGCAGGCGTCTGGTGGCCGCCGAGATCATGCGCGCCGTATACTTCGAAACGCTGAAGCGCATCGAGCGCAGCGGCTATGACGTGTTCACGGCGCGCGCGCGCGTGCCGCGCTGGCGCCAGGCGCTGATCGCGCTGAGACAATGGCTGTGGATCTGAGGCGCTTCGACGCCATCGTTGTCGGCGCCGGCTTTGCCGGCCTGAGCGCGGCCGTCCGACTCACGCGACGCGGAGCCCGCGTGCTCGTGCTCGAGGCGCGCGCGCGGCTCGGCGGGCGGGCGACCGCGTTCCCCGACCGCGAGACGGGCGAGGTCGTCGACAACGGGCAGCACGTCCTCCTCGGCTGCTA
>Ga0137410_10000651_pt1 | contig 24153 bp, 22 predicted proteins | sample CZODoug1_16funga_FD_108878 | JGI IMG/M metagenome (GOLD analysis project Ga0137410, IMG submission 108878) | Vadose zone soil fungal communities from Angelo Coast Range Reserve, California, USA - CZODoug1_16fungal (Illumina Assembly) | ecosystem: Environmental > Terrestrial > Soil > Vadose zone... | reverse complement strand
GCTGGGGAGCGGGCAGCGCGTCGCCTCGGCCCTCGAGAATCGCGCGCACCTCGTCGTGCAGAATCTCCACGGTGGAGTGATCGCCGATGAGGTGATGCTGAAGCTGGAGCAGCAGCCAGCGTTGCTGCGCGGTGTCGAAGGCGACGATGAAGCGCAGCAGCGGCGGCTCGGCGAGGTCGAGCCGATGCCGGCGGGGATCGAAGCGCTGCTCGAGCTGTTCGGCCGCCGGACCGTCGACGGGGTCGAGCGTGAGCTCGGTGACGCTGAGCGTGGCGCGCCGGCGCACGACCTGCGCCGGGGTCGACAGCCCTTGCCAGTGGAACGCGGTGCGCAAGATGTCGTGCCGGTCGACGACTTGCTGGAACGCGACGAGATAGCGGTCCAACAGTGCACGGTCACTGAAGGCCTGCAGGCTGATCAATAGATAAGGATCGCCATCGTCGGCGAGCAGGTGGTGGAACAGCAGGCCGTCCTGGAGCGGAGAGAGGGCGTAGACATCCTGGATGTTGGCGAGGCCGCCGGGAGTTGCTGCGACGATCCCGTCGACGTCCTCCTGCGTCAGGTCGATCAGCGGCAGCATCTGCGGCGTGATTGCCTTGCAACTCTGTGAAATCAGATTCGGAGGAACTGCAATCGGCCGATTGTTCACAATCGCCGCAGCTAACTCCGACAAATGAGGTGCGGAGAAGATGGTGAAACTGTCTGTCTCGAAGCCTTCCTGCCGAAGCTTCTCCAGCATCAGAACCGCGAGAAGCGAATCCCCGCCGAGGGCGAAGAAGTTATCGCGGCGATCGACACCCTCTACGCCAAGCAGCTCCGACCAAAGTGCAGCCAGTCTTTCTTCGATTACGCTTCGACGTGATTCGCGATCATTTGGCCCAAACTCGAGATCGCCTATTAGAGTTAGAGCTGGCAGTGCTTCGTGCTGCCCCTCAGTCCCCGACAGCGGCGTCGAGCGGAGCTCAACCGAGAAATTGTCGTTGCTCAAGAGCGGGAACTCCTAACTTCATTCATTGCACCGGGACGCGCAAGCACATCGCAGCGCACAAATCAGCGCGCGCAAGCTATTTTCAAAACGGCAGATCGACGTAGTCTCCGAACTAGTCGAAGCGTCTCGTAGTTCTGAAACCTTACATGCGCAAAGAAAGTTAGCAACGGTTACTAAGTGCGGCTATTGCGCAACGTCCTTACTTGCCAGATCCGAAAGTCCGGCGGACGGGCGTGTGTGTCAAGGAAGGTGCCGGCCCTAAATCCTGAAATTGACGCGTCCGTTCGGATGGAGGTGCGGCGGCGAGTGAGCAGCCTTCAGTGCGTCGCAGATGACCGGATTGAGGGATCGCTTTTCTTCCCTCACTCGAGCGCCAGCAGATGGCAGAGCGATCCTCGCTTATATGCCACGTGGCATCTCCGCCGCGCGCTTCCCACTCATCTGGCAAGACGAAGCACGTCGAGCAACGTGCAGTTCATCCGCTCGACAAAGCCGTTGGCGCAAGGACCGCTGCTGCTCGCAAGCGCGCCGTGCTCGCGTCGGTTGTCGCGGAGGCGGCGCCGATCTTCACGCCGAGCGCATCGTAGAACCGCAACGCGCGATCGTAGCTTCGCCGCGGTGACCGGCATTTTCGCGGTGTACACCTAGGCGAGAGCGAGGGAGCGACTCTCGCCGACTTGGAAGGCACGGCGCGTTTCGTAAGATGTGGTGATCACAATCTATCCCGCAGACCCGGGTGGCTGCGCGCCGCTGAGCTCGCTAGGTGCTCAACTGCTTTGCAGCCGACTGCCGGAAAATTAAACGATCAGCTCCGTATCGCGCTAGAACGTGTGCTCGCGCAGAAGCGGCATGGTCCAGGTGCGACCAACAAGGGAAGAAACGATATGGCGACCTACGTCCTCGGAACTCACGTATCGCACAATGGATCCGCGTGTCTGTTGAAGGACGGCGAAGTGGCCGTCGCCATCGAGAAGGAGCGTCTCACACGGGTCAAGCACGACGGCGCCAACGACAATGCCGCTGTGCGCTACTGCCTCGCGGCGGCGGGCATCAGCCTCCGCGACGTGGAGCTCGTGGTCCAGAACTCGAACTTTGACATGTTCGCCCGAGGCCCGAACCACTGGGTCGGCGAGCGCCTCGTCAACGACGCTCGCAAGGTCGTCACCATCTCGCACCATCTCGCCCATGCCTGCAGCGCCGTCGGCACGTCCCCGTTCACCGATCTGACCGTGCTCACGATCGACGGCTGCGGTAATTCGTATGCCGACTGTATCGACAAGGAGGGAGCTACCATCCCGGAGCACCCGCCCAACGCCGACCTGCGGGACCTTTACTTCGAGAAAGACAGCTACTACGAGTACCGCGACGGCAGGCTGCGCGCCGTCTTCAAGGACTTTTCCCCCTGGGGTTCGAGGCAGCGCTACTCGATGTACCCCAGCAGCACGATGCACTCGATTGGCGGCGCCTATCTCGGCGTCAGCACGTACGTCTTCCGAGGCATCGAGGACCCGGGCAAGCTCATGGGTCTCGCGCCGTACGGACGTCCCGGTGTCTACGACTTCGAAATGTTCACCCTGAAGGACGGCCGCGCCTTCCTCAACTACGACTGGATGAAGGAGTTCAACAGCCCCGCCAAAGACCAAGAACACTTCCAGAAGAACTTCCAGTACTACGCCGACATCGCATTCTGGGCACAACGGCAGATCGAGAACGCGCTCCTCTACGTGGTTAACAGTCGGTACGACATGTGTCCGTCGCCCAACCTGGGCTACGCCGGAGGCGTGGCTCTCAACGCCGTTGCCAACCGCCTTCTCAGGACCAAGTCGAAGTTCGAGAACCTGTATGTGCAACCCGCGGCGGCCGACAACGGGCTGGCCATTGGGTGCGCCTACTACGGCTGGATGCATGTGCTCGGGAAGGCACGGGTGCGGCACAGTGGCAGCTCACACTTCGGCAAGCGCTACTCCGCCGCCGAGATCGACGCCGCCCTGCAAGCCTACCGCGATCGCATCAAGTCGGAGCGCGGGACCGACATCGTCGGCGGCGCCGCGCAGCTGATTGCCGACGGTAAGGTCATCGGGTGGTTCCAGGGTGGCAGTGAGTTCGGGCCACGCGCGCTCGGACACCGCAGCATCCTCGCGCTGCCAGTCAGGGACGAGCTGAAGCAGTTCATCAACTCCAAGATCAAGTTCCGCGAAGACTTCCGACCCTTCGCCCCCTCCGTGTGCGCCGAGAAGGTCGCGAAGTACTTCGACATGGACTACGCCAGTCCGTACATGCTCCAGGTCGCGGCGACGCGTCCGGAATGGCAGAGCAAGATCCCGGCCGTTGTACATTGCGACGGCTCGGCTCGCGTTCAGACGGTGCATCGCGACATCACGCCTCGCTACCACGAACTGCATGAGGCGGTGGAGAAGCGCACCGGTCTGGGCGTCCTACTGAACACGTCGCTCAATCGGCGCGGCATGCCGATCGTCGAGACTCCCAAGGAAGCGATCGCGCTGCTGCTCGAGACGGCTCTCGACGCGCTGGTGATCGAGGACTGGTTGATCACCAAGAAGCAGACCGAGCAGGCGTCGCTACCGCGCATCGAGGAACTGTTCGGCAGGCTGCAGATGTCGCTCGGCGCGGACGCGACCGGAGCCCGCCCGTTCAAGGGCGTCTTGCAGCTGCGATTCACCGGCCTCGAGGAGGCATGGACCGTCGACTTCTCGCAGAAGGCGATCGTGCGGCGCGGGACGGCGACTCCGGATCACACCGTGGTCATACCTTACTCCGCGCTCTTGGAAGCTCTGCGCGATCCGAGCCGCCTGCAGGAGCTCTATACGCAAGGCCGGGTGCTCGTGCCGGGCTTGGCTCGGCACGAATACGAGGCCCTGCAAGTCATCTGGGCGAAGATGGCCTACCTCGTCGCCCTGGTGCGGAAGTAACTGGCGCGTCACCGGTCGGGCAGAGCTCGGCACGCTCATCGCGATGTCGAACGCCATTCCGGAGAGCGTCGGCGCGAGCTGCTCTCGCGACGCGTTAGATTGTGCCGAGGGCGGTATGTTACGTTCGCACCGTGTTCGACAATCTCATATCGAAACGCGAGGTCGATATAGACTCCGAGTGCTATCGGAGCACCGTACGTGAGCTAGAGGAAGCGTTCGACTATCGCTCGTCGTCTGGTAATGCCGACATCACCGGGCGAGCGGACTTCATTCGGCTGCATCGTATTACGAAGGGCTTTTACGCCCACTACTTCGGCAGCATCTATTCGAATTATGTCCCGCTCTATCATTCGATATGGAAGATGCGGCTAAAGGACGTAACGGCGGGCGACAACATTCATCAGGACGGCGGCGTCTATTACTTCGCTGTCAACGGATATCGTTCTCGGATGATCACGCTGTGGACGAACATTTATAGAGACCACATCGCCGGGCTGTCTGATTCGGACATGGGTCTCTTCGTCGTAGATAACCAACATCCCGCCAATAGGCCTCTGTATGATCAACTTGAAGCAGCGGACACGCACTTCTTCGTTAAGCGCCAAAACCAGCTCGCGGATAACACCTACATCGGCGGGAAACCGGTCCACTGGGACATATCGAAGCTAGCGAGGACGTACTTCGATTATCGGCCAGGCACGAGCATCACGTTCAATAGTCACCTGATGCATGGCTCAAAGACGTTCTCTGGCGACGTGGGTCGGTTTTCTGACGTCGACCTGAACAAGTTTCGGGTGTCACTGACTAGCGTTTGGCTGTGTAAGGATGACGTCGCATGGTCAATAGTCTCAGGGTCGGAGCGCGACTACGACAACGTGTATATGTCGAGGGTCGACCGAGATCTGTGGGTGGAGATGAAGCAGACTTTTGCGGCCGCGTGCAGGAAGGAAGCCGAAAGGCTCGCGAGCATCTCCGCGCTGATCAAAGATCACATTAACGGTTGAGAGCTCACTCGCGGCGATTTCGCTGGCCGTGTGCGATGAGGAGGCCTTTCAGCGCGCGAGTGCGCGTTAGTTGACCTTGGTCGCCGAAAACGGCGTCGGTGTCGGGCCGGGGCCCTGAGCGCTTCCGCTGTTCGGAGGAGGCGTGGCGGTCAACACCGCGCTGCCCTCGAGTTTCCCGTCTCTTAGCGTCGCCTTGTAGTTCACACGGCTGGCCACTCCCTGGATAGAAAGATCACGGATGAACGTGATTGTGTCACCCTCGATCACGATGTTCCTGGCTTCGCTGTCCCCAAAGACGGTCGACACGCTGACTTTCGGAGTGCCGTCGGCATTCTTGGATATGGTGAACTTTCCGGTCTGGCCCTGGCCGTCCAGGTATGTCATGTTCCAGACGCCCACGAGATCGTCGAGCTTTAGCGGCTTCTGGGCCTGTGCCACAGCCAGGACTGCCGACATCACTAACGCCGCCATCAGCGCCAATCGCATCGTGACTCTCATTGCAATCTCCCCTCATGTTTACTCATATCGCAGCACGGTCATCGGATCGACGCGCGAGGCGCGTCTGATCGGAACATAAGCCGCTCCCAACGTAACGGCCACGAGCGTCACTGCCGCCGCTGCGAGCGCCAGCGGATTCTCGGCTTTAACGCCGAATAGCACGGTTTCTACTCCTGGGCCAAGGAGAACCGCCGCGGTTCCGCCGATCACGACGCCAACCCCCGCGATCGACATGACCTGCCGCATCACCATCCCGCGGATGCGCGCCGGTGGCGCGCCGAGTGCATAGCGCAACCCGATCTCTCGCGACCGTTGGGCGACAGAATGCGCAAGGACACCGAAGAGACCCAACGCGGCGAGTGTGGTCGCTAGCACGGCGAACCCCGCGGAAGCGCCGGTGAGAGCGCGCTCTGTTGCGATATTCTCTTGGAATTGCTGCTTCATCATCTGAACCCTCTCGGTCGGCATGTTCGGATCGACGCGATTGATCGCACCGCGAACCGCGTCGACGAGAGCTGTGGCAGGCAAAGCGCCGCTAACGTAGAACGTGGAACTGAAGCGGGTCGGCAAGAACAGTTGCGGCTGGATCTCTCCGGTGATCTTTCCGGATCTCACGTCGGAGACGACGCCGATGATCTCGGGGCCACTACCGGTGCCAGGGTCGATGGCTCGCCCGAGGATAAGCTCGGGGGCGAGGCCGAAATGCTCGGCGAATCGCTGAGTGACGATAGCCGCGGGGCGCGTGAGATCCTGATCGTTGAAGTCGCGACCGGCGAGGAAATGGACGCCGAACGTCTCGAAGAAGCCGGGGCTGACGACGTTGCTGTGCGCCTGCAACACGTCCGCTCCGCTGTCCTTGATGGTCACGGTGGTAATATTCTCGTTAAGCGAGAGCAGGGGGAACATCGACGAAGTCACGGACGACACGCCCGGGATCGCCTTTAACGCGTCTGCGATCCGAACCGTGAACTGCACGTCTGAGGGCAACCCTAGCTGCGGCACCGAGAACATGGCGACCGAATCGATGTCGATCCCGAGATCGAGGCGCGCAATGTTCGCGAGGCTTTGCGCGAAGACGAACGTGGTAGCGAGCAGCGCCATCGACAGCGCGACTTGCGCCGTCGCGAGGGCGACGCGGAAGCGCGCGACGCCCTTGGACGAAGTGAGCCTCGTGGCGGACGCCTGCAGCGTCTTCCCGAGCTCTGACCGTATCAGGCCCCGAACGGGAAGCACCCCCATGGCCGCGGTTGATGCTAACGCAACGCCTATCGCTACGAGCGCCGCGGGAATGCTCAAGCTAACATCGGCCGCAGCTGCAGGCATACCGGGCACTCGCATCGTGCCCTGCAGAACCAGCAACGCGACCGGCAGGCTCAGAAGCGCCGCCGGCAGCGCAAGCACGAGCGACTCGGTGAGCAGCAACAAAGAAAGGCGCGCGCGCGTCGCACCCATCGACGCGCGCACTGCTATCTCGCCGCTCCGCGCCGTCGCTCGGAGCAGCACGAGCCCGCCTACGTTGGCGCAGCACAGCAGCAGCACCGCGCCGCTCACGGCCAACAGTACTCCGAGACTGTTGCGGGCCGGTGAGAGTATTTCGCTACGACTTCGTCCCTGCCCGCCGGGCTCGAGCACGAGCGGCCTCGCGCGAAACGCCTCACGCTGCTGCTCGCTGACGTCCATCAGAAGGGGGGCTTCGACTTCGCTCAGGATCCCGCGATATAGCGAGGTCATCGCCGCAGCAGCCTGTTCGCGGCTGACGCCCGGCTTGAGGCGGGCGAAGAGATGGAGCCAGTACGAGTCGCGACGGTCGTGATTCGGGATCGTAGTCCCGGCCAAGGCGCCTGGGCGGGTTGGGAACTTGATCGTAATGGGTACGAAAACGCTAGGCGGGACGCCGACGGCCGTGCCGTGAAATCCTCGTGGTGCCACTCCGACGATGGTCAGTGGCACGTCGTTCACGATCAGTTTGCGCCCGAGGACGTTGGGGATGCCGTTGAATTCATTCTGCCAATACGTATAGCTCAATACGACCGACTCGGCCTGTCCGTCTACGCCAGCGTCCTGAGGACCGAGTAGACGGCCGATCGCGGGCCGAAGGCCGAGCACTGAAAAGTAGCTTCCCGAAGCGAAAACGCCGGTTGCGAGCCGGGTCCGCTCACCGCTCGACAGGCGCGCGTCGAAGAAGGTGTGGGCGGCGAGACCCACGAAGGGCTGCTGCTGGCGCTCGAGATCGCGGAACATCGGATAACTGAAAAGGGCTTCTCGTCCCCCGCCGTCGGAAAACATCATCTGTGGTAGGAGCCGTGGACTCATTCGTCCGGGCGGCATTTGCAGCGGATCGGTGAGGTTCACCAGACGGTCCGGTTCCGGGACCGGGAGGGGACGAAGTAGAATCTGATCGGCCAGCGAGAGAATCGCGACATTGACCCCGATGCCGAGCGCGAGCGTCAGCGTGACCACCACGGCGAACACCGGGCGCGCCCGCATAGCGCGCGCGCCGCAACGAATATCGACCAACAAGTTCCCGATCATTGCAGGCACCTCCCCGTGCTGCGACGGAGTGCGGGTTTCTCTACGCCGGTTACCGATCTCAACAATATAGCGCTGCCAATCGGATCGTGCGCGACCCATCCGATTGCGCGCCTCGACGGGGGCGGCAGGCAAGAGGAGCACGACGCGGCGGTAAAAAAACGCGGCGGCAGGACCGCAGCCGCCATGGACGGCTCGCGGAGTCGTTGCGCGAAAACGGGCCTCATGTCGAATGCAAAGCAAGCTTCATGCCGTGGTGCAACTAGCACACAAGTCATTGTTTTTAGCTATTTGCGCCTGTGCTGCGACGATCCCAATTTAGACAGCTTGTCCCGGAATCGAGCGCGCCGTCCCACTATGGGGACGGCCTCTGAGGGGGCACGAGTGCGACGAAGCTCCGCCGCGCAACGACCCGCTCACGCAGGCCGATGGCGAGCGGCCGGAGAACGGAGCACGCTGCTGCGCAATCGCGATACGAGCGTACCCCGCCTTACGCGCCGAAGATCTTTTGGCGCCGGCCCGGTGATTCGCCGGTGCCGCCGTCGTAGCACTCGGCTATCGCAGCGAGCTGCTCGTTCAACCTCAGCGCGATAGGCTCGCGCGCCGCCGTAACCGAAGACCTGAGACGGTGAGGGAATGCATCAACGCTATGCGACGATCGCTCGCGGACAGTGGCGCTCGGCTATCGCCTGAGGTCGAAGATGCAGCTGAACGGAATGCCGATCTCTTTGCGCTTCACGCACGTCCACGGCGATTCTTCGAAAAGCTCCAACCATTCGGAGATCGTCGGAATCGACTGACCCATGATCGCGTGCGTCATCTCGAAACCGTACGTGAATATCGGAAACCCCCGCTCAATGGCTAGGTCCGAGCGATACGTATCGGACAGCAGAAAACGCTTCGCGTTGGGGAACACCCGCTGGATTCGATCCAGGCACTCGAGGCACTTTTCACGCGGCCACAAGTCATGCCCCATGAAAAACGAGAAGATCACGTCGACCTCCTCGTACTCCGGCCTCGGCGCTAGATGCTTGACGTCTCCTTGCACCACGGTAACGCGGCCCGTCAATTTCTGTGCCTCGATCGTTCGCGTCGCACGCTCGACCGCTTCGCAATTTAGCTCCACTCCGACGCCGCGAAAGTCGGGGCGCTCTTTGGCGAGCTCCATGAGTCTGTTCGCACTGCCGCAGCCGAGGTCGGCGGCTACGCGGAACGGCTCCTCCCGGAGCACGCGATCGAAGTAGCCATCCACGAACCTCGCGCCGTAGTTTCGTCCGGGTAGCGCGATGTAGTCGCCGTCGCGCTGGATGAACGCGCCGTTCCGATGTTTGTTCTGCACGAGCGTTGCCATGTTCGCCAACATGTGGCCGTAGCCTCGAACCAGCCAGAGGAAATACGCCTTGTTCATCAAGGTTTCCCCGAACAGGGGGCCGCGCACGACGATGCCGCGGTCTTCGTCCAGCGCAACGATGCGTGCCTTGTGCAACCCAAGGATCAAGGCTTTGATCGACGGCGCATGCAGCTCGCGATCCGCGCACAAAGCGGCCACGTCGATCGACCCCTCGTCCTGAAGCTCTTCGAGCAGGCCCAGCTCGTCGAACGCCGAGATTCCACATGCGACGATCGCCGAATTGAAAATATCGGAGACACTCGCGTTCATGGGTTTGCCCCTTGGTCTCCGGGCTCGGTCATTGGCTGTTGACTCTGCTCTTGTTCGTCCCTGTTGCGCGCAAGATCTCGTCTATCGCTTCCGTGAGCTGGGGCAAGTCGTCTTCTCTGGGTACTGTGATACGAAATGTGGTCCATGGTAAGCGGATCGGGAAACCTTCTCACGGCCACGCGCCGCACCAGCAACTCGTGCTCCAGATGCGCGCCGCTACAACGGGCGTGGGATGCAAGCACGAAATTTCCGCTGGCGTTGTGCACTCCGAATGACCTTCGCCGAAGCTCCGACACGAGCTTGGCCCGACCCCGCTTCAGGCGTTCGGCGACGGCCGCGAAGATCTCGTGGCGATCCAGGACGGCGACAGCCATCGCCTGAGCGAGGCCGTTGACGTTGAATACGTCCTTCCTCGCGAGCAGCTCGCGCACGATCTCTTCGTTCGCGATGCAGTACCCGAGGCGCAAGGACGCTAGACCATAGAACTTCGAGAAGCTGCGTACGACGACGACATTCGCGGGAAGCGGCGCGCTCACGCGTTCAGGCAAAGGCAGTCGTCCTCGGTGACTTGCACGCCGGGATCGTATCGCGCTTCGGTTTTCATTTGGCGCGCCTGCCGCTCAGAGAAAGCGGGTCTAGTAGAGATCGTTGGCTTCGAAGACCCGAAAGAGACGTTCCACAGACTGATCGGTAAAGTCGCCGCCCCGTCGTTCGATCAATTCGATGCGGACGCCAGAGCCTTGATGCCGTCGAAGAAACACTTGGCGGATTCCTTCGTCGCCGATGATCGGCGTATCGATAACGCTGCCCGTTTCGGATAGGCGCTGGATCGCCGCATCCAGGTCGTTTACTTGCAGAGCAAGATGCTGAACGCCGCAACCGAAGTGTTGCACGAACTTCGAGACTTGCGATTCCGGCGTTGTACCTTGAACGAGCACCAGGGTCGCACTCCCAGCCTTCAGCACTGCAGATATCATCGCCGTGTGCTCACCGCGAGTGACTCTGCGCTCGATGACTCGAAATGCGAAGTTGTCCGTGTACCACTCTATCGCTGCGCTCAAATCGCTGACGGCAATCGCCACGTGATCTACGCCAACGATGCTTAGCTGTTCGAGCTCGCGGACGGAGTCTTCCGTCGCTTCTTCTGACTCCGAGCCATATTGATGCTCCATCGTCATATTTGTCCTGCTGCGGCTACGTTGGTGAAAACACAGTACGCGCCAAAAGGGAATTGCTTAACGCTCTTGGTCGGTGACCGAGTTGCCGACGTCGGCGGCGTTTGTCCCGGTGCGTTTCGAGGTGCGTAACACAATCGATGTCCGCCTGAATCCGCGGCTTCTGTCACTGATGGGTGAGCCCTCGAAATGACGTCAAGACACTTCGGAAGAGCTCATTCTCCGTCGTCGCGAGAACTGTTCCGCCGATGCGCGAAATGGGCCTTACCTCCATCAAAGTGGAGCACAAGAATGCGGCTTCGACCTTGTCCAAGTCAGATGGTCGAATGTCGACCTCGTCGATATCGACGCCGATCTCGCGGCCGAGGTCGATGACGGTGGACCGCGTGACACCGGGAAATACGTCTGGGTTGATTGGCGGAGTGATCAACCGGCCGCGCGTGATGGCGAAGAAGTTTGCGGCCGAGGCTTCAGTGAGTCTGCCTTCCCGGTCGAGCATTAATCCATCATCGAAGCCCGCCTTCTCAGCGGTCTTCCGGGCGTTGAAGCTGTTCACATAGGCGCCGCTTACCTTAGTGTGCCCCGGAATTGCACGGCTCGAAATCCGTTCGACGGACGATATGTGGCACGAGATCGGCGCATCGATGTCGCGCGTCACGCGCACTGTGAAGATGCTCACGTCCACCGGCATACCTTCGTTGCCTGTCACCCATAGCTCGGGTGCTTTGCGATACACGATGGGCCGTACGTACTGCGTGCCGACAGGTTCGTGGGCCAGGAGCTCATGAACGCCGGCGAGTAGCTGCCGCGTTGTCCAAGGAATGAGCAGGCCCATTCGGTTTGAGCCCTCTCTGAACCTGTCTAGGTGGGCTTCCGCACGATGAAGGTAGTAGTGATTTTCGTTCCAGTACGCCATCAGGCCGTCGAATACTCCTGTGCCGAGGTGAAGGCTGATGCTGGCGATCGAGGGCGCTCCCGTCTCGAGTGGGCAGATCGACCCGTTGAACCAAGAATGAGAGCTGACTCTCGTTTGATACTTGGGGACGGCAGTTTGCGTCGCGGTTCTCATTGCTCTTCTCTAGCTGGGTTATTTTAGATTCAAGCCCCGGATGGAGAATGTCGTCTAGTCCCTACGCCCGTAGTGCGCAGCGAGATGTCGACCCTGCGCAGATTCCGCCATATCCGGCCGTCGATTGCGGTCCGCGTCGGGCACGATTCCCGACGAAGATCAGCCGGTGTAGCGCGCTGAGGTGACTCTCGAAGAGAACTGCGCTCTCGTCAACGTCGTTTAACTTTTGAGACTGGGGTGGCGCCGGTGTCGCTACGGTGGATCGATTGGGTCGGCGCGCACGGATCCACGCGCGTCCGGCAGGCGCTGGTGAGCATCTGAAGCTCGCGGACTGAACTCCTTCGAAGCAGTCTCGCAAATGAAATCCACGAGACGGCCGGACTGTTTGCGCAGGTTGGGTAAGTCTGGAAGAAGTAGCTGCGATATCGTACTCAGAAGCCGATTGAAGTCCGCCTGTTGCTCTGCTCCCGAGAGACGATCCATGTTTTGCAGTGCATTCTGCGCTTCTCTTCGCACGCGAGGTGCGTATGGGTTGTGTACCTGAATGGACCAATACGCAGTCGAAGCGTTCGTTATGATTCTCGAGAGCAAAATCATCATGAGTTTTTGAACGGGGGTTCCCGCGCTTCGTAGCGTCGAGAGATCCTTGCCGCAGCGGACGAGTGTGTCGCCGAAGGCCAGTAACATGGCATGAGGAAGCACCTGCACGTATGCCGTAACGAGATCATGCTCGTCCGCGGTAACATAGCTTGCACGGACGTTCCACGATTCGAGAGTCTGTTCTAGCGCCTTGGTAGCAGCGCTTTCTCGTAGGCGCACCATGATGATGTTGAGGCCGACGATTCTGTCCACGGGTCCGAACATTGGGTGAATACTGAGGTAGCCAGGACCGCTATCGATGCGCGCGACTGCCGATGCTATCCGGCTCTTCACCGACGCTATGTCGGTGATACAGGCCGTCGTTTTCATCTCCGCCATGAGCATCGACAAACTATCGAGTACCTGCTGCTCAGACAGACACAACCAGACGTAGTGTGCGCGTCTTATTGCATTGAGGACCTCTTCCGTCGCCTCGACTATGGATCCCCTGATCCACTGATCCCAGAGTCCGTCACTATCCCCTCTGGACTCAAGGTCGATTCCCCAAACTTCCATCCCGTCTTTCTTTAGCTTCCTCCCGATCATTCGACCGAACCGACCGTTGCATCCCACTACCAAATGGGTTGTTCCAACGCTCTTATGGCGGCGAATCGTACCGGTCATTGTCATTGCAAAGTCTCCGAGGTGTTGAGCAACTCGCTCTGTGGACCGGGGACGAGATGTGCAACTGACAATCGCCATCGCGCGATAGCGCATCCGGTCGGGCAGATCTTCGCGAGAAGCGTTTCACACGGTCAGTGCACGAGGAATCTAGATGCTTCTCGTGCTCGAGGACCATAGCAGAGACTACTCGGTCGGCGCACCACATGAACCTCCCTCGCAAAGTCCACTTCCGTTGCAGGTCTTCCACAACGGGGTGCTTCGACACAACGAAGAAATCTCCTGCGTCAACTCGCACTTGTATATCTTTGAAGTCTAGCCAAGTGCCCGTGAGACAGTACTGACACTTATAGAAGCACTCCTTGGCTGTGAAGATCAGCGTGGCCAGTCTTGCGCGGACGGCCGCGGGCAGCGTATCGAGCCAAGCCTGCTCGGGCTCCGTGCAGATCTGTGGGACGACCTCGAACGGCGCGGCTACGATTTGCTCCACGTCTAGTCCGATACCGACGTAGTCTCTGCTGCTCGCGACGGCAACGGCACAGTACCCGGCCGTATGAGTGATTGATCCGATGAGCCCCGACGGCCAGCGCACGGTGCGGTCGGTGTTGACGAGCAGGTCGACCGGGGGCAGTCCTAGCCTCGCGATAGCCTGACGTGCACATCGTCGTCCCGCTGCAAACTCGCCAATCCGCTTTGGGACGGCATTTGACACGAAGCGGCGCTCCGAGGGCAGAAGGTCAGAAATGTCGCCAGGATCTTCCGTGTCGGACGTGACCACATCACGCGGAAAGAGCGTTGCGATGGAGCTCATGCGCCTGTCCCGACCTCAATGAGCGTCAATTGGTTTCTCCAGTGGCCAGCGCGATGCTGAGGCCCTTCTTGGGCGGCTTCTTTGGCGCGAACACCTGCGGAGTCGGACATGCCGTCGTTATGCCACGTGGCATCGCCGCGCGAGCTCGATTCACCAAATGATCGCCGTCGCCTCCCTTATTGATCGACTTAGACTCTCACGCGCATGCATTCAGACGCCACTTTGCTATCGCTGTGGGCATTTGCTCGAGAATCGGCTCGGGAGCATGGTCTACGAACTCGTAGCATCGCAACGCCTGCATCAGCGACAGTGAACGCAACGTTGTGGAGGGTCTGAGATGTCGAACGCGTCCCTGCGAGGGCCTTACATACTCGAGGCGAAAAGAAAACCAGCGGATTTGGCAAATTTCATCCGCTCCGACATCGAGGATTTTCCATCACTCATTCTCGAGAGCGGCGCGGTCCTCTTCCGAGGGTTCGACGTTCGAAGCGCAGAGGATTTTCAACGTTTCCTCGATGCGATCGGCGGAATCCCTATCGATTACACGTACAAGTCGACGCCTCGAACTCGAGTATCCGGAAACGTGTTCACCGCGACTGAATACCCTAGCCAGCTCGAAATCCCGCTGCACTGTGAGAATTCATACCAAAAGACTTGGCCGATGTGGATATCCCTCTGCTGCCTCAAGCGCGCCGCGCAGGGCGGCCAAACGCCGATTGCGGACATGCGGCGTGTCACTGTTGCGATAGCGCCCGAGATCTTGGAGCGTTTTGCCAATCGGGGCGTGAAATATATCCGGCACTACCGACCATACGTGGACTTGTCGTGGCAGGACGTATTTCACACGAATGATCGCGACGAGGTCGCTCGGTTCTGTGAGGTCAACGGAATTGAATACCACTGGCTAGATCGCGAGACTCTGCGGACTGAGCAAACCTGCCAGGGCGTTGCCGATCATCCGATCACAGGCGAAAAGGTGTTCTTCAATCAGGCCCATCTCTTCCATGTATCGAGCTTGGAGTCGCGAGCAGCTATGGACATGATTAGTGTCTTCGGACGTGACAGGCTGCCTCGTGACGCAAAATTCGGGGATGACTCAGAAATCGCTCGGAGCGATCTGGAGACGATCAGAGGGACACTTGCCTCCGCTGCAGTCGATATCGAGTGGCAAGAGGGCGATGTCGCCCTGTTGGACAATATGCAGTTTGCTCACGGCAGGCGGTCTTATAGAGGAGAGCGTCGAGTGCTTGCCGCTCTGCTCAATCCCTACAGCCCATCTCGAAGCATTCGGCAAGTCGCGCATCTGTGAGCACCACTCGCGACGGTCGTACGCGTACGGCACCCGCAGCACTGAGCATCAAGTCGCTACGCCGGCGGAGCTGATGGCATTAGAGCGCACGGGGTTGGTTTATCGCGGGTCTGCCGTGGGCAGCTCGTTGCAGACTCGTTGCAGATGATTGTAGCGAGCCGCCAAATCACTCACTCTCCCACGAACTAACTGCGGACGTGGCACGCGCGTTTCTGGATCTACGTGAAACAGGTTGAGGGAAAAACGGCATTCGTTACCGGCGGCTCGAGCGGTATCGGCTTGGGTATCGCGCGAGCGTTCTTGGCCGCAGGGATGCAGGTCGCTGTCGGTTATCGTAGGCAAGAGCAGCGTCACTCGGCTTTGGCAAGCCTCCAACAAGATGGCGGCGCTCGTGTATTCGCAGTGCACATGGACGTAACTGACCGCAATTCGGTGAAGCTTGCGGCCATCGAAGTCGATCGAAAGTTTGGCGGCCTTCACGTGTTGTGCAACAGCGCTGGCGTGAATCTGCTCGAGCCCATGGACGAGGCTACGTACGACGACTGGGACTGGGTGCTCGGGGTTAATTTGGGCGGCGTCGTCAACTCTCTCATGGAGTTCCTGCCTTTGATCAAGAAGCACGGGCAGGGAGGTCACATAATCAACGTAGCATCCATGGCCTCGTTCATCACCGGCCCGGGATTTGGTGTGTACGCAACATCGAAGTTCGCCGTGCGCGGACTTACCGAATCGTTGAGATATAACCTCGGTCGCTACAAGATCGGTGTGTCTCTGCTGTGTCCGGGACTGACGAAGTCCAAAATCTACGAGGCACCCCTACATCGTCCGCAACATCTGTCGCGATCGGGAACTCGCGTAGACGACGCAATGATGCATCGATTGGCAGAGGCGCATGCGTTGGGTATGGACGCGGACGAGGTAGGCCGAAAGACGCTGCAAGGAATGTTGCGAAACGATTTCTACATTTTCTCCCATCCAGAGTTTCGCGAAGAGGTCAGGGAGGCTTGCGATGAGATCTTGTGCTCTCTTCCGGAGGAGCGGTCGGACTTCGAGCGGATGAAGTACGAGCGGAAGAGACGAAAAGCCAAGGCTGACGCCATGGCGCTGTTTGAAGATCTCCGTCGCGAGAGGTCGTAACGAAAACTAGCAGGCGTTCAACCATGGGAGTGCTCGATTTGGCTACGACGAACTACCGATATCCGCTGCTCGTCGCGGCGGCGCTCGCCGTAGGCGCTTGTACCGAGAGCGACGGCAACGACGCGGGAGCGGCACCGATTTCCCAACCTCGCAAAGAGGCGGTCGTGCTGCTGGCCGCGGAGTGGGGAGGGGCGTGGCCCGCGGGCCTCGACCCCGCAACGAATACGACCGCGCGTCCCGATGCCACCCAGATGAACGCGATCTTCGGCGGGCTCTTCCAACTCGTCGCCACGCCAGGCGGCGTCGCCATCAAGGGTGTGCTCGCCGAGGGGTACGAAATCGCCGACGACGGACACACGATCCTCATTCGCTTGCGCAAAGACGTGCGCTTCTCTGACGGTACGCCGTTCGACGCCGAAGCCGTCAAGTTCAACATCGTTCGCGACCTCGCGGAGCCTTGCACTTGCTCTCCACGGGGATGGCCGTGGGTCGAGAGCAATCCGGTTACCGTCGTAGACGAGCACACCGTTGCGCTTCATTTCGCTCGGCCGTACGCGCCCGTCATCCACTCCTTGCCCGTATCGAACGTGAACTGGATCGCGTCACCCACGGCGCTCATGCGCATGGGCGGAGATCAGTTCAGGATAACCCCGGTCGGCGCCGGGCCATTCAAAGTAGTGTCGAATCAGTTCAGCACGAAGGTGGTGCTGGAACGCAATCCGGACTATTGGGAGAGAGGCAAGCCGTATCTCGACCGGCTGATTTTCCAATCGATCGGTAGCGAGCAGGCAGCATACCAGGCGCTCCTTGCCGGCGATGCTCATGCATACGAAGGAATGACGTCCACTCCTCTTGTCAAACAGGCACAGGAGAATGGCCGGCTCGTGGTGACCCAGCAGCCCCCGACGTCGCCCTACGTTATCCAGCTCAACACCGCCCGTCCTCCATTCGACGACAAGCGCGCTCGGGAAGCCATCTATTACGCGACGAATGTCGATGCGATTCGCGAGGGGATATTCCACAACTGGTATCCCGTTAGTCAGTCATTCACCGGTCCGGGCGGCCTATTCCATCACGAGCGGGTCGAGCGCTACCGAACCTACGACCTAGAGCGCGCCCGCGCGCTCGTGCACGAGCTCGGCGGTATGCGGATTACGTTGGGAACACTGCGTTCGTTCGTATCTGAGCAGGTGACTGCGGCGTTGCAGAGCCAATGGACCCAAGCCGGTATCGACGTGACGATCGCCTCTTACGACGTTGCACCGATTATCGGGCAGTTTCGATCAGGTGGCTGGCAGGCACTGCTCCAGACGTCCGGCTCCTACGACCCCGAGGCAGGTGCGAGCGTCAGCTTTCGCTTTCGCTCCGATCAGCTGTACACGGGCGTTCACGATCCGCATCTCGACGGCCTTTTGGACCGAGCCGCGGCGAGCTTAGATCCGGCGGAGCGGGACCGCATATATATAGAGACGTCGGAATACATCAGCGACCAAGCGTACGCACCCTTCTTGTTGGCGTTTGCTCCGGCGCAAGTCGTCGTGAGAGGTCTCGAGGGTCCGGGGTTGACGACTCGAATTCCGGCGATTCTGGTCAACACCGGGATAATCTGGCAGGACGTGCGGTTCGTCAGCGAATGACGAAGCCTGAGCTCACGCCGATTGTCGAGCGCCGCGACGTACCCTGGCGCTCGTGGGCGGGCGGGCTCAGTTCAGCGCTCAGCGCGGTGATCCTTGGGTTGGTGCTGCGCCGTTTCGCGACTGCGGTTCCAGTGGCGCTGGGCGTCTCGGTGCTCACTTTTTGGATTCTCAACCTGCTGCCCGGCAACGCCGCGTGGTCACTGCTAGGCACGGATGCGACGGCCGCAGATGCGGCTCAGTTGGAAGCCAAGCTGGGGCTCGATTTGCCGGCGACGGAGCGCTATCTCCAATGGCTTCGCGGCCTGCTTTCGGGCGATCTGGGCAAGTCACTGGCGAGCGGCCGACCGGTGACTAACCTGATCGCCGAGCGATTGGCCGTGACCGCCGAACTCGCCGGGCTCGCTGTCCTGCTCGCTACGGTGTGCGCCGTGGGGATGGCTCTATTGGCCGCCCGCACCCCCTTGGCGGATCGCGTGGGCGCTATAGTGAGCATGGTAGGCATTTCGCTGCCGAATTACGTCTTGGCGATCGTCCTTGTGCTCGGTTTGGCCGTGCACGCAAGAATCCTTCCTTCCATCGGCTTCGTCCCAATCCAAGAAAGCCCATGGGGAAACATCAAGTCGCTGATACTTCCCGTTTCCGCGCTTGCATTCCCATTGTTCAGCATCTGCTCACGATTTCTGCGCGGCGATCTCGCGGAGCAGATGGAACGCGAGGGATACATTCTCACGGCGAAGGCAAAAGGAGTAGGACCGTGGAGTGTGCTAGTCCGTCACGCCCTGCGCAATTCTCTCGCCGGTTTGGTGACCATCGTTGGTCTGAATCTCGGACCGTTGATCGGTGGCGCGGTAGTCATCGAGCAGATTTTTGCGTTGCCGGGTATAGGTCGACTTCTGTTGCAAGCGATAAACATCCGGGATGTCGTCGTCGTGCAGGGCATTGTTTTGGTTATAGCGCTTATCACCGTTAGCGCAACGCTTTGCGTTGATCTCTTGTATCTCGCGTTGGACCCGAGGATTGGTCGTGGCCGCCGCTGATGCGTCCAGCGTAGCTGTTGCGGCAGGGCCTCGATTCCACTCCGTGCTATCTTTGGCACGGAGCTCGCTCGACATCGTGATCCCCAGTGCAACGCTGATGTCGATCGTATTCGCATGTTTCTGCTTGCCCGCGCTAACCTCGCTTCCTTCGCCCGTGGCCGGCAGAGTGCTCGAGTCCAATCTGCCGCTCTTCTCGCCCGGGCACTTTTTGGGGACGGACTTGAATGGCAACGACAGTCTGTCTCGGCTGGTACACGGTGGCCGAGTGTCCATACAGATCGCGTTTGCAGTAAATCTCATTGGGCTAGTACTCGGAGGAACCGTCGGCGCGCTGTCGGGTTATCTGGGCCGATTCGTCGACGCGCTGATCATGCGCGTGCTCGACGTCTTCATCGCGTTTCCTTCGCTCGTGTTGGTGCTGGCTGTCGCCCAGGGGGGGGGCGGCGGCATCGCGAACACGATTTGGTCTTTGTCGCTTTTTAGCGTACCGGCATTCGCGCGGGTTGCGCGTGCCGCAACTTTGCGGATCCGCGAGCAGCCGTTTGTAGATGCGGCTGTCCTCTCCGGTGCCGGTGCCGGCCGCATCGTATTTCGGCACCTTGTGCCCAACATCGCTCCGCAGCTGATCATATTTGGGCTGCTCGGAATAGGAATAGTCATCGTCATCGAGGGAGGGCTCAGCTTCCTTGGTTTCGGTGTCCAGGCACCGCAGCCAAGCTGGGGAAACATGATCGCTCAAGGACAGCAATTGTTTTTGAGCAATCCGTCGTTAGTGCTGCTGCCGAGCGGCATGCTCTTCCTCGTCGTGTTGTCGTGCAATCTGCTTGGGGACGCATTGCGGACTCGATGGAACATCGCGTGAGCGAGGCTCAACCGATCTCAGAGCGTTTCGCTCCTCCCGAGGACGCGCCGGAACCGGCCACGCGCACGCCCCAGTGCGTGCCGGAGTCCACGTCTACGCGCTTACTGGAGGTTCGAGATTTGCATGTTCGATTCCAGATGCGTGGGCGTTCTGTTACCGCCGTGAACGGACTGAGCTTCGGTCTTCAAGCCGGCCGGTGTCTCGCGATAGTTGGAGAGTCGGGCTCGGGCAAGTCGGTAAGCTGCCGCGCGTTCCTCGGCCTCCTTCCGCGGAGCGCTGTCGTGAGCGGCTCGGCTTTGTTTGCAGGTACGGAGCTGCTGGCACTGACGGAAGGGCAGCTGCGCTCCTATCGCGGATCGAGAATCGCCATGGTTTTCCAAGATGCCGATAACGCGTTGAATCCGACGATGCGAGTCGGAGATCAAATCAGCGAGGCGATTCGTCTGCATACCGGGCTCGATCGACGATCGGCAAGGCACAAGGCAATCGAGCTCTTGCGGTCGCTGAAGATGCAAGCGCCCGAACATCGCATCCACGCCTATCCGCATGAGCTCTCCGGGGGCATGAAGCAACGTGTCATGTTGGCAATGGCACTCGCGGGGAATCCAAAGCTTTTGATTGCCGACGAGAGCACGAGAGCGTTGGATGTCAAGACACGGACCGACGTCGTACGCCTGATTGAGGACGCGAAGCGAAGCCGAGGAATGGCGCTGATCTTCATCAGTCACGATTTGGGCCTGGCGGCCAGGCTAGCCGACGACATGCTCGTGATGCACGCAGGATCGGCGGTTGAATACGCTCCGACGGAGGAGTTGTTTCGCCATCCGCGAGCGCCCTATACCCGGGCGTTACTCGATGCCATGCGTGGACTGGACTGCGATCCACCACCTCACCACACGGTCTCATGCAACGAGATCGTGAACGGCGCACGTTTTTCGGTGGGTTGTCCTTAGGTCGTCGCTGTCGAGCGCAACTGTATGGTGTCTGGGTTGGCACGATCAGGTCATCATTCGTCGTGTTGGAGCGCGTAATGGACGGCAGGGCCCATGGAGTAGTGAGCGATCGCCTCGGTGCGCCCCCGGTGCTGGACGTGGTCGACGTCGTGCAGGAGTTCCGGCTGCGCAGGCCGGGCGGCCGTGATTTGAGCGCGCTTTCGCATGTCTCATTTCGGGTTTATGAGGGCGAGACGCTCGGGATTGTTGGCGAGTCGGGTTCCGGTAAGACCACCCTCGCTCGCACGATCGTCCAACTCCCCCCGCCGAGATCAGGGCAAATATGGTTTCGAGGGCATGAGCTCACGCGTGCTCGAGGGCGACGCCTGCAGCGATGTCGACGCGGCATTCAAATGGTCTTTCAGGATCCCATGGGGTCCCTGAATCCAAAGTGGCGTGTACGTCGCATCGTGGAAGAGCCCTTGATCGGTTGCGCAGTCGCAAGCAGAGAGGAGCGCCGAATCCGAGTGGAGGAGGCTCTAGCTCTCGTCGGGCTTCCCGTGAGCCGGTTCGGCCAGCGGCGCCCTGGAGAATTGTCGGGCGGTCAGTGCCAGCGCGTGGCGATCGCCCGTGCGGTGGTGTCCCGTCCGGCACTAGTCGTGTGCGACGAGGCCGTTTCTTCGCTCGACGTCCTGATACAGGAACAAATACTGGACCTCTTCCGCAGGCTCCGCGGAGAGCTTGGGCTTTCGTATTTGTTCATCTCTCACGATTTGCGTGTAGTTAGGCAGATAAGTGACCGGATCGCGGTTTTGCACTGCGGGCAACTCTGCGAAATCGGCCCGACAGCCGCACTCTTTGACGGCGCCAGTCACCCCTATACGCGAACGCTGTTCGCCTATGTTGGAAGTTCCGAGCGGCGCTTTGGCGGCGACATGGTGGAGGCCGAATCCCCGTCGCCGCTAGACCCCCCGAGCGGCTGTCGTTTCCGCACACAATGTCCCTCTGCTCGGCGGGTCTGCGCAGGGGAAGAGCCTAGGTTGAGACAGATCGGACCCGATCATTTCGTGGCCTGCCACTATCCCGAGAGATGACGAGCCCGCCTGGCATCCGTCAATCCCACGACGCGAGCCCCAGGATCAGTCGCGACACATCTATATATATATATAAGGGGTCGCGAAAGCGGCCAAGCTCGGCGACGAGGCGCATTTCTCCCCGTAAGGGTTGCGGTGCGGCGAAATGAGGATAGATTTCTGTTGCGAGCGTCACGCGCCTGCGCATCGGAGACCTCACGCCGTACCGGTGCAACCTGGGCTTCCGCTGGTGTTGATTGGGAACAACGAATGAATAGTCAAATTCGCCCACGGGAACCATACGATGACTTGGCTGCGCAGAAGGGTGCGGAGAAGACCATCCCTGTTAGTGTGCAGCTGCAGCGACTTCGAGACAGCATCGACAATCTCGATGCGGCACTCGTTCACCTGCTCGCAGAACGCTTCAAGTGCACGCAAGAGGTAGGGAAGCTAAAGGCAGCGAACAACCTACCGCCGGCGGATCCCGAAAGGGAGAGGGTGCAAATCGCTCGACTTCACCGTTTGGCCGAGGAAGCGCGTCTAGATCCCGGGTTCGCGGAGAAATTTCTTCGGTTCATAATCAAAGAGGTCATTCGTCGCCACAAGGCGATCGCCTGTTGTTAGGCGCTCGAAAGAGATCATCAGCGAGGTGGATATGGGCACGGAAGCCGCCGCCGCAGCGGCGAGTCGCCCCTCACTTGCCCGTATCAAGAGCCCTTCCATGCCTGCCGCGCGGCTGACTGCAGGCGTCGATCAAACCGGCGCATCGCCCGAATCCGATGTGTACTGCCGTTTCTCGCAGTGGTCGTGCCGAAGGAATCGCCCCTCGTCCTAGTCGGACCAACGCATGGGCGCCAGCGAGGCGCCCATATTGCGTGATACTCGTTAAGTTGGCGTCCCTTCGGTCGAAACGCCCACAGACGTCTGTCACGGTGCCGTTACAAAAACCTTCTCACTTCGCGAAAGTGCTTGATTACCTGTTGAACACAAGTAAATATTCTCCATCACGGGCATTCGCTCAGGAGATGGGCGGTTCTGCGGTGATGCGTCGTTGCGGGTCTGTCTTGTGGCCGTCTACAAGAGAGGAAAATACGATGTCGGCTCTACATCAGTCGGAAACACTATGCGAACCAGGGAGCGCTACTCGGTCGTCAACGCTGAGGCACATGCCACGTGGCATATGTGCGACAGACCAAAACGAGTATTGCGTCCGGTTAATCCGCACGACCGCGTTGAATGGCAGTAGCTGCAGTTTGCGAACGGATGTACGGGCTCAGGAAAAGTCGATCACCGAGCTGGCCGACTCCATTGCGGCCTCGGGGATCATTGAGCCAATCATCGTTCGACCTGTGCACAGTGGCACATTTGAGGTGATCGCCGGGGAACGGCGATTAGTCGCGGCCAAAGTGTTGAACCTACCAGAGGTCCCCTGCATCGTCAGGACATGCTCGCATGGCGAAGCTCTGATGGTGTCTCTTACGGAGAATCTGCAGAGGAGCGACCTAAACCCGATCGAAAAGGCACGGGGCTTGAGAAAGCTACTCGACGAGTTCCATCTGACCCAGACTGAGATTGGCAAGCGCATTGGGATGTCGCAGTCTGCAATCGCGCACCACTTGCGCCTGCTCCTTCTCTCGCCGGAGGTACAGGACTTCATCGAGCAAGGTAGTTTGTCGATGGGCCACGGGAAACTCCTGGCGGGGGTTCCAGATGCCGATCAATCGGTCGAATTGGCGTCGAAATGCGTGTCGGAAGGCTCGTCGGTGCGGCAGCTCGAGGAGATACTTGCGCGCACGCCCACGCGTCATGCTCGACCGGAGCGGCCGGCGAAACGGAGGCTGGAGCAGGAGCTTCCAAATGGAGTGTTCCTGGTCATAAAAGAGAGTCCGACCCAGCCGATCTGCGGGACGATTGAGATACCGTTTTACTCTCGAGAGGAGAGAGACTGGGTGATGGCGGCGCTTTCGCGAGCGCACGAGCCGAACCGTAGAGGACAGAAGACTAGGTCGTTGGAGACGCGGCTGGTAGCACAAGGGCCGATGCGCGTACCGCGCGCCGAAAAAAGCGTTCCCGGTGTGACCTAGTACGAAGTTGTTCCTCTTCGCGCCTGAAGCTGGCATCGTAAGCTCCCCCTGATCCCGGACGATTTGAGAGTAGAACTTTCTGGCACACTTTGACCAGGAGGTTCGGATGAAGAAGTCGCGTTTTACGGAGACACAGATCGTTGCGATCTTGAAGGAAG
>Ga0137410_10000647_pt1 | contig 24244 bp, 21 predicted proteins | sample CZODoug1_16funga_FD_108878 | JGI IMG/M metagenome (GOLD analysis project Ga0137410, IMG submission 108878) | Vadose zone soil fungal communities from Angelo Coast Range Reserve, California, USA - CZODoug1_16fungal (Illumina Assembly) | ecosystem: Environmental > Terrestrial > Soil > Vadose zone... | reverse complement strand
TAGCGGATGGGGGGTGAAACGTCCATCGCGGCCATGCCGGTGTAGTGCATCGAGGAGATGCCCAGGCCCATCAGTACGCCCGCGATCAGCAGCCTGCGTTTTCCCAGCGTGCTGCCCGTCACCATCAAGAGCGCGAAGCCCGAGACGATGATCGCGATAAGCATCGACAGCAGCGTGACGGACACATCGTAGCCCATGGGGATCGGCAGGCTGAATGCGAGCATGCCGATGAAATGCATGGACCAGATCCCGGTGCCCATCGAAAAGGCCCCGCCGAGGAGCCACAGGCGGCCGGGCAAACCCTTGGAGGCGGAGATGCGGGAGGCCAGGTCGAGTGCCGTGTAGGACGCGAGAGACGCGACCACAAGAGAAACAAAAACCAGCCAATAGTTATACGTCCCGGTCATTCGATTTCCCCTCGCCCATGTCGGCTAATCGTCGTTCTGGCCGAAATCCGACGATTTCGGCGGGCAAAACCTCGCCCTTTGCACCCGTTCCCGCATTCAAAGCAATTGATATGCCGAAAGGCTAGCCGAGCGCCCCGACCGCGGGCGCAAGCAGGGCGGACTGCGGCCGCTTCCGCAGAAGCTCCCTTCCCGTCTGCGCGACCGCCGCGCGTTCCGCGGGGTGATCGAGGTACCAGGCACACGCGTCCTCGATCTTGTCGTAACGCGCGAAGGCGACACCTTCAGCGAGCCCGGTCTCCACGGTGTCGGGGCTTTCCTCCGACAGGACGAACCTGCCGTTCGCCATCAGATAGAAGCAGCGCGCCACCTCGAGCCTCGACTCGTCATAGAAATGCAGGTTGAGCACGATGCGCGAGCGGGCGATGAGAGCGTCGCGCTCCGCGCCGTAGACGCCGTTCACCCAGTGCACCTTCCAGCCGCGCCCGGCAAGCCGGCGCAGCAGCGAAAGCCGCCGCTCATTGTAGACCCCGTAGAAGAGCACATCGATGTCCTCCTCGGCGCGCGCGGCAATGCGTTCGAGGATCGTCGCGTGCCCCAGCGGCACGTGCGTCGCCTCGCGCACGCCCATCTGCGCCAGCGCGGCGACGTTGCACGCGCTGTAGTCCCAGACCTGGTGACGGCGCAGCCGCTCGAGGTAGTTCCCGGTGAGCCACAGCGCTCCCTGGACGACCTGCTCGAGGTTGAACAGGATCGCATCGGGAGCGAGGCTCGCCTCCGGCGGCAGCAGATGAGCGCCGAAGTGGATGGGAATGCAGGAGTCAGGCGCGCGCCCGAAGCTCCGCTCGCAGGAATGGCCCAGTTCGATCAGCCCGGCCTGGACTGCGTCGGCGACTTCGTCGAATGCGCGGACGTGCACCCACTGGGCTGGGTCGGGGGTGACGACGGCGAAGCGCACGTGCGGGAATCGGAGGCTAGTCGACCTCGTCGATCCAGGCCATCTGGATCGCCTCCAGGATCTTCTCCCCGCAGCGCTCCGGATCGTCGTCGAAATCGTCCAGCTCCTGCACCCACTTAAAGAGATCGGTAAAGCGCACCGTCAGCGGATCGACGCCGGGATGCGCTTCGGAGAGCGCGATCGCGATGTCCAGGGTGTCGGTCCATTTCATTTTCCGGCCTCCTTCACCATGTTGATCGTGTATTTCGGAATCTCTATGGTGAGATCGCTGTCCTTGACGATCGCCTGGCACGAAAGTCGCGAGTTGCGCTCGAGCCCCCAGGCCTTGTCGAGGAGATCGTCCTCGTCTTCCTCCGAGGGATCGAGCGTCTCGAAGCCCTCGCGCACGATCACGTGGCAGGTGGTGCAGGCGCAGGATTTCTCGCAGGCATGCTCGATCTCCACATCGTTTTGCAGCAGGCTGTCGCAAACCGAAACGCCAGGCTTTGCATCGATGACCGCGCCCTCCGGGCACAGGTCCGCGTGGGGAAGGACGATGATCTGCGGCATGGAGGCCTAGAGGCTTTCGACTTTCCTGCCGGCCAGCGCGCGCTTCACGGCACGGTCCATGCGGCGGCCGGCGAAGGGCTCAGTCGCGCGGTTCACGCGCTCGATCGCCGACTTGATGGTGCGATGATCGGTGCACGAGAGCGTCTTCCTGAGGGCGTCGAGCTCGGCACGGACGGCGCCCTGCTCCTCCGCCGACACCAGGTCGGCGTCGTCGCGCAGCGCGTTCTCGACCGCCTCGAGCATGCGCTCGCCCTCGACCTGCTGCTCCTTAAGGACCCGCAGCTGCACGTCGTCGCGGGCGTGGTCCAGAGACTCCTTGAGCATCTGAGTGATCTGGGCATCCGTGAGCCCGTAGGAAGGCTTCACCGCGATCGCCGCCTGGACTCCGGTCGTGGATTCGCGCGCCGACACGGCGAGCAGACCGTCGGCATCCACCTGGAAGGTCACGCGTATCCGCGCCGCGCCCGCCGCCATCGGCGGGATGCCGTGCAGCTCGAACTTCGCGAGCGAGCGGCAGTCGGCGACGAGCTCGCGCTCGCCCTGGACGACATGGATACTCATCGCGGTCTGGCCGTCCTTGAAGGTGGTGAACTCCTGCGCGCGTGCGAGCGGGAGCGTCGAGTTGCGCGGAATCACCTTCTCGACCAGCCCGCCCATCGTCTCCATGCCCAGGGACAGGGGGATCACGTCGAGCAACAACCAGTCTTCGCCCGAGCTGCGGTTCCCCACGAGCACGTCCGCCTGGATCGCCGCGCCGAGCGCGACCACCTTGTCGGGGTCAAGGTTGGTGAGCGGCGTCTGCCCGAAGAACTCCGCCACCGCCCGCTGCACGTGCGGCATGCGCGTCGCCCCGCCGACCATGACCACGCCCTTGACGTCCGCGACGCCCAGTTCCGCGTCACGCAGCGCCTTGCGCGTCGGTGCCATCGTCTTCGCGACCAGCGGGCGCGTCATCTGCTGAAAATCCTCCTGCGTCACCGTCGCGTCCACGCCTTCGCCGCTCCCCAGCGCCGCCGAGATGCGCGCCTCCTCGTGAGCGGTGAGAAATTCCTTGGCCGCGCGGGATTTCACGAGCAGCAGCCGCGTGTCCTCGGCCGAGAGCGGCGCGAGCCTGGCCCGCTCGATCACCCAGCGGAAGAGCCTCTGGTCGAAGTCATCCCCGCCCAGTGCGGCATCCCCGTTGGTGGCCATGACCTCGAACACACCCTTCGAGAGCTTGAGGATCGAAATGTCGAAAGTGCCCCCGCCAAGGTCGTACACGGCGTAGATGCCCTCGGCGGCGTTGTCGAGCCCGTAGGCGATCGCCGCCGCGGTGGGCTCGTTCAGGAGGCGCAGCACGTTCAGGCCCGCGAGCTTCCCGGCATCCTTGGTCGCCTGGCGCTGCGCGTCGTCGAAATACGCGGGCACCGTGATCACGGCTCCCGCCAGGTCTCCAGCGAAAGACTCCTCGGCGCGCGCGCGCAGCGCCTTGAGGATTTCCGCGGAAACCTCGACCGGGCTCTTCACCCCGGCCGCGGTCCGGAGCTGAACCATGCCGGGCGAATCCACGAAATCGTAGGGGCTGTTCTCGACGTGCGTCACATCCTTCAGCCCCCGCCCCATGAAGCGCTTGACCGACACGATGGTGTTCTTGGGGTCGCGCGCCTGCTCGCGCTCGGCCTCGCGGCCAACGGCGGTGCGTCCATCGCGGAAGTAGCGCACGATCGAAGGCAGCAGGCCCTGGCCCTCGTGATCGTTGAGGACGACCGCGATGCCGTTGCGCACGCTCGCGACCAGTGAATTGGTCGTGCCCAGATCGATGCCTACCGCCAGCCGCTGCTCGTGAGGCGCAGGCGATTGGCCGGGTTCCGAGATCTGCAGCAGCGCCATCAGGAGTCCATCCCCTCTTCCGCGGCGCCGATATCCTCGCCGAACTTCTCGAGAAACTTGAGCTGCCGCAGCGTCGCCGCCCCTTCGTTCCAGTGCTGGGCCTCGAGCTGTCTCTGGATCCTCGCGAGCAGGGAATCCTGTTCCACGCGAAGCTCGGACGAAAGCGCGATCAGCCGCTCCCAGTCGCTCGCCTCGACTGCTTTCTCGAGCCGCTCGCGCCTGTCCATCTGGTCAGCTAGGAATTCCGTGGGCATCGCCGTATTGGTCTCGAATTCTGGGTCGACGCCGTGCAGCTGCAGAAGGTAGCCGGCTCGCCTGAGCGGTGACTTTAGCGTCCGGTAAGCCTCGTTCACGCGGGTCGCGAGCTGCATCGAGACGCGCTGCTCCGCCTGCGAGGCGCTGGCGAAACGGTCCGGGTGCACCTCGCGCTGCAGCTCGTGGTAGCGGGTCTCCAGACTCTCGAGGTCAATCTCGAACCGCGCCGGCACGCCGAAGATCTGGAAGTGGTTTTCGTTGAGGTTCATTTCCGCAGGGGATACAAAAAAGGGGCCCAAGGCCCCTTCTGTCTCCGCCGTCAGAGCGACGGGATCAGACGTTGAAGCTCTCGCCGCAGCCGCATTGATCCTTCACGTTCGGGTTGTTGAACTTGAATCCCTCGTTCAGCCCCTCCCGCGTAAAATCCAGTTCGGTCCCCTCCAGAAACTCGAGGCTTTTCGGATCGACGACGACTTTGACGCCGTGGCTCTCGAAGGTGTGATCGTCGGGGTTGACGGCGTCGGCGTATTCGAGCTTGTAGGCCATGCCCGAGCAGCCCGAGGTGCGCACACCCAGGCGCAGGCCCACCCCCTTGCCGCGCTTGGCAAGAAAAACTGAGACGTGATTCGCGGCGCGTTCGGTAAGCGTAATCATGAATTCGACTAGGCCGCCTTGACCACCGCCTCGGTACCGTGTTTCTTGCGGTAGTCCTCGATCGCCGCCTTGATCGCGTCTTCGGCGAGGATCGAGCAGTGAATCTTTACCGGTGGTAGCGCCAGTTCCGCGGCGATCTGGGTGTTGCGAATCGTCTCGGCCTGGTCGAGCGTCTTGCCCTTCACCCATTCGGTGACGAGCGAGGACGACGCGATCGCCGAGCCGCAGCCGTAGGTCTTGAAGCGCGCGTCCTCGATGACGCCAGCTTCGTTCACCCTGATCTGCAGCTTCATGACGTCGCCGCAGGCCGGAGCGCCGACCATGCCGGTGCCGATATGCTCGTCGCTCTTGTCGAACGAACCGACGTTGCGCGGGTTTTCGTAATGGTCCAATACCTTGTCGCTATATGCCATTTCCGGCTCCTAGTGTGCGGCCCACTGCACTGAATTCAAATCTACACCCTCTTTATACATTTCCCACAGCGGCGAAAGCTCGCGCAGCTTGCCGATCTTGGCGCGCAGGAGCTTGACGGCGTAGTCGATCTCCTCCTCGGTGGTGAAACGGCCGATCGTAAAGCGGATCGAGCTGTGCGCGAGTTCGTCCGAGCGTCCGAGGGCCCGCAGCACGTACGAGGGCTCGAGGCTCGCCGAGGTGCACGCCGAGCCCGAGGAAACCGCGATGTCCTTGATCGCCATGATCAGGGATTCCCCCTCGACGAAATTGAAGCTGATATTGAGGTTCCCCGGGATCCGCCGCTGCATGTCGCCGTTGACGTACACCTCTTCCATGTCCTTGAATCCGTTCAACAGCCTGTCGCGCAGGGCGCGGATGCGCTCGCCCTCGGTGGCCATCTCGAGCTTCGCCAGGCAGAACGCCTCACCCATGCCGACGATCTGGTGCGTGGCGAGCGTTCCCGAGCGGAACCCGCGCTCGTGCCCGCCGCCGTGGATCTGCGGCTCGATGCGCACGCGCGGCTTCCTGCGCACGTATTGCGCGCCGATGCCCTTGGGACCGTAGAGCTTGTGCGCGGTCACGGTCAAAAGATCCACCTTCAGCTTCTGCAGGTCGATCGGAATCTTTCCGGCGGCCTGCACTGCATCGCAGTGGAAGATGATGCCTTTCGCGCGGCAGATCTCGCCGATCTCGGCGACCGGCTGGATCACGCCGATCTCGTTGTTCACCATCATCACCGACACCAGAATCGTATCGGGACGCAGCGCAGCCTCGAATTTGTCCAGGTCGAGCAGGCCGTTCTGCTCCGGATCGAGGTAGGTCGCCTCGAAGCCTTGGCGCTCGAGCTCGCGCACGGTATCGAGCACCGCCTTGTGCTCGGTTTTCATCGTGATGATGTGCTTGCCCTTGCTCTTGTAGAAGTTCGCGGCGCCCTTGATCGCGAGGTTGTCCCCCTCGGTCGCGCCGGAAGTCCAGATGATTTCTTTCGGATCGCAGTTCAGCAGCGCCGCCACGTGCTCGCGCGCCTCGTCGACCGCTTTCTCCGCCTCCCAGCCGAAGGCGTGCGAGCGGCTCGCCGGGTTGCCGAAGTGCTCGGTGAGATACGGGATCATTTTCTGCGCGACGCGCGGATCCACCGGCGTCGTCGCCGAATAGTCGAGGTAGATCGGAAACTTCATCGCGTTCTCCGCACCTCCGTCAGGCCACCGCGGCTTCCTTGCCGCGCTTGTCCTGCAGGACGCTCATGCCTTCCTTGCGCGTGGCCTGCTGCGCGACCAAGTCGGAGAGCTTCACCGAATCCAGGTACTCGTACATCTTGTCGTTGAGCGTCGCCCACAGGTCGTGGGTCATACAGCGCTGCTCGTCCTTGCAGTTTTCCTTCCCGCCGCACTGAGTCGCATCGAGCGGTTCGTCCACTGCGGTGACGATGTCGGCGACCGAAACCTTCTCCAGCTCGCGGGCGAGCGTATAGCCCCCGCCCGGCCCGCGCACGCTCTCAACCAGCGTGTGGCGGCGCAGCTTGCCGAACAATTGCTCGAGATACGAAAGCGATATGCTCTGGCGCTCACTGATGCCGGCGAGCGTGACCGGACGCTTTCCGCCGTGCATGGCGAGATCGAGCATCGCGGTTACCGCAAACCTTCCCTTGGTCGTTAGTCTCATGGTGCGCTCCGGGCGTCCAATACCTGAGGAAACCGCTCAACTATACGTAATCCGACAAAAACAGTCAACTATTTCCTGCCACCTTGCGGTCGCCCCAGCGGGTGGCCGACAAGGCGCCTTCCTTCTCCGCCTTGAGAGATTCAATTTCATTCAGAATCAATTCGATACGCTTGTCCAGGTCGACGCTGTGATCGAGCAAACCCTGCACCGCCTTGGCAAGCGGATCGTCTTCCGCTTTGGACGTAACGGCATAGGCGGAGAACCCGAGCTTGGCCGCCTTCTCTTCGCGCGTCTTGTCCTGCTCATCGAGAATGATGCGTGCGGGAATGCCGACCGCGGTCGCCCCGGGCGGAACGTCCTTCACCACCACCGCGTTCGAGCCGATCCGCGCGCCCTCGCCCACGGCAACCGGCCCGAGCACCTTCGCGCCAGCGCCGATGACCACCCCTTTGCCGAGCGTAGGGTGGCGCTTGCCCTTGTTCCAGGTCGTCCCACCGAGCGTCACGCCATGATAGAGCGTGCAGTCGTCCCCGAGCTCCGCGGTCTCGCCGATGACCACGCCCATGCCGTGGTCGATGAAAACCCGGCGGCCGATCGTCGCGCCCGGGTGGATCTCGATCCCCGTGAGGAACCGCGAGCAGTGGGACGCGAACCGCCCCAGCCAGCGCAACTTCATGCGCCACAGCGCGTGCGCAAGGCGGTGGACGAGAAGGGCATGAAAGCCCGGGTAGCAGGTAATGACCTCCCAGGTCGTGCGCGCCGCGGGGTCGCGGTCGAACACGCAGGCTATGTCTTCGCGGATTCGGGCAAACATCGGCTTTCCGTGGGTTGGGGCCCGGTTATTATCGGAAACCTTACTGAATTGGTCAACTATTTCCCTCGCGGCCGGTCCCAGGCGGCCAGCATGCCCCTGAGAATATTGACTTCGACCTTTTCCAGTCGTGCCCGCGCCAGCAGGCGCCGCAGCCGTTCCATGAGCTTGCGCGGATCGCGCGGGTGCAGGAAGCCGCTCGCGTAAAGGCTGCGTTCCAGGTGCACGTGAAGTTTCTCGATGTCCTCGTGACGCGCGGGGTCGGTTTTCGGGGAGATCTTCGCGGAACCGAGCGCGGCCATGCGTGCCTCGTACGCCATGACCTGCACGGCCTGGGCGAGGTTCAAGGACGCGTACACATCGCTGGCCGGAATGCGCACCAGACGGCTGCAGCGCATGATCTCCTTGTTCGTCAGGCCCACGGTCTCGTTGCCGAAGACGATCGCCACCGCGTCGCGCTGCGCCGCGCCGACGAGCTCGCGCGCGGCGGCGCGCGCGTCGAGCGGCGGATGGGACAGCTCCCGCGGCCGCGCGCTCAGGGCCACAGAGAACGCCGTCCCGGCGAGCGCCTCGTCGAGGTCGGCGCACACCTTTGCCGACTCGAGCACGTCGAGGGCGCCGCTCGCCATCACCCGCGCTTCCGCATCCGGAAAGCGCTTCGGGCGCACCAGGTAGAGCTGCGTGATGCCCATGGTCTTCATCGCCCGCGCCGCGGAGCCGATGTTGCCGGGATGCGAAGGCCTGGAGAGCACGACGCGGATTCTGCGCAGCAGGCCTGTCGCTTTCATACTAGAATCCGGCCCTCAGCGGTATCGCTCTTTTTGAAATCCCCGACCACCAATGCACCCGATGCTCGGAATCGCGGTAAGAGCAGCGCGCCGCGCCGGCGCGATCATCAACCGCGCCGCTCGCGACGTGGAAGTGCTGCCCGTGACGCGCAAACGGCACAATGATTTCGTCACCGAAGTGGACAAGTCCGCAGAACAGGCGATCATCGACATACTGCACCGCGCCTATCCGGACCACGCGATTCTAGCAGAGGAGTCCGGCGCCACAGCCGGCACGGCGGGCGAATCCGAGTACACCTGGATCATCGATCCGCTCGACGGAACGACCAATTTCATCCACGGGTTTCCGCAATACGCGGTGTCGATCGGGCTGCGGCACAAGGGGGTGCTTGCCCACGGCGTGATCTACGATCCGACGAAGAACGAGCTCTTTACGGCGAGCCGCGGGCGCGGCGCGTTCCTCGACGAGCGCCGCATCCGCGTCTCCAAGCGCTTGCAGCTCAACGAGGCGCTGATTGGGACGGGTTTCCCCTTTCGCGATCTGCAAAGCCTCGACGAGTATCTCGCCATGTTCCGCGAGTTCACGATCCGCACGGCCGGAATACGGCGCGCGGGTGCCGCGGCCCTGGACATCGCCTACGTGGCCGCGGGAAGGCTGGACGGGTTCTGGGAAATGGGCCTCTCGCCCTGGGACATGGCGGCAGGTGCCCTGATGGTGCAGGAAGCCGGCGGGCTGGTCGGTGATTTTCGCGGCGACTCCGGCTATCTCGAGTCCGGCCGCATCGTCTGCGGCAATCCGAAAATCTTCTCCCAGATGCTCCAGGTCATCGCACCCGTCGCCGCGAAGTAGGCCGAAGTCCATGCGCCGCGCGCTCCGAATCCTCGTCGCGGGGTCGATCCTGTGGGCCACGCTCACGCATGCCGCCGATCTGCGCGTCGGCCTCGCCGCCGATGTGACATCGATGGATCCGCATTTCCTCGACTTGCAACCGAACGTCAACATCGGCTGGCACGTGTTCGACGCGCTCACGCACGTCGACGAGGATTCACGCCTCATTCCAGGGCTCGCCGCCTCGTGGCGCGCCCTCGACGCGACCACGTGGGAGTTCAGGCTGCGCCGCGGCGTCCGCTTCCACGACGGCAGCGAGCTCACCGCAGAGGACGTCGTGTTCTCGATCGAGCGGACGCTCCAGGTGCCCGCCGGACAGTTCCGGCCGTTTTCGCAGCGCATCGTCGCCAAGGAAATCCCGGATCCCTACACGATAAGGCTGAGAACCGCCGTGCCCTACGCGATGGTTCCCTACGACCTCGACTCGGTATTCATCGTCTCGAAGACGGCCGCCGCCGGCGCCCGCTCGGAGGACTTCGATTCCGGGAAGGCGATGATCGGTACCGGACCGTTCCGCTTCGTGCGCTTTGCCCGCGGCGACCGCGTCGAGCTCGCCCGCAACCACAGCTACTGGGGAGGAGCCCCGCCTTGGGACAGAGTCACTTTTCGCATCGTGCCCACCGACCCGGCGCGGCTCGCCGGGCTGCTTTCGGGAGACCTGGATCTCATCGAGCAGGTGCCCACCGCTGACCTGCCGCGTATCCGCCGCGACGCGAAGATCGAGACCGCGCAGAAGGTCTCCTGGCGCACGATCTTCTTCCACCTCGATCAGCGTGAGCGCGCGCCCGGCATCACCGACAAGGCCGGCAAGCCGCTCGCGCGCAATCCCTTCCGCGACGTTCGCGTGCGGCACGCCCTGTCCATGGCCATCGACCGGCAGACGATCGCCGGGCGCCTGATGGACGGCGCGGCGCTGCCGGCTTCGAACCTGGTCTCGCCGCCGGTGTTCGGCTATGCCCCGGATCTCAAGCCCGATCCCTACGACCCGGAAGGCGCGAAGCGACTGCTTGCCGAGGCCGGGTATACCGACGGCTTTGCGATGACCCTGTCTGCGACCAGCAACCGCTACGTCAACGACGAGCAGATCGCGCAAGCAGTGGCGCAAATGTTCGCGCGCGTCGGCGTCCGAGCGCGCGTCGAGGCATTCCCGGTGAACGTCTATCTCCCCCGGGGAGCCCGGGGCGAGCTCGCGTTCGCCATGCTCGGCTGGGGCTCGTTCTCGGCCGACCTGGCGCTGCGCTCGCTCGTCGCCACGGCCGACGCAAAGAAAGGCTTCGGCGCGTTCAACTGGTCGGGGTATTCCAATCCGAAGGTCGACGAGCTGCTCGAGCGCGCCTTCGCCACCGTCGACGAGAAGGCGCGCGAGACCCTGGCGCGCGAGGCGATGCGCACGGCGATGCGCGACGTCGCCGTCATCCCTCTGCATCATCAGGTGACGACCTGGGCGATGAGAAGGCCCCTCGCCTATGCGCCGCGCACCGACGAATTCACTTTCGCGCACCACGTGCGGCCCAGGTAGGCGAGCCGGCATGTTCTCTTTTGTCGCGCGGCGCCTGGCTCAGAGCCTCGGCGTTCTTGTGCTCATGTCGCTCCTGGTCTTCGCCGGCGTGTACGCGGTGGGCAACCCGATGGACATCCTCATCAATCCCCAGTCCGGTCAGAACGAGATCGCGCGCGCCACCGCCGCTCTCGGACTCGACCGGCCGCTCGCCGAGCAATATTTTTTCTTTCTCAGGGATGCGGCGACCGGACACCTCGGCAGGTCCTTCGCCTACAACCTGCCGGCGATCGGGCTCATCCTCGAGCGCATGCCGGCGACCCTCGAGCTCGCCACCGCGGCGATGCTGATCGCACTGGTCCTCGGCATCCCGCTCGGACTCTGGGCTGGCGTCGCGCCGCGGTCGGCGGCGGGACGGACGATCACGGTAGGCTCGATTCTCGGATTTTCTCTGCCGACCTTCTGGGTCGGGCTGATGCTCATCATGGTGTTCTCGGTCGGGCTCGGCTGGCTACCCACCTCCGGCCGCGGACCGACGACGAACTTCGCCGGGATTCCGGTGAGCTTTCTCTCGATCGAGGGCCTGCGGCATCTCGCACTTCCTGCGGCGAACCTCGCGCTCTTCAATCTCTCGCTGATTGCGCGGCTCGCGCGCTCGGGCGCGCGTGAGGCGATGCGGCAGGACTATGTCCGCTTCGCCCGGGCGAAGGGTCTGTCGGAGCGACGGGTAGTCGGCGTCCACGTGCTCCGGAATGTGCTCGTTCCCGTCGCCACTGTCGCAGGCGTCGAATTCGGGTCGGTCATCGCCTTCGCCGTCGTCACCGAGTCGATTTTCGCCTGGCCGGGTATGGGAAAGCTCCTCATCGACTCGATCGGCGTGCTCGACCGGCCCGTGATCGTCGCCTATCTGTGCATCGTGGTCGTGATGTTTGTCGTCATCAACCTCGCGGTCGACCTGCTCGCATCGTGGCTCGACCCGCGGATCCGCCTTGGGGCAGACGCATGACGCCGGCGCAACGGGTCGCCTCCCAGTTCGCTGCGAGCCCCGCCGCGATCGGGGCGCTGATCCTGTTCTCGGTTGTCGTCCTCGCCGCGGCGCTGGCGCCCTGGATCTCTCCGCAGGATCCCTACGACCTGGCCCAGCTCCAGCTCATCGATTCGCGCCTGCCGCCGTTCGCCCGTTCCGCGGCCGGCGCGATCCGCTGGTTGGGCACGGACGACCAGGGACGCGACATGCTCTCGGCGATTCTCTACGGCCTGCGTACCAGCCTCGTGGTGGGGCTGGCGAGCACGGCGATCGGCTTTGCGATCGGCGTGAGCCTGGGGCTGGCGGCGGCGTGGTTCGGCGGCTGGATCGACGCGCTCGTGATGCGCTTGGCCGACCTCCAGCTCTCCTTTCCCTCGATCCTGATCGCTCTCGTCCTGCTTGCCGTGTTCGGGCAGGGCCTGGACAAGATCGTCCTCGCACTCGTGGCGGTGCAGTGGGCCTACTACGCACGCGCCGCCCGTGCCTCGGCAGCCATCGAACGCCGCAAAGACTACATCGAGGCAGCGATCGCCCTTGCGCTCCCCGACGCGCGCATCCTCTTCCACCATCTGCTGCCCAACTGCCTGCCGCCGCTCCTAGTACTCGCGGCCGTCCAGGTGGCGGCAGCGATCACGCTCGAGGCGACGCTCTCTTTTCTGGGCCTCGGGCTGCCGATCACGCAGCCATCGCTGGGCTTGCTCATCGCCAACGGTTTCAACTATCTGTTGTCGGGCCATTACTGGATCAGCTTTTTTCCCGGGATCGCGTTGCTTCTCACCGTGGTCGGCGTCAATCTCGTCGCCGACCGCTTGCGCGACGTTCTCGACCCGCGCACCCACGGCTGAGCGCTTATACTGTTCGAACCACCAGAGGAGGAACCATGAATCCAGGAATCGCAGCCGCGACGGCACTTTTCGCCATTGCAGGCACGGCCTTCGCTCAAGGGCCCAAGACGCTCGAAGTGATCGCCTTCGGCGGGGGCGGTAACTGGCCGGTGTGGGCGGCGGAGGACAAGGGCTTATTCGCGAGGAACGGACTCGCGGTGAAGCTGTCATTCACGCCGAACTCGGTCGAGCAGATCCGCAACCTGATGTCGGGAAAGTACGATCTGGGGACAACCGCCTACGACAACGTCGTCGCCTACCAGGAAGGGCAAGGCGAGACCGAGCTGCCGACGCAGCCGGATCTCTTCGCCTTCATGGGCGGCTACTCGGGGTCGCTGCGCTTCGTCACCCAGCCCGACATCAAGACCTATGCGGCGCTCAAGGGCAAGACGGTCGGCGTGGACGCCGCGACCACGGGCTTCGCGTTCATTCTCTACAAGCTCGCCGCGATGAACGGCCTCTCGATGTCCGACTACCAGATCGAGAAGCTCGGCGGCACGCCCGCGCGCGTGCAGGCGTTGATGGAGGGCAGGATCGCCGGCACCATGATCAGCTCGCCCTCGGAGCTGCTGCCCGAGTCCAAGGGCTTCACGCGCCTGGGCGACACCACCGCGACCTTTGGGCCCTATCAAGCCTCGATCGGCGTCGCGCGCCGCGCCTGGGCCGAGAAGCACGGCGACGAGCTCGTCGCATTCATCCGCGCCTACGTCGCCGCCATGGACTGGCTGCAGGACCCGGCCAACAAAGACGAGGCGATCTCGATCTACACCAAGTACATTCCGGCCGCTCCGCGGCCCGCGGCGCAGAAGGCCTACGAAACGATGTTCGCGGCGAAGGAAGGCTTCCAGAAGAAAGCGAAGATCGACCTCGAGGGCTGCCGCACGGTGCTCAAGCTGCGCAGCGAATTCGCCAAGCCCCAGAAGAATCTCACCGACCCGGCGAAGTACATCGACGAAAGCTACTACGCCAGAGCGGCGCGCTAGCGGTCTATTCGTACAGCCCGGCGCGCGCCTTGCCGCGAAACACGCGGTAAGCGAACGCCGTGTAGGCGATCAGGAACGGAAACACGATCACCACGCCGACGAGCATGAATTCGAGGGCGGAGCGATGCGCCGCCGCCTCCCAGATCGTCATGCGGTCGATCACGACGAAGGGGAATAGGCTGTAGGCGAGCCCCGCGAACGCGAGCGCGAATATCGCCACCGCGGCCGCGAACGGCACCCAGTCGGGCTCGGACTCTCCCCGCTTCAGGCGGCCGGTGCTCGCCCAGATCCACCATCCCGCGGCAAGCGTCGCCAGCGGAAGCAGCATCAGCAGAATGGTGCGGGGAAAATCAAACCACTTCGCCTGCACCGACTGGCTCACGATCGGCGTGGCGAGGCTCACCAGCGCGACCGCGAGCGCGACCCACGCAAGGCCCCAACGCGCCCAGGCGAGGGCCTTGGCCTGGAGCACGCCCTGCGTCTTCAGGACGAGCCAGGTGGAACCGAGCAGCACGTAGCCGCCGCACAGGCTCGCTCCCACCAGCAGCGCGAACAGGGTGTAGCCGAACCCGGAGTGAAAGCCGGTGATGTAGCGGCCGAGCATGAACCCCTGCGCGAACGAAGCGAGAAAGGACCCGAACCAGAACAGCGCGTTCCACAGCTCGCGGTGCCAGCCCTCGGCCTTGACGCGGAATTCGAACGCGACCCCGCGCAGCATCAGTCCGATCAACATCCAGGCGACCGGAAGGTAGAGCGCGCCCAGCACGATGCCGTGCGCCACGGGGAAGGCGACGAGCAGGATGCCCACCCCGAGCACCAGCCAGGTCTCGTTCGCGTCCCAGAACGGACCGATCGACGCGACCATCAGCTCCTGCTCGCGCGCGTCGGCCGCCGGCATGAGCATGCCCACGCCCAGATCGTAGCCGTCCAGCACCACGTACATGAGCATCGCCAGGCCCATCAGCGCGGCGAAAACGAGCGGCAGGTCGAGGTTCATGCGTGCGTCCCCTTGCCCGCGAGGTGGGTCAGCACCACCAGATAGGCGAGGAGCATCGCTGTATACGTAATGACGTACCCCGTGAGGCTCGCGCCGAGCTGCGCCCCCGAGGCCCCGCCGGTCGCGTCGGCCGTCCTGAGGATGCCGGTGACGAGCCAGGGCTGCCTGCCGATCTCGGTCACCAGCCACCCGCACAGGGTCGCGAGCCACCCCGAGAAGGTGAAGCCCGAAAGCGTCCACAACATCCAGCGCGGCGGCAGCATCCCGCGGCGCGTCGCCCATACGCCCCACCACGCGGCGAGGAGCATCAGCATGCCGATCCCCACCATCGCGCGGAACGCGAAGAACACCGGCGCCACCGGCGCGACATCGGGGGCGAAGGCATCGATGCCCTTCAGCTCCGCGTCGGCATCGTGCCTGAGAATCAGGCTCGCGCCCTTGGGGATCTCGATCGCGAAGTCGTTCCTGCGTTTGTCGTCGTCAGGTATCGCAAACAGTACGAGCGGCGCGCCCTTCTCGGTCTTCCAGATCGCCTCGACCGCCGCGATCTTCGCCGGCTGGTGCTCGAGCGTATTGAGGCCGTGCTGGTCGCCGACGAACACCTGCATCGGTGCGAGCACCGCGGCGATGACTAGGCCGGTACGCAGGGTGACGCGCGCGGATGCGTCCTCGCCCGCCCGCAGCAGCCGCCACGCCGACAAACCCGCCACCACGAAAGACGCGGTCAGCCCCGACGCGATCAGCATGTGGGTGAAGCGAAACGGAAAGGATGGATTGAACAGCACCTGCCACCAGTCGCCCGCGATGATCTGGCCGCCTTCGATCACGTGGCCGGCCGGGGTCTGCATCCAGGAGTTGAGGGCGAGGATCCAGAACGCCGAGATCGTCGTGCCGATCGCGACCATGGCGGAAGCGAAGATATGCACCCATCCGGGCACGCGGTTCATGCCGAACAGCATGATCCCGAGGAAGGTCGCTTCGAGGAAGAACGCGGTCAGCACCTCATAGGCGAGCAGCGGGCCGGCGATATTGCCCACCTTCTGCATGTAGCCAGGCCAGTTGGTGCCGAATTGAAACGACATGGTGATGCCCGTCACCACGCCCATCGCAAAGGACAGCGCGAACACCTTGGTCCACAACTTGTAGGTCGCGAGCCACGCCGGGTCCCCCGAGCGGGCGTAGCGGATGCGGAAGTAGAAAAGTATCCAGCCGAGCGCGATGGTGAGGCTCGGGAACAGGATATGGAACCCGATGTTCAGTCCGAACTGGGCCCGGGCGAGGAGCAGAACCTCCGGCGTATCCATGGGTGCACATCATACGGAAAGTTGTGCCCGACGGCTTCCGCACCCGTCTTTCGCTCTGGTACGAGACCGCCCGACCCGTGGTCGCTCAGACCTTGACGATGTCCCCCGCGAAAACACAGTTGCGCCCCGACTGCTTGGCCCTGTAGAGGGCGGCGTCGGCGACGCGCAACACCGCATGGCCGTTCTCCCCGTGCTCCGGAAATATGCCGATGCCCACGGATATCGTGACGGGTCCGACACGCCGGCCCTCGTACTCGATCTCAAGCTCCTGCACGCCCTTGCGGAGCCTTTCCGCCCTCTCCAGAACCGCCTTTTGCGAGGCCTGGACCATGACCAGCACGAACTCTTCGCCGCCGTAGCGAGAGACGATGTCCTCGCCGCGGGCGGCGCTCTGCATGTAATGTCCGATTGCACGCAGGACCGCATCCCCGGCCGCGTGGCCGAGCGTATCGTTGAAGCGCTTGAAATTGTCGATGTCGATCATCATTACGCCGAAGGACTGACCTGTGCGCCGGGCACGACTCTCTTCCCGGCCGAGTGACTCCTCGACATAGCGGCGGTTGTACAGGCCGGTCAGGCCGTCATGCACAACCTGGTCTCGCAGGCGGAGATTTCCCTGCGTCAGTTCTTGCTCCGCCCACAATCGCTTCTCTATCTCCTGGTCCAGGGCAGCCCTCGCCACCTCGAGCTGCGCGTCGCGCTCGGCGATACCTCGACCGAGGTGTGCGTTCAACCGCTCCAGTTTCGCCGTGTACCGATGGAGCTTCCTGGCTATGGGACGCAGGAACGTGTCGATGGATTCATGATCGGGACGCGGCCCGCCCGGAGGGGGTTGCGGCTTGGAAAGCGCAGCATCGACGATCGCAAGCAGCGCCTGAGGGCCGGCGGGCTTGGTAACGAAGGAAGCGCCAAAGGCGTTCGCCAAAGCTTCGGCTTCGACTCCGATGTAGGCGGCAGATCGAAATACCACTCTGGGCTGGACCAGCTCGGGATTTGAACGTAGGGTCAACACGAACTGAAAGCCGTCCATGCCGGAGGTCAGGATGTCGACGATCACGAGGTCAGGCCTCTCATCCCGAACGATCCTCAGAGCCGCTTTGCCATCCGAGGCACCCAACACGCGATGGCCGCAGTCCTCCAGAAAGCCCGCCACGAAGCGGCGATTGATGGGTCGGTCTTCGACGATAAGAATTGTCGCCATGGTCTTCCCCGTCCCGGCCAGGGTACCTCACGCTCGGGCCGAAATCAGCCTGAAAACGCCGGGAGTCCGGGACTATGTCCTGATACGCTCGATACAAGAAAGGGAAATGACATGAAGCGTGCGCCAAGAGAGGCACGTCGGGAAATCGCTGCAAACTCAAGCGAAACCGCCCGGCGAAGCGGCTCCGCTTGTTATCGTGTCAGCTCTCGGCGTTGAGCCACTGAAGCGCGGCTGCCTCGTCGCGAAAGCTCTGAACCTTGACTCCCTGCTGCTGCGCTATCAATTCGATGTACTGATGCGAGATACCGAGTTCTTCGGAATCACCAAGCAAGGCAATCTTGTGCGAGGGATCCGCACTGAGCTTCCTGAAGTACGCGAGGAAGCCCGATCTTTCGACGGTGAAAACGGGGTTGGATGAACGAACCGATATGAGGACTCGCGATCGTCCGTGCTTCATCGCCGCGTCCGCGACAAGCTGCAGGAACTCTCGTGTCTGCGCCATCGTCTCACGGTTGAACAGATCCGCCTTCAAGTACCCTGGTTCGATCGCGATCTTGTACAACATGTTTCCGGTGTCTGATGCCGGCATCCGCCTGCGGTATGAGGTAAAAATCATGCCTCCTTCGCTCGTCAACCGAGCCTCAAATCAAGCTTGGTGACACACAGCAATAGCGAATCCAAATTAGGAATTGTCTCGATGAGGAATGGTCTGGACGGATATCACGTTTCCCCTGTCGGGAATCCCCGACAAACCTGTTCGGCGGAACCGACCTGCCGGCCGGACTGTAGCGAAACGGCTAATCGGCATCGCCGTATCGCGACAAGAAAATCGCGATCGCACTATGGCGGCAGAAGGTCGGATTCACTATCATGCGCTCAGTCTTTCTCGCGTATGCACCCCCCTCCCGGTGCGTGCGTGGATAGGCGGCCCTGGCACCCGCCGGGGCTTTTTGTCTGTGCGAGTCGGTTCCACCTCTTACGTAACCTCCGACACCGGCACTTTTTTCCTCAAAGCCTCAAGCTCGACCATGAGGGCCTGCATCTCGTTCTCGAGTGCCGCGTAGATCGTCTCTGCTCTTTCCCGGTCGGCAGGGCTCAAGTCCAACCCCTCCAGTTCTCCGGCCGCCTCCTGTGCCGCGAAAGCGGAGAGATTGCGCAACATCCCGCGCAAGGTATGCACATCGCGGGCGAAGCCGCTCGCGTTGCTGCTCGCGATCGCCTCCCGGACCCTTGCCATCAGCGGCCCGCACTCCTGCGAAAATATTCCGAGCACCTCACCCAGGAGCTGAATGTCCCCATCGACCCGCTCCAGCAGCTCGGCGCGATCGAATATGAGCCGCTTCTGCGGAACTGCCGTTCCGGATTGGGGGGCAAGTTGCAGCCGGATCGCCTCGAGCAGCATCGCTGGCCGGATCGGCTTGATCAGATAGCCGTCCATCCCCGCTCTCAGACAGCGCTCCCGGTCGCCGGCCATCGCGTGAGCCGTCAGCGCAATGATGCGCACGTGGTGCCCTGTGATTTTTTCCCTGCTGCGAATCGTCGTCGTGGCCTCGATCCCGTCCATCCTGGGCATCTGCACGTCCATGAGGACGACATCGAAATGCCCGCTCTCGAGCTTCTCCAGCGCCTCTGCTCCATTTTCCGCGGTGACCACTTTGTGGCCCTCTTTTTCCAGCACATGAAGGGCGAGTCTGCGGTTGACAGGGTTGTCCTCGACCAACAGGATGTCCAGTTCCCGATCGATCGTTTCCTTCGGCCCCGGTATCGCCGGAGCCCGCGCCGTTGCGCCGGAAAAGTCAAAAACCGAACGGACCGCTTCCAGCAGGTCCGACTCTTTGACGGGCTTCGTGAGACAGGAAGGCGCACTCGCGTCGAAGCGACCCACGTTTCCGTCACGACGCAAGGTCGACTTGAGGACGATCACGGCCTCCACGCCCAGGCGGGGGTTTCCCTTCATCTCCGCGGCGAGGGCATAGGTGCTGTCCGTCCCGGGCAAGGTGTCATCCAGGAGCACACAACGGAACGGCGCCTTTGCCAGTTTCGCCCGCTCCAAGAGCTCAATCGCGGATCGACCGCTTTCCGCTTCGTGCGCCTCGATGTTCCACTGCCCCAGAGTGTCCGCGAGGATACGGCGGCTGGTCGGGTGGTCCTCGACGACGAGCACCCGCAGCCCCTTGCAATCCAGCGCGCTCCGCCCCTGTTGCGCCGCTCGCCGGCCGAAGCGCACGGTAAAGTGAAAAGCGCTCCCCTTTCCCGGCTCGCTCTCGAGCCAGATCTTTCCGCCCATCATTTCCACCAGGCGTGCCGAAATCGTCAACCCCAATCCGGTGCCTCCGTAGATGCGCGTGGTCGAGCTGTCGGCCTGCAGGAACGGCGCGAAGATTGTGTTCTTTTTTTCCTCATCGATCCCGACACCCGTGTCCTTCACGCTGAAATGGCAGGCCGCCTCGCCGCGTTCGCTCGAATGCGTCCGGACTGTCACCACCACCTCGCCGCGCTCGGTGAACTTGATGGCATTGCCAACCAGGTTGAAGACGATCTGGCGCAACCGGACAGGATCGCCGAGCAGCGCATCGGGGGTCTCGGGTGCAATCTCGCAGGCGAGCTCGAGACCCTTCCTGTGAGCCTCGAGTGCCAGCGTCTTCAGGGTGTCCCCCATGCTCTCGCGCAAGGAGAACGGGATCGTCTCGACTTCCATCCGCCCGGCCTCGATTTTCGAGAAATCCAGGATGTCGTTGATGACCGTCAGGAGAGATTCGCCCGAAGCCTTCACCAGATCGAGGTACTCGCGCTGCTCCGCCTTCAGATCCGTCTCCAAGGCTAGCTCGGTCATCCCGATGACGGCGTTCATCGGGGTCCGTATCTCGTGGCTCATGTTGGCGAGGAATTCGGATTTCGCCAGATTCGCCGCCTCGGCCGCCTGTTTGGCCTTGTGCAGGTCCTCCTCGGCCTGCTTGCGCATCTCGATTTCCTTCCGCAGCAGGTCGTTCGCCGCGATCAGGCTCCCGGTGCGTTCCCGGATCTTCTGCTCGAGGCTTTCGTTGACCTTCGACAGCTCCCGTTCCGCGCTCTTGCGCTGGATGATCTGCGTGGTCAGTTCCGCGCTCTTGACATACAGATCGACGAATACTGCAACCTTGGATCTCAAGATATCGGGGTTTACCGGCTTCAGGATGTAGTCCACGGCGCCGATTTCATAACCTCGGAAAACCGATTCCGTGTCCTCGACGGCTGCGGTAAGGAAAATTATCGGGGTATGCCGCGCACGCTTGACCTTGCGGATCAATGTGCCGGTTTCGAAACCGTCCATTCCGGGCATGCGGATGTCCAGCAGAATGAGCGCGAAGTCGATCTTGAGAATCTGCCGGAGCGCGCCCACTCCTGACGCGGCAGGCACGACGTTCCGGTCGGACCCGCTCAGGAGCTGCTGCATCGCAATTAGGCTGTGTCGCTCGTCATCGACGACCAGAATGTTCGCTTGACTCGATCGGGCCATGGCCATCTCCCCTCACGCCGCCAGCCGCACCCGTAAGAGCGACAACAGCTGTTCGATGTTGACGGGCTTCGAGATGTAGTCCGAGGCGCCGGCCTCGATGCATTTCTCGCGGTCTCCCTTCATCGCCTTCGCGGTAACCGCGATAATCGGAAGATTTCTGAAGTGCTCGAGCCCGCGAATGATCCGGATGGTGTCGTACCCGTCGAGCTCGGGCATCATGATGTCCATGAGGACCAAGTCGATCCCGGGATTGTTCTTCAGCGTCTCGAGGCCATCCTTGCCATTTTCCGCGTTGAGAACCGTAATCCCGTGCTGCTCCAGCGCGCCAGTCAGGGCGAAGATGTTTCTTACGTCATCGTCGACGATCAGCACTTTCTTGGCGTCCAGATCCGGGGTGGTCCTGCGGATGGCGGTCAGCAACTGCTGGCGCTGGCCGGTCGGCAGATCGCTGACCGTCTGATGCAGGAACAGCGTCGTCTCCTCCAGGACGGATTCGAGGGTTCGCGCGCTCTTAAGGACTACGACTTCCGCCAGCTTCTTGAGGTTGTCCCGCTCGCCGTTGCTCAAGGTCTCCGTTTCGTAGATCACGATCGGCAATTCGGACGCCGTTTCCGCCTGGACGACCTTCCTGATCAGGCCTATCGCCGTCATATCGCGAAGCGCGGTCCCTAGCACCATGCAATCGAACTGGTTCTTGCGCAGGGCATCGAGGGCCTGCTTGCCGGAGCGCAACCCCGTGATCTTCAAGCCGTCTCCGCGCAACGCCTCGGTCAGGGTGGCCCGCTCCGCGTCATTCCCGGTCACGACCAGCAGCGACCTGATCTCGTTCTCGATCATCCTGCGCGTCTTGGCCAGGGCTTCCTGCAGAGCTTCCTTGACCGCCGGCTTGTGCACCGCGCCCAAGGCTCCCATGTGCAGGTATTTGTGCGTCTGCTCCTCCACGGAGATGACGCTGACCGGTATGTGCCGCGTTTCGGGGTCCCGCTTCAGGAAATCCAGGACCGCCCAGCCATCCATATCCGGAAGCTTCAAGTCCAGGGTGATCGCGTCGGGGTCAAGCTCCTTGACCAGGCCGAGCGCCGTGTTTGCGTCGAGGGCGACCACCCCCTTGAACCCGCTTTCGCGTGCTATATCGAGCAGGGTCACGGCGAACTTCGCATCGTCCTCGATGATCAGCACCACACGGTCGCCGGTCTGGATGTCCTCCCGGTCGTCGCTCACCTGCGGCCGAGCGCGCACGACGTGCCCCACCTTCGGCGCCGAACCGGTGCCGGAGCGCATGGGATAGGCGGGTCGGAGCTTGGATTCTTCGGCGGGCGCTTTCTGCGCTCTTGGCTCCTCCGCCGCCGGCTCATGCGCGAGGGGCAGGTAAAGCGTGAACGTGCTGCCTTTGCCCGGAACGCTTTCTACCAGGATTTCGCCGCCGAGCAGGCGCGTGAGCTCGCGACTGATGGAAAGTCCCAGTCCCGTGCCGCCGTATTTGCGGCTCGTGGTGCCGTCGGCTTGCTGGAATGCCTCGAAGATGACCTTCTTCTTGTTTTCCGGAATTCCGATGCCGGTATCCGTCACGGCGAACGCGACCACTCGCTCCACCGCGTCCAATTGCGCGTGCCCGGGGGTCCAGCCGGACGTTGCCGGAGAAATCCGCAGAATGACCTTGCCCCGCTCGGTGAACTTGAACGCGTTCGAGAGCAGGTTCTTCACGATCTGCTGGACCCGCTTCTCGTCGGTGTGAATCACGGCGGGCAAGTCGGGGGCCGTCTCGACGATGAATTCCAGGCTCTTGTCCTGAGCCACCTGGCGGAAGGTCCGCTCGACGTAATCCCGCAGCGCCGAGAAGCGCTCCGGCGCAATGTCGAGCGTCACGGTACCGGACTCGATCTTGGCCAGGTCGAGAATGTCGTTGATCAGGGACAGAAGATCGGCTCCGGCCGCATATATGGTTTGCGCGTAGTCGATCTGCTTCGTCGTGAGGTTGTTGCCGGCGTTGTCCGAGAGCAGCTTCGCCAGGATCAGCAGGCTGTTCAGCGGCGTGCGCAACTCGTGGGACATGTTGGCCAGAAACTCGGACTTGTAGCGCGAAGAGAGCGCCAGCTGCTCGGCCTTTTCCTCGAGCGCGGCTTTGGCCTGCTCGACTTCGCGGTTCTTGTACTCGACCTGTCTCATTTGCTCCGAGAGAAGCTTGGCCTTCTCTTGAAGTTGCTCGTTGGTGCGCTGCAATTCCTCCTGCTGGTTCTTGAGCAGCCTCTCGGAGTTCTGGAGGTTCTGCGCCTGCTGCTCCAGACGGTCATTGGTTTCCTTGAGCTCCTCCTGCTGGCTTTGCAGCTCCTTGGTGAGCGATTGCGATTGCTCGAGCAGGCCTTCGGTGCGCATGTTCGCCTCGATGGTGTTGAATACGACCCCGATGCTTTCGGTCAACTGGTCGAGGAACGACAGGTGCGTTTCGCTGAACTTTCTGAGCGAAGCCAGCTCGACGACCGCCTTGACCTCGCCTTCGAAGAGCACCGGCAGGATGATGACGTTCAAGGGCGCCGCGGAGCCGAGAGTCGAGCCGACGCGGATGTAGTCGTGGGGTACGTCCTCGAGCAGAATGCGCTTCTTCTCGTAGGCGCACTGCCCTACCAGGCCTTCGCCGATGCTCACCGTTCTCGCGAGATTCTTGCTCGGCTTGGAGGCGTAGCTGGCGAGCAGTTCGAGGTGGGACTCGCCGCCGCGCTTCGATTGGGTATAGAAAACTCCCTGCTGCGCGTTGACGAGCGGCGCCAGCTCCGACAGCACCAGTTTCGAAACGGTGACCAAGTCGCCGTGGCCCTGCAGCATGCGGGTGAATTTCGCGAGATTCGTCTTGAGCCAGTCCTGCTCGTTGTTCTTGAGGGTCGTGTTCTTGAGATTGCGGATCATCTCGTTGATGTTGTCCTTCAGGACCGCCACCTCCCCCATCGCTTCCACCATGATCGACCGCGTGAGATCGCCCTTCGTCACCGCCGTCGCGACCTCCGCGATGGATCGCACCTGTGTTGTGAGATTGGCCGCCAGCTGATTCACGTTGTCGGTGAGATCGCGCCACAATCCGGCGGCCCCCGGCACCCTCGCCTGACCGCCCAGCTTGCCGTCGGTGCCCACCTCGCGCGCCACGTTGGTCACCTGGTCGCCGAATGTCGCCAGCGTGTCGATCATGCCGTTGATGGTGTCGGCCAGCGCTGCGATTTCGCCTTTCGCCTCGAAGACCACCTTTCGCTTCAGGTCGCCCTTTGCGACAGCGGTCACCACCTGTGCTATGCCGCGCACCTGATTGGTAAGGTTCGCCGCCATCGAGTTCACGTTGTCGGTGAGATCCTTCCAGGTCCCGGCCACCCCGAGCACTTGCGCCTGGCCGCCCAGCTTGCCGTCGGTGCCCACCTCGCGCGCCACCCGCGACACTTCCGAGGCGAACCCGCCGAGCTGATCCACCATCGTGTTGACCGTGCTCTTCAGCTCCAGAATCTCGCCCTTCACATCCACCGTGATCTTCTTCGACAGGTCGCCCTTGGCCACCGCCGTGGTCACCTCCGCGATGTTGCGC
>Ga0137410_10000643_pt1 | contig 24278 bp, 27 predicted proteins | sample CZODoug1_16funga_FD_108878 | JGI IMG/M metagenome (GOLD analysis project Ga0137410, IMG submission 108878) | Vadose zone soil fungal communities from Angelo Coast Range Reserve, California, USA - CZODoug1_16fungal (Illumina Assembly) | ecosystem: Environmental > Terrestrial > Soil > Vadose zone... | reverse complement strand
TCACGCCCGAGACCGAGGAGAGAACCACGATCCGGCCGCCGCTCCGGGCGCGCACCATCGGCATCACCAGCGGCCGCATCACGTTGTAGAAGCCGTCGAGGCTGGTGTCGAGCACTTCGTCCCAGTCCTCGTCCGAGAGCGCGGCGAAAGTGTTGTCGCGCGCGATGCCGGCGTTGATCACCACCGCGTAGTAGGCGCCGTTCTTCGCCACATCGGCTTCGAGCGCGGCCTTTGCCGCGGCGCGATCCTTGACGTCGAATTGAAGAATGGGAGCCGCGCCGATTTCGGACGCGACCTTCTTCGCCTCCTCGATGCCGGAGCGGCAATGCAGCGTCACGGCGAAACCATCCTTCGCCAGACGCAAGGCGATGGCCCGGCCGATGCCGCGACTCGATCCCGTGACCAGGGCTCGCTTCATTTTCTCTGCGCCGCGATGAACGCTTCGAAGTCGGGGGGTTCGAAGACCAGGATGCGCGCTTTCGCCACTTCGGCCCCTTCGAGCGCGATGGTCGCGTCGTAGGCGCCCATGCCGCTTTCGTCGCTGAACGCCTTGACCGTGTTGATGGTGAGCTTGCTGCCGGCGGCGAAATGCGGCCGCGTCGCGCGATAGGAGCGCGCGCCGAGCAGCACGCCCTTTTTCGGCGGCTCGCCCCGTTGCCAGGCCGTCACGCCGACGTGGGTGGCGATCGCCTGCGCCATCAGCTCGATACCGATGCGCGACGGCATGCCGCCGGCCTCGGCGTACCAGCCCGCGGCGCTCGGCGAGGCGCTGACGGTGGCGCGCGCCGCGTCCCAGGAAACGATGCGCTCGACGAGCAGCATGCCGTGGCGGTGCGGCAGGATCTCCTCGATCGGCGGCGGCGGCTTCATCACCCGGAAAATATCAGGCTGGCGTTGCTTCCGCCGAAAGCGAATGAATTGCTCATGACCATGCGCCGCTGGTTCCGAGCCTCCAGGTGCTCCCCCTTGACGACCACCCGCAGGGCGGGCAGCGCCGGATCCGCCTCGCCGTCCCAGACGTGCGGGGGCAGCATGCCGTCGGTGAGCGCGAGCCAGCAGAACGCGGCCTCGATCGCACCGGCCGCGCCGAGTGCGTGCCCGGTCAGGGGCTTGGTGCCGCTCACCGGCGTACCGGCCGGAAAGACGCGCGCCATGACGCGGCTCTCCATCTCGTCGTTCTTGCGCGTGGCAGTGGCGTGCAGGTTGACGTAGCCGATGTCGGCGGGTCTTGCACCGGCGTCGGCGAGCGCAGCGCGCATGGCGGTTTCCGCGCCAGTACCCTCGGGGTCGGGCGCCGAAAGATGGTGCGCATCGCTCGATTCGCCGCCGCCGGCCAGCGCGACCCCCGCCGCGTCCCGCCCGAGCAGGAACAGCGCCGCGCCTTCACCGATGTTGATGCCGTTGCGGTTGCGGCTGAGCGGATTGCAGCGCTGCGGCGAAGTCGACTCGAGCGAAGCGAACCCGCCGACGGTGAGGCGGCAGAGCGTATCGACGCCGCCGGCGATGGCTGCGTCGCACAGACCGAGGTCGAGCAGGCGCCGCGCCGCGAGCAATGCCTTCGCGCCTGAGGTGCACGCGGTCGAGACCGTGTAGGCAGGGCCGCGGACTCCCAGCAGGCGAGCGGCGAACGGCGCGGTCGCGCCGATCTCCTGCTGCTTGTAGGAAAACCCGGGCGGGAAGGCGCCGTCCTTGATCTTCGCCGCCATCGCGTCCTCGCCGGAAGCGATGCCGGAGGTGCTGGTGCCGATGACGACGGCGACGCGCTGCGCGCCGTGGCGCGAGAGCGCCGCATCGATCGCTGAGCGGATCTGCGCTGCCGCGGCGGCGAGCAGGCGGTTGTTGCGGCAGTCGTGCTCCTCGAGCGGCGCGGGCAGCGGCGCGAGCTCGGCTGTCACGCGGCCGACGCACGCCGGCGCGTTGGGCAGCCAGCCCGATTCGACGCGCATGCCGCTGGTATCGCCGGCGAAGAGGCGTCGACGGGTTGCATCCAGTCCTTCGCCAAGCGGCGAGACAATGCCGACCGCTTGCACGTAGCACTTCATCTGTTGAGCGACAAAGGAGCAAAGAGCAATGAACCGGCGATCGTCGTCGCGAGCGCGAGGCCGAAATGATGCAGCGCCGGCACGCCGCTGAAGGCGAGCAGGCCGAAGCCGAGCAGCGTGGTGCATGCCGAGAGCAGCACTGCCATGGCGGTGGCGCCGGGGCGGTCGATGCCCTCGCGCAGGAAGATCGAGTAGTTGACGCCGATGCCGAGGCCGAGAGTCCAGCCGACCACGCCGAACAGCGTCACCGGCACGCCGGCGTAGCCGAAAGCCGCGAGCGACAGGGCCTCGGCGAGCAGCACCGGGACGAGCACCGCAAGCGCGGCGCGAGCGCCGTAGCGCAGCACCAGCACGACGAGCATCATCGCCGCCGCTGCGGCGAGGCCCGGCGCCGCCCATGCGCGGTACTTGCCGAGCAGGACGGAGACGCTGGTGGCCTTGTCGACCAGCGTCACGCCGTCGAGCCCGGCGGCAGCGAGGTTGATTCGCGCCGCGTCGCGCTCGCCGATCAGCGTCACCACGCTCGCCGGCACCGCGTCGCCCGCAGGCGCCCACAGGTAGCGGTAGGGCGTGGAGAGCGGCGAAGCGAGCCAGTCGGCGACCGTCACCGGGCGGGACGCGCGATCGAATTCGCCCGGCAACGCCTTGACCGCCTCGGGGCGGAAACCGACCTCGGTCAGCGTGCGCGTCAACGCGCCGCGGTCGGCGAACACGTGCTTCTGCAGCAGAGCACGGCTCGCCTCCTGGGCTGCCCGCGGCGGCACGAAGTCGCTGACCGCCTGGTGGCCGGACAGGACGCCCGCGCTCTCCAGCTCGCGCAGCCGCTTAGTCAAATTCATTTCCTTGAGAAGAACATCTTCCTCGCTGGTCCCGCGGACCAGGAAAAAGCGGCTGCCGGCGTCGAAGCCGGTTGTGCCGCGGATTGCCGCGTCCTGCGCCGCGAGCTCGGGCTGGCGGGGCACCAGCAGGCGCACGTCGTCGTTCGACTGCAGCGCCATCCATCCCGGCACGCAGACGGCGAGCGCGATCGCGCCGGCCACCACTGCGCGCCTGCCGCTCAGCGCCGCGCGCCACCGCTCGAGCAGCCGCGCCGCCCAGCCGGTGGCGCGCGCCGGATCGCGGCGCGTGGGTTGTGTCAGGAGTCCCGGCAGCAGCCACTGCACGCTGAGATAGGCGACGGCGAGGCCGACGAGCGCGAAGCGCGCGACCTGGGACACGCCGGGAAAGGGCAGCAATCCGAGCAGCGCATAGGCGAGCAGGCTGGTCGCGACGGCGACGGTGAGCGCCGGGCGCACCTGCGCCACGCCCATCTGCGGCGTCCAGCGGTTTCCGGCGGCGAGATGCGCGGCGCAGAAGAGGATCGCGTAGTCGATCGCCTCGCCGATCAGGCTGGCGCCGAAGGCGAGGGTGACGAGGTGCAGCTCGCCGTCGACCAGCAGCAGCGCGAGCGTCGCGGCGAGGATGCCGGCGCCGGCCGAAAGCAGGCCGAGCACGATCGGCCTGAGCGAGCGGAACGCGGCGAACATGACGAGCGTGATGCCGATGATCGAGCCAAGCGCGATGCGATCCATGTCGTGCATCGCCGCGGCGCGCGCCGAGGCGGCGAAGAAGACGGTGCCGGTGCGCAGGATCTCGGTGCCGGGCTCGGCCGCGAGCGCGGCTTGCGCGCCGCGCTCGTACGCCGCGACCGCGCGCGCCTGCACTGCGTTGTCGTAGACGTCGCCGTCCACCTCGCCGAGCACCAGCACCCGGGTGCGTCCGGCTTCGCGGGAGATCAGGTAGCCGTCCTCGAGGCGCATGGCGCCCGCGCTCGGCACGATCGACGCCATCCAGCGGCCGAAGAAGCCGAAGGGGTCTTGCGCGAGCGGCAGCCCGAACATGCCGCCGACCGGCGAGACGATCTGCTGCAGCACGGAGTCGCGCGTGCTGAAGCGGCCGGAGGCGAGCGTTTCACGGTCCGGCTCCGAGAGCAGGCCGAAGCGGCTCGCGGCGTAGAGCTTGTGCAGCAGCTTCGGATCGGGTTCGGGCAGGCGCACCAGCAGGCCGCGCAGCCCGCCGGCGCCGCTCGCCGCCGCGGCGAAGCGCTCGGCGGCCGCCTTGGTGCGCGCCTCGTCGGCGTGGGAGAAGAGGATGAGCACGCGGCTGCCGATCGCGGCGCTGAGGGAGGCGACCACCTTTTCCGCCACCGGGTCGCGCTCGGTCGCGGGCAGCATCGCCAGCACGTTGGTTTGCAGCGGCACGCCGCGCGAGAGCATGCCGGCGAGAATCGCGGCGACGACGGCGAGCGCGGCGAGGAACAGCCCGGAGCGCGTGCGCAGCGTCATGGCTGCTTGAAGAGCGCGAGCTCTTCAGCCGCGACCTTTTCCGCGACCGCGTGCTGGCGCAGGCGGATCATGGTGCTGTTTCCCGAGATTTCCTCGATCTCGATCGATTCGAGGTAGCGGCTGCCGCCGAGCCGGACGACCTTCAGGAAGCGCGCCATCTCCCTCGCGCGCGGCGTGAGGCGCACCGTCCAGCGCTCGAGGCTTCCCTCGGCCACGGCATCGAAAGTGGCCTTCAGCGACGCCTCGTTGGCGCCGACGATGCTTTGCATCAGGCGGCCGACTTCAGTGTCGACCGCGCCGCGGCGCTGGCCGCGGCTGCGGCGCACGCCATCCAGGCCGGTTTCGATCACGCCGTTCTGCGTGAAGGCAAGCGCGAGCTTCACCGGCGACTCGATCTGCCACAGCACGCCGTCCTGGCGAGAGACCGTGATCCGCCCGCGGCTCACCGTCGGGCGCGTCATGTCGGAGATCAGCCGCTCCTGCTCGAACTGCGCGCGAATGACGGGCGGCTCGGCCAGGCGCTTGAGGATGCCGCCGAGGAGCTCATCGGCATGGACGGGCAGGGCGAAGGCAAGAAGGGAAAGGAACGCCAGCCTCATCGGCCACGCATCTTCTCGAGCAGGATCTTCGGCGACACGAACTGCAGCTCGCGTGTCTTCGCCTCGATCGCCACCTGCACCGACCAGCCCTTGGTGAGGCGCTGGCCCGTCGCCTTGTCGCGGATGTGGTAGCCGATCTTCAGCCGGTTCTCGTATTCGAGCAGCTCGGCGGCGACGACGACGAGCTGGCCGTAGCGCGTGGCGTTGACGTATTTCAGGTAGAGCTCGACCACCGGGAACGCGTAGCCCGACTCGTGCATCTTCGGGTAGTCGTAGTCGATCTTGCGCAGCATCGCGCAGCGCGCCACCTCGAAATACTTGACGTAGTGGCCGTGCCACGCGACCGCCATCGGGTCGACGTCGAAGAACGGAATCTCGATCTCAACTTCTGCCGACAGGTTCATGCCAGAAGTCGAAGAAGTTGAACCATTGCAGGGGCGCCTCGCGGCAGTACCACTCGAGGCGGCGCGCGTACTGCGCGACGTAGGCGTCGATCGCCGCCTTGCGATCGCGCTGCGGCAAGAGGATTTTCTCGGCGAAGGGCTCGAGGTAGATGCGGTAGCGCGAGCCGTCCTGCCGTTCTTCCTTCAGGCAGAAGAAGAGATAGACCGGGCAGCCGAGCAGGTAGCCGAGCACCACCGGACCCTGCGGAAACGGCGCGTCGTGGCCGAGGAACGGTGCGTGCGCCCGCCGGCCGTTGTCGGCGGCGGGGGTACGGTCGCCGACGATCACCAGGATCTCGCCGCGCTCGACGCGCTCCTTCAGCAGGATCGCGGTTTGCGGGCCGAAATCCCGCACCTCGAAGAGATTGTCGGCGAAGCGCGCATTGGCCCCGGCGAGGGTGGCGGCGAAGCGTCGCGCATGGTCGGTGTAGACGACGGCGGTGACCTTGGCGAGATGCTTGGTCGCCGCGAGGGCGCGGATCATCTCCAGGTTGCCCAAGTGCGAGCCGATGAAGAGCGCGCCGCGCTTCTCGCGCGCGAGGCGGGAGAATTCTTCGATGCCCTTGAACTCGACCTTGGCGGTGACCTCGCCCCGCCAGGCGTCGAACTTATCGAGCGACGCGTCGGCGAACGTCACCATGTGGCGCCACACGTTCCAGGTCGTGGGCGGCGCCGATTGTGCGCCGAGCCGGGAAAGGTAAGTGCGCGATGCTCGTCTCGCTTCCCGGCCGGTCAGGAAAAACCACGCGACTGCAGGCAGCAGCGCGATACGCGCCGCCTGCCGGCCGAGCAGCCGCGCGGTCCCGGCGACGAAGCGCATGCCCCACATGCTGCCGCGCTCGTTGAGCCGCGACCAGTGTTCCGGCTGCCACCATTTCTGCCAGGTGCAGCCGCGCAGCAGCCAGCGCGGCAGGCGCGCGAGCAAGCCGATGAAGAGCTTGGTGTGGGTGAGCGTGATGCGCACGTTGTCGCGCAGCATGCGGAAGTGCGATACGCCGTCGGCGGGGTAGGTCACGCGCGTGCGCACCGTCTCGACCGGTGCGCCTGCCCAGATGAGCCGCACCATGACGTCGATGTCAAAGGCCATGCCGCGCGCCGGCCGCCGGCGCTTCAGGACGGGAATGGTCGATGCCAGCGGATAGAGGCGATAGCCGCACATCGAATCGCCGCGCGCCGCCCCGAGCGTCTCGATCGCCACCCAGAAATGCGTGAGCTTCTTGCCGTGCAGACGCGACCTGGGGATGCTGGCGTCGTAGAACGGCTCGGCGCAGACCAGCGCATGGGGCGCGGCGCGGCCGCGCTCGAGGAAGCGCGGCGCGTCGTCGAGATCGTGCTGCCCGTCGGCGTCGACCTGCAGCGCGTGCGTGAAGCCGAGATCGCCGGCCTCGCGCAGGCCGCGCGCCACCGCGTCGCCCTTGCCGGCGTTTCTCCGCAGGCGGAAGAGGTGGATGCCGGCAAGCGAATCGAGCACACGCGCGGTATCGGCGTCCGAGCCGTCGTCGACGACGAGCACCGGCAGGCCGAGAGCGCGCAGGCGCGCCACCACGCCGCCGACGGCGGCGCCGTGGTTGTAGCAGGGCACAACGGCGCAGGGCGAGAAGGTCATTGGCCGAAGAGGATTTTGCCGCTCGAATACGTCCGCTGCGCATCGTAGTAGCGGAAGTGCAGGCTGGTCGGCTCGCGCCGCAACTCGAGGGTCAGCCCGGCGCCGGGGAACACCAGCGCCTGGCACTTGAAGTTGTCGACGCCGCTGCTCTCCTCCAGGCCGTGGAAATGCAGGCGGCCGAGGCGTACCGCCCAGTCGAGCTGCACGATGCCGGGCAGGATCGGGAAGCCGGGGAAATGCCCCTTGAAATGCTCGAGCGCCGGCGGCACGCGCAGCTGGTAGGTCACGCTCGAGCCGCTGGCGCGCGACGACTCGATCTCGGGCAGGAGCACCATCATGTCTTGCTCGCGAACAGCTGCACCAGCTCCTGCGACGCCACCTTGCCGCGCTCGCTCACCGGCAGCTCCTCCACAAAGCGGAACCGCTTGGGCAGCAGCGTCGCGTCGAAGTTGGGCGCGAGATGCTTGCGCAGCGCTTCGCCCATCGCCCGGGCGCCGCGCTGCTCGAGCGCGGACGCGCCCTCGCGCGTCGGCACCACCACCACACCCAGCCGTCGCGGGGCGGGCAGTGGCACCGCCGCTGCGGCGGCGACCCATGCGTGGGCCTGCAGCCGCTGCTCCAGCTCGGGAAGCGACAGCCGCTTGCCTTCGATCTTCACCACCCGGTCGAGGCGTCCGAGCAGCACGAAGCGGCCGTCGCCGAGCAAGGTCGCGCCGTCATCCATGCGCCAGCTGCGCGTCGGCAGGTACGCCGAGTCGAGCAGCAGCGCGCCGTCGGCGTCGGTGCCGGCCTTGATGCCGGGAAAGGGCTGCCAGACATCCTCCTCGGCGCCGCCGTCGCGCCGGCGCCAGGCGACACCGCCGGTCTCGGTGCTGCCGAACACCTCGATCGGCGCGGCGCCGAACGCGCCGCGGTACAGCGCCGCAGTCGGCGCGGAGAGCGGGCCGCCGGAAGAGAAGATGATCTCCGGCCGCTGCCATCCGCCGAGCGCGAGCAGGCCCGGAAAGCGGTCGAGCTGTGCGGGAGTGGAGACGAGAACATGCTTGCCGTGGCGGCGCGCCGCGGCGCGCAGTTCCACCGCGTCGGCGCTCGTCGCTTCGTCGGCCGGCCGGCCAGCGGCGAGCGGCCAGAGCAGGCGGAACAGCAGCCCGTAGATGTGATGGTGCGGGACGGTCGAGAGCACCGACGACTGCGCGAGCACGGCGCCCCAGAGCGCGTGTAGGTTCTCGAGCTCGCGGTCGAGCTGCGCCAGGGTCTTGTCGACGCGCTTCGGCGCGCCGCTCGAGCCCGAGGTGTAGAGCGCGAGCCGGCATTGCGCCGCCGGCGGTAGTGAAAGCCCGGCGGAACCCGTTGCGCCTTCCACATCGGCGTCGCGGAGCACCTTGCCGGCGACCGCGGCAACCGCGGCGGGCTGCAGGCTGGGCGGCACCAGCGCGGTTTGCCCGCGCGACCAGAGGGCGAGGAGCGCTGCGAGAAAGTTGAGCGGCTTCTCGCAGGCAAGCACCGCGTCCGCGTCGACTTGCGCCGCCAGCGCCGCAACGCGCGCGCGAAACGCCGACCAGGTCACCGGCGCGCCGGCGCGCCAGCCGATCACGCCGTCGCCCGCGCGGTCGCGCGCGAACACCTGGGCGATCGGAACGAAGCTCACCGCGCGTGCGGGAAGAGGTGTCGGCGCAACAGCCATTCGCCCGCGAACAGCGTGCCCATCGCCAGGTAAGCGATGAAGCCGTTGTAAACCGCCCAGACCTCGCGGCTCGCCGCGAGCGCGCTCCAGATCGAGATCGCGGCGTTGATGATGAAGAAGCCGCACCAGACCTCCGTGACGTGGCGCGTGTAGTGAACCGCCTCTTCGGGCAGGTCGGGGTGCGAGATGCGCGCGATGCGCTCGACGATGCTCGGCGGGGTGCGCAGCGACAGACCGAACAGGGCGAGCAGCGCGAGGCTGATTCCCGCCGGGTAGAGGCGCAGCAGCGTTTCGTCGTTCGCGACCGCGGCGCCGACGGAGAGAAGCAGCGAGCCGGCGATCACCGCGTGCGACAACCATGAGAGTCCGGCGAATAGGCCGAGCGCGCGGCCGCGCCAGCGCAGCAGGATCAAGGCGACCACCACGGCCGCTACCCAGCGCGGCTCGAACCAGAGGAGCGCGAAATAGATGGCGAGGGGATAGCCGAGCGCCAGCGCGAGCCTCGCGCCAGCGCGCCAGAACTGCACCGTCAACCCGCGAGCAGTCGGTCCACCGCCACGACGACGTCGCCGATGGTGCGAACGCTCTTGAACTCGTCGGGCTTGATGCGCTTGCCGGTCATTTCCTGCAGCTTGATGACGAGGTCGACCGCGTCGATGCTGTCGAGATCGAGGTCGCGATACAGGTCGGCCTCGGGCGTGATGCGCGCCGGGTCGACTTCGAATTTGTCGGCGAGCAGCTCGCGCAGCTTCGCCAGGATCTGGGGATTGGTCATTCAGGTAACCGCGCCTTGCGCACGAATGAATTCTGCCAGCGTCCGTACCGAGCGGAAATGCTCGCGCACGCGCTGGTCTGCCTGCTCCAGCTTGAGCTTGTACTTCTTGTGCAGCGCCACGCCCAGCTCGAGCGCATCGATCGAATCGAGGCCGAGGCCGTCGTCAGCGAACAGCGGCGTGTCGTCGCCGATGTCCTCGGGCTTCAGGTCCTCGAGGTGCAGCGCGTCGACGACCAGGACCTTCAATTCACGCAGAAGCTCGTTCATAGCCTTCCAGCTCGGTGGTGAAGAAGCGCTCGAGCGCGCGGGTCAGCGCGCGCGGCTTGAATCCGTCGACGCTCTCCTCGGCGAGGAGCGTGCTCGCGCCGATCAGCGGCTTCGCCTCGATCAGCAGGCGAAAGCCATTGGACGGCTGGTGGTACCAGTGGCCGGTGCGCGTGAAGGCCGGCGGGTCGCAGCGCAGCAGAATCGGCTGGATCGCGGCGCCGCTTGCCAGCGCGATGCGCGCCGCGCCGCGCATGAACCGCAGCGGCGCGCCGGGCGCGGTGCGCGTGCCCTCGGGGAAGATGACGAGCGGCGAGCCGGCGCGCAGCGCCGCGGCGCAGGCCTCGACCAGCAGCTCGGGATCGTCGTTGCTGAGGTAGCCGGCGGCGCGCACCACGCCGCCGTAGAAGGGGTTCCACCACACGCCGCTCTTCACCACGCACAGCGCGTCGGGAATGAGGGCGAGCAGCACGAGGATGTCGAGGTAGCAGGGGTGATTGGCCAGCACCAGCACCGGCTTGCCGCGCGAGGCGGCGAGCAGATCGGCGTTGCGCTGCTCGACGCGCATCACGCCGCCCCTTTTCAGGACGCGGATGACCAGCCGGAACGACCAGCCGATCACCGCGCGCACGCGCCGCGTGTGACCGGCGCGGTCGCCGGGACCGAAGCGCAGCGCCGGGAAAATCGTCGCGACGTAGAGCAGGCCGCCGACGCCGACCGCGGCGAAGCAGAACGCCACTACCGCCACGCGCCACCAGCGGTTGAGGGTCGCCGTCACGGGCGCGGACTCCACCGCCAGCGCTGGCCGCTCGTCGACCAGGCGCCGGGTTTTTTTTCCGCGAGGCTGCGCGCGAAGCGCCACACCGCTTCCTCGGGCGCGTCGTCGCCGTCGGCGCTGCTCCAGGAAAGATCGACTGCGTGCGGCGCGCTGCGCGCCTCGAGGCGCACGGCGATCGCGTGCGCGTTGCGCGGCGAATCGACGAGCGATTGGTAGACCGCGGGCGGCGGCTCGTCGGCGAAGGCGAGCACCACCGTCGCTTCGGGATTTTTCAGCGCCTGCGCGGCGGCTTCGATCAGCGCGAGCGGGAACGTCGCCTCGCCCGAGGACACCGCGGTCGCGGGCGAGCGATCCTTGCGCGCGATGCCGTACAGGCCGGCGGCGGCGTTCAGGACCGAAAGGCTGAAGCTCATCGGCGAGGGAAGCTCGTCGCCGGCGAGTTGCGCGAGAAGCTCCGCGCTGCGCGCGAGCTCCCCGTGGCGCGAGGCGAACACGAGATGCACCGGCTCACCTTCCGCGACGCAGGCGTTCGCGACGTGCAGCGCGATACGGTCGAGAAAGGACAGCCGCCGGCGAACCAGCGGCTCGATGAATCCGACTTGTGGCTGCGGACTGCACCCCTCCTCACCCCACGTTGCCCACTTGCTCACGGGCACCAGAATCGATTCCACGGAACCCCCTCTACCGTCCCTTGGATGGCACGGCGCAGGTCACCGTTTCAACTATATGAATGATACTGGAGTTTGCTTTCCCGGCGGTCAGCTTCCGGTGACATAATCACATTGACTTTCAATGTCGTAACCGCACGGAGACACCCCTCATGTCAGTCTTACCAAGGCTCGCTTTCGGGCTGGTAATTTCTGCCGTCACGACGCTCGCGGCGGCGCAGCAGTACCCGACCCACAGCGTCAACATGCTGGTGCCGTACGCCGCCGGCGGGCCGACCGACACGGTCGCGCGCGTCGTCGCGCAGGCGATGCTCAAGCCGATGGGCCAGACGGTGATCGTCGAGAACCGTCCCAGCGCGGGCGGCATCATCGCGCCCGAAGCGGTGAAGAACGCGAAGCCCGACGGCTACACGATCCTCATCCATCACATCGGCATGGCGACCACGCCGACGCTCTACCGGCAGCTGCGCTTCAACCCGCTTACCGACTTCGAGTACATCGGCCTGATCAACGAAGTGCCGATGACGATCATCGCCAACGAGAAGGTGCCGGCGAAAGATCTCAAGGAATTCCTCGCCTACCTGCGCGCGAACCAGGACAAGGTGAGCTACGCCAACGCCGGCATCGGCGCGGCGTCGCACCTGTGCGGCATGCTGTTCATGAGCGCGATCCAGCTCGATCTGCTCACTGTGCCGTACAAGGGTACCGGCCCGGCGATGAACGATCTGCTCGGCGGGCAAGTGACGTTCATGTGCGATCAGACGACGACCACCACTTCGCAGATCAAGTCGGGCAAGGTGAAGGCGTACGGCATCACCTCGGCGAAGCGTGTCGCCTCGCTGCCGGACCTGCCGACGCTCCAGGAGCAGGGCCTCAAGGGCGCCGACGTCGGCATCTGGCACGGCCTGTACGCGCCGAAAGGCACGCCCAAGCCGGTGCTCGACAAGCTGGTGAGCTCGCTGCAGGCGGCGCTCGCCGACGCCGACGTGCAGAAGCGCTTCGCCGACCTCGGCGCGGTGACCTACGGCAAGGAGCGCCAGACGCCGGCCGCGCTGGAGGCGCACCTCAAGGCCGAGATCGCCAAGTGGGCGCCGCTGATCAAGAAGGCCGGCCAGTACGCCGACTAGAAAAGTTTCAGCAACAAAAAAGGCCGCCTGCGGGCGGCCTTTTTTGTTGCGGGAGAACCCGGGCTATTTGCGGAATGCTGCCGCAAAAAACTTGTCGGCCTCTGCCTTGGCTTCCCTGTCGACCTTCGCGTTGTACGCGACCGGCATGTTGAACTTCTTGCCGACCTCGGTCGCTTCCGGGTTGGTATAGGCGTGCACCGCGCCGGGATAGTTGATGATGCGGTAGTCGGCCTTGGCGGCGTCCATGTCCTTCTTGAATGCCTCGACCTGGTCGGGCTTGATGAGCGGGTCGTCGGCACCGTTCAGCACCAGCACTTTCGCCTTCACCGATGAGGGCGCCGGCGTGTTCGTGCCGAGGCCAGCATGAAACGCCGCTACGCCCGCGAGGTCGGCGCCGGCGCGCGCCATGTTGAGCGCCACCGTGCCGCCGAAGCAGTAGCCTGCGGCGCCGATCTTCGCCGCGTCGACCGTCGCGTGCTGGGCGAGCGCCGCGCGCGCAGCGTTGAAGCGGCCCTGCATTCCCTGCGGATTCTTCATCACGCCGCCGGCCAGCGTGCCCGCGTCTTTCGGGTTGTCGGCGGTCTTGCCGTCGCCGTACATATCGGCGATGAACGCGGTGTAGCCGCGCTGCGCGAAGCGCCTTGCCTCGTTATGCATGTGCTTGGTGATGCCCCACCATTCGTGTACCAGCACGATGCCGGGCCGCTTACCCTTCTTGGCGTCGTCGTAGACGATATAGCCCTTCATCGTCGTATCGCCGTCCTTGTAGGTGACGGGCTCTTCCTTGATGGCGGCCAGGGCGCCGCTCGAGAAGAGGAATGCTGCCGCGAGGATCCAGTTGCGCATGGGGTCTCCTTGGAAAGATGCGGTATTAAACACCCGGCGCGGGGCGTTTCTTCCAGCAGAGGTTCGCCTGTTCGAACGCGTGCGCGAGCTGCAGCACGCCGAAGTCGTCGCGGTAGCGGCCGACGATCTGGATCCCGACCGGCAGGCCTTCGGGCGTGAAGCCCGCCGGCACCGAGATCGCCGGGTGGCTGGTGATGGTGATGAAGTAGCAGCTCTTCATCCAGTCGAGATAGTTCGTCATCTTCACGCCCGCGATCTCGCGCGGCCACTCGGTCTCGACCGGGTAGGGCGGCAGCTGATTCACCGGGCAGACGAGGAACGCGTATTTTTCGAGGAAGGCACGCATGCGCTGGTAGAGCTCCGAGCGCAGCGCGGTGGCGCGCGCGATCTGCTCGGGCGTGCTGCGCAATCCCTGCTCGACGTTCCAGGCGACGTCGTCCTTCAGCTCGCCGCGCCGCGTGCGGTAGAGCTCGCCGTAGGATTGCAGGAAGCCCTGCGCGCGCAGCGTCTCGAACGCTTCGGCGGCGCCGGTAAAGTCAGGTTCCGCCTCCTCCACGGTGCAACCCAGCGCGGAAAAGATCTTGCGTTGCGCCTCCAGTACGCGAGTGACACGCGGATCCACCGGCAGCCCGCCGAGGTCGCGGCTCCACGCGATCCGAACTTTCCTGAAGTTTCGCTTGAGCGGCTTGAGAAAGACCGATCCTGGCTCGGCGATCGAAATCGGCGAGCGGCGGTCCGGCCCCGCCATCGCCGCAAGCAGGAACGCCGTGTCCTCGACCGTGCGCGCCATCGGCCCGAGCACGCCGAGCGTGTTCCAGCCGTTCGCCGCCGGCCAGGCGGGAACGCGTCCCGGCGTGGGCCGGAAGCCGACGACGTTGCAGTAGTTGCCGGGATTGCGCAGGCTGGCCGCGAGGTCGCCGCCGTCGGCGAACGGCAGCATGCCGGTGGCGACTGCGACCGCCGCGCCGCCGGAGGAGCCGCCGCAGGTCTTGGAGAAATCGTAGGGATTGCGCGTCGCGCCGAACACCGCGTTGAACGTCTGGCTGCCGGCGGCGAACTCGGGCAGGTTGGTCTTGCCGAGCGTGATCGCGCCCGCGGCCGAAAGGCGCTCGACGATCAGATGATCTTCACGGGGGATATTTTTTTCAAAAATTGGCGAACCAAAGGTTGTGCGAATGCCCTTCGTCTGCACGTTGTCCTTGTAGGCGATCGGCAAGCCGGCGAAGAGAGACTTCTGCTTTTTGCGGTCGAGCGCCCTGGCTGCCTTGAGGGCCTGTTCGGGCAGGAAGGTGACGATCGCGTTCACCTTGGGATTGAAGCGCTCGACTTGCGCGATGAATGCGCTGACGACGTCAACGGCGGAAATTTTTCTCTTCGACAACAACGCAGCGAGCTTGCGCGCCGGCGTGTAGCAGATCTCCATCACAGCAGCACGATATCGAACTGTTCCTGCGTGTAGCTCGACTCGACCTGGGTCGAGATGGGCTTGCCGATGAACTCCGAGAGCATCGCCAGCGAGCCCGACTCCTCCTCCTGGAAAAGGTCGATCACCGGCTGCGAGGCGAGAACGCGGAACTGCTTCGCCGGGAAAGCGCGCGCTTCGCGCAGGATCTCGCGCAGGATCTCGTAGCAGACGGTGTGCGCGGTCTTGACCGCGCCGCGGCCGTCGCAAGCCGGGCAGGGCTCGCACAGCACGTGCGCGAGCGACTCGCGCGTGCGTTTGCGCGTGAGCTCCACCAGGCCGAGCGCGGTGAAGCCGTTCACCGTCATGCGCGTCCGGTCGCGCGCCAATGCGCGGCGCAGCTCTTCGAGCACCGCAGTCTGGTGCTCGCTGCTCGCCATGTCGATGAAGTCGATGACGATGATGCCGCCGAGGTTGCGCAGCCGCAGCTGGCGCGCGATCGCCTGCGCCGCCTCGAGGTTGGTCTTGAAGATGGTGTCGTCGAGGCTGCGGCCGCCGACGAAGCCGGCGGTATTGACGTCGATCGTGGTCAGCGCCTCGGTCTGGTCGATTACCAGCGTGCCGCCCGACTTGAGCGACACGCGCCGCGACAGCGCGCGCTCGATCTCGGCCTCAACGTCGTAGAGCTCGAACAGCGGCCGCTCGCCTTCGTAATACGAGAGGCGGTCGCGCACCCGCGGCATGTAGTGCTCGGCGAAGGCGGCGAGCTTCTGCACGGTCTCGCGCGAGTCGACGATGACACGTCCCGTCTCTGCGTTGACCATATCGCGCAACACGCGCTGCGCGAGCGACAGGTCCTCGTGCAGCAGCCGCGGCGGCTGCGCGCCGAGCGATCTCTCGCGGATCGCCTGCCAGAGGCTGCGCAGGTAGTCGACGTCGGCGCGCAGCTCCTCCTCGCTGGCGCTCTCGGCGAGGGTGCGGACGATGAAGCCGCCCTTTTCGTCGGCGGGCAGGAGCTGCTGCAGCCGCTCGCGCAACGCCTGGCGGCCGTTCTCGTCGCCGATCTTCTGCGAGATGCCGATGTGCGGATCGTGCGGCAGGTAGACGAGCAGGCGGCCGGCGATCGAGAGCTGCGTCGACAGGCGCGCGCCCTTGGAGCCGATCGGGTCCTTCGCCACCTGTACCAGCAGGCTCTCGCCCTCGGCGAGCAGCTTCTCGATCGGCTTCTGCGCTTCGCGCGAGCCGCGGATATCGGCGACGTGCAGGAACGCGGCGCGCTCCAGGCCGATGTCGACGAACGCCGATTGCATGCCCGGCAGCACCCGCGCCACGCGCCCGGCGTAGAGGCTGCCGACCAGGCCGCGGCTCGCGGCGCGCTCGACCAGCAGCTCCTGCACCATCCCCGCGGCGACGACGGCGACGCGCGTTTCCTGGGGACTGACGTTAATGAGAATTTCTTCCACGCATCTTTTCCAGCAGCTGGGCGGTCTCGTACAGCGGCAAGCCCATCACCCCGGAATAGCTGCCGCGCAGCTCGACGATGAAGCGCGCCGCGCGCCCCTGGATCGCGTACGCGCCGGCCTTGTCGTCGCTCTCGCCGCTCTCGACGTAGCCGGCGATCTCGGCCGCGGCCAGTTTCTTGAAGCGCACTTCCGAGCGCGAGACGACGCTCTCCAGCCAGTCGTCGTGCTTGAGCGCGACCGCGGTCAGCACTTCGTGCTCGCGGCCGGAGAGCGAAGCGAGCATCGCTGCCGCTTCCTCGCGGCTGGCCGGCTTGCCGAGGATGCGGCCGTCGACCGAGACGGTGGTGTCGGCGGAGAGCACCGGCGCGCGCGGCAGGTTGCGCTGCGCCATCCGGCGCCAGCCGGAGTCCGCCTTGGCGCGCGCCACGCGCTCGACGTAGACCTCGGCCGCCTCGCCCGCGAGCGGCGTCTCGTCGACTTCGAGGTCCTGCCCGGGCCGGGCGCGGAACAGGAGCAGGTGGAAGCGCACGTCGATCTGCGCCAGCAACTCGCGCCGCCGCGGGCTGCGCGAGGCGAGATAGATGCCGCGCTCGAGGGAAAGGATCATGCGCCGAATCTATGCCCTATGGTACGGGTGGCCGGTGAGGATGGTGGCGGCGCGATAGAGCTGCTCGAGCAGCACCACCTGCGCCAGCGCGTGCGGCAGCGTCAGCGACGAAATCTTCAGCAGCAGGCGCGCATTCTGCTTGACCTGGTCGGGCAGGCCGTCGGCGCCGCCGATGATGAAGCTCGCATCGCTGCCGAGTAGTGCTGCGAATTGCCTGGTGGTCAAGTCCCTGCCCCTCTCGTCGAGCGCGATCCACGCCTCCCGCTGCTGCGGGATTTTCTTCACGGAAACCCGTTCGACCTCGTAACCGCGCGGCATGCGTCGCGCATAGTCGGCGCACGCCTGCTCCGCCCAGGCGGGCAGCCTAGCGGCGACGGCGACGACGCGGAGCCTTGGCACGTGCGGGCTTCTTCTTCGTCTTTTTCTTCAAAGTCGAAGCGGCGGGGACGGCAGCTTTCATTTTCACTTCCTTGCCGCCCCAGACCTCTTCCAGATTGTAGAAGCTGCGGACCGTCGGGTGCATGAGATGCACGACGATCTCGCCGAGATCGACCAGCACCCACTCGCCGCCTTTCTCGCCTTCGACGCCGTAGACCTTGCCGCCGTTTTCCTGGACCTTGTCGCGCACATGGTCGGCGAGCGCCTTCACCTGGCGCGACGAGTCGCCGCTGGCGATCACCACCCGCTCGAACATCGACGGCAGGCGCGCGGTGTTGAAGACGACGATGTCGCGCCCCTTGATGTCCTCGAGCGCTTCCACCACGACCTGCTGCTTGCGGCGGATGTCCATCAGCTCGGCAGGCGGTACAGGCCGTGCTCGGCGATGTAGCCCGCCACCCCGGCCGGCACCATCGCGTCGATCGATTCGCCGCGCGCGACGCGGGCGCGGATCTCGTTCCCCGCCACCGTCATCGGCGGCATCTCGACCAGCAGGGTCTCCTTGCCGATCTTCTTCTCGAACCCCGGCCGCTTGAAGACGGCGATCGTCGCCAGGCGCTTCACTTCGTCCGGGCGGTGCCAGGCGCCGAGCTTCTCGTACTGGTCGGCGCCGAGCAGCAGGATCATGGTCGTCTCGCGGCCAAGTTCCAGGCGCAGCTCGTGCAGCGTGTCGACGGTGTAGCCCGACGCGCCGGGCGCAAGCTCGCGTGGATCGATTTCACCCTCACGTTCGTTTTCGAGCGCGAGACGCAGCATGGCGACGCGGTGCTCGGCCGACGCGACCGGCGCCTGCCGATAGCGCGGCTCGCCGGTCGGCATCCAGACGATCTTTTCCAGGTCGAGCTGCGCATGCGCGGCGCGCGCCATCGCGAGGTGCGCGTTGTGAACCGGGTCGAACGTGCCGCCGAGGATGCCAATCTTCAGCGGCGAACCTCGCCGTGTCCGAGCACGACGAATTTCTGCGTCGTCAGCCCCTCGAGGCCGACCGGGCCGCGCGCGTGCAGCTTGTCGGTCGAGATGCCGATCTCGGCGCCGAGGCCGTACTCGTAGCCGTCGGCGAAGCGCGTCGAGGCGTTCCACATCACCGAGGCCGAGTCGACTTCGCGCAGGAAGCGCTCGGCGCGCGCGCGGTCGCCGGCGACGATCGCGTCGGTGTGCTGCGAGCCGTACTTGGCGATGTGCGCGATCGCCTCGTCGAGGCCTTTCACCACGCGCACCGAGACGATCGGCGCCAGCCACTCGGTGTAGTAGTCCTTTTCGGTGGCTTTCTTGCCCTTGAGGAGCTTGAGGGCGCGCTCGTCGGCACGAACCTCCACCTTCTTGCTTTCATAGATTGAACCGATGCGGGGCAGAACCCTGTCGGCAATCCCCTCCGCAACGAGCAGCGTTTCCATGGTGTTGCAGGTGCCGTAGCGCTGCGTCTTGGCGTTGTCGGCGATGTTCACCGCCATTTCCGCGTCGGCGCTGTCGTCGACGTAGACGTGGCAGACGCCGTCGAGGTGCTTGATCATCGGGATCTTCGACTCGCGCGACAGGCGCTCGATCAGCTCCTTGCCGCCCCGCGGCACGATGATGTCGACGTACTCCTTGAGCGTGACCAGCGCGCCGACTGCGGCGCGATCGGCGCTGTCGACGAGCTGCACCGCGGTCTCCGGCAGCCCGGCCTTTTTCAGCCCGGCGCGCACGCAGGCGGCGATGGCGCGGTTGGAAGCGAGCGATTCGGAGCCGCCGCGCAGGATGCTGGCGTTGCCCGACTTGATGCACAGCGCCGCCGCGTCGGCGGTGACGTTGGGCCGCGATTCGTAGATGATGCCGACCACGCCGAGCGGCACGCGCATGCGCGCGACCTCGATGCCGGTCGGGCGGCGCACGCGATCGGAGATTTTTCCCACCGGATCCTCGAGCGCGACCACCGCTTCGACGCCGGCGGCCATCTGCTCGATGAGCTTCGGCGTGAGGCGCAGGCGGTCGAGAAAGGCCGCGTCGCGGCCCTTGGTGTTGCGCAGATCTTCCTCGTTGGCGGCGAGGATCGCGTTCGATTGCGCGCGGATTTCCGCGGCCATCGCCTCGAGCGCGCGGTTCTTGGTCGCGTTCTCGGCGCGCGCGAGCTCGCGCGCCGCGGCGCGCGCCGCGATGCCCAGGTCCTGGACGTATTTCCCTGGCGAGTATGTACTTGACGAAATCCGGGCAGCCGCCGACCTCCGGGGTTTCTTCCGGGTGGCCTTGCCGATGACCTTTTTGACGCGCTGCAACATGGCAGGTAATATTTTACTTGACGTAAACAGTTACGTTATGTATCATGTTTCACATGACGACCAAGCGCACGAAAGTCCAGAATACCTCGACCAAGCACGACGAGGTAATCAATGCGCTTCCCCTCGCTTGTTCCGACGAGACTGCGGCAGTCGAGTTCATGGAACAGCAGCGTTGGGGGGACCACCCCGCCTGCTCCGAGTGCGGCAGTCTCGGCGTCTACCAAATGCGCGACCGCAAGACGGGCCAGCGCCAAGCGAACTTCCGCTGGCGCTGCCGCGATTGCAAGGCGCAGTTCACCGTTCGCAAGGGGACCGTGTTGGAAGATAGCGCGATTCCCCTGCGGCACTGGGCCTATGCGTTCTGGCGTGCTGCCACGTCGAAGAAGGGCGTCAGCGCACTTGAGATCAAGAGGCACACGGGCCTTTCGTACAAGTCCGCATTGTTCCTCCTCCATCGCATCCGCTTCGCTATGGATGACGCTCAGCCTAGCGCCCCGATGGGTTCTGGCGGCGGCGGGATTGTTGAGGCAGACGAGACTTATTTCGGCACGAAAGAAGGTCAGCCGAAAGTGAAGTCACCGTGGGGCCACAAGCACGCGATCTTCGCGCTTGTTGAGCGCGGCGGTCGCGCTCGCTCTTTCCATCTGCCGCGAGTGACCAGCGAAACTCTGCGCACGATCCTGGATCAGCACGTTGACCGCAGCGCCATGTTCATGACCGACGACGCGAAGATGTACAAGCGCCTCGGCAGGCCGTTCGCGTTCCATCGCTCGGTCAGGCACAGCATCAAGGAGTACGCGCTTCCCGATGGCTCACACACAAACACCATCGAGGGATTTTTCTCCATCCTGAAGCGCGGCCTGAACGGGATTTATCACAACGTCAGTGAACATCACCTGCACCGTTATCTTGCCGAGTTCGATTTCCGCTACACGAACAGAACCCTGACCGACGGGCAGCGCACAGCACTCGCGATCAAGCAATCGCAAGGGAAGAGATTGATGTACCGCTGTGATGGTCCGGAAGGGATGGAGTTGGCGTGAAGCGCGACAGCGAGGAAACGGAAGTGCAATTGCAAGGTCTAAACGTCGCGTTTACACTAGAAAACGTTAGGGCTGCGGGTTACTGGTTTCGAGCCAGCTTATGCAGTCGGAGTGTCAGCTCCGCCGCATGCGTAGGGTTTCAAACCCACCGCCTCTCTAATCGGCAACTGCCCGCGCCTAACGGGTGCTTGCTGCGACTGCTAGAAAGCGTCTGCACCACGAACGCTTCCACCGGTGAATCAGTGGACGGACCTGGCCTCGGCCATGGCCGTCGTCTTGTAGAAGTCTCCCTCCTTCGCAACCTCGCCAGCCTTCTTCATGCCGCCGAGTACGTTGTAGATGTAGTGGCTGTCGGAGCGCAGGCTGCTCGGCGCGTCCGGATGCTTGGCCGCGATGATCTGCTTGAGTTGCGGACCAGTAAGGCCCTTCGGATGTTCAATCAGCACGGACAGAATGATCGAGCGTGCGCCGCCGCTGCGCCCGTTGCTGGGAGTCTCGGGGATCGGATGGCCTTGGTCTCGGAGCAATTTGGCGAGGGACGCCGTATAGAGCGTTCCGCCAACCTTGACGAGGTCGCCTGCCGCGATGAGACGACGAATAGCTTGGTAAAAGCCCTTGTCGCCCTTGGATCGGTTCTTCCCAAGGTCGGGATGCTTCACCAGTTCAGCCAAGAGGTCGCCGTATGAAATCCCGGACTGCTTCTGTTTCATCACGCGCCACATTTCATCCGACCAAGTCACCCGGCCAGTCAGTCGAGTGCCCAACTTGCGGCGGTACTCCTCGATGACGTTTCTTGCGACGAGAGGCTTTTTCCTGACGGCTACGCGCGGTGTAGCTCTGCGGACGGTACGAACGCCCCTGACTTCCACTACGGCGTGGCCGCTCGCCTCGACGAGGCGAATGGCTCTAAGAATCTCTCGCTTGTGGGCCAACTCGCGCTCAAGAGCCGCGACTTCGCTCTCGATCTTCGGGGCGACCTTGACCTTGGCAGCCTTGCCGACGCTCACTTTCGCTACCTTGCGGACTACCATAGGCACACATATTACTCCGTTGTGGAGAAACAGTGTTAGTGGAGGTAGTAAATGAGCGGTAAACCGCTAGCCAAGAAGCGCGGACCGGAGCCGGAACGGGTGAAGATCGAGGGCGACTGGCGGAAAGCGGTCGCCAAGGCGCTGCGAAAGCCGCTCGCGCCGAAGAAGCAGAAACCGAAGGGATAACAGGTATTTAGATGAAGCGGACTACTGGGATCAGGAAGGCGATTTCGTCAAGTACATACTCGCCATTTCCCTACGTCAAGCTTTTGATCCACCGGCCAATTTTAGCCCAAGGGCGATGAACTCCTGCCACGCGTCACGCACGCGGATGCCCTTGATGGCGCGGTCGATCGCCGCGGCGGCAGCGATGGCTTCGTCGATCGCGGCCGGCCTGTAGCGCGAGAGCGCGCTGCGCAGCGCGCCCTGGAGCGGCCGGCTGTAGACGCGATGCTGCTGGAACGCGGCATCGATCGACCCGCCGGTGTGCGCGCTCTGCAGGACGAACAGCGCGTTCGAGATCACGAACAGGACGAAGGTCGGCGCCTCGCCTTCGCCGCGCAGGCCCTCGATGATGCGCACGTAGCGCCCGGTGTCGCCGGCGAGCAGCGCTTCGGCAGCGTCCTGCGGGTTGTAGCGCGCGACGTCGGCGACTGCGTCCTCGACCGCGCTCAGCGCCAGCTCGCCCGGCGCCGCGAGCAGCGCCAGCTTCTGTACTTCCTGGTGCGCGGCGAGCAGGTTTCCCTCGACGCGCGCAGCGAGAAACTCGAGCACGTCGCGTGGAGCCTTTTGTCCTTGGCGGCCGAGGCGCTCGGCGATCCACGCCGGCAGGCGCGCCCGCTCGAGCGGCCAGATGTCGACCAGCACGCCGCTGTCGACGATCGCGCGAAACCACGCCGCGTTCTGCGTTGTGCGGTCGACGCGCGGCAGCGAGACGAGCAGCAGCGTGTCGGGCGCGGGCTGCGCGCAGTACGCAGCCAACGCTTCGCCGCCTTGCGTTCCCGGCTTGCCATTCGGCAGGCGCAGCTCGACGATCTTCTTCGTCGCGAACAATGACAGGCTGCTGAGGCTGCCGCGGAAGGAGCTCCAGTCGAAGCCGCGGCCGGTTTCGAACACTTCGCGCTCGCTGAAGCCGCGCTTGCGCGCCGCGGCGCGCACCGCGTCGGCGGCTTCCAGCGCGAGTAGCGGCTCGTCGCCGTGCACCGCGTAGACCGGCGCCAGCGTCTTGGCGAGATGGGCGTCGAGGCCGTCGGCGCGCAGCTGCATCAAGGCACCCGCGGCACGGGCTTTCGCGAGGCGGCGAGGCGGCGCATGATCTGCTGCACCATGTCGCTCTGCATGTCGCGGAACAGCAGCTGCTCCTCCGCCTCCTTGGCGAGCACGTCGGTGTCGCTGAAGGTGATGTCGCGCGTCAGCGAGATCGAGGTGAGCGGCACGTAGTCGCCGCCCTTGCCGTCGTGCACGCGGAAGCCGACGCGGTATTTCAGCTGGAATTCGCTGACGCGGCCCGCGCCGGTGAGCGAAAGGATGTTCTTCTCGCGGTTCTCATCGGTGAAGGCGAGCACCGCCTCGGCCTGCTTCGGGTCGTCGACCACCCGCGCGCGGGTTCCGGCTTGCACGTAGCGCCGGAGATCCAGGGCGATGCCGGAATCCGCGTTCGGCAGGTACAGCGTCTGGAACGGCACTTCGGCGGTGCCGCGCAGGCGGAAGCCGCAGCCCGCGAGCGTCACCAGCAAGACGACGAGTGCCGTCCTAGAGAACAAGGTTGACGAGGCGTCCGGGCACGACCACCACCTTTTTCACGCTCTGGCCGGCGACGAACTTCTGCACGTTGGCATTCGCCATGGCGAGGGTCTCGATGGTCGCCTTGTCGGCCTGCCTCGGCACGCGGATCGAGCCGCGCAGCTTGCCGTTCACCTGCACCACCAGCTCGACCTCGTCCTGCTCGAGCGCCGCCGGATCGACCTCCGGCCACGGTGCGTGCATCACGTCTTCGCCAAACTTCAGCTCCCGCCACAGGTGGTGGCAGAGGTGCGGCGTGATCGGCGAGAGCAGGCGCAGCAGGATCGACATGCCTTCCTCGTCGGCAGCGCTGTCCTCCTCGGGCAGGCGCTCGAGCGCGTTGAGGATCTTCATGCACGCCGAAGCAACGGTGTTGAACTGCATCTTCTGCAGGTCGTAATTAGCTTGCTTCAGCAAGGAATGGATCTCGAAGCGCGCGCCCTTGCTCGGGGCGCCCTTCGCGCCTTTGCGCGCCGCGAAGCGCGCCGCGTAGGTCCAGAGCCGGCGCAGGAAGCGGTACGAGCCCTCGACGCCTTCGTCCGACCACTCCAGCGTGTTGGTCGGCGGCGAAGCGAAGATGATGAAGAAGCGCGCGGTGTCGGCGCCGTACTTGTCGATCAGCGCCTGCGGGTCGACGCCGTTGTTCTTCGACTTCGACATCGTGCCGATGCCGTCGTAGACGACGTCTTTTCCGCTCTTCGTCTTCGCGGAGAGGATCTTTCCCTTGGCATCGCGCTCGACGGCGACGTCCGCGGGATTCACCCATTCCCTGCGGCTGTTGGCGTCCGTGTAGTACGACTCGGCGAGCACCATCCCCTGCGTCAGCAGGTTGGTGAACGGCTCGGCGACCTTCGGCATCAAACCCGTCTCGTCGCGCATCACGCGCTGGAAGAAGCGCGAATAGAGCAGGTGCAGGATGGCGTGCTCGATGCCGCCGATGTACTGGTCGACCGGCATCCAGTAGTTGGCGCGCCCGTCGAGCATCGCCTCGTCTCGGCCCGGGCAGGCGAAGCGCGCGAAATACCACGACGAGTCGACGAAGGTGTCCATCGTGTCGGTTTCGCGCGTCGCCGGCTTGCCGCACGACGGGCACTTCGTGTC
>Ga0137410_10000642_pt1 | contig 24280 bp, 24 predicted proteins | sample CZODoug1_16funga_FD_108878 | JGI IMG/M metagenome (GOLD analysis project Ga0137410, IMG submission 108878) | Vadose zone soil fungal communities from Angelo Coast Range Reserve, California, USA - CZODoug1_16fungal (Illumina Assembly) | ecosystem: Environmental > Terrestrial > Soil > Vadose zone... | reverse complement strand
CCCCAGAGGTCGAGCGTGTGCGGAATGCCCTTAGCTGTCAGAATGTCGGAAAGATGCCGGCTGCGTTCGGGAGCTTCGTAGTTCCCTTGTCCGGACAGAATGTAGATCGAGTCGGCTTGTTTCAGAATGGGCAGGTAGTGTTCGTCGTTTAAGTTTGGAAGATAGTCGGCAGGGTTATTGAAGTAGACGTTGTCGTCATAGAAGCCCTTCAGATACGAGCGCACGTCGTAGCTGCCGCTCATTGCAATCACGCCGCGAAACAAATCGGGGTGTTTGAAATAAGCGTTGGCCGCGAGAAACGCTCCGAGGCTCGCGCCTGTGGTCAGTGGTCTGGCATTGTCGTCGCCCGAATCTTTGCGAATTAACGGCAACACCTCATCCGTTATGTAGCGATCGAATCGCGTCAGCAACTCGGCCTTCAGATTCGGAGGCATCTGCTCGTTGAGCAGGCTGTACTTGTTGACGCTATTTATGGAGTAAGCACGAATACGTCCGCTCTCGATGTGCGGGCTGATGGCGTCCACTAAATGAAACCGCTCATACTCGAGATAGTCAGCCGCGGCGGTGGGAAACATTAGTAGCGGCTGGCCCGCATGTCCGTAAGCCACTAAAGGCATCTCCGCGCTTAAGTTTTGACTGAACCACGATGTTGTGCGGCGTTCCATGGAAACCTTTCTGTGCTCACGGCGGAAGCCCGACCGTTGGGAAGGGCTCAGCGCATCGCTGTTGACCAATTGATACAGGCTGAAGTTTTTGCAGTGCGAAATATTCTCGCAGTTCGCAGTTGAGCGCAAGCGTGGTTCGTCACCGTCCTGTCTAAATTCAACTTCTCTGCGTAAACTCGACGGGCTCCGCGCCTCAGCGGTGAATGTGTTTGCACTGACGCTAACCGCCGAGACGCAGAGTACGACGAGGTTGCGCCGAGAAGAGACTTCATATCAGAACGGCAGTTCGCCGGCTGAAGTTTTCCAGGTGGTTGCTGATCCTTCGCGCGTTGGTACGTTGCAACTCATTGCTTTTGTCTGTCGCAAAAACTACCATCCAAAGATCATGAGCCCTGAAGAATTCCGACGCATCGCGTTGAGCATGACCGGCGCTATCGAAGGCGCACACATGGGCCATCCCGACTTCCGGGCCAACGGAAAAATCTTTGCGACTCTCTATCCCGACGGCGAGTCGGGCATGGTCAAACTCACGCCGGACCAGCAGCAGGAGTTCTTACTCACGGATGCAGAAAACTTCGTGCGCGCGACTGGCGCCTGGGGACGCCAGGGCTGTACGACCGTCCGCCTCGATTCTGTAGATGAAGAAACTCTTGGACACGCGATGACGCTCGCCTGGCAGTACACTGTTAAGAATCCATTGGCTAAAGCGTCGAAAACCAGGCGATCCGCTAAGCCGAGCAAACCAACGCGCCGGCGTTAAGCTGCCATCAAGGGCTGCCTTGACGCTCCGTAGGCCATCTGTTATAAAAATTTCTTCGCGCCAGTGCACGTTTACTTAATGCGCCGCGCTTATTCCGCAGTAGCTCAATGGCAGAGCATCCGGCTGTTAACCGGAGGGTTGTAAGTTCGAGTCTTACCTGCGGAGCCAGATCGGACGAAGGTCGCTGGAAGTAGATCCAGCGGCCTTTTGCTTTGAGCAGCGGAGTTTTGTTACACGGGTATCACTTTCAGTTCGAAACTATCGCTGACGTTCTGAACACGTAGTAACTTTGTACCTGCCGCTCGTTGCTGAACCCAACACTTGATCTGATCTTCTGCTCCCCTACCAACCGACGGCTCGATTAATCTTGATCATTACCTCTACGGAGCGCCGAAGCAGCAGCCGTGAACGTCGCATTTGTTGACGCGCTCTATTTTGTGGCTCTCTTCAACCCCAGAGACCAATGGCATGAGAATCTGAAGATCGTTTCGGCGCAATCGAATCGGCTCTCACGATGTTGCCTCGTGCTATGATGTGGCGGAGGGGACTCATGGAAATCAAGATGACCATAATCTATGAAAAAGCCGATGGGCTGATTCAGGCTTCGGTCGCCGAGCTTCCCGGCGCGATCTCACTCGGCGCTGATATCGACGAGGCGCGGCGAAATCTGGATGAAGCAATCGAGATGGTCCTGGAAGGAAACCGCTTGCTAGCCGAAGATGTTGTCAGAGAAAAGATCAGTAGCGAAGAAATCGCCTTCCGCGCCGCATGAAGCGAATCGATTTAGTTCGGCACCTTGAAAGTCAGGGCTGCCAGCTCATGCGCGAAGGAAGACAGCATAGCCCTTTACATCAACCGCCAAACCAGGAAATCCGCTGCCGTGCCGCGTCATCGAGAAATTCCCCAAGGAACAGTTCGAAGTATTTGCCGGGCTCTTGGAATTCCGTCGCCGTTCTGAAGCGTCTCGGCATTAGAGCGCATATCCACCTTGCCTCAGAAGGTCAAAGGTGATCTTCATCTCCACCGTAGGCGCGTAGAACAGGTTGCGAAGAGTGTCCACTGCGGGAGCCAATCTCTTATAGAGGCCGTCTGGTTCAACTCCAAGCGGCCTTTCTTTTTCGCTTGCATACTCGTTTTCAAGAAAACAAATACGATCCAAAAACTCGCACGAGGCGATAACAAACTTTACTCGTGGAATTTCGTGTGACTTAATGAATCATCTCTGACGTGTGACACGTTTTGTTATCCTCCCTTCAGGCCGTTTGACCAACGCTCGCGGCCATTTCATCACAAAGCGGTTGTAGAAACTCTGTCGATGCCTTAATGGTCGCCGTTCGCCCATCAGCCACCAGTCCTTAACGTGTAGAATCACGTCAGCCCGGGCGGCAGGGCAGCAGTCTGATCCTGTATTACGCCTGACAGCCCTCGAGTTTTGTAGAATACTCTTCGTGCATGACTGAAGACGCAGCTTACGACTTCGAGCGCCGGCGCTCTGCAAATCCTATCTGGCAACGTCGCTGGGTGCGCTTGGCATTCATCTGGGGCATCTGGACCTTCATCGGCATCGTCTTTACTCTCCAGAGTTACTTCACGTCGTATCGCTCTGAGCGTCCGATGCTCTTCACCGACTCGCTCTACTTGCAGATGACCTGGTCGTACCTTTGGGCGCTGGCCACTCCGCCGGTGCTTTGGGCTTCGGCGCGCCTGCCAATTGAGCGAAACAATTGGATTCGCAGTGCCCTGCTTCACGTGCCGATGAGTATTTTGCTCAGCGTATTCCTCACCGCTCTTGGTCACATCGTTATCTGGCTTTACTGGGGTTACCGAGCGGGCAAACCATTCTCATTCGCAAATATGAGTCGATTTGTCGTGGCAAACTTCAGCGAAGGCATCGGTATATATATGCTGATCGCGTTGACGAGCTATGCCTACAACTACTACCGCCGCTATCGCGAAGGTCAGCTAAGAACCTTGCAGCTCGAAGCGCAGCTTTCACAGGCCCAACTACAGGCGCTGAAAATGCAGCTTCATCCGCATTTCCTTTTCAACACGCTCCATTCAATCTCCGCGCTACTGAACAAAGATGTAGCCGCTGCCCGCAAAATGATCACACGCCTGGGAGACTTTCTGCGGCTCACCCTGGAAAACTCCGGCTCACAGGAGATAACCCTGCAACAGGAGATGGAATTTCTCAGTTGTTATCTCGAAATCGAACGCATCCGTTTCCAAAATCGTCTGGTGACGCGCATCGATCTCGGCGAAGAGACTCTTGCAGCAAAGGTGCCCAACCTGATCCTGCAACCGATCGTGGAGAATGCCATTCGCCACGGCATAGCGCCGCGTTCAACTCCCGGCCTAATCGAGATCGAAGCGAAACAACTCAGCGGCCGGCTCCGTATTCAAGTGCGAGACAACGGCCCGGGCCTTTCCGAACATCGGACATCCGAGATTCTATTCAAGAAGGGTCTGGGGCTGGTCAATACCGAGACTCGGCTGGAAAGATTATATGGAGCGGCTCATCTCTTCGACCTAAGCAACAATCCCGATGGGGGGTTGATTGTGACTCTGGAAATACCCTTTCATAAAGACGGCGCCGCTCCCAGCCAATCAGAAATCGAGTAGTTCATCCCGTTCTCGGTTGCGTCCAGCTTTCCCACGAAAATAAGTGAACCTGGAAGGGTGCTGATGCTGTTTAGAGTACAAGCTTTAGCTTGCGTGGTTACCCAGCAGGAGCCTAAAGGCAGAACTCTATAGCAGACCAGAAGCGATGACTGACTCTCCTCCCATCCGCGTATTGTTGGTAGACGACGAGCCGCTCGCGCGCGAGATGCTGCGGGAGATGCTCGAAGGCGACCCGTATGTCACCATTGTTGGCGAGTCGTGTAACGGCCGTGAAGCGTTGGCTGCAATTCGGGCCCACTCGCCTGACTTGATCTTTCTGGATGTGCAAATGCCCGAGGTGGGCGGCTTCGAGGTGCTTGCGTCGCTGGACAAAGAAGAGATTCCCTACGTCATTTTTGTCACCGCTTACGATCAGTATGCCGTGCGCGCGTTTGAAGTACAGGCGCTTGACTACTTACTAAAACCATTCGATCAGGAACGCTTCGACGTTTCATGGCAACGCGCCCGGGCGCAAATCTTGCGCGACCGCAATGGCGCCGGCGGCATGGACCGTCGCATCCTGGCCCTGTTGGAAGAGTTGAAGGCCGGCAAGAATTATCTCGAACGCCTGGTGATCAAAGCAGGCGGGCGCATATATTTTCTCGAGACAAGCGAGATCGACTGGATCGAAGCCGAGGGAAACTACGTGTCCGTGCATAGCGCCAGGAAGTCTCACCTGCTGCGCGAAACCATCAGCAGCCTCGAATCGCAGCTTGACCCAAAAAAGTTTTTGCGCATCCATCGCTCCTCGATCGTGCGGCTGGATTTCATCAAGGAACTGCAGCCCTGGTTCCACGGCGAGTATCGCGTCATGCTTCAGGATGGCACCCAACTAACCCTCTCACGCAATCATCGCGACAAGTTACAGGAAGCGCTGGGCAAACTGCCCTAAACTAGTAGGACAGACATTCCTGTCTGTCTGCTTTGGTCCTCTGTCAAGTAGTCGGATAGTCAGAAGATTTTCCATATCTCATTTGATATTGAAAACTCGGCGCACAACCACTATCCAACGTCCTTGATTTCAATGAAAAATGATAAATGGAAAATCTACCCGGTCCGACGCAGAATGCCGCTCCGCTTGGGATAGGGAGGAATGCCTGTCCAACTGACAAACCGCTAGGTTATCACCGCCTCAAGCCTGCTAGTCACAAGCGTCTGCCCTTCCGTCACAAAAGCTGACTGCTACGCGAAACTTACCGGTATAAGTTGCCCGATCAAATTCGAGCAGCTTGTGAGGAGGAGCGTATGAATTCAACCGCAACCTGGGAGAGCGCAGAACTCGAGAGTGTTGCCCCGCCGGATGAGAACAACGAGTCGTCATCCTCCAGAATCGCGATGCTAAAAGAGCTGGTGCTGCGGCTGCTTTGCGAGGTGCAATGTATCGACGAAACAAACGTGGTGACGATCGAGGGCGGTATTGACTTCTACGACGAAGTGAGCCGATTCGAGATTGAGCTCATTAAGCGGGCGCTGCTCCAAACCGGCGGCCATCAGGTACAAGCGGCGAAGCTGCTGAACTTAAAAGTGACCACGCTCAATTCCAAGATCAAACATTACAGCATCAACCCGACCGGTTTCGCCAACGTGTATCCGCTGGTTGAGGCCAGCACGATCGAAGAGCACCAGCATGCGTGAGTGCGCACTCGCCTGGAGCGCCGGCGCGTTCATGAGATCACTAGAATCACCCAGCCCGTCTTGGCTGGGTGATTTTGTTTGCGCTATCGGGGCAGTAGCCCGCGCGTGAGCAAGGGCGCCCTTCCTTAGGTCGGGCTACTGCCCCGATATTCCTCAACGCCAACGAAAAAATGTAATCCGGCGGCCAAGTGGGACTGGCGCCGGGCGCCGGTCCATAGCAACGGGGGAGCAACCAGAGTTGCTCCTCCGCTTTTTGGCGTGCGCTGACCTGTCAGCGCTTTGGTCGGCTGCGACCTGTCGCAGCCTGTGATAGCTGCGGGAGAAGGAGTCGAACCTTCATCTTCGGGGTCAAAGCCCGATGTGACTGCCGGTTGCACCATCCCGCAAGAGCAAGAATTGTCAAATCTGCCGATCCATCTCAGAGCGTTTGGCGAATTTCCGAATCGATTGAGGCCTTGCCTGAGTTGTTCATATGCGGACAGCGGGTTCGTTGTATTCGAAGTCTTCTCATCGAATAAGACAAATGCTTTATCTGCGTAGGAGGCTGCCTCTAAAACAAAGTCGATGCTCGCCCCCAAGTGTCGTACCGCTGGCATGCCGTGATACCGATGAAGCGGGTTGGGACAGTACACCAAGTTCCATTTGGCTACGTGATTCCACATATTGTGAACTGCTGACGTGAACGGCTGAAAAGAATAGTTATAGAAGTCCAGACAATCAGCTTGTTCAGCCATTGTCCGAGTATCAATGCCTGACCAACTACCGAGGTTTACCTCAGTCAAGAAAGTCCACTGCTGATTGTTAATCCACTCTTCTCGGTACTTAACCTCCGGGTACTCGTCTGCGTCAATGCTATGCGCGCTCAGTCTTGCCTTTAAGTGTTCGAGTTGTAGCTTCTCTTGGCCGAGGCCATAAAAGAGAAACTTTCGGGAACGATCGACCGGTTCACAGAAAATCCACGCAAGAGTGATGTAATTGTCGGCCATCGACCTCAGAATGAGCGGCGCAACGTGCTGATCCCAAATCTGTGGTGACAGAACAAGTTGAGTAGCTAATGTCACCTGTCGCGCCATCAATGCCCCGATGACTTCGTACATTTCACGACAGGTCAAATCCAAATGCCAGTTCTTCCATCTCTCAGAGAGCTCATGGTTGGCCATTCGGACGTAATCCCTCATGATGCCTTCAATTTGTTCCCAAAACTCCTCAGACTTCATTTTTGATCACTCCATCATAATCGCAAGGCTCGATCTCTAGTCCCCTATTCCAGAAGTAGTCTGCCCACTCAGATTGGTTCTTTTCGAAGAGACCAAAGACAGTTCCGCGGACTGATGAGGCTACGATCTTTGATTCTTCGGTCTTAGGATACTGTTCGATCGCTGGAAGATTTCTTAACTTCGGATCCGTGGGCGACTCTCCATGGTCAGTCACGATGACTTTAAGCTTGTTCGTGCAGAAAGCAATGTAAACGGCATTTGTCAGCGTTCTTACGGTGACAATACCTTCTTTGTCAAAGTGTAAAGCCACGATCTGCTTGAAGCTTTCCAAGTCTACGTCGACACCTCGTGGGGCTAGTCCTTCAAAAAGGAAAGTCAGCGGACACTTGGGATATAGCAGTGCTAGAGGCATCAACCCGGCCTGAATCAGAATCAAGGATGATGTTGCTTTGAGGGACTCAACCACATTGACCTTCTGTTGGTCTGTAAGCGCATTGTAAGAACTCGTTGACGCAAACCATTGTTTGGGGCCTTTCCCAAACTTCTTTTGAAACTCTCTTGGATCCACTCCCGTTGCTTCAGCGCTAGCCCGAGCGAGTGCAAGAGATAATGCCGCTCCCTGTTGCCACCCGTGGTAATCATTGAGTAAGCCCAGCCACAGCAACTCAGGAATGATATGACCGGCCCACCTCACGTCTTCACTCGGAAAGAGTTGAGGCCAAGGTGGCACCATTCTAGAGCCGATCTTCCGGTGGTCTGAAAGCACTCGCTTGCGAGTTTGAGATTTCTTCTTTTTTACCATCGCTTCGTCTCCTTCTCGTTATCCTGATGCTAGAACAAATTGAATCGCGGCGGAAGGAATTGAACCGACATCGCTCGATTATCGATCGAGTGCTCTACCCTTGAGCTACACCGCAGGAAGAACGTCCAACGTCCAAAGTCGCAAGTCCAAAGTCCAGAGTCTGTCTGACCATCGTTGACTTTGGACTTTGGACGTTGGACGTTGGACTAAGTTTTGGTTGACCCGACGGGACTTGAACCCGCACCCCACGGCTTAAAAGGCCGCTACTCTGCCGCTCGAGCTCCGGGCCAACAACATTTCCGATTGCCGATTGCCGATTGCGCTACGATTCCTCTTGCAAGCCAGACCAATCGGAAATCGGCAATCGGCAATCGGCAATGAACTGGCTGTGGCGGAAGGATTCGAACCTTCGCATGGCCGCATTAACAGTGCGGTGCCTTACCAACTTGGCTACGCCACAAAAAGTAAGGATGAGGGCGGAGGGATGAGGGATGACGCTCTGTTTATCCAATTGAGCTACATCGCCGGAATTAGTCTGGAGTCCAGAGTCTGAGTCTGGAGTCTGGAGTCAGCAGTCGGGACTTTTAACTCCTCATTTCTCTGACTTCTGATCGCTGACCTCTGACCTCTGACCTCTGACCTCTGAATTTTTGGTGGAGCTAAGAGGAGTCGAACCTCTACGTCCTGGTTGCAAGGCAGGCATCATCACGGTTAGATCATAGCCCCAGAGAACAAGGGATGAGGGCGGAGGGATGAAGGATGAAACTGAAGCCCGTCCCTTTCATCCCTCATCCTTCAGCCCTCATCCCTTCGTTTGGTCGCGGAGGCGGGATTTGAACCCACAGCCTTTCGTTTATGAGACGAACGCTCTTTCCAGTTTGAGCTACTCCGCAAAAGATTGGTGGGCCTGGCAGGATTCGAACCTGCGACTTTCTGTTTAGAAGACAGACGCTTCGTTCCGCTGAGCTACAGACCCTAAAAAATCAGTCGCGAGTCTGGAGTCGGCAGTCTGTTTTTGACTGGTGACTCTGGACTCGGGACTCGCGACTGGTCAGTGGTGCCCGAGGAAGGACTTAAACCTTCAACCTCTGGTTTGTAGAACCAGCGCTGCTATCAATTGAGCTACTCGGGCAAATCAAAGGATGAGGGCGGAGGGATGAGGGATGAAAAAGCAAGCGCGTGGGACTTCGTTTCTTCATCCTTCATCCTTCATCCCTCATCCCTCATTCTTTGGTGGCGGTCGGAGTTGGAATCGAACCAACCTTTCGGGTTTTTCGGACCCGCGCTAATCCGTCTCAGCTATCCGACCTTATTTTGGTCTTTGGTCTTTGGCCTTCGGTCTTTGTATTCGTGCTTCTTCGCCTTGAGAGCCTTCACCCCCAAAGAAAAGTTTCAAAGACCTAAGGACCCAAGACCTAAGACCTTTTGTTCACGTCGCACCTTCTCCATCACGTCGCGGTCGTCGTGCGCGTCCATGAAGAGATACTTGCGCCATTCCGCTCGCACTTCCGCGTAGTGGCAAAGCACCACGCGCTCGAGCTTCACACGCAACGCCGACTGCGAAGTCAGCAAAGGCATTCTCGCTTCTTCCGGCGTGCGGTTGCTCTTGCGGTTGTTACACTTGATGCAGGCAGTGACCACATTCACCGGCGTGTTGTCGCCACCGCGCGAGCGCGGCAGTATGTGATCCAGGGTCAACGTTGCGGCCGCTTTCTTTTCGCCGCAATACTGACAGCGAAACTTGTCGCGCATGTAAATTCGCAGACGCCTGGTGGCTGAAGCCTCGCGGCGACGGCGAATGTTAATGTAGGTCCGGCGTCGAATTACGGAGGGCACCGGATACTCAGCGTGCGGCGAGTGAAGCACGCGGTCGCCATCCAATTCCTCGACGGTGACGGTGTTTTTGAAAGTCATGATTATCGCTCGCGCCACGCTGACGGTGCCGAGCGGTTCGTAAGTTTGATTTAGTAGTAGTACTCGACCATTTAGCGCCATCACTCGGCACCTCCTTTCTAAATTCAAGTATGAACGCGGAACGATGAACGCTGAATTCGCTTTCATCATTCATCGTTCCGCGTTCATCGTTGTATTTGGAGCACGCGGCCGGATTTGAACCAGCGCTGACCGGTTTTGCAGACCGGCGCCTTAACCAGCTTGGCTACGCGTGCACATTTTGGAGCGGAAGGAGAGGCTCGAACTCTCGAAGCGAGTTTGGAAGACTCGCATGTTGCCAGCTACATCACCTCCGCAAAAGACAATGATGAATGCAGAACGCTGAATGACGAACTATTCATAATTCATCGTTCCGAGTTCGTAGTTGACTTGGAGCCCCCGATAGGACTCGAACCCACACCTAATTCGTTCGAAGCGAATCGCTCTTCCGTTAAGCTACGGGGGCCTGAGAATTTCGAAATTCCGATCGCGAATTTCGGATTTTGAACCCGGAGGTAGATCGAGTGAAGGGCCTGGGGCTAACTCGGGGTTGAACAAATCCGCAATTCGAATTCCGAAATCCGAAATTTTTGTGGAGCATCGTACCGGACTCGAACCGGTGTCTCGGCGAAGGCAACGCCGCGTCTTGAACCAACTGGACCAACGATGCAAGTCATTTCCAATTTCCGATTGCCAATTGCCGATTGTGTCTTTGACCTTTCGCTTCTGTTCTTTGTACCTGGTCAGTGGTCGGGCGCTTATGAGATCCCTTTTGATTGAGACCAATCGGAAATCGGCAATTGGCAATCGGCAATGTATTTGGTCGGGGTGGACAGAATTGAACTGTCGCCACGAGTTCCCAGGACTCGGATGCTAGCGCTACACCACACCTCGAAGAGAATTTCGAATTGTGCATTTCGGATTTCGGATTTCGGATTTGTACATGGGGCTAACTCGATTTCCTAACAATCCGCAATTCGAAATCCGAAATTTGTCTGGTGCGCCAGGCGAGACTCGAACTCGCAATTCCCTGCTTAAGAGGCAGGTGCCTTGATCCATTTGGCTACTGACGCACGTAGGACAGACATTCCGTTCTGTCCGCTTGGGTTGAGGAAAGGACAGGCAGGAATGCCTGTCCTACTAGATACGTTGGCGGGACTGACGAGACTTGAACTCGCGATCTCTGCATCGACAGTGCAGCGCTTTGATCCAACTAAGCTACAGTCCCAGGGTGATTATGTGTGACGTGAAAACTCGAGCTCGCGAACCTGTTTCAGTTTCTGCTGGTCCGGTTGTGACCGGCTGCGCGTCTCGCGATGTAACTTCCAAAGCCTCAGCGGCACGCGAGTCGGGTTCAGTTGTTAGCGGTTCTGTTTTGACTGGCCGCGCGTTTCGCGATTCAACTTCCAAAGCGATCGCATCCTGCACCGCGTTTACGACTTCAGCGATCAAGCTGATCTTGCGGAGACTATGCGCACGATCGGCCGCATCGTACATGCTGAAATCGAAGTTCACTCGACGATAGCAGTCGGCCAAAGCAAGCATTATTTCTCCGTTATTCCAGCGTTGATCCGGGTCGTCATCAGGAAGCGCGCGCGTATCTTGACGATACCGATGATGAACGCCGGCAGCTCTGAATACTCATTGAGAAACTCGCGGCGTCGGACATAGTACCGCTCAGTTATTTCTTCGCTCATTACCGTTTCCTTTCTAAGCTGCCCAAAGTTTTTTGGGGCAGCGGATTGTTCATTTCATGTTTGTTCACCTCCCTGGTAGTTATTCTTCAGCGTCATTGTTTTTCTCCTTTCGTGTTGCAGTTGGGTGTGGCGTAGGACAGACATTCCTGCCTGTCGGTGTTGTGATCTATTCAAAGTTAAGGACAGGCCGGAATGCCTGTCCTACGGTTCGTGTTGCAGTTGGTGGGCCGAAGGGAGTTGAACCCTCACGGTCCGCATTCACAGTGCGGGTGCTCTGCGCATTTGAGCTACGGCCCACAAAAACATTGCCGATTTTCGATTGCCGATTGACCCAAGCTGAGTAGTCACGATTTCCAAATCGGAATTTGGCAATCGGCAATCGGAAATGTTTTGGCGGGGATGACGAGACTCGAACTCGCAAATCAGTTGATTGAAGGTCAACCCGCTTTCCATTTCGCGTTCATCCCCAAAAGCAGTTGGTGCGCGCGGAGAGATTCGAACTCATCAACATGCTGAGTTTAAGTCAGCCGCCTCTACCAATTGGGCTACGCGCGCGCGCGATTTCGAATTGCGAATGTCGGACTTCGAATTGGACGAACATTCGGAATCGTCAGGGCAAATCCGCAATCCGAAATCCGAAATTGGAAATTTTTGCTGGTACCGGCGGAGGGATTCGAACCCACACTGTCTAGTTTCTAAAACTAGCGTCTCCTTCCAGTTGGACTACGCCGGCAAAAGCAAGGATGAGGGCGGAGGGATGAGGGATGAACGAACAATTCCAATCGCGCTATTTCCATCCTTCATCCCTCATCCCTCATCCCTTGATTGGTGGACCTGGCACGATTCGAACGTGCGACCTCGACCTTCGCAGAGTCGCGCTCTCATTCCGCTGAGCTACAGGTCCGGGGAATTTCGGATTGCAAATTTCGAATTGCGGATTTCAAGTGCCGGTAGTCGGCGATCCGAGAGCCGGACAAAATTCGAAATCCGAAATTTCTTGGCGGAGGCGGCAGGAGTTGAACCTGCACGCGACAGTGCGCGGCGGTTTAGCGGACCGCTGCCATACCGTTAGGCGACGCCTCCAGACATTTTCGGATTGCCAATTGCCGATTGCCGATTTGTTCTCGAACACGAATCTTCCGGGCACCGAGACCAATCGAAAATCGGCAATTGGCACTCGGCAATAAATTGGCGGAAGGCTACGGAGTCGAACCGTAAACGGTTATTGGCCGCCGCAGTTTTCAGGACTGCTTGACTCACTCTACTGTCGGGCCTTCCATAAAACTTGGCAGGGACGCTCGGATTTGAACCGAGAATCTCGATTTTGGAGACCGATGGTTTTGCCAGTTAGCCTACATCCCTGAATTAGAGTCGAGAGTCTGGAGTCTGGAGTCTTGAGTCGATGACGAAACACTGGCCGCACCCGCGAATCTTGACTCCGGACTCACGACTCCAGACTCCAGACTTGATTTTGGTGCATGCGGTAGGACTTGCACCTACGTAGTCCACTACGGAACGCCTGATTTACAGTCAGGGGCCTTTGCTACTCAGCCACGCATGCAAAATAAAATTCGTTGTGATAAAAAACAGATGAAGGCAGAGAGATGGGCCACTGAAGACACACTTCGAGGCACACTTCTCCTGAGGATGGCGCGCCGGTGGACTCTCGCAAAGCTAACGGCGTTGTCATCCGGAAGGCTCCCTGCCTTCATCCAAAGACTCCGCGCGCAGACACGCGTGGAGTTTTTCGCAAAAAAGATACTTCGATTGTCAAAAAACAAAGGAGCGGGCTTTAAGCCTCACAGGGAAGCTGCCCGCTCCTAACAAGTCTCCTGAATTATGCTTTGAGATTTGGGAGCGGGAGTCCGCTCCCGCGAATTAATGCCTGATACGACGGCTATCTATGAAGTTCGTCGCTTCTTGTCCGAGGTTGCCAACGGGGTTATAGACCCATGACGAGCCCAGACTGCCGCCCACGACGACGCACGGCATGGTGATGCCGGAGGGCCGTCTGGCGGTGTGTGGTTTGTTAATTAAACTCGTCAACATTTGATCTTCTCCGTCGCGCTTTGCTATTCACGTTAGCGCGCGAGCCTTCTTGTATAAAGTAGGACCACCGAACCTGTCAAGCACTTTTTGTAAAATGTACTTAACTACGCTTCGATAGCGTCGAACTGGTTTGAGTTGCCCTGAGAGGCTGGAATTTCATTCAGGTCGCTCTCGACGCGGCAATCGCAAACTAACAGTTTGCCTTACGTTTGCGTTACGCTTTGCCCGCCAAACTCTTCTTCAGCACGGCAACCAGGTCGATCACTTTGCCCGGCTCGCGCTTTTCGGTCTCGACTTCCACTACGTTCTTGCGTTGCGCACTCTTTTTCTTTACCAGCTTGAGCAACCGCTCCGTTTGTTCGTCTTTGAGCCGTTCGGGCGACAACTGTTTTTTCGACTTACTGCCGATTAGTTTCTCAAACTTGCGCACAGTGGCCGCCGGCACCTTTGGCTTCTTCTTTGGCAAACCGACATCCGCGGGTGAACGCAGTTCGTCCGGGAAGCGCATGGTCTCAGCCCGCAGGATTCTGTGCTCTGCAAATATCGCTACCAGGTATTCCTTGCCCCTCATCACAAACGTTGCCAGTCCCGCCTTGCCGCTCTTCTCCATCGTTTCGGCCAAAAGTTTATAGGCCTTTTCGGATCCCGGCGCCGGCGTCAGAAAGTAGCCGCGCTCAAAATAGACCGGCGGAATTGATTCTTCCGGGACGAAAACTTTCAAGTCGATGTCGCGCGATTTTTCCGGCGCCAGGCGTTCCAACTCTTCATCTGTGACGACAACGTATTTACCTTTGTCGATTTCATAGCCGCGCACCATCTGGTCGGCATCGAGATCGCGCTCGGTTTTTTCGGAGTAATACTTACGCGAGAGCGGCTCGCCCTCGGGGCTCAGCATGCGCAACGGCGCGCGAGCGCTGCGATTAGCAGGAAACAAATTCACCGGCACGCTAACGAGACCAAACGTGAGCGTTCCTGACCAGAACGGGCGCGGCCCAGACTGTTCCTCAGTTTCCTCACTGTCTCTTCTTGTTCTTGTTCGCGTCTTAGGCATTGTCTTAAGTGTCTTTAAGCAGCGCGTTTCTGTTTCTTCAGCGACTGCAAACTTCTCTCCAACATGCTGTCGAGCGACGAAGGTTTGCGCTTCGTTTTCACGGCGTGAAGCCTGGGCGCTCTACCTTTCGCCTTTTTCTCGATGAACTCCATCACACGCGCGCGATATTCATCCTTGTAGTCCGCCGGATTGAATTCTCCTTCCAGCATAGCCACGAGCTGCTTCGCCATGTTGAGTTCCTTCTGCGTCGGCGCGCGTCCTGCCGGCTTCGGCAAATCGCGCGCGGAGATGACTTCTTCCGCGTTGTGCAGCGTGTACAACACCAGGTAGTCGCCCTCGGCGCGAAGCGCGCCCACGTAAGGTTTGTTCCGCATCACCCAGTGGGCGATGCCTTCTCGTCCGGTTTTTTGCAAAGCTTCGACGAGCGCAAAATAGGCTTTCTCATCGCCGTCGGGCGCGAGGTAGTAAGGCCGTTCATACCATTGCTGGCTGATTGCTTCGGGCGGGACAAACTCGGTAATCTCAATCTCGCGTGAAGGCTTGGGCTCGAGACTTTCAAGGTCTTCATCGGTAAGGATCACAAACTTGCCCGGCTCGATCTCGTAGCCTTTCTGGATTTCCTCGTTCGTGACTTCGTCGCCCGATTCCGGCTGCACCATATGCTGCTTCACCCGCATCAGGTGCTTTTCGTCGAGGATGTGAAAACGCACCGTGCGGTCAACCACGCCCGAGTACAACTTCACCGGGACTTTCGTGGAACCGATTTTCAGCTCGCCTTTCCAAATCGCGCGCGCAGCCATTACTCAGAAACCTCGCTTGCAAAATTTTTGTTATGCCGCGCCTCGCTCCGCCCAAAACAATCCGGGCAGGAAAACTCGAGCACAGTGGTCACTTGCACACAGATTGGACAGAGCGGCTCGTCGCAGTCTACACAACGAAGTTCCGTGTGATATGCATACGCCTGACTGCATGCCGGACACGTCTCGGTCGCGTCGCGAAGCCACCAGGGTTCGTTTCCTCGCGGCTTTTCTCGCGGCTTTGCCATACGCGTGAAAGTTAAAGCAGTTTCAGTTCCACACCGGAAAAAACCGGCGGGGCAAGCCGCCCTTCCCAACCCTGAGCTATTGGAGTTGAGACTTCAGTTCGTCAGTTATATCGAGATAACCAATGATGCAGTCACGAATCAGATTGTAGGAGCGCTCATAAACGAGAGTGCCCTTGCTAAAGGGATCGGCTATTTCCGCGCCTCGTCGCTGCGGATCAAACTCACCCAGCAAACTAATACGATCCGGTGAGATGCCGTATTTGCTCATCAGCACGTCGGCGTGATCTTGTTCCATCACCAGGAACCGATCGATCGATTTGAGCGGGAGTTGGCCCACCCAGGTGGGCGATTTTTTAGGCGGCGGCGTGTCGTGCTGCAAACACGTCATTGAGGTGTCGTGCAACTGAGGCTCACCAGAAAAGTCATAGATGCCGGCCGAATACAGATCAACCGCGAGCGATCGTTTCCTGGCCTCGGCAAGAAATATCGCGTGAGCCATCACACTGCGACATCTATTCGCGGTACAGATAAGCGCAACTGAAGCCATGATGCAGACCAAATGAAATCCGTGACAGGTTGCTGAAAAACGAAGAATCGCATCCAGCGCCAGAAATGCGATCCACGAATAGACACCAAAGCAGTTGCGAAATCACACGAAATAACCAGCTTTTTCGGGTAGCTTCGTTCTCCCTTCGTGTGATTTCGTGGATCGTTCCTTTTTCCGCAAGCTATTAATTCGTTTTCGTTTCCGGCGCCACCGGATCGATGAGATCGGCTACCATCTTCCAGGCATTGCCTTGCTTCTTCCAGATTCTATAGTAGTTCCCAGTTTCCAGGGTCTTAGGCGCCACGTCATTGCTGCGGAGCCAATAGGTTCCGTAGCTGTACCCGAGATCGCCTGAGCGAGAGACATCGGCAAAGGCCGGCTCCCAGGTCCAAACAATCGAGCTTGCGGGAAGAGCGGCGACGGCGTTTGCTTTACCAACAAAAGGCTGCTTGTCATTGCGAAACACACGCACTTCATCAGCAGCGACGGCCTCAAAAGCCTTCTGCGCGCCGCGCGTCGCCGACGCGTTGGAGAATTCGCGTTCGCGAGCGAGCAACGCATTTGTTTCTGCCTGAACACTGATATCCGTCGACGCTGTTCGAAAATTGTTTGGCAGGCTCCAGATCGTGCCGACATCGATTGGCCGCGGGTTTGAGATGCCGAGGTCAATCACAAACTTCCACGATCCGTCCGGTTGTCTTTTCCACACAGTCAAAAAATTTCCCCACGCGACCGGCTTGGCGTCGTTCATGTCGGCTTTGTATTCCCATGGCCCAGTCGTGTATCCCATGTCTCCCGCGAGCGCAATATCCGCGAAGGTTGGTTGCCAACTTAACCACGGACGCTTTTCCGATGGCGGCAGCGGGTGTTCTGTCATCCACTGTTTCCCCTTAACCGCGGTGGGCCGAAACAAAATTCCATCATCGGCGATGAATGCCATGAACGACGGTCGTATGCCTTGCTCTTCAGACATCCGCGCGAAGGCGCGCTCCGTTTCAACCATCGATTGCAAGGCGGAACCTTCTTTTGCTTTCTGCGCAAATCCAAGCGAGACAACTCCGAGCACCAGCGTCAGGCAGATTAACTTTTTCATATCAGCTTACCGGTTGCTATCAGTAGTTCGGCGTTGAGTATCGCGGCGCCCGCAGCGCCACGGATGGTGTTATGACTGAGCGTCACGAAGCGATAGTCGAGCACATTGTCAGGTTGCAAGCGGCCGATGGTGACGCTCATGCCATTTCCGGCGTCGCGATCAAGGCGCGGCTGCGGGCGATCCAATTCTTCGCGCACGATGATTGGCGGGTCGGGCGCTGAGTGAAGCTGCAGCTCTTGCGGCAGCGCGGTGAACGAAGCAAACGCGTCGTGCACTTCATCAAGCGTGGCCGGACGCAGCAGTTTCACACCCACCGCGGCCAGGTGACCGTCACTAACATTTACGCGATGGCACTGCGCGCTCACCGCCATTGGCGCCGCTTTGATTCCTGCGTCTTTGAACGTACCCAGAATCTTAAGTGTCTCCTGTTCGATCTTCTCTTCCTCGCCTTGGATGAAAGGCAAGACGTTGTCGCTGATGGCGAGTGAAGCAACGCCCGGATAGCCCGCGCCCGACAACGCCTGCATCGTGGTAGCCACCACGCTGCTCACGCCAAATTTTGTTTGCAGCGGCGCCAGCGCCAGCGCCAACATGATCGTGGAGCAGTTTGGATTCGTGACGATGAAACCCTGTTGCCCGCCGCGATGCTTTCGTTGTACATCAAGCAAGGCGAGATGCTCGTGGTTCACTTCCGGTATCAGCAGCGGCACATCGTCGTCCATCCGAAAAGCTGAAGAATTACTAATTACCGGAAAACCCGCGTTCGCAAAGGCACCCTCACTCTCGCGCGCAATCTCCCCGGGCAAACTCGAAAAGATCAGCTCACAATCAAGCGGCGGCTGCGGCGCATGGACCATCATCGATTTGACAAACGCCGGCATCGCTCCCGGCAAACGCCAGGTGCAGGCTTCCTTAAAACTTTTGCCCTGCGAACGATCCGAAGCCGCCAGCGCAGTTATCTCAAACTGCGGATGGTTTTCCAGCAACTGAATAAAGCGCTGCCCCACCATGCCGGTAGCGCCAAGTATTCCTACACGAAATTTTTTCGTCATCTTATTGCACGGTCACTCAGTAAATCAGAACCGGGAGCAGTAGCGACCGGCTTGTTCACTCACCTGGAACAAAGCATTAGTCACTCTGATCTTAAATTTGCGTGACCGGGCCGGTTGCTACTGCTCCCGGTTCCGATGTTAGCAGCGCCGCAGCACTGCTACTTTTTCAAGCTCTTCAACGCTAAGGTCATACGTTTGGCACCTTCGGCCAGCACAGGCAAATCAGCGCAAAACGAAACCCGCAAGAATCCTTCGCTCTCCCTGCCAAACGCACTTCCCGGAACTGTCACGACGCCGGCCTCCAACATCGCTTCCGCCACTTCCACCGACGATCCATAGCGACTAACGTCCACCATCGTATAAAACGCGCCGTCGGGTGTAATGCAACGCAGTCCCACGCTGCGTAGCAATGCCAGCAGATGATCGCGTCGTCGCCGGAAGGTGTCGCGAATCTGCGAACGCGCTTCAGCCGCTTCGTCGCTCCATGCAGCCAGCGCCGCCTTCTGCGAGATTGTTGAAGCGCAGGTTGTGACATAGCCATGCAGCAGATGAGCCGCGCGAATTACAGCGTCGTCGCCGAGAATCCACCCGAGCCGCCAGCCAGTCATGCTCATTGATTTGGAAAGGCCGCTAATCACTACCGTGCGCGGATAGAATTCCGAGATCGAACCGGGGCGTTCTCCGGTGTAGTAAAGCTCGCGATAGATTTCGTCGCTGATGATAAATGCGTCGGAGCCGCTCTCCGCAACGGCTTGGGCCATGCTGCGCAGCTCCTCGCTCGTCAACGTGCGACCGGTCGGATTAGATGGACTCGTACAGACGACGACTTTCGTCTTCGAGCTGAGCCGTAGTTTGAAGTCATCCAAATCAAAACTGAAATCGCCGGCGGCCGGCAGTTGATAGAATGTCGGAGTGCCACCCGCCATGCGCGTAATTGTCGGATAAGCGACAAAGCCGGGATTGGGAATCAACACTTCATCGCCGGCTTCTACCAGCGTCATCAAGGCCAGGTACATTGCTTCCTGCGAGCCGGCGGTGATGATCACTTGATCGGTTGAGAGTTTCAGGTGTGGATAGTCCGCGGCCACGCGCTCGCGCAGCGCTGGCAGTCCGGCTTGCAGCGTGTAACCGTTGCGCTCCTCCTGAATGACGCGCATTGCTTCCCGGCGAATCACCTCGGGAGTCGGCAGATCGGGTTCACCCAAACCGAAACTGATGTCGCCCGGCTTCGCGCGATCCGTGATCTGACGAATCGGGCTCTTCTCAATGCCGCGCAGGAAGGCAGGTGCCTTGAAATCGCTCTGTTGTGCTTTGGGCTGTCGCTCGCCCGATTTGCGGAAGGTGTTCAAGTCAAACTAGCTCGATGTCTTGAATTGTAATGAGAATGTCATCTTGCCGAAGAAATTCCTTGAGACGTGCCTTCAACTCTTTGAGCTGATTCTTCGGGAGGCTATCGCCGGTAATGATAACTTCTATCTTCAAGATTTCAGTGCATCCTCTAGCGTCATATCTCCACGTTCTTTGGTGTGGCTCGGCGAACCAAGGGAATGTGACAAGCAGTTCCTCCCGAGCACGGTCAATCTTCTTTTGCTCGATCGACCCGCCATCGCCATAATTCATCGGCAAATGAATTTCACATTTCTGCATAAATCCTTGTCGCATCTGTTGATGATCCAACTCAACCTATCACTGTGAACTCAATTCGATTTGAAGCCGCATTGAACGCATAACGGACGAGCTTCACATCACGCCACTCCAGGGACTGCGCTGGCCTTACGCCAATCGTGTACCTCCGCATGCCTACTCTTTGTTTATGTTCGACTGCGTCCCGATCGAACTCGTACGCAACCAGGAAGGTACGAATCATCGAGTAGTCACCGTAACAATATTCATCCTTTACCCAATCCACATATTTCAGCAACTGGTCAACATCTTCGAGCCTTGCAACATCCTTCTTGATCTCCCCTACAAGAAACCGTGACTTGGTCGGCTTGAATTCGGGAACGTACGCATAGGCGAACAAATCCATTTTGTCCATGTAATCGACTGGCTTGAACGGCGACGCCACGACCTGATGCGATAGATAATCCCATTTGCCGAAAACTTCGCAGGTATCGTTGTCTTCGATGGAGAGCTGATGCACGAGCCCGGCCTCTATTGCCATCTCGTGTCTTACTCGATCTCCAGCAGCGCTACCTGAAAGCACTGCCGACATACCTGAATCGAAGGCGAATTCCGGTGACAAAAAGCGAGTAATCTGAGCATGAGACGGCTGAAACTCAAAAACGCCTTCGTCTTCTCTGGAAGTCGATAAAGCATCTTGGTTCCGTTTCAGGATTATGTTTCGAAAAGCTTGGTTTTCCTCATCATCAAACTTGATGAATGACAGCTTCCAGAAAACTCTAAGCATCCTAAACGCATCTGGGTTCGACGAAAGGACATCGTCCATATCAATGCCCAGCTTAAAGAAGTGTGGGTCTGGTTCAAAAACACAGATGCAACGTTGATTCGCGCTGACATCGCCCTCGTCCCAAAGCAGTTGTTCTTTTACGTTCGCGTAGAGCCGACGCTCGGGTATCCCAGCTCCAGGAAAATTAAAAAACTTGCAATCTGGGCCGACATTAACCAGCTTTCCGATCCCATATATCTTTCGTTGGATAAAGAAGTAGATGTTGTCTCCTGCACGCATCGTGGCGTAGTCTGCAAAAGTGCCTTCATGATGCGCCATCCACAAATTGGAAGGGGCTGATAACTTTGTTCCATAAACGCCGCTCCTGGTGTATAAATCGAGAGAGTCAAGCCTGTCTAAACTAAAAATGTAACCTGCCATATCCTCACGTTGGCTAGTAGTTCAGCACCACAACCTCCGGAATCCACCCTCTACCATTCGCATCTGAATTTACTGCACGTTTAGCGCGAACAGTTTCGATTCGGAATTTTCGGTACAATTCAAGAATCAAGGGCGTGTTTGAATTACTGAGCATGACGAAAGCTCCTTTCTCAGCCAACAGTGTGAAGACTCTAGCCAATTCTCGCTGGTCTTCTTCATCAAAGCTGTCGGAGGTATAGCCGGTAAAGCTTGCAGTCTTGCTCAACGGATCGTACGGCGGATCGAAGTAGAAGAAATCTTTAGGTTGGACGAAATCCTCGATAGTCCGAAAATCTCTAAGCTCAATATTGACACCTTGCAATGCTGCACTTGCGGTCCTAAGCACGTCCTGATGAAGGATCTGAGGGTTTATATAACTTCCCATTGGGACATTGAATTGGCCTTTGCTATTCACTCGATATAAGCCGTTGTAACACGTCCTGTTCAAATAAATAGTCCGCGCTGCTCTCTCTGTGTCGCTCAATTGAGACTCTTGTCTGTCGAGCCGTCTGGTCTTGTAATAGTATTTCTTGTCGTGTCTTTCTTTGTGAATGGCTAGAGTTTCTATTAGTTCATCAACCTTATCTCGTACGACCGAGTATGCATTTATGAGTTCGTAATTGTTATCAAACAAGAATGTCTGCTTGGGAATCCTACCTGTATTGCAAAGGTGAAAGAAAACCGCTCCTCCGCCAAGAAACGGCTCGCAATATCTGCGAAAAGCCGTCGGGAAATAACGTTCGAACTGAGCGAGAAGTTGCTGCTTCCCACCTACCCATTTCACAAATGGTCGCGCATCCCTTAGGACAGCGTTTCGAGGGAAATCAACGGGTAGATTTAGTTGCAGAGAATCTGTGATCATTTTCTGTATGGGAGCACGTAGGTCCTGCGCCCTCCCACGAACGAGCGTTGCCGGCTTCCTTCCATTGATGTTCTGAATATTGCTCAAGACTGTGTCTCGCCCCTTACATTTTCGCTCCTTACATTATTGACATAGCTCACGCCATCTTTGATGTCCGCGCGGTCGGCCCACATTCCAGCAAAACCAAGTTCGCGAATCGACAACGCTTTCCTGGTGGTCTGTTCACGATTGACATGAATCTCCACCACGGTGCCTTCCCTGAGTTTTATTTTGCCAAGAGGTTTGAAGACGCCGTTTTCATATTTTGCTTCAATAACCATAAGCCCTGCCTTTGCTGTGATCTCTTAGAGATGTTAGGAGCTACTGAAAGGCCGGTCAAGTGCTACCAATTCACCGCAGGTAGTCTTCCAGTTGCACGGCGCGTTCTGTTTTCTCGTCGCGGTATTTCACGATCACCGGCGCGTAGAGCGAGAGTCCCCAGGCTTGTCCGCATTCACCGCGAACGCTTCGCGAACCAGGCACCACCACGGCGCCCGGCGGAATTTCCAGTGGCGCATTAGGCGTGCGCTGATAAATTTTTTCGCGCGCCAGATCGTAAACGGGAGTCGAGCCGGTCAGGATCGTTCCCGCCGCCAGCACGGCGCGCTCGCGCACAATCGTTCCTTCGTAGACTCCGCATCCGCCGCCCACCAGCACATCGTCTTCGATAACTACGGGCACGGCGCCCACTGGCTCGAGCACGCCGCCAATTTGTGCCGCGGCCGACAGGTGGACGCGTTTGCCGATCTGCGCGCACGATCCGACGAGCGCATGGCTGTCAATCATCGTTCCTTCATCGACGTACGCGCCCACGTTTACATACATCGGCGGCATGCACACCACGCCGGGCGCAACGTAAGCGCCATCGCGTATGCTCGAGCCTCCCGGCACGATGCGCACGTTGTCTGCGACGGTTGTAGGCCGCACGGGGTAGGTATCTTTGTCGAAGAAGCGCAACGATGACGACGGTGACATTTCAATCAATCGCCCCATGCGAAAGCCCAGCAAAATTCCCTGCTTTACCCACGCATTGACGCTCCAGGTTCCATCCGCCTTTCGTTCGGCGGCGCGAATCTCTCCACGATTCAATTGAGATTTGAACTCAGCAAACAGTGCGCGATCGTCGGCACTAAACTCGCTGCCGGTTCGCGTGGCGAGCGTTTCAATCTGTTCACGTAGTGGCATGCGATGCTTCCTTCAGTAGGCCAAGCTCAGCGAGCACTACGCGTAGTTGCGCGCGACTTTTTTCCTGAATGGGAACGAGCGGCAGGCGATAGTTTTCTCCAATCAAGTTCATCATCGCTAGTCCAGCCTTGACTGGCCCAGGACTCGACTCGATAAAGTTAACTTCCATCAGCGGCAGGAGGCGATAGTGTAGCTCACGAGCTTCGTCCCACTTTTCCTCAAGCGCCAGGTGCACCATACGCGCCATCAACTCCGGCGCTTCGTTTGACGCGACTGAAATCAGCCCGTCTGCGCCAAGCGCAATCATCGGAAACGTCAACGCATCGTCGCCTGAAAGCACACGGAAGCCTTCCGGCCGGTTGCGCAGAATTTCCATAATCTGCGACAGGTTGCCTGAAGCCTCCTTAACCGCGGCGATGTTTTCGCAGTCGCGCGCGAGTCGCAGCGTCGTATCCGCGGAGATGTTGCAGGAGGTTCGACCCGGCACGTTGTAAATCACGATGGGTAGATCGACGGCCTCAGCAATCGCGCGAAAGTGTGCATAGAGACCTTGCTGAGTGGGCTTGTTGTAAAAAGGAGCAACCACGAGCACGGCGTCAGCGCCAAGCTCTGCGGCGATCTTCGAATTCTCAATCGCCGCTGCCGTTGCGTTGCTGCCTGTGCCGGCGATGACGCGCGCGCGTCCTTGCGCCAACTCAATAGTGCGCTTGATGACACGCTGATCTTCTTTCTCGGTCATCGTTGCACTCTCGCCGGTCGTGCCACAGGGAACCAGCAGCTTCACGCCGCCGGATAGCTGGTATTCGATTAGACGCGTTAAGGCGTCTCCGTCTATCGCGCCGTCAGCCGTGAACGGCGTCACCAGTGCAGTTGCGCAGCCACGGAGCCAGTCGATGTTCATTGTCATGTTGATTCGTCCTTCCTTCTCAACACCATTACTTTTGTCACGATTACTTTAAAACAAACTCTACTTCCAATATCTTGCGTTCGTTTAGAGGCGGGCCTTGCCCCCCGTCTCAATGTTGTTTCCAACTAGTTGTTTTCGGAACTTGAGCCGGCGGGGAAACTCCGCCTCTAAATAAACCTAGGAGATTTACCCCCCACTCATTACTCCTTCTT
>Ga0137410_10000641_pt1 | contig 24298 bp, 20 predicted proteins | sample CZODoug1_16funga_FD_108878 | JGI IMG/M metagenome (GOLD analysis project Ga0137410, IMG submission 108878) | Vadose zone soil fungal communities from Angelo Coast Range Reserve, California, USA - CZODoug1_16fungal (Illumina Assembly) | ecosystem: Environmental > Terrestrial > Soil > Vadose zone... | reverse complement strand
GTGGTCATCGTGTTGATCCTCGGTGAAGTTAAGGTGTGGTAACCCAACCTTACCAAGACTCACGATGACTGCCGCTCTAGCTCGCGGCCGCCGCTCTTACACCACTACGCGGGACACGATCCGCTCGCGATACCGTCTCACCGTCCGCTGCAACTGCTTGTTGTGCGTCATTACCTCAACGCCGCTCGAAATCTTCATGTGGAATTAGCGTCGGAGCGATACCATCCAAGTAATGCCCAATCGGACGGACATCGAATTGGTCCGTCGCGTGAACACTAAGCGTGTAACCGCCCTTGTCTGCGCAGCTCGCCACCCAGCCGCCCTCAGCACTCTCGCTTGCCGACACCACATCATCGCAATAGTACCCGGCACGGCGAATCGCAATTAGGAACGTGCTGTTTCGGAACGTCTGCGACATGGCTCGTACCTCGCTCGCGGTACGCTCCATCCCTGCGGTGCTGCTATCGGGCGACGGCGCAGTCTCCGCGATGTTGCTCGGGATCTGAACGACGGCGCCATCACTGGGCTCTGCACGATCCGATAATCCGGAGAGGGGCCCGCGTCGACCGACCACGTAGGCAGACACCACCAGAACGACACCCAAAACGCCTGCGGCAAGGGATCTATGACGCATAACATCAAAGCTCAGCTGCGTGACAACTCGGCGCGACCTTTGCGTATGCAAAGGGCGTGACGAGTTGACACGTCAGCTGCAGCGCCTTGTTAGGCGACGACACGACGACCGCGATGCCGCGAGGTTCGATCACGTGTCGGCATTCTTCTACGAGACTATTGATTGCCACGGTCGATTCACGCCTCCCAGGATTCAAATACGCCTACGACTCGCCAGACACCGCCACTAAGCGCGAGCCGGAGCTTGCTGCCCTCCGCGAAAAGCCCGTGATGGTAAGACTCCCACACCACGATCGCTTGACCAGGACCTTCACTCGAAAAGTCTCTCAAGCGTACAAACATCGCCTTTCGACGAGAGTCCGTATGAAAGCTGCCGCCGGTCCGCATGTCTCTATTCTGAGTACACTTCGACGCGCCCACGATAGTGAAGTCATCGCGTGCGAGCCGAGTGATCATGTCCGAGGTCACATCCTCGCCATCGACGCTCAGGCAATAGACGAACTCGCTCGTGTATTTGGACATCTGCTGTCCGAAAACCAGTTCTTGAATCTGAATCGGTACCTCGGCAAATGCAGTGGTGGCGAATAGACCCGCCAAGCCCAAGAGTGAAGCGGCTTTCATTTCTCCCTCCTTAACGCTTCGAATCCACGCTCAAAGAAAACGGAGACGTTTCCGCGCCGCCTAACGCCGCAGTTCAGTGGCGGCGGGCTGCGCTGTCCAGCGCGCCGCATGTGCACAATGAAATGACGCACTTGCGGCGCGCCGCGTTACGCGTTGGACCGTCCGCTGCAACTGCTTGTTAGGCGCTTGCGACAACGCTGAGCGAAGAGTACGCATGAATCTACGTACCGCTCACCAGCACCAACCCGATACCAATTACCCAAACTGTCGGCAAAACACCAAGACCAGAATATAGGACGCGGACTCGACGAGTTAGCCACCCGTAAGCAGTGGCGACGACCGCCCAGAAAACCACGGCCATCGGGATCCCCGGCGCCAACACCAAGTACGGCCACTTAACGGGCAGATCAAATACAAGGTCGTCTACCAAATGCCAAAACTCGCCGTCTGGCCATGGCGAAAGCAGACTTTGCAAAGGACGAAGGACTGCCATGCCCACCGGAAACGCCAACGGCACGGAAAGTGCTGTTAGCCCGATAAACAGCGCGGCTCGGATGCTCACCGACTGCGCCGTGCTCTTCTTTGGGATACCACTCACGTGTCAGGGGCGCCTAACGCCGCAGTTCAGCGGCGGCGCGCTGACCTATGTGCCTTGGCACTTTACGTCTGACCGTCCGCTGCAACTGCTTGTTATGCCGCGCGACCAACGTTCACAACTTACTAAACCCACCGCGGAACGCGACAAACAGACACGATGCCGCAAGGAGAAGCAAAGCTCCGCCACAGAACTCGATAAATCGACGGTGAGCCTTTTCATCAACGAACCACTGCGTCACCTCTGGCCTGAGGCGCACCGCGAAAGATCGAACGACGTCAGGCCAGAACACACAGACGATGCCCGCGATAAAACCAATCACTACCGTCGGCAACAACCCCGACGAGACAGCAGTTGCAAATGCGTTACCTACGTCCACCCGCGGCCTCCTTCAGTAACCGGCACCACGCACGATCGTCGGCATAACGCCGCAGTTCAGCGGCGGCGCGCTGCCGTGTGAAGCGCGGCGCACGCGCATAATGAAATGACACACGTGCGCCGCGCCGTGATGCCGTTTGCACCGTCCGCTGCAACTGCTTGTTAGCCGCCTGCGATGACGCTTCTTTAGGGTTCACGACGCCACTCCAGCAAGGAGGCATCGGCACGACGCTGCGATCGATCGGGGATCTTAAACAACTTTTCGCCGTGGCAGAGGTAACAACGTGCGTTCCCGCAACCACCGACCCGTTGCCCCTTCCGAAAGCGGCCAGGTTGATAATCGCAGGCGCATAGTGCCGCATCGGCGCCGTGCGATGCGAGGTGACGGCGCCACACACTGATCGTTCGCCGACGCTCGAAGGCGGCTCGTTTCATTTCGACGGCCCTTTGCCGAAAAGCTGATTACATAGGCGTTCTGCTTCCCGGAGACCCTGCTCCGTTAGCACGACGGATTTCGCCTTGCTCACGGGATCCGAGATGAGCCCCTTTGCGTGCAGCCGGCTCAACGCATCCCAGTCGAATGACTTCCAGACGCGCACACCATCGTGCAGCGTGAGGTACGCCAACGCTAGAATTGCGTCGTCGATTCGGTCGGGATCGTACTCCATTGGCACAATGCTCGAATACGCGGCTAACGCCGCAGTTCAGCGGCGGCGCGCTGCGGCTTGCTGCGCGCCGCGAGCGCACAATGAAATGACGCGCTTGCGGCGCGCCCGCGATACCGTTCCACCGTCCGCCGCAACTGTTTGTTAGGCGGCTGGCACGATCCCACCGTAGGACATACTATTTGCATACGGCGACGTGCGGCCGCTCGATAGCAAGCACGCTTACGCACGCTTCCTCACCTGCCACCAAATACTCTGTGACGTCTTTGCGTTGTGTGCTCACAAACCCTGAGCGCTGCGCCTCGAGATCGAGCCATCCGCCGCTCTCTACCTCGAAAAGAAAAGACTCTTGGGCGTGAGGCGCACGCCAATACTCGACTAAATCACCCTCGTCGAGCACTCTGAAGCCTCTCGGAAAGCTGAAGTCGATGTACACCCAATCGCGCGTCGGACGAAATTCCACGGTGACTCGAAGCACCCGGATGTCGAAACCGACGGCGATGACTTCGGTACCAGTCGATGCCACACCATCGACACTCACCGGCTTGAGTTTCACTTCGGGCATGAGAGTCCCCTGGGTTGCCGCCTAACGCCGCAGTTCAGCGGCGGCGCGCTGCCGTGTGAAGCGCGCCACGAGCGCATAATGAAATGGAGCGCTCGTGGCGTCGCCGCGATACCTTGGCACCGTCCGTTGCAACTGCTTGTTAGGCATTTGGCACCACGCTCATGACACCACCGCGATTGAATAGGACCACTGCGACGCTACTCGAACATGAACTATTGAGTGCCACGACTTTTCGCCGCTCGCTGCGCTGCGCGCGCGTCGTATCTGACGGAGCGCGCCCGACCCTATCGACGCTTCGAGTTCTAGCATCCGCGCGCGCTGGACACCACCGCCCGCAACCTCGGATGCCCCGATGCACTCCGCGCGGCGATGCTCGTTCAAAACGATCCTGCGTTGCCCTGTCTCGCGCGGATGCACCACCCGACGCGACGATCGAGCGCTTTGGCCAACGTGCTGTAGCGGCTTGAGCATACGTTCTTACCGCGGCTGACGCCTAACGCCGCAGTTCAGCGGCGGCGCGCTGCCGTGTAAAGCGCGCCGCGAGCGCACAATGAAATGACGCGCGTGCGCCGCGCCGCGATGCCGTTTGCACCGTCCGCTGCAACTGCTTGTATGTTCCGCTTTGGGCACTCATCGGGATAAGTTGGGGCCCATGGGCTATTCGTAGCTCATCGATGAACCAGCTCGATGCAACCACGGCCCCAAGCGTGCAACCGAAGGCCGTTAACAAGCGTGCAGCGGTTCATCGACTCTCGTGACAACTCGAACAGTCGAATGGGCCCCAGAGCCCGAATTTAGCAAGTTGGAGTACTCATGACAAAGCATCTCCCCTCGGTCAACGTCGGTGTCGATGTCGGCAAGAGCCAGCTCGATGTCTTTCTGCTCGAACGCGACCGCGCGCTGACCGTCCCCAACGATGAGTCCGCGATCGCCTCCCTGATTCGTCGCTTACGCCGCTACCGGATCGAGCGCATCGTCGTCGAGGCCACCGGCCGCCTCGAGCAACCCTTTGTCCGGGCGGCTCTTGCTGCGGGCCTTCCCGTCGTCGTCGTCTCGCCGATAAAGATCCGGCGCTTCGCCGATGCCATCGGCCAGCTCGCCAAAACCGATGCGATCGACGCCCGCCTGATCGCTCGCTTCGCCGCCGCCGTCAAACCCCTCGCTCGTCCCGTCTCCGACGCAAACGCCCAAATCATCAAAGACTTGGTCGTTCGCCGCCGGCAGCTCGTCTCGCTGCGCACCACGGAGAAGAACCGTCGACAGGTCATGCCGCAAACGCTCAAGGCCGGCATCGATCGGATTATCAAGACCCTCAACGCGGAGCTCAAAACCCTTGAGCAGCTCATCGATCACGCCGTCGACCAACACGCCCCGTCGCGCCACAAGCGCGAGCTCCTCACCTCGATGCCCGGCATCGGCAACTCCGTCGCCGCTACCCTCATCGGCGATCTCCCGGAGCTTGGCTCTCTCAATCGCCGCGAGATCGCGTCCCTCACCGGCGTCGCACCCTTCAACCGTGACAGCGGCAAGCTCCGCGGCAAACGCCGCATCCGCGGCGGGCGGGCTCACTCTCGAACCGCGCTCTATCTCAGCGCTATGGTCGCGGCCCGCTTCAACCCCGACATCAAACGTTTCTACGAACGCTTAGTCAGTTCCGGCAAGCACAAGAAGGTTGCGCTCACTGCCTGCATCAGCAAAATCGTCACCGCTCTCAACGCCATGCTTCGTGATAACTCGCCCTGGCAACCCGCGATGACTTGACACGGCATCACAGTCGCTTGTTATGCGTCACTGCCTCGACGCTCCTATTTGGGCGGCAAATCACGCCTTACAACTCGGTCGATACCGTCGAAGTACTGTGCGATCGGGTGGACATCGAATTGATCGACCTCACGGACCCCAAGCATGTAACCACCCTTGTTCCCACAGCTTGCGACCCAGCCACCGTCTGCGCTCTCGGTTGCGGATACGACATCCTCACAGTAGTACCCGGCGCGGCGAATCGCGATGAGGAAAGTGCTGTTGCGGAATGTTTGAGACATGGCTCGGACTTCGCTTGGGGCACCGTCCACGTCTGCACCACCACTACGCACCAACCCGGAGGGCTCAGCGATGGGGCCCGAACCTTCCACGCTGGCACTATCGGGGACAGGCCCGCGCCGAGAGACCAAATAGGCAGCCGCTACCAGAGCGACACCCGAGACGCCGACGATGAGGGTTCTATGACGCATAGCGCCGCAGTTCAGCGGCGGCGCGCCCGCGATACCGTCTCACCGTCCGCTGCAACTGCTTGTTAGAAGGCATCACGATGCGCCCAACCGAATGAGCTTTCCACTGGCATGCGCTTTCCGGAACTTTTTTCGTCCCAGCGGATGAGCAGTCTGCACCCACCACTCGTCCGGCTTGCTTCCATCACCAGCGACCAATTTGAGCGCCAGCACGAGGTATCGCTCGACGGACGGGACAAGGCCGACCAGCGCGAAGACTCGGGGGCGTTGCGGCAACATGAGATATTCAACGTGTGCGAACGCCTCTACGAGGCGGGACGCTACCAGCTCTGCGTCTCCCTTTGCGGCGATCTGACGTCGACGGATTGCATGCCTTTGGCGTTCGGCACTAATCAACACACGACGTGCGGACGTGCTTACGTTCAATGATGCGATCACCTCCTCGGAAAACTCGCCGAGAAGCCGATCCGCTAGCTCCAGGACCGCGGCGTTCCTTGAAAAGGCGAACGTAGTCTGCACCGCCGCAAACACCGCAGCGTTGTGGGCAGCCATTGCGGCTTGATTGGCAATGAAGGCGCTCGATGTACCGGGAAGCATGGAATGCCTTCTAACGCCCCAGTTCAGCGGCGGCGCGCTGCGGGTTGCTGCGCGCCGCGAGCGCATAGTGAAATGACGCGCTCGCGGCCCGCATGTGACGCCGTCTCACCGTCCGCTGCAACTGCTTGTTAGCCGCCAAACCGCCACCTCCGAACACCGAGCTAGTCTTCCAGCTCAATGCCATTCGCCTCACACCAACTCCTCAGCGCTTCGCGCTGGCTCTCATTCTCGAATGCACTCCACGCATCAAGCTTACCGCGGCGCTCGAGCAGGCTCTTGAAACGGCCATACGCACCTCTGCGCTGGAATATACCCTCTACCTCATGAAAATCATCCGGAAGCGATTGGGCTGCGAACTTCAAGGCGAGTGGTTTGCCGAGCTCCAGTTCATTCTTGTGCGGAATCTCGAGGTACTTGCCGAGTTCATCAATATCGTCCGGAAGAGGCTCAAGGTTGTCCCCGATTTCTGTGCGCCAATACGTCTGACCGGTTGCGACAGAGACATACGCGGCGTGTTCCGACGGAAGGCCGGAACTCACGAAGTCGAATGCGAGTTCGATTTCGTCGAACTTTGCCACAACGCTCCACTTTGGCGGCTAACGCCGCAGTTCAGCGGCAACTGCTTGTTAGGCGATTGGCACGACGTAGAAAGGAACATATTCAGTCTCGCTTCAACCAAGTTGAGCGGCGCGCACTAAGCGCCTCGATCGTTGAGTGCCAACGCAACCGCTCGCGCATCGTTCCTAGACAGGAACAAGAACTCAAGGTGGCACGAGCCGAACTCACGTTCAAGTTCGGCCATTCGCACTGGATGGTTTCCGTATCGGTGCTGGCGCGTTCCGCGAGCGTGCTCAGGCAACTTGTATACGCCGTACGATCGAGGCATCGTCAGCGGCCCATTTGGCTGTACGGTCCGTGGGCTGATGGCGCGCTGAACGATGCGATCAAAGCGGTCTGGCACGATGACTCCTTTGGCGCCTTGGCACTTGCGGAATACCGAGCACGCCCGCGTAGAAATCGTGCGCTGCCATCTCCATGCCCGGAAGCGTTGCGAGCTGCACGTGTTCGATCGCTGCTATTGGCACGCGCTCACCTATGGCGCCTAACGCCGCAGTTCAGCGGCGGCGCGCTGCGGGTTGCTGCGCGCCGCGAGCGCATAATGAAATGAAGCGCTTGCGGCGCGCCCGCGATACCGTCTCACCGTCCGCTGCAACTGCTTGTTAGCGCTCACGTGCTACGCCTCTTTGTACAGGCGAAGGGCACGGAGCACGCCCAGCGACTTGGTGAGCTGTCCCAGTGAGTCAGCCGCCTTTTCGGACTCGACGATGTACTGCTCAGCGTGTGCCTTGATTTCGCCCAACGCGTCACGGAGCTCGACGAGTTCGAACAGAAACTTGAGCGGAGCCTCGCCGGTAAGAAACTCGTTGCCACACGTGAGACATCGACGCCCCCGTTGGAACCAGCGCAGGTCAGGATGCTCTCCATGATAACGACGCTGCACATAGTCGACCGGGCGAGCCGTCACCTCTGCACCAGGAATTGCCTTGCATGTGCGGATGCTCTCGCAGACTGCGCACCACATGTCGGTGCCACCGCTGCCTGTCTTCATGCGATCTCCAGTTGCGCGCTAACGCCGCAGTTCAGCGGCGGCGCGCTGCCGGTTGCTGCGCGCCGCGAGCGCACAATGAAATGACGCGCTCGCGGCGCGCCCGCGACGCCGTATCACCGTCCGCTGCAACTGCTTGTTAGGCGGCGAGCACCGCGCGTTCATTGCATCTCCGATTTTCTTGGAGTCTGATTGGCGTGCCGCCGAAGTGTATCGTTTTGTCCGGTGAGTTCACTGATCACTATCGCCAGCGACAGCACCAACCTATCTGCATCGTGGATTTGATCGTGCGCAACAAGCTTCTCGGTTTGCGCTAAGGACCTTTCAGCGACCTCGAACAGCTCGACGCGCTCAAGGGCTGCTTTCGCCCGACTCAATTCACCCCGAACATAAAGAACATCTGAGAGCAGCTCCGCCTTGTCGCCCGACCGCTGCGCGATGCCGCAACGTGCCATCAGATAGTCGAGCGTCCCGAGAAAGTCGCGGATTGTTGCCTTGGGGGCCGCCACAAACGTCGCCCTCGCCGCCTAACGCCGCAGTTCAGCGGCATGGCAAAGTGGCGCGCATTTTGCGCAAGCAAAATGCGTGACGCTTTGCCATGTCCGCTGCAACTGCTTGTTAGGCGGCATGTGCGACGTAGGTGAAGACCTAGCCTCCTGACAACTTACGCGGACCTTCGTGGGGGCATACGAATTGTAACCATTTGCCTGATCGGCCGGCCGGGAGTCTTCGGCTTAACAGAGCCGGATGCACAACGTAGCCCTCCGAGGCGAACGCACGAGCAATCTCGAGACGGCGCCATCTGAGCAAAGGGCCGCATGGCACGCTCCTTCGATAAATGGGAACCCTAAAGTAAAGATACTCGCGTGCGCATAGAACTCGAAGGTGTCGCCACCCTCGGAGCTTCGAGAGCGTGCGCCACCGAACCTTCAGCAGCGCAAGTGACGCCTCGAGCTGTGGATACTTCCAACGTCTGGGTCTAGACACTGAGCTTTCGCTAGGTTACGAAATGTTCGCTGATCGTGAATCTGCGACTCGCTCGCGATGCCGCCTAACGCCGCAGTTCAGCGGCGGCGCACTGCGGGTTGCCGCGCGCCGCGAGCGCATAATGAAATGACGCGCTTGCGGCGCGCTCGCGATACCGTATCACCGTCCGCTGCAACTGCTTGTTATGCGCTTGGCACGCCATCAATAGAACTCTACTTCGCTGCAATTAGCCGGGACATCGGATAGCAAGTTGTAACCCCGAATGCCGTGGCCGATGGGCCACTCGATGTATACCCACGACCTGAGTAGAACGGCAGAGCCGTCAGGCTACTCTCGAGGCTGAGCTCCCGGATACCGACTGCGATTGCCTCCTTCTCCAATGACGCCAAGAGACTCTTGCTAACACCGCGAAACCGCGCATTGGGGGCGACGTATAAAAACGCGATCGTGCCCTGAAGGCTCAGCAGACCAAAGCCAACCAGGGCACCATCAATCTCGGCAGCGAGTGCAATGTGCTCTTTCGACGCGATCCATCGCTCGAAGTTGGCGGGCGTCTTATTCGCGAGCCACTTAGCTAGAGTATCCGAATCGCCATTGTGATCGGCTTGGCACAAATCGACGATCGAGCGGCGGACAACCTCGCACGCCGCCTCGGCGTCAGAGGGAACGGCGCGACGAGTGGCACGGGTCATGGCGTCAGCGCATAACGCCTCAGTTCAGCGGCATGGCAAAGTGGCGCGCATTTTGCGCAAGCAAAATGCGTGACGCTTTGCCATGTCCGCTGCAACTGCTTGTTAGGTTGCTGGCACGACATTTCTATTGCGTTGTTAGTACTTACCCGTAGCGGCGGAGCCGAAAACGAGAAGGATTACAAACAATGCGTTGAGTACGACAACGGCTTTGGCGATGCGGCCCCACCCTGCCCACGATGTGGTTTTAGCACACCGCCAAATCGAAACGGACGCAAAGACGGAAAACGCAAGAAGCGCGAAATCGGCTACGACGAGAAATTGCCGCGCGAACGCTTCGACGGCGGCATCGATGCCGATAAATATCCACCCACCAAGCGTACCAACAAGCCAATAAGCGCTTGCCAACGACGCTTCGCCGCGCCAATGGGCCTTCAGGGTCTGCTTCCGAAAAGCTTGCTCCGCAACGCGAGCTGCGTGTTCGCCATCTACGCGCGAAGAAATGGGCATGCCGCGCGCACGCATCTCCGACTCGAGAGCATCGTATGCCACGTCAGTGAGTGTGCCCATGCCATGCAACGCTGAGAGTTCCTCGTTCGACTTCCCAGCGTATCGCTGAGCTAAATCCGTGGCTGTGACACCCACTGCCCTCTCCTGCAACCTAACGCCGCAGTTCAGCGGCGGCGCGCTGCCCTAACCAGCGCGCCGCATGTGCACAATGAAATGACGCACTTGCGGCGCGCCTGCGACGCCGTTTCACCGTCCGCTGCAACTGCTTGTTAGGTGCCTGCGATGCGCCCGCTTTCATTTCCCGCTGCCTGTGACGGTTTGTACACGATTTCGACACGCGATCGAGCTGGTACTCAACTCGACTTCGCAATACTCGAATTCGCGCCCCGCGTCGTCGAAGTTGCACCAAGCGAGCATCGTGCCGCCGTCAAACTTTATTGCGTAGCCCTGTGCATGCTCTGGCACAGCCGCAAGATACCTCGGCACTACTGCCTCGATGTACTCAGGCAACCGTCCAGCGTCTTTGCGGTAGGTTAGTACGGGCTGGATGAGTTGAGTGAGCGCCGCGACACGTTGCTCATTAGAACCTGAGCATCGGCCAGCTTCATCGGCGAAACACTGTGCGCCGACGAGGGAGAACATGAGCAGGGTGAAACGCATCGACTGCACCTAACGCCGCAGTTCAGCGGCGGCGCGCTGCGCTAGCCAGCGCGCCGCGAGCGCATAATGAAATGACGCGCTTGCGGCGCGCCCGCGATACCGTTCCACCGTCCGCTGCAACTGCTTGTTATACGGCACTTGGCACCACGTGAACTCTTCTAGTCGCGCGTTGCCCATTGTGACCAGCCCTCCGTCTGATATAGCGCGCGCTGTTCCGGCAGTGACCGCTCAAACAGCGCGGGCGGCACACCACCCCAACGACGCTGGAAGTAGCCCGCAGCCCTTATCCGTTTACGGCGCCAGTAGTTTCGCACCGAGCCTGGCCAACTTCGGCGCTCGCGCAGGACTACGAGCACCATAAATGTACGAAACGCGCGGAGCTGGAGTTCATTCCAGCGAGGTTCGTTGAAACGCCAAGGCTTCAATTGACGCTCACCTTGTGCGATCGGCAGCCGTTCGATGCGCCGAAGCCACGAACCGTAACGCGAACTAGCTCGCACGAGAAGAACCGCTCCCCTTGGACATCACGCGCACGGCGAGGCTGCCGTATAACTCATATATCGACCGCCTAACTGCGGTATCTGGATGCCGCGCAAACTCTCTGAGCTCTCGAAGTTCACCCATTGTCTCCGCGGCTTAGGCGTGATTTGTGCGCAAATCGCTCAGATAGTTAGATCGCATCTTCTCCGCGACCACCTTCAAGATAGTTTCGCGATGCCGCCGCCGTCAACGGTTGCTGCGTTGCATTTACCCTAATCGAGCAGACTTTCCGGGGTAGCTCATGCCAACGCCTTTCGGCAGTCCGCCGCGTCTGCTCGACCAAGTGCGCGAGGTCATCCGCCTTCGGCACTACAGCATCTGTACCGAACAGGCCTATATGCAATGGATCCGGCGTTTCATCTTGTTTCACGGCAAGCGCCATCCGCGGGAGATGGGCGCGCCGGAGCTCACAGCGTTCCTGAGCAATCTAGCCGTGCAACACAACGTCGCCGCCTCCACGCAGAATCAGGCGCTGCACGCGATCATTTTCCTGTATCGCGACGTACTGAACATCGACCTGCCGTGGCTCGACAGCGTCCAGCGGGCGAAGAAGCCGCAGCGCTTACCCGTCGTATTCACGCGGGAGGAAGTCAAAGCGCTGCTGTCCCAGTTGCAGGGAACGACCTGGCTGATGGCGATGTTGACGTACGGCGGTGGTCTGCGTCTGCTCGAATGCTTGAGATTGCGCGTCAAGGATGTGGACTTTCACTACCGGCAGCTGTTGCTTCGAGATGCGAAGGGTCAGAAGGACAGGGTAACCGTGCTGCCCAGTTCGCTCGTCGATCCGCTGCGCACCCACCTCGCCAGAGTCCGGGAGCGGCACGAGATCGACCTTCGCGACGGCTTCGGGCGCGTCTACCTGCCGCACGCGCTGGCCGCCAAATATCGGAGCGCGGATCGCGAATGGGGCTGGCAATACGTGTTCCCGTCGTCGCGACGCTCGATCGACCCACGATCCGGCGTCGAACGCCGGCACCACGCGCCGGAAGATGCGCTGCAGCGCGCCGTGAAGCAGGCGATACGCAAGGCTAATATCGTCAAGCCGGGCAGCGTTCATACTCTGCGCCACTCGTTCGCGACACACCTGCTGGAGTCGGGCTACGACATTCGCACGGTGCAGGAGTTACTCGGCCACGCGGACGTGAAGACCACGATGATCTACACCCACGTGCTGAACCGCGGCGGGCGCGGAGTGGTCAGCCCTGTCGACGTGGCCTGAGGCAGCCACCTCGAAACGCTCATGCAGCGCGGCTCACGCGCGCTCGGAGAAGTCATTCAGACCGCGATCGGCGCCTTGATCGCCGCATGCGCGCGATATCCAACGAGCTCGAAGTCCTCGTACCGATACTCGAACATGCTCGAAGGCCGCCGCTTGATCACGAGGCGCGGCAAGGCAAACGGCTCGCGCTCGAGCTGCCGCTCTGCCTGCTCGAGGTGGTTCAGATACAGATGGCAGTCGCCGCCCGTCCACACGAGCTCGCCGGGCGCGAGATCGGACTGCTGCGCCATCAAGTGCAGCAGCAGAGCGTACGACGCAAGGTTGAACGGCACGCCGAGAAAAACATCGGCGCTGCGCTGATACACCTGCACCGACAGCCGCCCTTCCGACACGTGGAACTGAAACAACGTGTGGCACGGGGCGAGCGCCATCTTGTCGAGCTCGGCCACGTTCCACGCGCTCACGATGATGCGGCGCGAGCTCGGGTCCTTGCGGATCAAGTCGAGCGTGCGCTGGATCTGGTCGATCTCGCCGCCGTCGCTCGTCGGCCAGGCGCGCCACTGCTTGCCGTAGATCGGGCCGAGGTCGCCGTGCTCGTCGGCCCACTCGTCCCAGATCGTCACGCCATTGTCGCGCAAATAGCCGATATTCGTGTCGCCCTTGAGGAACCACAGGAGCTCGTGAATGATCGAGCGCAAGTGCAGCTTCTTCGTGGTAACCACGGGAAACCCGTCGTCCATGTCGAAGCGCATCTGATAGCCGAAGAGGCTCAGCGTGCCGGTGCCGGTGCGATCGTCTTTGCGCGCGCCGCGCGTGCGGATCGCTTGGAGCAACTCGAGGTACTGCCGCATCGGAGGCGCCTAGCCGGCCTTGTTCGGCGCAGCGGGGCCGGCCGGAGCGTCCGCGTGCTCTCGAGCAGCCTCGGCGTTCGCCTTGGGCGAACGAAACGCGAGCCAGAGCAGCAGCACGCCGAACAGCACCATCGGCACCGACAACACCTGCCCCTTCGTGACCCAGCCGAGCGCGAGATACACGCCGCCGTCGGGCACCCGCACGAACTCCATGGCGATCCGAAACACGCCGTAGAGCATCAAGAACAGGCCCGACGTGGCCATCGTCGGCCGCGGCTTGCGGCCGTACACCCAGAGCACAGTGAACAGCACGAGGCCCTCGAGGAACCCCTCGTAGAGCTGGCTCGCGTGCCGCGCCTCGCCCTTGTAGATCACGGCCCACGGCGCGTCGGGGCTCGTCGCCTTGCCCCAGAGCTCGCCGTTGATGAAGTTGCCGATGCGGCCCAAGAAGATCCCGAGCGACGACCACGGCGCGATCGCGTCGGTCAGCACGAAGAACGGCTGGCGGATGTGGCACGCATAGAGCCACATCGCGAGCAGCACGCCCGTGAGGCCGCCGTGAAACGACATGCCCCCCTTCCACACGCTGAAAAGGCTGAGCGGATTCGCGACGAGAGCGGCGAAGTCGTAGATCAACATGTAGCCAACGCGCCCGCCGATGATCGTGCCGAGCGCCCCGTAGAACACCACGTCGTCGACTTGCTCGACCTTTAGCAAGCTCCAGGGGGCTTTGGCGCGGGCGCGTAGGCCGAACCACGCGATCACGAACGTCGCGAGGTACATCAGGCCGTACCAGCGCACCTGCAGCGGGCCCGAGCCGAACAGCGGCCCAATGCTGAAGGCGACCGGATCGAATTCAGGGTATTGCACGAGTCGGAGCGCAACGTCGACGGATTTCGACAAGTGTAACCGCGGAGCCGCCGTGCCGCGACCGCGCCGCGCCGCGCGCAGCGACGTTGCCACACGCAACCGCCGGGCCGATAGTGTCGGCATGCGCAATCGCCTCGCCGATGAAACGAGCCCGTACCTCCTGCAGCACGCGGACAACCCCGTGCACTGGCAAGCATGGAGCCCCGAGGCGCTCGAGCTCGCGAAGGCCGAGAACAAGCCGATCCTCCTGTCGGTGGGCTACTCGGCATGTCACTGGTGTCACGTGATGGCCCACGAGTCGTTCGAGGACGCGGACACGGCGCGGCTGATGAACGAGCTCTTCGTCAACATCAAGGTCGACCGCGAAGAACGCCCCGACATCGACAAGATCTACCAGACCGCGCATCAGCTCTACACGGGCCGCGCGGGCGGCTGGCCGCTCACGGTGTTCCTCACACCCGACTCGCACCTGCCGATCTTCACGGGCACCTACTTCCCGAAGGACCGGCGTTACGGCATGCCGTCGTTCCGCGAGGTGCTCGCCGCCATCGACTCCTACTACCGCACGCAGGCCGACGAGATCCGCCGGCGCGGCGCCGGGCTCATCGACGCTTTCGCCGAGCTCGACACCGGCGGCGCCGACGACTTCGCGGAGCTCTCCGCGGCGCCGGTGCGGCTCGCGCGCGAGCGCCTCGCGGCGAGCTACGACCGCGACCACGGCGGTTTCGGCGACGCGCCGAAGTTCCCGCATGCCACGTTCCTCGAGCTGCTGCTCGCGCGCTGGCAGCGAACCGCCGCGAGCGCGGAGACCGACGAGCCCGCGCTCGCGATGGTCACTCACACGCTCGAGTGCATGGCGCAGGGCGGCCTCTACGATCAGCTCGGCGGCGGGTTCTACCGCTACAGCGTGGATCGCCACTGGTCGATCCCGCACTTCGAGAAGATGCTTTACGACAACGCAGCGCTGCTCTCGATCTACGCCGACGCGTTCGCTGCCACACGCGCCGAGCTCTTCGGGCGCGTCGCGGCCGAGACGGCGGCCTGGGTGTTGCGCGACATGCAGGACCCTCGCGGCGCGTTCTACTCCACGCTCGACGCCGACTCCGAGCACGAGGAAGGCAAGTTCTACGTCTGGACGCCCGAGGAATTCGACGCGCTGCTCACGGCCGACGAGAGCCGCCTCGCGAAGCGCGTGTTCGGCCTCACGCGCGCCGGCGCCGCCGGTGCCGCCGACGCGCCGCGCGAGCCGAACTTCGAGGGCACGCATTGGCATCTGCAGATCGCGGAGCCGCCCGCAGCGGCGGCGGCCGCGCTCGGGCACGACGCGGCCCGCGGCCGCGCGTTGCTCGAGAGCGCGCGGCGCAAGCTCTTGGCCGCGCGCGGGGGACGCGTCTGGCCCGGGCGCGACGAAAAGGCGCTCGTGTCGTGGAACGGGCTGATGATCGCCGCGCTCGCACGTGCCGCGCGCCGGCTCGACCGGCCCGAGCTCGCGGACGCGGCCACGCGCGCGGTCGACTTCATCCGCGCGGAGCTCTGGAGCGGCGGGCGCCTGGCGGCCACGTACAAGGACGGTCGCGCACGGTTCGCCGCGTATCTCGACGACTACGCGTTCCTCGCGAACGCGTTGCTCGAGCTCCTGCAGTACCGCTGGCGCGCCGCCGACCTCGACTTCGCGCGCGAGCTCGCGGACGCGCTGCTCGCGCACTTCGAGGACGCGCGCGGCGGATTCTTCTTCACGGCCGACGATCACGAGCGGCTGATCCACAAACCGAAGCCGTTCGCGGACGAAGCGGTGCCGGCGGGGAACGGCGTCGCCGCCGGCGCGCTCGTTGCGCTCGGTCACCTGCTCGGCGAGCAACGCTATCTCGACGCGGCCGAGCGCACGGTGCGCGCGGCCTACCACGGGCTGCAGCGCTACCCGGAGGGTCACGCGACGCTCCTGCACGCGCTCGAGCAATTGCTGCGGCCGCCGCAGGTCGTGGTGGTGCGCGCGGCGCCGGCGGAAACCGCGGCGTGGCGGCGCGTGCTGCACGCGGGCTATCGGCCGTTCACGCTCTCGTTCGCCATTCCCGCCGACGCGCCACACCTACCCGGCCTCCTCGCGGAGCGCGCGCCGCGCGGCGCCGGCGTGGCCTACGTCTGCGACGGCATGACCTGCCGCGCCCCCATCGACACCCCCGCCGCGTTAGAAGCCGCGCTGAGCGGAAAATAGGGACATGTTGCCTTTTCGCCGATGCGCACTGCCGCGGCACGCCGGCGGACGAAAAGGCAACATGTCCCTATTTTCCGCCCGCTCCCAGCGGCCGAAAAAGCAACCCGTCCCTATTTTCCCGGGTTCGCGCCGCCGCCGAAAAATCCAACATGTCCCTATTTTTCAGTGGGCGGTGTAACGCTGGCCGGCGCGGACCGTCATCGCGTGGCCGTCCGCGCCGGCGAACTCCACCGGCAGCGACACGAGCGTCCCCTCGCGATTGCGCTGCACGGCGAAGTGCAGGTGCGGCCCGGTGGTGAACCCCGTGTTGCCCGAGTCGGCGAGATACTCGCCGCGCTCCACGTGTTGGCCCGGCAGCACGCGGATCGAGTTCCAGTTGAGGTGCGCGTAAAGCGACATCGTGCCGTCGTCGTGCAGCACGCGGATGATGTTGGCGCGCGGCCCATCCACCTCCGGGTCGAGGCCCGAGTCGTGGAAGTCGCTCGCCACCTCGATCACCACGCCGCGGCGCGCGGCGAACACTTGCGTGCCCACGGGCATCACGAAGTCGATTGCGTGCATGCTACTGGCGTCGCGATGCGTGATCGTGCTCGGATACGCCTGCGACACGGGAAAGCTGCTCGCGATCGCATACGGCAAGCGATACGGCCGGTCGGGCGCGTGCTCGGCGTGCGGGTCGCCGACGAGATAGGCGAACTCATACTCGAAGGTCGACACCGCATTCGGATCGTCCTTGCTCACGGCGAGCAGCTCCACCTCGGTGCGCGGCGCCAGAATCCGCCAGCCGTCGTTCGGCGAATCGGCGCCGACGTTCGCCATCTTCACGAGCCGAAACTTGATCTGCACGGGCGCGAAGAACGTGTTGTTCGCGACGAGCGCGACGCCGCCGCCGGCGGCGGGGCGCCGAAACAAGCGGATCTCCGGCCGCTCGAACCTGTGCTCGAGGTCCCGCTCGTCGTACGTCTGACCGGACGGCGGGCGCTGGTCGGTGTACACCCAGACGCCGTTCGCGTCCTGGTACTTGTAGAGCTTTTGCGCCGCGATCGGCGCGCCGCACAGAAGCGCCGCCGCGCCGATGCCGGCAAGCGCGAGCTTGACGGCGATGCGGTGCGCGCGGCGGTCCATCGCGCGCTCGTTAACGCTCGTCGACGTCGTCGACGTCGGCCTGCCCCGCCCATGCGCGCCGCAGATGCGACCACGACATGCCGGCCGCGAGAATCGCTGCGAGCAGCACGAGCACGATCCACTCGATCAGCACCGTGTGGCTCGTATCCACGACGTACTTGATCAAGGCCCAGAGCACGGTGGCCGCGAGCCCCACGGACAGGACGATGCCGACCACGCCGAGCGAGCGCGCTGTGGACCGCAGATAGAACCCCCAGCCGATCACGAGCGCGATGCCGACGAACGCCACGATCGGCGCCAGCCCGCCCTTCCACTGCTCGATCGCCCAATCGATGTAGTTATAGCGCGTGGGGTTCCAGGTGAAGCAGATCAGCAAGAACGCGAACAGGAAGCGCATGCCGATGCCCGACAGCGTGATCGTTCTCATGCGCGCCCCCCGGCCCCCCCGAAGAACATCCGCCCGGCTAGTTCAGGTCATACCGGCGCCAGTCGTACCCCTCGCGCCGCAGCTCGTAGCTCGGCCAGTACTCCGGATCGAGCTCCATCGTGATGACTTCCGGCACGTCGTTCCACGTCATCGTGTTCAGCCGCACGAACGCCTGGCCCTCGATCGAGCCAGCAACGCGGATGAACGATTCGAGGTCGGGCGTGGGCTTGCCGTCGACGGCCACGATTCGGCGGCCGGCGAATAGCCCCGAGCGGCTCGCCGGCGAGCCGAAATTGAAATAGGACACGTAAACTCCGCCGGTGCCGACGCCGCGTTGTACCGCGAGCTCGCGATGCGGCGGCTGGAGCAACGCGCCGCCCCACGACACGACGTGCTCGATACCGACCCCATCCAAGGGCACCGTGTTCACGCTGCCGCTCACTTCCTTGCCGTCGCGGAGCACGGTGACTTTCACGCTCGGCTTCTGCGCGCCGCGCTCGACCTCGCGAAACGTGTTCGCGAGCTGGCCGTCGATGTCGAGCAGCACGTCGCCCGAGCGGAAGAAGTCGGCCGCCGGGGACCCGGCAACGGTCGTGGCCACGGTCAGCACTTCGCGGCGATCGGGGTTGTGCGCTTCGTAGCGCTGCAACCAGCTGTCGGGCAGGTCCACCTTGCGAGCGGTCGCGAGCGGCAGCTGCTGCCACTCGACCTCGATCGAGCGCAGCATCTCCTTGGCGCGCATGTGCGCGAGCATGTCGACGATCACGTCGGACTGGATGCCCATGTTCACCTGCGTGAGATCCCGGCCGGTCTGATAGGCGAAGCTCGCCCACATGCCGAGCACGCGGCCCTGCAGGTCGACGATCGTGCCGTCGAAGTCCCCTGGGCCGTTCACGAGCGTGACGACGTCCATGTTCGTGTCGCGGAAACGCAGCGTGCGCGACAGCGGGAAGCCCGCGGCCGCGATGTTCGCCACCTGGCTCGACTGCGACAGCATCTTGAAGTCCGGGCCGAGGCCCACGACCGCCACGTTCTGCCCCGGCACCAAGTTCTTCGGCAGGAACACCGCGCTCTTCACCGGCGTGTTGCCGATCAGCTTGGGGTCGTACGACACGACGGCCAAGTTGTGCAGCGGGTGGATGTACTCCACGCGCCCGGGCACCTCGAGCGAGCCCGCGAACGTGAGCCGCACGTCGCCCATGCCTACGGGCACGGTGTTGCGGTCGACGATCACCCAGCCGCGCTCCGCGTCGGCGATGAGCCCGGTGCCGTAGTAATAGCGGTCGGCGACTCCCGACACCGTGTACGGCATGTCGAAGTTCACGAGCACGAGCGACGGCGAGATCGCCTGCACGTGCTTCTCGTTCTGGTGCGGGAAGGTGGTGCCCTCGCTCGCCTGCACCGGCTCGGGCGGCGGGCTCGCCTTCAAGTCCTTGCACGGCCAGATGCCCTTGTCATCGTCGCGATGGCAACGCATCGCGGGGAACCAGCTGCGGTCGTTCTTGATGATCCGCTGCCGCTCGCTCTGCGGGTCGTCGAAGCTCACGAAGCGCACGGTGGCCTGCGCCTGGTCGGGCAGCTGCTCGAGCACGCGTTGCAGGTCGTCCAAGTTGTCGATCGACTCCGTGCCGATGCCGGTGACGATGCTGCCGCGCGGGATGGCGGCCTTGCCGAACACGTAGCCGGGGTTCGCCACGTACACGCCTTCCACCGGCCGGTAGAAGTGGCGCGCCAGCTGGTACGACAGCTTGTGGAACACGCCGTCGCCGTACTCGACGTACTCGGCCGGCGTGATCGCGTGCAGGTCGCCGACCGGCAGCGGGTGCGTCGCGCGCTCGCCGCCGTGCTCGACGGTCACGTCGATGCTCTTGCCGACCGCCGCGTCGAGCGCCGCCGCGAGCGGCACGAACTCGGCGATCAGCTGCCCGCCCACCTCTACCAGGATGTCGCCCGGCTCGAGCTGGTCGGCCGCGGGCGACCCCGGGATCACCTGCTCGACCACCAGCATGCCGGTCTGGTTCGGATACTTCGCGCGCACGCGCGCCTCGGTCGCGGGCGTGAGCCCGAGCCTACGGAGCTCGGCGAACGGCTTGTGGACGAACTCGGTCTCGAGCGTGCCGCGCGGCACGGGCACGCCCTTCTGGATGTCGGCGAGCGCCACCTGCACGCGGTCGAGCGGCAGGAAGAAGCTGGTCGCGGCCTGGCTGTTCGCGCCCGCGTTGAGCGCCACGACCTGGCCCTCGATGTCGACGACGGGCGAGCCCGACGAGCCCCCCGACGTGCCCGACGCCGCTTGTAGATAAAAGGTGTTGAAGTCGTTGTAGTTGCCGCGGCCGTAGTTCGGCGCCTGGCGATCGAGCCGCGCGATCGTGCCGGCGAGAAACGACAGCTGCTCGCCGGCGTCGTTGCCCACCACCCGGATGTCGCGGCCGATCTTGGCCCCCTCGGGCGCGAGCTTGAGCTCGGCGGGCTTGATGAACTTGAGCTTGCTCGGGTCGTAACGGAAGAAGCCGAAGTCGTGGATCGGATCGCGGTACACCGGGATCAGGTCCACCTCTTCCTGATTACGGAAAACGGCTTGCGCCCGCACCGGGCCCGGCGTCACGACGTGGCGGTTGGTGAGAATCAGCCCGCGCTCCGCGTCGACGACGAAGCCGGTGGCCTGGCTCGAGGAGTTACGCTCCGTGTCGAACGAGCGCGTGCTGTCGATCTGGATCGACACGACGCCCGACGCGATGTGGTCGAGCGTGCGGGTCCACACCTGCTCCTGCGCCCCGGCGGGCACGGCCGCGAGGATCGCACTCAGTATTACGCCGCCGAGAACCCCGTCTCTTATCTGTGGCATGGCACCCGATTCCATGATTGCAACGTGGCCGTTGCTATGTCGCGTGTGACCATCGTAGCCGGTTTTTGCTCCCGGCGTTCAGACCGAGCGCACGCTCCATGAACAAGCGCTTGGCGGCGCCCGAGGAATCCACCGCCCGCAGTCCCGCAGCCCGGATCGGAGCCGCCCAGGCGGGCAGCCCGAACAGACGATGCAGCCCGTCGAGCGCGAGCAACATCTGCAAGTTATCGCCCTTGCGGTCGCGCTCGTAGCGGCGCAGGACCTTGAGATCGCCGGGATCCTCCCCTGCCAGCACGGCATCCTCGATCACGGCCGCGAGCGCGGCGGCGTCGAGTAGCCCCAAGTTCATGCCTTGCCCGGCGAGCGGGTGAATCGTGTGCGCCGCGTCGCCGACGAGCGCGGCGCGCGCGGCGCAGTAGCGCAACGCATGCAATGCCTGCAATGGAAAGCCCGCGCGCGCGGCACTTGGGGTGAGCTCGCCGAGCACGCCGGCGCTGGCTTGCTGGAGCTCGGCCACGAGCTCGCCGTCGGGCGCCGCGAGCAGCGCGGTGGCGCGGTCGGTGGGCAGCGACCACACGACGGAGCTGCGACCGTCGGCAAGCGGCAGGAACGCGAGCGGGCCGCCGGGCAGGAAGCGCTGCGAGGCGGTCTCGCGATGCGGCAACGCGCTCGCCACGTGCGTGACGATCGCCGTCTGCTCGTAGCTGCGGGCTGCCACCGGCAGACCGAGCATCGCACGCAGCGACGACTCGCTGCCGTCGGCGGCGACAATGACCGCGCCCTGCGCCGAGCCGCCGTTGGCGAGCGTCGCGGTGACGCCGCGGCGGCCCACGTCGAGCGCCGTGATGCCTCCGCCGATCGTGAGCTCGGCGTTCGGCGCGGCGGTCACGACGTCCGCGAGCAGCGTGCGCAGCAGGTTGTCCTCGACGATGTGCCCGAGGTCGGGCTCGCCGATGTCGGCGGCGTCGAAGTCGAGCGTCGGCGGGCCGGACGCGTCCGTGCCTTCCCACACGTGCATGCGCCGGTACGGGCTGGCGCGCGCCGCCACGACGCCCTGCCAAACGCCGAGCGCCTCGAGCAGCTGTTGCGACGCGCGCGACAGCGCGTAGACGCGCAGATCGGTGTGCTCGGCGCGCCAGCGCGGCAGCGGCCGCGCTTCGATCACCTGCACGCGCAGCCGGTCCGCGCAGCGGCCGGTGGCGAGCAGCGCCGCTATGCCCAAGCCCACGGTGCCCGCGCCTGCGACGAGCACGGTGGGTGTGCGCTGTCTCGGCACGCGCCGCCTTAGACGAGACGCAGGCCGCGCGCGAGCCGCGGCAGCCGTCCGGCGCGGCCCATCGTTTGGCGCGAGAGCACGCGCTTGGCCCCGGGCACCAGGTCGAAGGCCATGAGCCCGAGCCCGCGGCCGATCCCCAATCCCGGCCCCGACTCGCCGAACAGGCTCACGAGGCCGTGGGTAAACCGCAGCACGCGCCGCTGATCCGCCGCGCGCCACTCCCGATACCGCTCGAGCACCCCCACCGCCCCGATGTCGCGGGGAATCGCGAGGGGTCTGACCCCGGGGTCTGACCCTGGTCTGGCCCCGGGGTCTGACCCTAATTTGTCGACCCTAATTTCCATAGAGTCGGCGATGACCTCGGCGAGGGTGGCGATGTCGCGCAGCGCGAGGTTGAACCCTTGGCCGGCAACAGGGTGCAGGCGCATCGCCGCGTCGCCGACGAACAGCGTGCGGCCGCGATGCTGCTCCTCGGCGGCGATGCGCGCGAGCGCGTGCAAGTGCCGCGCGCCGACTCGGGTGATGCGGCCGAGCCGGTAGCCGAACGCGGTCTGCAGCTCCTCGCGGAAACGGTCGTCCGGGAGCTCGGCGACTCCGCGCGCGTCCGCGGCGGGCAGCGTCCAGATCACGGCCGCGCGGCCGCCGGTGAGCGGCAGCATCGCGATCGGCCCGCGCTTCGTGAAGCGCTCGAACGCGCGGCCGGCGAGCGGCGCTTCGGTGCCGAGGTTGAAGATCACGGCGCACTGCTCGTAGTCGTGCTCGTCGACCGCGACCCCGAGCGCTTGGCGGAGCACCGAGCGCGCGCCGTCGGCCGCGACCACGAGCCGCGCGCGCACGGTCGCTCCCCCGTCGCGCCGCTCGACGGTGGCCGACGCGCCCTGCTCGTCCATCGCAAGCGCCGTGACCTTCGCCGGCGCGAGACAACGGAACCGCGGCGCCTTCGCGAGCCGCTCCCAAAACACCCGGCCGAGCGTCTGATTCTCGATCGTGAAGCCGAGCGCGTGCACGCCCTCCTCCGCCGCGTCGATGCGCGCGGCGCCGAACCGGCCGCGCTCCGACACATGGATCGAGCGGATCGGCTCGGTGTAGCCCTTGAGCGCGGGCCACAGCCCGAGCCCCGCGAGGATCTGCTGCGAGCCGTTCGCGAGCGCGGTCACGCGCTGGTCGAAGCTCGGCTGCTCGAGCGTGCGCACTTCGTTCGCCTCCACGAGCACCACGTCGAGCGGCAGCTCGGCGAGCGCGCACGCGAGCGCGGAGCCGACGGCGCCCCCGCCCACGATGAGGACGTCGCAAACGAGGGGGTCGCCGGCAAGCTCGCCGGTCACGCGCGCGCGCTCATGTGGCTTTCGATCTCAGCCACGGCAGTCGGCACGCCGAGCGTCAGCACATCGGGACCGTCGCGCGTGACCAGCACGTCGTCCTCGATCCGGATGCCGATGCCGCGCCAGCGCTTGGCGACGTTCCTCGCCGCCGGCGGCACGTAGATGCCGGGCTCGACCGTCATGACCATACCGGGCTCGAGCAGCCGCCATTGCGCGTCGATCTTGTAGTCGCCCACGTCGTGCACGTCGATGCCGAGCCAGTGGCCGGTGCGGTGCATGAAGAACTGCCGGTACTGCTGCGACTTGATGAGCGCCGCGACCTTGCCCTTGAGCAGGCCGAGCTCCCTCAAGCCCTTCGTGATCGAGACGACGGCCGCGTCGTGCGGGTCGTTCCAGTGGTTGCCGACCTTCGCCACCGCGGTCGCGGAGCGATTCGCCTCGAGCACTACCTCGTAGAGCTCGCGCTGCGGAGCGCTGAAGGTGCCGTTCACCGGGAACGTGCGCGTGACGTCGGACGCGTACATCTGAAGCTCGCAGCCCGCGTCGATCAGCACGAGATCGCCGTCGACGAGCTCCGCGTTGTTCGCGCGGTAGTGCAGCACGCACGCGTTGGCGCCGGCGGCCACGATCGGCGGGTACGAGCAATCCGCGCCGTGCCGGCGGAACTCGTGCAGGAACTCGGCCTCGAGCTCGTACTCGAGCATGCCGGGGCGGCACGCGCGCATGGCACGGCTGTGGGCTTGCACGGCGATCTGCGCCGACTCGCGCATCACAGAGCTCTCGGCGCGAGTCTTGAAGAGCCGCATCTCGTGCAACAGGTGGTCGAGAGCCACCAGGTCGCTCGGCGCGTGGCCGCGCTGGCGGTTGGCATTGAGGG
>Ga0137410_10000637_pt1 | contig 24442 bp, 19 predicted proteins | sample CZODoug1_16funga_FD_108878 | JGI IMG/M metagenome (GOLD analysis project Ga0137410, IMG submission 108878) | Vadose zone soil fungal communities from Angelo Coast Range Reserve, California, USA - CZODoug1_16fungal (Illumina Assembly) | ecosystem: Environmental > Terrestrial > Soil > Vadose zone... | reverse complement strand
TCGTCGCCGCGCCCGATCCGTCGCACGCGATCGAACGGCGGTACGAGCACGACGGGATTCCGGTCTACCGGTACCCGATTCCGGCAGAGCCGACGCGTGCGGAAGCGCAAGGCAGCACGGTCGTGCGCGGCGCCGAGCGGTTTCATCGCTGGCTCGAGGCCTTCCGGCCGGACGTCGTTCATTTGCATACGTTCGTGACGGGGCTGGGCCTCGCCGAGGTCGACGCGGCGCGGGCCGCCGGCGCGCGCGTCATCGCCACGACGCACGCCGCCAGCCTCGGATTCATCTGCGCGCGCGGCACGATGATGCAGTGGGGCTCCGAGCCGTGCGACGGGATCGCGAGCGAGAAGAAGTGCGCCGCCTGCATGCTGCACCACCGCGGCATGCCGCGTTCCATTGCGTCGCTGGTCGCCGGCCTTCCCGGCGCCGCCACCGAGCTGGCGCGCCATGCGCCCGGTTCGATCGGCGCCGCCTTCGCGCTGCCGGCCTACATCCGCGATCAGCAGGCGCGTCAGCGCCGCCTCCTCGCGACGGTCGATCGCCTCGTGCTGTTGACCGACTGGGCGCGCAACACCGTGGCGTCGAACGACGCGCCGCCGGAGAAACTCGCCGTCAACCGCCTCGGCGTTGCGCATCGTCTGTTCACGCGGAAGCCTGGCCCCGACGAGCGTCCGACGAACACGCCTGTGCATCTCGCGTACGTCGGGCGGTTCGATCCCATCAAAGGCGTCGCTGATTTCGTGCGCGCGCTGACGAGCCTCTCCGCCGACGTGCCGTTCCGCGCCGAGCTGATTGGCCCTGTGTTTACCCCGGCCGAGCAAGGGGTCGTCGACGACGTCCGGCGCCTGATCGCCGGCGACGCGCGCATCATCGTCGCGGCGCCGATTCCGCACGCCCGCATGTTGCCGGCGCTGGCCGATTTCGACGTGATCTGTTGTCCGTCGCTCGCCGCCGAGGGCGGGCCGACGGTCGCCATCGAGGCGCATGCGGTCGGCACGCCCGTGATTGGGACGCGCATCGGCGGCCTCGCCGAGCTCGTCACCGACGGCGTGAACGGCCGCTTGGTGCCACCGGGCGACTGGCGGGCCCTTGCCGACGCGATCCGGTCGATGGTCGCCGATCCCGCGGCCACGATCGACCGCTGGCGTCGCGTGCTGCCGCCGGTCCGCACGCTGGACGATGTGACCCGCGATTACCTCGCGCTGTACGCCGCATGACGCCGGCGCTCCTGCAGCGTGCGAAGGACATCGCCGGGCCGCGTATGACGACTCGCGTGCGCTGTCTGCTCCGCGGCCACGGTCTGCAGCGATGGGGCAACCTGCGGCGGACGACGCCCTTCTCGTCGACGTTCGGATTCGAGCGCGGCACGCCCATCGGTCGCCGGTCTCTGCACCAGTTTCTGCACGCGCATCGCGCTCTCATCACCGGCGACGTGCTCGAAGTGCAGACCAGTTCGTACACGCGTCGTTACGGCCGCGATCTCCGGCGCACGGACACGTTCGATATCAACCCGGTGTTTCATCCGACATATCTCTGCGATCTCGCGCACTCGGAGAACACCTTGCCGGCTGCCGCGTTCGACTGCGTGCTCCTGCCGCAAACGCTGCAGCACCTGCGCGAGCGCGACGCGTGCCTCGCCCACCTCCTCCGCGTCGTCCGGCCGGGGGGCGTGATCCTGGCGTCGGCCGCCGGTCTCATGCCGCTCACCGCCGACGTGCCCGATTACTGGCGCCTGTCGCCGGACGGCTGGCGCGAGCGTCTGTCGCGCGCGTGGAGCGGCGCCGAGGTCACCGTCGAGGGGCACGGCAACTGTCTGACCGCCATTGCGTCGCAGCCCGGACTGGCGCTCGAGGAGCTCACCGACGCGAAGCTCGATGCCCGCGATCCGCGCTACCCGGTTCTCACGACGATTCTGTGCCGCACGCCTCGATGAATTTTGCCGCCGCACAGTCGCTCAAGCGCGGCCTCCTCGCCACCGGCCACTACCGCCGCGCGCTGCGCCGCGCGCGCTTTCCCGGCGTCGTCGTGCTCGGCTATCACGGGTTGCGCGGCGACGACTGGCCCGACGGATCGATGGCGTTCGAGAACCTGCACGTGCGCGCGTCGACGTTCGCCGGGCACTGCCGGGTCATCCGCGACACCTGCGACCCCATCTCGCTCGACGACTGGCGCGCCGCCATCAACGGCACGGCGCCGCTGCCGCCGCGGCCCGTGCTCATCACCTTCGACGATGGGTATCGCAGCGTGTTCACGATTGGCGCGCCCATGCTCGCGGCGCACGGACTCCCGGCCGTTGTCTTTGCCTGCTCCGATCCGGTGGCGCGGCGCGCGCTGCTCTGGTTCGACGCCGTCGCGGCGCGCGACGGCGAAGCGGCCGTCGAGCCGTGGAAGGGCCGCGACTACGCGCCGTGGCTGGCGGCGTGTGCCCGCGGCACACAGGCGGTTTCCGATACGGACGCTCGCGCATTGATGACATCGGAGGAGCTTGGAATCCTGAGCCGGCAGCCGGGCATCGAGATCGGCGGCCACACGGCGAGGCATCCGATTCTCGCGCAGGCGCCGCCCGCTGCGCAGCGCGAGGAGATTCTCGAGAATCGCGCCGCGCTCGAAGCGTGGATCGGGCGCTCCGTGCGCGCCTTCGCGTACCCGAACGGGCGGCCGGGCGTCGACTACACCGCCGACACGGTCGCGATTCTTGGCGATCTCGGGTTCGACTTCGGCTTCACGATGCGGCCCGCTTTCGCCACAGCCGGCGAGCCGGCGCTGGAGCGCTCGCGCTTCATGGTCGTCTCCGAAGTGATGGCGCCCGAGCTGGCGCATCGTCTGGCGTACGCGTGGCCGCGATGAGCGGGCGCGTCTCGGTCGTGACGGCCGGCCACCTCTCGACCTGCCCCCGCATGCTGAAGGCCGCTGACGCGCTGCACGGTGCCGGCTACCGCGTGCGCGTCGTCAGCGTGAATCACACCGCGTGGGCGAGTGCCGCGGATCGCGCCGTCGCCGCCACACGCGCGTGGGCATGGACCCTCGTCGACTACGATCGGTCGACCGCGCGGGCCCTGCGGCTCATGACCGGCGCGCGCTTTCACGCCGCTCGGGCTGTGTCGGCCGCTGTCGGCCCCGATCGTGTGCCGATGTCCATCGTCAGGCGCGCGTACAGCCGCGCGCACGATGAGATCGTTCGCGCCGTCGTGTCACAGCCGGCCGATTTCGTGTACGGCGGAACCACTGGCGCGCTGGCGGCGGTCGCCGAGTCGGCCGCCGCGCTGCAGGTGCCGTACGGGATCGATCTCGAAGACTTTCATTCCGCGGAGCAGAACGGTCCCGACAGCGATCACGTGCACGCGCTCGCCACGCGGATCGAGCGGCGCGTCGTCGCGGGCGCCGCGCGCGTCACGGCGGGGAGCCCGATGATCGCCGAGGCGTACGCGCAGAAGTACGGGGTGCGGCCGATCCCGATCCACAACACGTTCTCGCTTCGCCTGCCCATGCAGCCGGTGGCGGGGGACCCGCCTGCGCTTCGTTTGTACTGGTTCAGTCAAACGCTCGGACCCGGCCGCGGGCTCGAGGAGATGGTTCACGGGATCGGACGGAGCGGCGTGCGAGCGGAATTGCACCTGCGCGCGCGGCCGATTCCGGAGTACGTCGAATCGCTGCGCCGGCTGCAGCGGCAGGTTGCGCCGTCGATGATCATCGCGCACCACGACCCGGCGTCACCCGACGCGATGGTGGAGCTGGCGCAGAACTATGACGCAGGCTTTTCGTGCGAGGAGCCGGCCGTGCTCAATCGCCGGCTGTGTCTGTGCAACAAGATTTTCACGTATCTTGCCGCGGGCGTGCCGGTGATCCTCAGCCGGACCCCCGCCCAGGCGGCGCTCTCGGCCGATCTCGGCGCGGCGGCGCTCAGCTACGACTGCGGCGACGTCGATGGGCTCGGCGATCGGCTGCGTCACTTTGGCGAGGACCTCGACGCGCGGCGCCAGGCGCGATGCGCGGCGCGGGCGGCTGCCGAGCGGCGGTGGCACTGGGAGCATCCCGACGATCGCGGCGCGCTGCTCGCCGCGGTGGCGGAAGGCCTGGGTTGATGCGGATTCTGCTGGTCATGGATCCCCTGATCGCGGTGCCCCCGCGGCACTACGGCGGCATCGAGCGGGTTATCGCCGACCTCGCCGATCGGCTGCGCGATCGCGGCCACGACGTGACGCTCTGGGCGGCGCCGGGTTCCGGCACAACGGTCCGCCTCGAGTCGTTTGGACACGAAGGGGAATGGACACGCTGGAGCAACGTGCGCAATACGCTGACGCTCAGCGCGCGCTTCGTGCGCGGGACGCGCCGGTTCGATGTCATCCACAACTTCGGACGGCTGGCGTACCTCGCGGCCATCTTCCGGCGGGACCTGCCGAAGGTGCAGACCTACATGCGCAAGGTCAATCCCGCCAACATGCGCAAGGCCGCGCGGCTCGGCGCGCGAAGGCTGCACTTCACGGGTGTCAGCGCCGCCATCCGCGATACGGGATCGCCGGGCGGCGGCGAGTGGAGCGTCATCTACAACTGCGCGGCTCCGAAGCGGTACACGTTTCACGGCGACGTCGATGCGCGAACGGCGCCGCTGGTGTTCCTCGGCCGCCTCGAGCGTTGCAAGGGGCCTCACACGGCGATCACGGTCGCCCAGCGGTTGAACCGCCGGCTGATTATCGCAGGGAACATTTCGACGCTGCCCGAGGAGAAAACGTTCTTCGAGCGGGAAGTGGCGCCGCGCATCGACGGCACGCTGATCTCCTACGTGGGGCCCGTCGACGATGCGCAGAAAGACGCGTTGCTCGGCGGCGCGGCGGCGATGCTCATTCCGATCGAGTGGGAGGAGCCGTTCCCGGTCGTCCTGCCCGAATCACTGCTGTGCGGGACGCCGGTCATCGCGTTTCGGCGCGGCGGCGTTCCTGAAGGCATCGCCCACGGCCGTACGGGATTCAACTGCGACACGATCGACGAGATGTGCGATGCGGTCGGGCGGCTCGGCGAGCTGCGCCGCGCCGACTGCCGCGCCGAAGGCGAGCGCCGGTTCAGCGACCGCGCCATCACGGACGAGTACGAACAACTGTATCGACGCTTGCTTGATGGCAGGGCCGGTAGTTGACCCGCCGCGTACTGCTCGTCAGCCCCCACTTTCCGCCGGACAGCACCGCCGGCACGCATCGCGCGCGGCTGCTCGCGCCGCACTTGCGCGCGCACGGCTGGGAGCCAACTGTCCTGACCGTCGATCCCCGCGACTACGAGGGCGCGCTCGACCCGACGCTCGCTCGCAGCGTGCCGTCGGATCTGCGCGTGGTTCGCGCCCGCGCGTGGCCTGCGGGCCTGACACGTCGCTTCGGCGTCGGCGATCTCGGACTGCGCGCGTTCGAGGGCCTCTGGCGGGAAGCCTCGCACCTGCTGTCGCACGAGCGCTTTGAAGCCTTGTTCATCACGATCTATCCGGCCTACGCGGCGCTGCTCGGGCCTCTGTTGAAGCGACGATTCCGTGTGCCGTTCGTGCTCGATTATCAGGATCCGTGGGTCGGCGAGTGGGGCCGCACGGTTGGACCCGGTGCAAACGGCGGCCCTGATCCGAGAAGCCGCGTCAGCCGTTTCGCCGCGATGCGGCTCGAGCCCGTGGCGCTCCGCGCCGCCGACGGCGTCACGGCGGTGTCCGCCGCGACCTACGAACAGGCGCTCGCGCGCCATCGCATCGCGCGCCCCGCAGTGACCGCCGAGCTTCCCATCGGGTGGGACCAGGCGGATGTCGCGTTCCTGCGGGCGCGCACGGAGGATCGGTCGCGCGTGATTCCAGCGGGCGACGGACGGGTTCACATCGCCTACGTCGGCACGCTGCTGCCGACCGGCCTCGAGACGCTCCGTGCCGTCTACGCCGCCTGCGTGCGGCTGCGCCAGCGCGACGCCGTGTCCGCAGCGAGGCTGCGGCTGCATTTCGTCGGCACCAGCAATCAGCGAGCGGCCGGCGCGCCGCCGCGCGCCATGCCTCTCGCGCGCGAGTTCGGCGTCGACGATCTCGTCACTGAACATCCGGCGCGGCTGGATTACTTCGACGCGCTGCAGACGCTCGACGATGCGACCGCTGTTCTCCTGATGGGCAGCCGCGAGCTGCACTACACGCCCAGCAAAGTGTTCCCGGCGATGCTCAGCGGACGGCCGCTGCTCGCGCTCTATCACGCCGGGAGCACCGCCACCGACCTTCTGCGGCGGTTCGGCGGGCCGCCGGCCGTGCGGCTGGTGACCTACGACGACGATCGGCCGGTAGCCGGGCGCGTCGACGAGATCGCCACGCATCTGTGCGACCTGGTCCGACGGCCGCAGTACGACGAGACCGCCGTCGATCGGCGCGTGCTCGACGCGGTGTCTGCGCGATCCCTCGCGGCGCGCCTCGCGGGCGTGCTGGATCGGGTGTCCGCATGAACCCGATTCGGCTGACGATCGTCGAGACGCATCCTGTGCAGTACAACGTGCCCTGGTTCCGTTACCTGACCCAGCACTGTCCCGCCCTCGATCTGACCGTCCTGTATGCCTCGCGTCCCACGCCGCTGCAGCAGGCGGTCGGATACGACCGGTCGTTCGAATGGGACATTTCGATGTTCGACGGCTACCGCTGGCGGATCGCGCGGGACAGCCGGGCGGCCGATTCATTCGACAGCGCCCGCTTCCGCGGCCTCGACATCCCGGAGATCGGCAACGTCATTGCCGAGACGAATCCCGACGTTGCGCTCGTGGCCGGATGGCACTCGATCACGCAAGTGCGCGCGCTGGCCGCGTGCCGGCGGCGCGGCGTCCCGCTGGTCTATCGAGGCGACACGCACCTCGGCACGCGGCCGTCCGGACTGCGGCGGCTGCTGTGGAGCGTCAAGACGCGCGCCCTGCTGCGACAGTACTCGGCGCATCTGGCGGTCGGCGCGCTCGCGCGCGAGTACCTGCTCGCGCATGGCGTGCCGCCGACGCGCATTTATGCCTCTCCACATGCCGTCGACAACGAGTACTTTGCGCGGATGGCGGCTCCGCACCTGACCGAATCGGGCCGCGGCGGGGCGCGTCGCGCGTTCGGCTTCGAGCGCGACGATTTCGTCGTCCTGTTTGTGGGGAAGGTCAACGAAGGCAAGCGCGTCAGCGATGTCATCCGCGCCGTTCCAGCCATCGGAGGCCATGTCGCCGTCCTCGTCGCCGGCGAAGGCGAACAGCAGGCGGCGGCGAAGGAGTTGGCCGCAGGCCTGGGCGTGCGCGTGACATGGGCGGGCTTCCTGAATCAGGGCGAGCTTGGACGCGCGTACGCGGCCGCGGACTGCCTCGCGCTGCCGAGCCGCTCGGAGTCCTGGGGGCTTGTCGTCAGCGAGGCGATGGCCACGGGTCTGCCCGCCGTGGTGGCCGATACGGTTGGCTGCGCGCCCGACCTCGTCATTTCCGGCGAGACCGGCGAAACGTTTCGGAGCGGCGACGTGTCCGATCTCGCGGCGGCGCTCGGCCGCATTCGCGCGCGCGGAGGACGGTCGCACATGGCTGACGCCTGCCGGCAGCGCGTCGCCAACTACGCGTTCCCGCGGCTGGCCGCCGGGCTCGTCGCGGCGTGCGAGGCGGTGGCGCGGCCGCGGCGCGCGCCGCGGGTCCTCGCGTGCTGCGGCGGCATGGTGATCGTCTCGGGCCTCGAGCGGATGGTCTTCGAGGTCCTGCGCATTGTCCGCGAGCGCGGCGGGACGGTGCACTGTGTCGTCAACGGGTGGGAGAACCACCGCATCGTGCCGCTCGTCGAGCGCATCGGCGCGAGCTGGTCGATCGGCTACTACATGTACGGCTTCAGCCGGCGCAGCGTGAACCCTCTTCGGCACGCGCAGTCGATGTGGGACATCGTGCGCACGAGCGCCGGGTTGATACGCGACGCGCTCCGGTTCCGCCCGACGCACGTGCTCGTCCCCGAGTACTCCGCCATCCTGCGCAACGCACCGGCCCTCGCGCTGCTTCGCCTGTTCGGGGTGCGCATCGTGTTCCGAATCGGCAACGCGCCCGAGCGCGGACACGTGTACGACCTGCTGTGGCGTCGCGTGCTGCCGCCGTTTGTGACGACCTTCGTGCCGAACTCGCGATTCAGCTACGGCCGCCTGCAGGAGACCGGTGTCCCCGCGCGCAAGATCACGCTGATTCGCAACGCGTTGAGCCGGAGGACGCTGCTCGATCAGACCGACGAAGACGTCGTGCGCCTGGCGGCCTCGCGGCGAACGTTGCTCACCGTCGGGCAGGTCGCGCCGTTCAAAGGCACCCATCTGGCCGTCGACGCGGCGCTCGGGCTGATCGCCCAGGGGCGCGACGTGCAGGCGATCATCGTCGGCGCGCTGCCGGTGTGGCCGCCCGACCTGGTCGCGTACGTCCGCGAGCTGCAGGAACGAATTGCCCGCGCCCGGGCGACCGATCGCGTGCACTTCGTCGGCGCGCGCGAGAACGTGCCCGCGATCATGCGCGCGAGCTACGTGCTGGCCGCGCCGATTCTGCAGGAAGAGACGTTCGGGAACGTGGTGCTCGAGGCGCGGAGCGTCGGCCTGCCGGTCGTCACCTTCGGCCGGGGCGGTCTCGGCGAACTGGTCACTCACCGCGAAACCGGCTACCTCTGTCCCACGGCCGATCTCGCCGGCTTGCGCGAAGGGTTGCAGTATTTTCTGACGCAGCCCGCCGAGCGCGAGCGTGCAAGCGCGCAGAGCCTCGCAGCGGCCGCGCGTCCGGACAACGATTGCACATCGACCGAATTCGAGCGGCGCTGGTGGGCCCTGTTCGAACGCGCGAGTTGATCGTGAGGGCCTGATCGTGATCTGCGGCTGGTTCTCGTCGCCAGGACATGGAGCGCGATCGGCACAGGTGGTCGCAGCGATGGCGCACGCCGTTCGTGTGCACCGCGACGAGCGATGGGTGATTCATCAAGCTGCCGCCGGCCTCGCGCTCGCGGTCATCCATCGCGATGCGGACGACGATCCGTCGATGCATGCACCGGTTGTCTCGGCGGATCGGCGTTTCTGGCTGTGGATGGCGGGGGAGGCTTACGACGGCGGTACCCTGTGCCACGTTCCGTCAGTTGCCGCCAGCCGGACGCCCGCGTTCCGTCGGACGCTGCTGGACGCCCTCCTCGCGCACGGACTCGACGCTCTCGCGAGCCTCGACGGACGGTATCAGATCGTCCTGCTGGACGCCGTCAGCGTGACGGTGGCGGTCGCGTCCGATCGGTTCGGCGGCATGCCGATCTTCTGGGCGCGGTCGCCGAGCGGCACCGCGTTCGCCGGCGGCGTTCGCGACGTGCTGATGGCGCCAGGTGTCGGGCGCGAGTCCGATCCCGACGCCATCAGAGAGGCGGTCACCTTCGGCGGCTTTCGACTCGGTGGCCGCACGAACGTCCGCAGCGTCCAGCGTCTGCGCGGCGGTGCCTTGCTCACGATCGCGAAGGACGTCTCGTCGCGCGATTACTGGGCCTGGCCGCCCCGGCGTGAGACACCACGTAGAAATGACACGGTGTCTGACACCATCGAGGAAGCGCATCGGCTGTGGCAGCGAGCGATCGCGGTGCGGCTGAGCGATGCGAAACGCCCGGGGCAGACCCTGAGCGGTGGCCTCGACAGCCGCGCGATTCTTGCCGAGGCGGGCGCCACCGCTTCGTCGTGGACCGCCGTGACCTACGGCGTCGAGGGCTGCGATGATGCGCGGTATGCGGAGCGCGCCGCGTCGGCGGCCGGGGCGACGTGGATTTTCCACCCGCTCTATCGCGGCTCGTCGCCCGACTGGCTCGAGCGTCGCACCGCCTTCATACAGGAAACCGATGGCCTCGTCCAACTCTCGGATCTGATGCATTGTGAGTCGCTGTCTCTGCAGACGGCGCGGCTGGACGTTCACCTCTCGGGTTACATCGGAGACGTGGTCTGCGGCGCGACGTACGACGGCGTGGTCGATACGCAATCGCTCATGGCGAAGCTCCCGTACTCGGGCGTCGCGATCGGCTGGAATTGGGCGCGCGCCCTGCAGTGGGGCGCGGACACGATTGCCGCGCTCGCGCCGTCGGAGGCCAAGTTCGCGATCTACGAACACAAGCTTCCGCAGGCGATCCATCCGATTTTCCAGAGCTACGCGCCGTACATGCGTCTACGCACGCCGTTCACCGATTACGCGCTGTTCGACTTCTTCGCGGCGCGCTCGCGTCACACGCGCCAGGGCCTGTACACGGCGTGGCTCGCGCGCAAATACGCGGCGCTCTTCGGGGCGATTCCCGACCAGCGCACGGGTCTGCCGGTGACGGCATCGGGTGCCGCGATCGCGGTCGAGCGGTTGAGGCGCGGCGGGATCCGCGCCTTGTCGAGCGCGCTCCGCGCCGTGTCGTTGCCGGCACCGCGGCCTCGCATCCGCTCGTATCACGACGAGCATCGACAGTGGGCGGAGCCGTCCTTTCGCGAGCGCATCGAGGGGGTGATTCTGCGGCGTGACTCTCTGGCGGCAGAGATCTTCGGGCGCGCGCCGTTGACCGCCGTGGTCCGGGACTGGTTCGATCGCGGCGTCGGGCCGGTCCAGGTCATCGGTGCGCTCTATACCTACGAAGCGTACCATCGCGATCTCGCGGCCCATCTCCGGCAGGCCGCGCAACTCGCGGAAGAGGCCGCGCCGCGCGCGAGCGTGGTGACGTGACGCGCGCGACCCGCTTGCGGGTGCTCCATGTGACGCCGTATTTCGCGCCGGCATTCCGTTACGGCGGTCCGCCGCGCAGCGTCCTTGGCCTGTGCCAGGCGCTCGGTCGCGCCGGCGTCGACGTCGAGGTGTTCACGACGACGGCGAACGGCGACGACCCGCTGCCGTCCGCGCCCGAGGGTGTCGAGTATCAGGGCGTGCGTGTCCGGTACTTTCCGCTCGCGTGGCCGCGGCAATACTGGCGCGCGGCTGGTCTGTCCGATGCGGTCATGCACGCGGCCGCCGGCGCGGACCTGGTTCACGTGCATGGCCTCTGGAACCTGACCGGGTGGGCGGGCGTCCGCGCCGCGCGCGCGGCCGGCATTCCGTACGCCATCTCGCCGCGCGGCATGTATCAACTCCAGGCGTTGTTGCGCCATCGAACCCTGAAAACGATAGCGTTCTGGTTCGCTGAGCGACGTCATCTCGCCGGCGCGGCGCTCCTGCACGCCACCTCGGCACCCGAAGCGGACGCGCTGTCCCATGTCGGACCGCGGGTCGCGCTGATCGGCAACGGCGTCGACTCGCGGACAGCGACGCCGGATCAGGTGGCAGACCTGCGCCGGCGGTTCGATGTGCCCGCCGGCACAGACGTCATCACGGTCCTGGGCCGGCTGCATCCGATCAAGCGCCTCGATCTTCTGGCCGATGCGTTCACGCGCCTGCGCCGCGACGGCACCCGGGCGGTGCTGGTCGTCGCCGGACCCGACGAAGGGGGACACCGGCGCGTGATCGAGCCGTTGTTCGGCGAGGTGTCCGCCGACCTTCGATGGATCGGCAGCCTCGACGGCGACGACAAATGGGCGCTGCTCGCGGCGAGCCGCGCGCTCGTCCAGTGCTCGGACTCCGAGAGCTTCGGTCTCAGCGTCGCCGAGGCGCTGGCGGCCGGCGTGCCGGTCGTCGTCACCAACCGTGGCGCATGGGCGGAGGTGTCGGCGGTTGGCTGCGGCGAAGTGGTCTCGCATGACGCGCCGGCGATTGCGGCGGCGCTTGCGCGACTCATCGCTCATCCCGCCGAGGCCCGCGCGATGGGCGAGCGCGGGCGCGCGTGGATCCACCGCACCTTCAGCTGGGACGAGATCGGCCGCGCGATGGCGCGTGAGTACGGTGCCATGACGGACGGCGCCCGTGTCGGGCGGGCGGGATGACGGTGCCGTTTCGCTCCGTGCTGCTGACGCCGAACATTCTCGGGGCGGACGGCGTGTCCTGCCTGTCGCGGCAGATCGCGCGCGCGCTGCCTTCGCCCGTCATGGTCGTGAGCCTGCACGACGCGTCGAGTCGCGACGACGTGCTGCGGCGGTCGGCGCGAGGCTATCGCCTGGCATTGGTCGCCGACGCCGTGCGGACCGCGCTTCGCTGCCACCGCGACACGGTTATCGTCTGCGCGCACGTTCACCTCGCACCGCTGGCGCGCCTGATGGCGTGGCAGGGTGCGCGCGTCACATATGTGTTGTGCGGGATCGAAGCGTGGACCCGGCTGCGGCGCGGCGAACAGCAGGCGCTTCGGACGGGTCGCATCGTGGCGATTTCACGCCATACCGCCGATCGGTTCGTCGAGGCCAACCCGCAGTTCGCGCGTTCCTCGGTTGACGTCTGTCATCCCGGCATCCCCGCGCGCGCGGACGGGACAAGGGCTCCGGCCTCGGATCCGGCGGCGCTCATCGTCGGCCGCCTCGCGGCCAGCGAAGGATACAAAGGCCACGAGTCGTTGATTGCGATCTGGCCGCGCGTCCTCGAACGGCATCCCGAGGCGCGCCTGTGGATTGCGGGCGACGGCGACGATCGCGCGAGGCTCGAAGCGCTGACGGCACGCGCGCGCATTCAGGGGGCTGTGAGGTTCACGGGCCGCATTGCCGATGCCGAGCTCGACGCGCTCTACGAGCGGTGCCGGTTCTTCGTGATGCCCAGCCTCCACGAGGGCTTCGGCCTGGTCTTCCTCGAAGCGATGCGAGCGGGGAAGGCATGCATCGGCGCGGTGGGCGCCGCGGCCGAGATCATCGAAGACGGCGTCACAGGCTTTGTCGTCGACCCGGCACGCGCCGATGATCTGGCGAGCGCCGTCATCCGGCTGTTCGACGAGCCGCAGACCTGCGAGTCGTTCGGCCGCGCCGGGGCCGCGCGCTTTCGCGCCGAGTTCACCGACAGCTGCTTCGCCGAGCGGTTCGCGGCTGTCCTTCCCCAGCCATCGGCCATCCCACCGTTGGCGGTCACCGACCGATGGGCATGATCGACAGGATGAAGCATGCAGTGGTTCGCTGAAGTATTCGCGATCGTCCTGACCGTGCTCGCCGTCGGCGGGGTCACCGATCAATGGCACATGGCGTTCTCGCTGCCGGTGCTCTGGGCCATCTGGCGTTTCATGCGGTTCGAAGGCGGGCCGCCCGTGCTCGCGTTCGCGTTCACCTTTCATTGGGCGCAGGTCGTCATCGGCCTCTTCTACTTCGCCGCGACCGGCCGCCAGCCGCTTGCCATGTCGGCGGATCGGTACGGAGACATGGTGCTGATCGGCCTCGTCTGCATCGTCGTGTTCATGGTGGGTATGAAACTGGGCGACTGGGTCGTGGCGCGCAGGATGCCCATCCGGCGGATGAGGGAAACCTCGCTCAGCTGGGGCTACCTTCTGATCTTCTACTTTGGGATTTTCGCGTTCCGCGGCGCCCTGCGGGACTTTGCCTGGGAGAACCCCGGCCTCGCGCAGGGCGTCCTGGCGCTCACTTACATTCGCTTCGCGCTCTTTTATCTCATTCTCCGGAGGCTCGTTCACTCCGAGCGCTACGCGCTGGCCGCGGGCTTCGTCGTCGTCGAAGTGGCGCTCGGTCTGACCGGGTTCTTCGCGGAGTTTCGTGAGCCGGTCTTCATCGCGGCGGTGGTCCTCGCCGAGCAGTTCGACTATCGGCGTTCGGCGCACTGGGCGGCGCTGACGATCGTGGGCACGGCCGGGGTGTTCATCGGCATCATGTGGATCGGCATTCGGACCACGCAGCGCGAGGGGGTGGACGAACGGCAGTCGTTCACGATGTCCGAGCGGCTTCACTACACCTCGGGGCTGGCCGAGGACTGGTGGAAGGGCAACGGCGAGGACAAGATGGCGTCGGTCGATGGCTTCGTCGATCGCATGTGGGACGTGTACTATCCCGCTCTGGCGCTCGCGCGCGTGCCGTCGGTGCTTCCTCACACCGACGGAGAGATGATGATGACCGCCCTGGAGCACGTGCTCACGCCGCGCATCCTGGTGCCGAACAAGAAGGACATCGAGTCGGACAGCCTGCAGGTCCGCCGCTACACGGGTCAGATGGTCGCGGGTCCGGAGCAGCTGACGACCATTTCGTTCGGGTACGAGATTCAGGGGTACATCGATTACGGCATCCCGGGGATGTTCGTGCCGGTGCTTCTGTACGCCATCTTCATGGGGGCCGCATACCGGTTCTTCCTCCGCATCATCAGTCATCGCGAACTGGCCGTGGCAGTCATCACCGTGATCTTCTGGATGTCGTTGTACGCCTACAACCGCTCGTGGGCGAAGATGCTCGGCCTGTCGCTGACGCTGATGGCGTATCTGGGCGGCGCGACGTATCTCATCGACCGATACCTCGCCAGCAACCCGGAGGCGGCCGACGAGCTGGCGGGCCGGAGCGCGCCCATGCCTGACGCCGATCCCCACCTCCTTTCATGACGAACGGCCTCGTCCTCGGCCTCAACGCCTACCACGGCGACGTATCGGCGGCGATCGTGCGAGACGGCCTGTTGATCGCGGCTGTCGAGGAAGAGCGCTTCCGCCGCGTGAAGCATTACGCGGGCTTTCCCCATCGCGCGATCGCCGAATGCCTGCGGCTGGCGGGCGCGACGGCAGCCGACGTCGACCTGTTCGCCGTCTCGCGCGATCCCCGCGCGCATCTCTGGCGCAAGGCGCTGTTCCTGCTGCGGTACCGTCCGGCCGGAACCGTCGCCGACCGCGCGCGCAACCTGGCGAAGATCGGATCGCTGCCGGCGGCTCTGGCGGCGTCGGTCGGCCTCGACGAGCGCGTCGTCCGGCCGCGGATGCGGTTCGTCGAACACCACCCCGCGCACGCCGCGAGCGCCGCCTTTGTGAGCCCGTTCGACGACGCCGCGGTCTGCACCATCGACGGCTTCGGCGATTTCGTCAGCACGGCGTGGGGCCGCCTCGCCGGACCGACGCTGCAGATCGATCGCCGCGTCTTCTTCCCGCATTCGCTCGGGCTGCTGTATCTCGCGGTCACGCAATTGCTCGGCTTCCCGAAGTACGGCGACGAATTCAAGGTGATGGGTCTGGCGCCCTACGGCGAACCGCGCTACGTTCGCGAGCTCCGCACGCTCGTCCGCCTCGCCGGCGATGGCGGGTTTGCGCTCGACCTGGCCTATTTCCGGCACTGGTCCGACGGCGTGTCGATGACGTGGGAGGACGGCGAGCCCACGATCGGCGCCGTGTTCGCGCGGAAGCTCGAGACGCTGCTTGGTCCCGCGCGGCGGCCCGACGAGCCGCTCGACGCGCGTCACGAAGCGATCGCGGCGTCGGTGCAGGTCGTCTACGAGGAGGCGGCGATGCACGTGCTCTCGCACCTCCAGCGTGCCACGGGAGCCACGCGCCTCTGCCTGGCAGGCGGCTGCGCCATGAACAGCGTCGCAAACGGCAAGATCCGCGAGCGGACGGCCTTCCGTGACGTCTTCATTCAGCCGGCGGCGGGTGACAACGGCACCGCGCTCGGCGCGGCCTTTCACGCCTGGCACGGCGCGGGCCGCCGATCGCGCGCGTTCGTCATGGAGCACGGCTACTGGGGCCCGGCATTCGGCGACGCGGAGATTCTGGCGGCGCTCGACGGCGAGCGCGCGTCGATCATGGACGCCGCGTGTCAGCAGCGCTCATGGGCGGACGATGATGCGCTCGATGCGTGGACCGCGGAGCAGATCGCGGCCGGCCGCGTCGTCGGCTGGTTTCAGGGGCGGATGGAGTGGGGGGCGCGCGCGCTCGGCAACCGCAGCATCGTCGCCGACCCGCGGCGCGCCGACATGCGCGACATCATCAACACGCGGATCAAGTTTCGCGAGCGATTTCGGCCGTTTGCGCCGTCGGTGCTCGAGGAGGCGCTCGACGAGTATTTCGTCGGCGCCGTCGCCGATCCCTTCATGCTGCAGGTCTATCCGGTCCGCCCGGACAAGCGCGCGGCGGTGCCCGCGATCACGCACGTCGACGGCTCCGGGCGGCTGCAGACGGTCAGCCGCCGATCGAACCCACGCTACTGGAATCTGATCAAGGCCTTCGAGCGGGTGAGCGGCGTGCCGATGGTGCTCAACACATCCTTCAACGAGAACGAGCCGATCGTCCTCGAGCCGCGGGAAGCGCTCGATTGCTTTCTGCGGACGCACATGGACGTGATCGTGATGGGCCGGCATGTGCTGGAGCGCGCGCCGGTCGGGTCCCCGCCGGCGGGCTGCCGGGTGCCGTCATGACGTTCCCGCTGCGCGACAAGCGCGTGCTCGTGACCGGCGCGGGGGGCTTCCTGGGGCGGCACCTCGTGCGCGAGCTCGAGCGCCGCGGCGTCACGCAGGTGTTCACGCCGCGCAAGGCGGAGCTCGATCTGACGCGCGAGGCCGACGTGCGCCGCGCCTACGAGACGACACGGCCACAGGTCGTCATGCATCTGGCCGCGGTCGTCGGCGGCATCGGCGCCAACCGCGAGTCGCCGGGACGCTTCTTCTACGACAACGTGATGATGGGCGCGCTGGTCATGGAACACGCACGGCTCGCGCGCGTGGAAAAATTTGTCGGCCTGGGCACCATCTGCGCCTATCCGAAGCTGGCGCCGATTCCATTTCTGGAACGCGACCTGTGGAACGGGTATCCCGAGGAGACCAACGCCCCGTACGGTATCGCGAAGAAGATGCTGCTCGTGCAAGGGCAGGCGTATCGCGACCAGTACGGGTTTCACGCCATTCACCTGCTGCCGGTGAATCTCTACGGCCCCCACGACAACTTCGATCCGGCTTCGTCGCACGTCATTCCGGCGCTGATCCGCAAGTTCGTCGAGGCCGACGAGAGCGGCGCCGGAACCGTGGTGTGCTGGGGCAGCGGCAACGCGACGCGCGAGTTCCTCTACGTTGGGGACTGCGCGAGGGCGATTGTCGACGCGACCGAACACTACGATCGGCCCGAGCCGCTGAACATCGGCGCCGGCTTCGAGATCAGCATCCGCGATCTGGCTGCGCTGATCGGGGAGTTGGTCGGGTTTCGCGGCGATCTCGTGTTCGATCACACGAAGCCCGACGGCCAGCCGCGGCGATCGCTCGATGTGAGCCGCGCGAGGGAGGCCTTCGGTTTCACCGCGACGACCGATTTCCGCCAGGGCCTGACCCGTACCATCGAGTGGTACAAGGCTCACCGCGCCGCCCACAGCCCGGCATGAAGATCTGTTTCTTCAATCGATCGTACTGGCCCGACCAGGCCGCGACGGGCCAGCTGCTGACCGAGCTCGCCGAGGATCTCGTGAGCCAGTACGGCTGCGACGTCACAGTTGTCGCGGGTCGCCCGCTGCACGCAGCGGGCGACCACGCGGTGACGGTCGCGCCCGTCGAGCGGGACACGCACCATGGCGTGACGATTCTGCGCGCGAACGGCACGCGCTTCCGGCCGCGGCGGTTCGCGGGACGCGTGGCGAACTATCTCACGTATTTTGCGTCCGCGGCGCTGGCGGGCCTCGACCTCGGCCGGCCCGACATCGTCGTGACGCTGACCGATCCGCCGATTCTGGGGCTGGCCGCCCGATGGGCCGCCAGACGCGCTGGCGCGCGCTTCGTGTTTCTCTGCGAAGACGTCTTCCCCGAGGTCGCGGCGCTCGTCGAGGACTTTCGCAACGACGTCGTGAACCGCGCGCTCGATCGCGTCAACCGGTCGCTGCTGCGCGAGGCGGACGCGGTGGTGGCGCTCGGCGATCGGATGCGCCGGCGACTGGTCGAGGAGAAGGGCGCCGATCCGGCGCGCGTCGCGGTCATCCACAACTGGGCGGACTGCGAGGCAATCGTGCCGGGCCCGAAGGACAACGCATTCGCGCGCGAACACGGGCTCGCCGATCGCTTCGTGCTGATGCATTCGGGCAACATCGGGCTGTCGCAGAATCTCGACGTGTTGATCGAGGCGGCGGCTCGGTTGACCTCCCGGGATCGGCTCGTCATCGCGGTCGTCGGCGACGGCGCCAGACGCGAGGACCTCGCCGGCGACGCGGGACGGCGGGGTCTGACCAACGTCCGGTTTCTTCCTTACACGCCGAAGGCGCGGCTGCACGAATCGTTCGCGGCCGCCGATGCGTTTCTCGTATCGCTGAAGCCGGGGCTCGAGGGCTACATCGTGCCGAGCAAGGTGTATGGCATCCTCGCGGCCGGCCGGCCGTACATCGCCGCAGTGGACCCCAGCTCCGAGGTCGCGACGATTGCGCGCGACTACGGCTGCGGTCTGCCGGCAGCCGCCGGCGATCCCGATGCGCTCGCCGCGGCGATCGCGCAGCTGTGCGACAACCCGGACGCGACGCGGGCGATGGGCGAGCGGGCCCGCGCCGCGGCGCTGCAGTTCGACCGGCGGATCGCGGTGGCGGCGTACCACGATCTGTTCGTTCGTGTCGCCGCCCTCGCCCGCGCCGCATGATCAAACGCACGTTCGACGTCATCCTGGCCGGCGCCGGCTTGATCGTGTCGGCACCTCTCTGGGCGCTTTTCGCGGCCGCGATCGTGCTCGAGGACGGCGGCCCGGTGTTCTTCCCGCAGGGGCGCGTCGGTCTCGGCGGCCGTGTGTTCACGGCGCTGAAATTCCGATCGATGGTGCCGAACGCCGATCGGCTGACGGGTCCGGTGCAGGCCGGCGAGGATGATTCGCGTGTTACGCGCATCGGGCGGCTGCTGCGCGGCACGGCCATGGACGAGCTCCCGCAGTTGTGGAACATCTTCGTCGGCGACATGAGCTTCGTCGGGCCGCGGCCCCTCGTGCCCGACGAGGTCGAAGTGCGCGGCGATGGCCGCCTGATCAAGCTCGCCGAGATCGACGGCTACGAGGCGCGCCATCGCATCCGGCCCGGCCTGACCGGGCTCACGCAGGTCTATGCGGCGCGCGACATCCCGCGCCGGAGCAAGTTTCGTCTCGACGGTCTCTACCTTCGACGCGCGAGCCTGTGCCTGGATGTGAAACTGATCCTGTTGTCGTTCTGGATTACCGGCCGCGGCGCATGGGAATCGCGCGATCGCAAGGTCTAACACGTAACGACACGCTTATAATGGCCTCGGGAATGCCACACGTCACCGTGGACGCCCTCGTCGTGGGCGCCGGTCCAGGCGGACTCTGTGCGGCCGCGCAGCTGGCCGCGCAGGGGCACGACGTGCTGATCTGTGAAGAGCACGCGGCGATTGGCAGCCCGGTGCACTGCACGGGCGTGCTCGCGGCGGAGAGCTTCCGCGACTTCGACCTGCCGTGCGACGCCACGCTGAACTCGCTCACCACGGCGCGCTTCGTCTCGCCCGCCGGTCTGACCGTGGAGTACACGACGCCGTCGCCGCTGGCCACGGTGATCGATCGCGTGGCGTTCGATCGCGCGCTCGCCGCGCGTGCCGAGGCCGCCGGCGCGCGGCTGCGTCTCGGCGTCCGCGTGTCCAGCCTCGAGCCCGGGGAGGGCTGCCTGACCGCGGCCATCGGCGATGCGCTCGTGCACGCCCGCCTCGTCGTGCTCGCATGCGGCGCCAGCTACGGGTTTCAGCGCCGGCTCGGCCTCGGGCTGCCGCAGGTGTACCTGCACACGGCGCAGCGGGAGCTGCCCGCGCGGCGCCTCTGGGACGTCGAGCTGCATTTCGGCCGCGCCGTCGCGCCCGACGGCTTTGCCTGGGTCGTGCCGGTCGTGCGGCCGGAGGGCAGCTACGCACGCGTCGGCGCGATGGCGTCCGAGGATGCGTTGGGGTGCTACACGCGGATGATCGAGCGCGTGGCGGACCGTTGGGGTGTGACGGTCGACGACGCGCCGCCGCGCCAGAAAATCCTGCCGCTCGGCGAGATCGACCGCACCTACGGCGATCGGCTGCTCGTCATCGGCGATGCCGCGGGGCTCGTCAAGCCGACCACCGGCGGCGGCATTCACTACAGCATCCTGAGCGGCCGGCTCGCAGCCGACGTAGCGGGCGACGCGCTGCGGCGCGATCGGCTCGACGCCGCGACGCTCTCGCGATACGAACGCACCTGGCGGCTGCAGCTCGCCGACGAGTTGGCCGCTCAGCACGCGCTCCGGCGCGTTGTCACGCAGCTCAGTGACGCTGAGGTCGACGGGCTGTTCGATCTGGCGCGGACCGACGGGATCATGCCGCTGGTCCGCAAGACCGCGCAGTTCAATCAGCACCGGCATCTCATTCGCGCGCTCTTCAAGCACCCGCCCGCGCGCCGCATCCTCTTCCGGTCTCTCGTCGGGTGAACGCGGCAGGAGCCGCGTTCGACCGACGCGGCCCGACTCGAGTGTTCCTCAAAGTCTGGCGCGACTCTCTGGTTCGCATCGATCGGGCCGGGTCGATGCCTGTGTCGCCGCGAACCGCGCTGCTGACGCTCTACGCGGCGCCGAATATCGCGGTGGGCATCGGCCTCGCGCTCACCCAGCCCTCCCGCGCAGGCGATTTGTGGACCATCTACGAGTGGTGCCGCGCGTGGCTGCTGCATGGCCAGCAACTCTACGCCGGCCCCTATGCCACAACGGATTACCCGCCCAACGCTGTCGTGCTGTTTGCGCCACTGGCGCTGTTGCCGAAGCAGTGGCTCGTGCCTGTGTGGGCTGCGGTCACGCTCTCGATCACGCCGCTGCTGGCCTGCGTCGTGATCCGGTCGGTCCGCCCGCGCATCCAACTTGCCGATGCCCTCCTTCCGATGCTCCTGTTTTTCTGCTGGGGCGGCGTTCGGACCCTTCTGGAGTTCAGCCGGCTCTGCATGATGCTCGCGTTCCTCGCCGTCTTCAAAGCCGACTCGCGCCCCGTTTCGAGCGGCGTCTCCCTCGGCCTTGCGCTGGCCAAGCCGCATATCGCGGGGCCGATTATGCTCTGGGCGCTCTTCACCAGACGCGCGCGGGTCGTGGCAGTGGCGGTGGCAGTCGTCGCCGCCGGGGTCGCCGCCTACTGCGTGCGCGCCCAGGTCACCCCCACCGCCGTGATGAACGATTACGGCCGGATCCTCTTGTCCTTGTACTCCGGCGCGGACGGGCTGATTGGCAGGACGAGCCTCAGGCCCTGGTGGATCGCTCTGGCGGGCCAGGAGTCGCTCGGCGATATCCTGTGGGGTATCGGCGCCGGACTGCTGCTGATCGTCCCGTGCGGAATCGCGATGCGCGGCTCGGATGTGTCCGACGTACGGGCGGCGGCGCCTGCCTTGTTCTGCCTGTGGTCACTCCTCACGATCTATCACATCGGAAATAACCTGATCCTCATGTTTCCGGCATTCGCGTTCCTCCTGCTGGTGGACGATGCCGCCACGCTGTGGTGGCGCGTGTCGCTCGCCTCGGCGATCCAGCTGGCGATGATGCTCGATGTTCCGGTGCACCTGGCATCGTCGGTGCGCGATCGTGGACCGGTCTTCCTGGTCGTGCGCGACCTCGACCGCCTGGTCGTCCTCGTGACGTTCATCTCCGTCACGATCCTCTGGCGCCGTCTCGAGCGGGCGCGCGTGACGCCGACGATCCTCGCCTGACGCCGATTTACACTCCCGCCTTCAATGCTGTCGAACTGTGATTCACGCAGCCGGAGGCTTCATTCGCGACCAGCACGACGAGCGGGTTGCCCGGAACGTCGCAACGATGTGTCGTCCGCAATCCGGCGGCCAGAGCTTCGGACTCGATTTCTCCCGGCCGGAACGGATGCTCGTAGTGGAAGAGCGGCCGCGCGGGATCCACCGGGAGCACGATGTCGCCGGGCTCCGGGCGCCAGTCCGATCGGGTCAAAGCCGCCGCGAATCGGGCCAGCCGAATCAACATCGGATGACCGGAGGATTCGGTCATGTAGTTGATGAGAATGCGGCCGCGCGCGGTGAGATGCTCGCTCGCCTTGCGAAGCGCCGCGATGCGGCGACGCGACTCGGGGATGAAGCTGTAGCAGCAGCCCGAGAAGATGATCACGTCGAAGCGGCGGGGCAGCGCGACGTCTTCGAAGAACCCTTCGATGATGTCGGCCGACAGGCCGCGCATGGCGAGATGACGCCGGGAAGTGGCGATTGCCCGGCGCGCGGGCTCGACGGCCGTCACGTTGTAGCCGTCGCCGACGAGCGCGACGAGATCACGGCCCGGGCCGGATCCGACCAGCAGCACGTCATCGTCGCGCGTGACGAATCGGGCGATCATCTCCTCTTCCCACGCCATAAGGCCGGCCGCGACGTCGATGTCGCGGGCGCTGAACTCCTCCCATGTGCGCTCGATGCCCACGCGCAGCTGGCGGATCGTCAGCGTACCCGCCGCAAGGTGGTTGAGGACGCGGGTCGCCCGGGCGAAGAGGTGCCCTACGCCGAACAGCGTGACGGTGAGGAGCCGGACGACGACGTCCCTCACGCCATGTGCCTCTTCAGCACGTCGATGACCGAGGAGTCTGGCGCAAACCATAGGTCGTAGCACGGCACATCCCTGGTTACCTGCTCCACGGCCGTCACCGTTCGATCGACCGCCACCGCGCTGTGGAACGGCAGGAACGAACACGAGAAGAGCCTGGCCGCGGCCCGCGAACCGCCCGTCGGCGCCACCACGTGGGCCGGCCCGCGGTTCAGGAAGAACACGGCTGCGAGCCCGCCGCTCAGCGGCGATGACAGGTGGGCATCACCCTGCCACGGCGTTCCGTACACGGCGATGCGGGCGCGGTCCGTTCGCAGCACGACCCGTTCGTCGCTGAGCACCGACACACCAGGCTCGTTCGTCCAGAGCCTCGCCATCGTTGACTTGCCGGCACCCGACTGGCCCGCGAAGAGGTAGGCGCGCCCTGCGCGGTCGAGAAGCCCGCAGCCATGGATCTCGACGCCTTTGCCCTGCGAGAGCAGGTGGATCATCACGAGCTCGTCGAGCGGGTACTGGAGCGGATATGCGGCGTCGGACGGATGACGATCGAAATGGCGCCGGTACAACTGGACGTCGCCGACGGTAAAGCTCGGATTGAAGCGGGCGGTTTTGTACGGGACCGGAGGGCCGATGCTCGATCGAAACGTGAAGAGGAACTCGCCGTCCGGCTGCCGCAGCTGCCACGCTCCACCGGAATCGAAGATCATGCGGCCGCCGCATTCGGCCGGCGTATCCGTCCAGCGGGCTCGAATGTCGACGTCAGCCCGGCGGTGATCCACGGCAAACGATTTCAGCGCTCCGCGCGCGCCCGATGCGAGGCGGGGATCGTCAGAGGCGACTCGAAACGTGATGTCACCGATCGACAGGAACGTGTCGAACGGCGGGCCGCTCAAGAGTCGGTCCCTCTACGCAGGAGTCACGACGTCGCCGCGCTGCAGTCGGACGGGATCGTGCAGCGGTGCTGGGCCGACCCGGAGAGGCTCGCCGTTTTGCAGCCTCCGAGGACCGCTTCGTCGGGCCGCAGCGGAACTTCCTGGATTTGCGGCTTGGCGTAAGGTTTCCTGTCATCCGGCCGGTTGTTCGCGGTGGCGTCGTCCATCGTTTCGGCTCCTCGTCAAATCCGACATCAATGTGTGCCGCACGACCCGCAGCCCGAGGCTGCCGGAGCGTTGACGACGCGCAGGAAAAGATTCCCGTCCTTTGCGATCGTCGCCGGCAGTTGATCGATCGGGCGAACGCCGAGGCGCAGCCGTGCCGCGGCGTCGCTGATGTGCGCGTGCCTCGATCCGCCTTCGCAATACTCACAGTCGCCATGCGGCGTGACTCGAATGCCGAGCGCCATCGCTCGAAGATGCGCCGTGTGGCACAGCCAGTCCACCGGCGCCTCAGGGTCGCCGTTCTCCAGCTCGCCGTTCGCCGGACACATGCCGCACACCGCCTTGAGGGTGCAGGCCACGCATTTGGTGGGGCGCGTGATTTTCCTGAGGCGCTGCTCGTGCAGAAATCCGTCCCAGCCGTCTCGAAAGCTCCCGGCACGAATGTCGTACTTGTGCGCTTCGGACAACACGCAGATGCTCAGGTGACCGTACGGGTCGATGGCAAACGAGCTCACGCCGCCGCCGCATTGGTACACGGTGTCGCTCACCGGCTTCGCCTCGATGGCGCGGCGGACTTCGGCCGCAAACTGGATCCACTCGTCGCTGCGCTTGGGATCCGCCAGATCCAGCGCGACGCATTCCTCGGGCGCGAGACGTACGTCCAATGGACTCTGGGAGCAATCGACCCGCGGGTTGATCATGGAGTCGAACTTGAACCGGACGCCGAGCTCGTCCTCCACGAAGCGCTGCATCGCGGGAATCTCGTGCCGGTTGGTCGAGACCGCCACGGTCTTCAGCGCGAGCGGCAACCCCCGGTCGAGCAGGATGCGGATGCCACGCATGCATTTGTCGAACGACCCGGGAATGCCGGTGAGGCGCTCGTAGGTGTTCCTTGTGAGGCCGTAGAGCGTGATTTCGATGGCGAACGGACGCCACGCGACGAGATGATCGGCGATACGCTCGGTGACCAGAGTGCCGTTCGTGAAGAGCGTGATCAGAAACCCCTTCTTCTTCGCGTACGTGTAGATGTCCAGGAAGTCCCGACGCGCGAAGATCTCGCCGCCCGTA
>Ga0137410_10000636_pt1 | contig 24454 bp, 22 predicted proteins | sample CZODoug1_16funga_FD_108878 | JGI IMG/M metagenome (GOLD analysis project Ga0137410, IMG submission 108878) | Vadose zone soil fungal communities from Angelo Coast Range Reserve, California, USA - CZODoug1_16fungal (Illumina Assembly) | ecosystem: Environmental > Terrestrial > Soil > Vadose zone... | reverse complement strand
TCGAGGGCGAGGGCAACGAGGTCGCAGACTTCGTCGACGAGCTCACGGAGCGCGTCGCCCGACGCCTGCTTCGCGGCGGCCCGCAGCTCCTGGGCCCGCCGGAGCGCGCGGTCGCCCCGATACAACAGGGTGCGCACGTCCACAGCGGTCGCCTCGGCTGTGGCGGCGACAGGAGCCTGCGCGGTCGCTGGCCGAGCGGCGTCGCGTGCCTGCGACGGAGCGCGCTCCGCGCCGGCCACGAGCTCGGCGATCGATGCCGCACCAATCCCTGCCGCCACCAGCCGCTGGTAGGCGGCCCACGATCCCACGAGGTCGGGCGTCTCGGGAATCGTCAGGTCGGCCCGCTGCGAGGGAGCGGGAGCAGCAGCACGAGCGGCGGCGGGGGTTTTCGCCACTGGAGCCGCCGGCGCCGCGGGGCGCGCCGGCGCGGGGGCGGGGGCGGGGGCGGGGGCAGGCGCTGGCGCGGGACGAGGAACGGGAGCAACGGCAGCGGGAGCGGGGGCTCCCGGCTGGATGGTCCGGAGCGCGGCAGTCAGGGAGTCGAGCTCGGTCGCGAGCGCTTCCTCGTCGCCGGTGCCTGAGCGGGCCAGGAGATCGCCGGCGCGCCGCAGCTCGGCGGCGAACGCGGCCGGACTGCCCACGGCAATTCCCGACGCCACCGCTTCGCGTGCGGCGACCGCGAACTGGGCCACGCGGTCGGCGAGCACGCCACCGCCGGCGTTCGCGAGCGCGCGGAAGGTGGTGCCGAGCGTGTGGGCGCGCAGCTCGCGCTGCGTGGTGGAGGGTGCGCGCTCGAGCGAGTCCGCCGCCTGGCGCAGGTGCTCCCCGTGGCTCACCAGCTCCAGTTTGCCGAGCGTGGACGGGCGCGCCGCCGGAACGCCGCGCGACACGATGTGCGGGCCGGAATCGTTGTAGTAGAGCGATCCGATCGAGACGGCGTCGGGCTCGCTTTCCATGACCTTCACCAGTAAGCCGGCGAACTGCCGGAAGTCGGCCCCTTCCGGGTCGGGTCGGCCGCGCTCGGCGACTTCGCGCGCGGCGCGCGCGATCGCGCTGCCGGCGATCTGGAACAAATCACCCACGTTGGCCGGGGGCTGGAGGCCCGAGCGCGACAGCTCGGCGATGGCTCGCTCGATGCCTTCGAGCAGGTCGGGCAGCGGCGGCAGGTCGGCGAGCGCCGCGAGGCCGCGCAGCGGCTGGAGCGCGCGCATGACGTGCTGGAGCGGGTCGTGCGCCAGCGGGTTGGCCCGCAGCGCCTGCGCCGCGCGCTCCAGCGCGCCCGCGATCGCCGCGCCCTCGCGCGCCACGAATGCCCGCGCGCCCGCATCGAGTCCGATGGCTTCCACCGCGCGGATCTGGGCGGACGGCCGCCCGGCGACCTGCTCGAGCTCCGCGGCCAGCGCCTCGGCCTTGGCCGTGTCGGCATCGGTCCAGCTGCCCGCCCGACGCACGAAGATCTTCAAGTCGTCCACGCCGCGCAGGGCGAGTTGCTGGGTTTGGGGATCCCAGGCGCGCCGTCCCTCGCGCACCGCGCGCGCCAGGGCTTCGAGCCCGCCGGCGGTGCGTGCGATCGCGTGCTGACTCGCCATGAGGGCGCTGCCGCGCAGCGCGCGCGCCAGCCGCACGATCTCGTCGGCGCCAGGATTGTCGCCCTTGGCCAGCAGGCCGTCGAGCCGCTCGAGATACTCCCCCGCCTCGAGGGCGAAGAAGTCCGACATGCCGAGCGGCTTGGGGGACTCGGTCATAGGGCTACCAAGCTAAGGCTTCGCGCCCTCATCGACCAACTGTCGCATGCGCCGCACCGCTGCCTCCATGCCCAGGAAGATGGCATTGCTCACGATGGAATGCCCGATGTTGAGCTCCTCGATGTCCCGGATGGCGGCGACGGGCCGGACGTTGTCGTAGGTCAGGCCGTGGCCCGCGTGCACGGCGAGGCCGCGCGCGCGGGCGTGGGTGGCGGCGCGCGCGAGCGCGCGCAGCGCGGCATCGCTCTTCCGCCAGGAGCGGGCGTATCGGCCGGTGTGCAGCTCGACCGCAGGCACGCCGAGTGCGGCGGCGCGATCGATGGTCGCCGGGTCGGGGTCGATGAAGAGGCTGACGCGGATGCCGGCCGCGGTGAGGCGCTCGATGGCCGCGCGGATGGTGCGGCTCGCGCCGCCGAGCGCGAGGCCACCTTCGGTCGTGATCTCCTGACGCCGCTCGGGCACGAGCGTCGCCTGAAACGGTTTGAGGCGGCAGGCGATCCGCACGATTTCGGGAGCCGCGCCGAGCTCGAGGTTCAGCACGGTCCGCACGGCCGCGCGCAGCGCGCGGACGTCGGCGTCGTGGATGTGGCGGCGGTCCTCGCGCAGGTGCACGGTGATGCCGTCGGCGCCGCCTTGCTCGGCCGCCGCCGCGGCGCGCACCGGGTCGGGCTCGTCGGTGCGGCGCGCTTCGCGCACCGTCGCGACGTGATCAATGTTGACGTAGAGCCGCATGCCGTCTTACCTTCGGTTCACTCCGCCCACACTCGAGGAACGTCCGTGAGACCACGACTGACCGTGCTCGTCGCGCTGGGCTGCCTTGCGTGCGGTGGGGGAGCCGGCCCGGGGAAGCTCGCACCACAGTCGCCTCAGGAGACGCTCGCGCAGTTCATGTCGGCGGTGAAGGCGAACGACCTCGGGCGCATGAGAGAGCTGTGGGGCAGCGAGCGCGGGACCGCCGCCGACCACATGAAGAGCTCGGACGTGAACCAGCGGCTCACCGTCCTCCAGATTTATCTGAACCACGTCGGCTACCGCGTCATCGAGGGCCCGCTCCCCGTGCCGAACAAACCAGACCGCCGCGTGTTCCGCGTGGAGCTGCAGCGCTCGACCTCGTGCACGGTCGTCGTGCCGATCGAGGTCGCGCTCACAAAGGGCGGCCGCTGGCTGGCGGTCGGCACCGATCTCGCGAGCATCCCGAACCCGGCGTCGCCGTGCAAGAGTTGACGTCGCGGGAACTTGGGGAGCCCGTCCCGTGTTTCTACTCGGTCAGCTCCACCAAGATGCCGGCCGTCGTCTTCGGATGCACGAACGCGATGCGCCGGCCGCCGGCGCCGCGGCGCGGCACCTCGTCGATGAGACGATACCCAGCCGCCCGGCAGCGCTCAAGCGCCCGGTCCAGATCCGGCACGCGGTAGCAGACATGATGGATGCCCGGCCCGCGCTTGGCGAGAAACTTCGCCACCGGGCCATCCGGATCGTGGGGTTCGAGGAGCTCGACCTGGACGTCGCCCAGAGGCAGACCGACGATCGTTGCACCGTCGGCCGTTTCGGGGCGCCCCGGCTCGAGGCCAAGGACGTCCCGATAAAAGCCGAGGGCGGCGTCGATGGACGCCACGGCGATGCCGATATGGGCGACGCGGGTGCGTGAGTCGGTCATGACGCCCGTCAACATAACGATTGCACGAGAGGGAGTGGAAGGATATGGCAGCGGAAAACTTCACGGCCGTTACGGACGCCACGTTCGGGTTGGAGGTCGAACAGCACCAGGGGCTCACGATCGTGGACTTCTGGGCGACGTGGTGCGGGCCGTGTCACATGGTGGCGCCCATCCTGGACCAGCTGGCCGGGGAGTATCAGGGCAAGCTGAAGGTGGCCAAGGTCGACGTGGACGCCAATCAGAAGACGGCGATGCGCTTTAACGTTCGCTCGATTCCGAGTATTCTATTCTTCAAGGACGGGCGGCACGTGGACACGCTGGTGGGCGCGTACCCGAAGCCCGTCTTCGAGCAGAAGATCCAGCAGCATCTGTCGTAGCATCCTCCCCGGAGGACCATGCGCGCGAGCACCGCTCGCCTGATGAATTCGCCGGTTCGCCTCGCGGACCTGACGTTCCCGCAGGTGAACCGGCTGATTCATCGGACCCGCCTCGCCTTCGTCCACCTCGACAACCTCCTCGCCTTTGGAAAGCGCGACCGCGACGGCCGCGTGGACGGCTACATCACGGCCTACTTGCCGGAGGAATTGTTGCTGCTGTTCTTCCGCAAAGGCGAGGCCGTGAACGCCGCGTCCTTGCACACCACCGGACGGCAGGTCATCACCATCACCGAGGCGCTCAAGCGGATGCGCGCAGAAGTCGAGCGCGGCGAGCTCGCCTACTCGGCCGCGCCGATGGAGCAGCTCGCCTGGATGTATCAATCGTGCGCGGCCCCGGTCGAGATGCGCACCGTCGACTCGGCGCAGCCGGGCGCGTTCTTCGCGGGGTTCGCCCGGGACAAGACCAGCGGCATCCTCGAGCTGACGTCGAACGCGCGGGTGTCGTACGTGCGGTTCGACGCCGGACGCTACGCCAGCGGGTACTTCTGCGACAAGCCCGACGTGGTGGCCATTCCCAAGTTTCTCGAGTCGCAGTTCCATGCCGGCGCCGGCGGGCAAGCGCCCGTGCTCACGGCGGCCGTATTCCCCTACGTCGCCGATCTGCCGCAGCAGGCCCCCAACGCGCTCATCAACACCTACCGCGAGCTGTACTGGCGCATCGTAGACGAGGTGGACAAGGAATTTCCGGGCGAGGCGAAGCGCCGGGCTCAGAAAGTGAGCGCGGGCATCATGGACGCCCACCAGGCGATCACGATCCTCTCGGCGCCGCGCGGGACGGATACCCCGGACTCCGTGGTGCAGCCGGAGGAGCTTTCGAACGCGCTCACCGACTGGTCGCTGCAGCTGCTCGAGGGCGTGGAGGTGATGATGCCCGGGACGGCGCCCAAGATCCTGCGCGAGGCCACGCGCGAGCACCGCTATGTGCTGCAATCGGCGGGCTACTACGGTCGCCTGCCGTGGCCGGTGTCGTGGTGAGATGGCCGGCACCCTGTACGTAGTGGCGACGCCGCTCGGCAACCTCGAGGACCTCTCTCCGCGCGCGGCCGCCACGCTGACCAGGGCCGCCGCCGTCGCGGCCGAAGACACCCGCCACACCAAACCGCTGCTGGCCCACATCGGCTCGCGTGCCGAGCTCATCAGCTTCCACGCGCATTCGAGCGACGCCGCGCTGCGCCGCATCCTGCACCTGTTGGCGACCGGCAAGGACGTGGCGCTCGTGACGGACGCCGGGACGCCGACCGTGAGCGACCCGGGCGCGCTGCTGGTGGCCGCCGCGCGCGAGCGCGACATCCCCGTGGTGACCGTGCCCGGGCCCACCGCCGTCGCGGCCGCCCTGTCGGTCTCGGGCCTCGGCGCCGATCGCTACCTGTTTCTGGGGTTCATCCCGCGAAAAGGGGCGGAGCGGCGGCGCCTGCTCGACGTGGTCGCGAAGAGCGAGTGGACCGTGGTGCTGTTCGAGGCGCCGCCGCGCGTCGCCGAGCTGCTCGAGGACCTCGCGGCCGCGTGCGGTGCGGAGCGCCCCGCCGCGGTGGCGCGGGAGCTCACGAAATTGTTCGAAGAAACCCGCGCCGGGACCCTGGCCGAGCTCGCGGGTTACTACGCCGAAGCGCCGGCCCGCGGCGAAGTGACGGTGATGCTGGCGGGTACGGGTAAACCGGCCCGGGAAGAGCGCCCCGCCGCCCCTGACCCCAAGGAGCGCGCCCGCGCGCTCCTGGCGCAGGGCATGACGCGCCGCGACGTGGCCGAGCAGCTCGCGGCGGAGACGGGGATCACGAGAAATACGGCGTACCGACTGGTCAACGAGCTGTGAAAACCCCTGCGGTCATCTTGTTCGTACTCTGGCTGCCCATCGCCGACGGAGGCGAGTGCGGAATGCGGAGTGCGGAATGCGGAGTCGACGCCCGCCCGTCCATTCCGCATTCCACATTCCGCACTCCGCACTCTGCCAGTCTAACGATCGGTCGGTTGCATTACGACGGCGGCGGCGATTGGTACGCCGGCCCCTCCGCGCTGCCAAACCTCCTGGCGGCGCTGCGGCAGCGCACGGCGCTTCCCGTCGCGGAGCGCGAGCGCGTCGTGACGCTCACCGGCCCCGAGCTGTGGGACGTTCCTTACCTCTTCATGACGGGTCACGGGAACGTCCATTTCTCGGACGAAGAGGTCAAACGACTGCGGCGCTGGCTCGAGCAGGGGGGCTTCCTGCACGCCGACGACGACTACGGCATGGACAAGTCGTTCCGGCGCGAGATCGCGCGGGTGTTCCCCGATCACCCCATGGTTGAAGTCCCATTGAGCCACCCCATCTATCACCTGGTGTACGACTTCCCTCGGGGTATCCCCAAGATCCACGAGCACGACGGGCTGCCCGCCCAGGGGTTCGGTATATTTTTGGGTAATCGCTTGGTCGTGTACTATTCCTATCAGACCGACCTCGGTGACGGGTGGGAGGATCCCGAGGTGCACCATGATCCTCCGGAGCTGCACGAGGCGGCATTGCGAATGGGGGTCAACCTGTTCACCTACGCCGTGAGCGCAACGCGGTGACCGACACGGCGGTTCGGCTGCGGCGGCTCGGTGGGCCGCACGCGCGCGCCCGCGCCGGAGCCGTGTTGCTCACGAGCGCGGGCGTCGCGTTTGCGATCGCGGCAGCCGGGCTGATGCTGGCCCCGCGCGTCGCCCCGGTGGTTGTCGCGTGGCTCCTGATCGCGGCGATCGCCGGCGCGGCGTTGTGGCTGGCGCGCTGGGCAGGAAGTCCCGCCGGGCCCGCCGCCGTGGGGCGGCTGGTCGAGACGTCGGCCGGCACTCGCGCGGGGAGCGTGGTGGGAGTGCTCGCGCCGGCGGCGAGCGCGGGAGCGAGCCCGGAATTGTTGGGGCTGGCCGACGCGCGAGCGGCCGCCGTGGTCGAGCGCGCGGCGCCGGCGGTGGGGCGGCTGCTGGCGCGCGGCACGCGGGCCTCGCTGCTGGTGGGCGCGGGGACGGCGCTACTCGGCGCCGCGCTGTTCGTGGCGTCGTCGCCCGGAGCGGGGCGGGCGGCGGCGTTCTGGCATCCGCTCCGCGCCATCGCCGACGCGCGCGCGCCGGTGCGTCTCGCGGTGGACCGCGCCACGGTGCGGCGGGGTGACAGCGTTGCGGTCACGCTCGACGTCCCCGCGGCGACGCGGGCCATCCTCTGGACCCGCGGCCCGGGAGAGCCATGGCGCCCGGCGCCGGTCGCGCTCGACTCGATCGGCCACGCCACGCGGCGCATCGGCCCGCTCGGGTCGGATCTGTACCTGCGGGCCTCGAGCGGAAGCCGCCGCAGCATCGAGCGCCGTGTCAGCGTGGCGCTGCCCGTGTTCCTCGCCGGCATCGAGCTCACCGCGCGGTATCCCGAATACCTGGGGCGTGCCGACGAGCCGCTCGTTCCCGGTCCCGACGTGGTGGCGCTCCCAGAAGGCACGGTGATCCTCACGAACGGCGCGGCGAGCGTTCCGCTGGCGGCGGCCGCGTGGCGCCGCGGAGGCGGACGTTCGCGCCTCGCCGTAAATGGGGCCCGCTTCTCGGGTCGGCTGGCCGCTCCGCCGTCCGCGTCCGGCACCTGGCAGCTCGAGCTCGCGACGGCGGATGGGACGCCGCTCGAAGGTGAGGCACCCGAGCTGCGCCTGAGCGTCGTGCCCGATTCCGCGCCCGTGGTGAGCGTGCCAGTCCCGGGGCGCGATACGACGCTGCGGCTGTCGCTCCGCCAACCGCTGGTCATCGACGCACGGGACGATCACGGTCTGACCCGGCTCGAGGTCGTGAGCTGGCGCGTGAGCCGGACCGGGAAGGTTGGGGCCGCGGTGCGCGAGTCGCTCGACGTGTCGGGCGCGGGGGAGCGGGCGATCGTTCAGGGGGACCTCGACGCAGAGCGGCGTGGACTGCTGCCGGGCGACACGCTGCGGCTGCGTGTCGAGGCGTGGGACAATGTCCCCGCGCCCGGGACTCACGTGGGGCGGAGCGGCGAGATCGCCTTGCGGCTCCCGAGCCTCGAGGAGCTGCGCGCCGCGACGCGCGCAGGGGCGCAGGACATCGCCACCGCGGCGGACTCGCTCGCCGAGGCGCAGGGCGAACTGGGGGCGCGGACGCGCGATCTCGCGCAGCAGCGCTCGCGCGACGCCGCGGGCACCCGCCGCACCGCGGACGCGCGGGACGGACCGCTGCCGTTCCAGGCGACGGAGCGCGCGCAGGCGGTGGCGCGGGAGCAAGCGGCGCTGCAGCAGCGGGTCCAAGAGCTGTCGCGCGCGGTGGAGGAGATCACCCGCGCGGCTCAGGCCGCGGGGATCAACGACACCGCGTTCCAAGCGCGGCTGCGTGAGGTTCAGGAGCTGCTGCAGCGCGCAGTGACGCCCGAGCTGGCGGCGCGGCTGCGCGAGCTGCAGGAGGCGCTGGCGCGGCTCGACCCGGAGGCGACGCGCCGCGCGCTCGAGCGGCTGGCCGAAGCGCAGCAGCAGCTCAAGGCTGAGCTGGAGCGCAGCGAGGAGCTGTTCCGTCGGGCCGCGATCGAGGGCGCGCTCGCGTCGCTCGCGGCCGACGCGGAGGACCTGCGGCGCCGCCAGACGGAGTGGAACCGCGAGGACGCGCCGCGCCCGGACAGCGCCGGCGCCGGACGACAGCGCGCGCTTGCCGATCGAGCGGACTCGTTGGCGCGCGGCATCGACCGAGTCGCTCAGGACCTTCGCGCGGCTCCCCGGACCGGCCTCGCGGCGCCGAGTCAGGCGGCGCGAGCGGCGCGGGCGGCGATGCAGCGCGCGGCGCAGGCTGCGGACCAGAGCCGGGCGCCGGCTGCCGCGGAGGCGGGAACAGAAGCCGAGCAGCAACTCCAGGGTGTGCCCGAAGCGCTGCGCGGTCAGCGCGACTCGCTGGCGCAGCAGTGGCGCGGGGAGACGCTCGCGGCGCTCGACCGGGCGCTCTCCGAGACGGCCGCGCTCGCCGAAGGGCAGCAGCGCGTGGCCGAGGCGCTGCGCCGCGGCGAAGCGGGCGCCGGGACCCGGTCGCGGCAGGCGTCGGTGGAGGAGGGAACCGACGCGGTGGCCCGGCAGATCCGCGAGGCGGCCGGGAAGCACGCGCTCGTTTCGCCCCAGCTCGACGCCGCACTGGGCTACGCGAAGCGTCAAATGGCGGCCGCGCGCTCCGAGCTCGAGGAGGCCGATCCCAACGCCTCCGAGGCCGGCATGCTCGCAGAGGACGCGGTAGACGCGCTCAACGCCACCGCGCTGGCGCTGGCCCGCAGCCGCAGTCAGGTCGCGGGCGGCAAGTCGGGCAGCGGGTTCGCCGAAGCGGTGGAGCAGCTGGCGCGCCTGGCGCGCGATCAGCAGGGGTTGAACGGCCTGGCCCAAGGCCTGTTCCCGATGATGGGCCTGGGTGGTGAGGCGATGCTGCAGCGACTCCAGGCTCTCGCCGCGCGCCAGCGCGCGCTCGCGGAGCAGCTCGAGCGGCTCCAGGCGGGCGGTGCGAGCGCCGCCGCCGGTCCGCTCGCGCAGGAGGCGAAAGAGCTGGCGCGTCAGCTCGAGGCCGGGCGCCTCGACCAACAAATCATCGAGCGCCAGCAGCGCCTGTACCGCCGGCTGCTCGACGCCGGCCGCACGCTCTCGAACGACGAGCCCGACCAGACCAAGGAGCGCGTCAGCCGCTCCGCGACGGGCGACAGCGTGCACACCCCCGACATCCTGAAACCCGGGGCGACTGGGGCGGGCCCGCGGCTCCGTTACCCCACGTGGGAGGAGCTGCAGGGTCTCACCCCCGAACAGCGCCGTCTCGTGCTCGAGTATTTCCGGAGACTGAATGCGCCGCAGCAGTAGATGGACAGTTGGGCTGCTAGTGTTGGCCGCACGCTCGCTGCCGGCCCAGGCCATCGGCCAAGGCTTCGAGCTCGAGCGATCCGGCCAGTACGAGCAGGCGGCGGCCATCTACCTCGCGACGCTGCGGGCCGAGCCCACCAACATCTCGGCGCTGCTCGGTCTCGAGCGCGTGCTGCCGCCGCTCAATCGCCTGGGCGACCTTCTGCCGGTGGCTCAGCGAGCGGCGGCGGCGAATCCGAGCAACGTGGCGCTACGTGGCGTGCTGCTCCGCACCTACGTGGCCCTCAACGAGCCCGACAGCGCGCGGGCGCTGGCGCTCGAGTGGGCCAGGGCCGCGCCGCGCGACGAAGCGCCGTACCGCGAGTGGGCGATGGCGCTCGAGGAGGCGCACCGCCACGCCGCGGCGCGCGAAGTGCTGCTCGCCGGCCGGCGCGCACTCGGCCGGGCCGGCGCGTTCGGGATCGAGATGGCGGAGCTGAGCCAACTCTCCGGAGACTGGGAAGGCGCGGCGCGGGAATGGGCCGCGGCGCTGACGGACGCGCCGGTACAGCTGCCCAACGCCGCCAGCGCCTTGGGCGAGGCACCGGACGGGCAGCGCGAGCGCATCGCGCGCCTGCTCACCGATGGGACGCCGTCGCCGCTGGCGCGCCGCCTCGCGGGCGAGCTGCTGTTGGGTTGGGGGCAGCCGCTGCGCGGCTGGGCCGTGTTCGAGCCGAGCGTCGTCACGCCGTCCGCGGAAGCGGCGTTCGCCGCGCGGCGCTTCGCCGACCTCGCGGGCGGCCGCAACACGCCCGAGGCGCGCCGCGTGCGCGCGCTCGCGCTCGCGCGCTACGCCGACCTGTCACCTCCCGGAGGAACGGCGGCCCGGGCGCGCGCCGACGCGGCGCGCGCCTTCATCGAGGCGGGCGATCATGTTGCCGCGCGTGCCGTGCTCGAGCGAGTGGCGCAGGACTCGAATGCGCCGCCCGACGCGCAGCGGCTTGCCCAGCGCGCGGTCGTCGAGGCGCTGATCGAGGGCGGAAAGCGCGACGAGGCTGCCCGTCAGCTCACGAGCAACGCCCGGCTGTCCGCCGATGACCGCGCGAGCTTGCGGCTGCGGCTGGCGCGCGCCTCGATGCTGGCCGGAGAGCTGGACCGCGCCGAGACGGACCTGGCGCGCGACTCGAGCGTCGAAACCACGGCGCTGCGAGGGTGGATCGCCCTGTATCGCGGCCGATTGAGCGATGCCCACCGCCTGTTCCTCAGCGCGGGGCCGTACGCGGGCGACCGGCGCGATGCTACCGAACGCACGGAGATGGTGGCCCTGCTGCAGCAAGTGCCGGGCGACTCGTACCCCGCGCTCGGCGGGGCGCTGTTGCTGCTCGCTCAGGGCGACTCGGTGCGCGCCGCCCAAGCCCTGCGCCTTGCCGCTGGGGGTCTGGTCACGCGGGAGGGCGGGGGTGGGCGGCCCGATCTCCTGCTCCTGGCCGGACGTGTCGCGGCACGGCTCGATACCGCGCAACAGCGCTCCGCGCTGGAGATATTCGGCGAGGTGGTGCGCGGCGCGGGCCAGGGTGCGGCGGCGCCCGCTGCCGAGCTCGAATGGGCCCGGTTGCTCGAGCGCCGCGCGGAGACGGTTGAGGCGATCAGACACCTCGAGCACCTGATTCTCACCTATCCCGGGAGCGCGGTGGTGCCCGAGGCGCGGCGCGAGCTCGAGCGGGCGAAGGGGGCGATTCCCCGGTCATGAAACGACGGGAATTCATCACGACGCTACGTCGCTACGTCGCTACGACGATCACTGTACCCCTGCTGCCCGTCGTAGCGTCGTACCGTCGTGGCGTCGTACCGTCGCTCTTAATCCCCATGGACGACGCTCAATCCGACCATCTGAAGGCGTACGGCGTCACCTATCGAGTGGTGCAGGCGGGCATCAAGGCGGAGTGGCTCTTGAACTACCGTGGCGGATCGTTCCTGCTGCCGGACGGGCCTGCGATCCGCCGCGACGCGGCGCTCGCCGGCGTGAGCGTGGAGCCGGTCGAGGACGCCCGGGTCACCGCGATCCGGGGCGAGATCGAAGCGAGCAATATGGACGCAGTGCCGCTCGAAAAGGCGCCCAAGGTGGCCGTGTACGTGCCGCCTAACCTGCCGCCCTGGGACGACGCCGTCACTATGGCGCTGCAGTACGCCGGCATTCAGTTCGACAAAGTTTGGGATTTCGAAGTGCTCGGCGGCAAGCTCGCGGGCTACGACTGGCTGCACCTGCACCACGAGGACTTCACCGGACAGTTCTCGAAGTTCTACCTCATCTATGCCGGCCAGCCGTGGCTGGCGGAGATGGTACGGTTCAACGCCGATGCGGCGAAGCAGCTGGGGGCGGCGACGGTCCCCGACTTGAAGAAGGCAGTGGCGCGGCGGATCCGAGAATACGTGGGGAATGGCGGGTTCCTGTTCGCGATGTGCACCGCGACGGAGACGCTCGACCTGGCGCTCGCCGCCGAGCGCGTGGACATCGCGGCCGTCTTCGCCGACGGGACGCCCATGGACCCGCAGGCGGACGCCAAGCTCGACTGGTCGAAGGCCCTCGCCTTCACCGGGGCGCACGTCGAGCCCTCCCCGCAGATCGCGAGTTTTTCGGACATCGACGGGCACCAAGTCAACGCCCCGGCGCGCCGCCAGCCCCTGGGGGCGTTCAAGCTCTTCAATTTCAGCGCCAAAATCGACCCGGTCCCGACGCTCCTGGTACAGAACCATCGGCAGGTGATCCCCGACTTCTACGGCCTCACGACGTCCTTCCTGAGGACCCGTTTGAAGCCCAGCGACATCGTGCTGGCGGACGAAGAGGGCGCGCCCTGGGTGAAGTACATCAACGGCAACCACGGCAAGGGGACATGGACGTTTTTCGGCGGCCATGATCCGGAGGACCAGCAGCACCAGATCGGCGATCCACCCACCGACCTGTCGCTGCATCCCCATTCGCCAGGCTACCGGTTGATCCTCAACAACGTGCTCTTCCCGGCGGCCAAGAAGCGCGAGCTGAAGACGTGAGCATCGAGCGCCTGGCCCCCGCGGTCCGCGAGCTGGTTCGCGCCGAGATCGCGGCGGCGCACGGGCGGGAAGTCTCGTTCGTCGCCTGTCTCGACGCGGACGGCCTGATGGTGGAGGCGCGGGTCGTGGCGCGCGGCACGGTGGACGCAGTGCTCGCGCTTCCGGGAATCGCGGTGCGAGGCGAGCTGCTGCTGCACAACCACCCCAGCGGCGTGCTCGAGCCGTCGGGCGCGGATCTGAGCGTTGCCGCACGGCTGCACGACGGCGGCGTGGGCTTCGCGATCGTGGACAACGAGGTCACCGACTGCTACGTGGTGGTCGAGTGCCCGCGGCAGCGCGCCACCCGCATCGATCCAATCGATGTCGCGGGCCTGCTCTCGCCCAGCGGTCCGGTGGCCCGGGCGCTCGGCAGCTTCGAAGATCGCCCCAGCCAGCGCGACATGGCGGCCTACGTCTCCGACCTCTACAACGACGGCGGGGTCGGCATGCTCGAAGCGGGGACCGGCGTGGGAAAGTCGTTCGCATATCTGGTGCCGGCGCTCGTGTGGGCCCGCGAGAACGGCGAACGGACCGTCGTGTCCACCAACACGATCAATCTGCAGGAGCAGCTCGTCGGGAAGGACCTCCCGATTCTCGCCCGCGCGCTCGGCACTGGCGACCATTCGCCGACGTTCGCGCTGCTCAAGGGATGGCGGAACTACATCTGCCTGTCGCGCCTCGAGCAGGCGCGCGAGCAAGGGGACTCGCTGTTCGAAGACGAGCGGCGGGTGGAGCTGGACGGACTGGCCGCGTGGGCCGGGCGGACGAGCGACGGCTCGCTCGCCGACTTGACCGACGAGCCGAGCGGCGACGTGTGGGACGCGGTGGCGGCGGAGTCCGATCTGTGTACGCGGCTCAAGTGCCCCCACTTCGACCGCTGTTTCCTGTTCCAGGCGCGGCGGCGCGCCGCGGAAGCGGACGTCGTGGTCGTGAACCACCATCTGCTCGCGTCCGATCTCGCCGTGCGGATGGCGTCGGACAACTGGCAGGAAGCCGCCGTGCTGCCGCCGTATCGCCGGCTGGTGCTGGACGAGGCCCACCATCTCGAAGACGTGGCGGCCATGCATCTCGGCGCGCAGGTCAGCATGCTCGGCGTGCAACGCCTCTTGTCCCGGCTCGAGAAAAACGGTCGCGGGCTCTTGCCCACGCTGCGCTCGGTGCTGTTCGGGCGCGACGATCTCATGTCCGCTCCGAGTCGCGAGCTGGCGCAGCAGGGCCTGGTCGACGCGCTCGCGGCGGCGCGCCGCGCGGCGGACGACCTGTTCGCCCGACTGGCACGGCGGCTCGACGGCGAGCCGGGTCCGGCGCCGGTGCTGCGCCTCTCCGACGAGTTCCTGTCGGACGCGGTGTGGGACCAAGGGTTGGGCGTAGCGCTCGACAATCTGCTGCTCGCCTGCTCGCGCCTGTCGGAAGGCGGCGCGATGATCGCCGACCGGCTGACCCTCGACGACCCCCCGGAGCGGCGCGCCCAGCTGGTCGGCGAGCTGCGGGGCGTGGTGCGCCGGCTGGACGCGGCGGCCGCGGCTCTCACGGCGACGCTGCGCCCGCCGGCCGCCGGTCCCGCGGCGGTGCGCTGGCTCGAGCGGCGCGGCCGGAAGACGCCGAACGTCTCCCTCGCGGCCGTGCCGCTCGATCTGGCGCCGGTCCTCAAGGAAAACCTGTTTGACCGGATCGAGACCGTGGTGCTCACGAGCGCCACCCTCGCGGCGGGCGGAGACTTCAGCTACCTCGAGGAGCGGCTCGGGCTCGACCTGCCGCCGGCGCGGACCAAGGTGCGTGAGATCCATGCCTCGCCGTTCGACTACGCCTCACAGTGTCTGTTCGGGATCCCCACCGATCTCCCCGAGCCGCGCGATGACGAGTCGGGGCACGACGCCGCGGTCGCGCGGGTGCTGGTAGAGCTGGCTCATGCGTCCGACGGCGGCATGTTCGTGCTGTTCACGAGCCATGCGGCGCTGCGGCGCGCGGCGGAGGCGGTGCGCGATTCGATCGCCGGTCGCTGGCCGCTGTTCGTGCAGGGCGAAGGACAGCGCGATCACCTGCTGCGACGTTTCCGGGAGGCGGGCTCCGGTGTTCTCCTGGGAACCGACTCGTTCTGGGAGGGCGTTGACGTACCGGGGCGCGCGCTGCGGGTGCTGATCCTCGCGAAGCTCCCCTTCAAGGTGCCGACGGAGCCGCTCACGGCCGCGCGGCTGGAGCGGCTGGAGGCCCGAGGCCTGAACGGCTTCGCGCATTACCTCGTCCCCAACGCCGCCCTGAAGCTGAAGCAGGGATTCGGGCGCCTGATCCGCAGCCGCGGGGACGTGGGAGCCGTCGTGCTGCTGGACCGGCGCGTCGTCACAAAGCGCTACGGGGCCATGATTCTCGAAGGGCTGCCCGCGGCGACACGGCTGGTGGGCCATTGGGCTGATGTGCGGAGCGCCTGCGAGGAGTTCTTCGCGCGACACGGCATCGGGGCGGCGGCCGGGGCGGTCGAGGGCGGTAACGCGCTGGACTAGGGGAGCGTAGATTCTTCGGAGAGGCGACATCGTGACCCCGTTCAGCAAGCGCTTGACGGCGCTACCCACTTACCCGATGGCCGAGATTCCGGCGATCAAGCGCCGGCTCGTGCAGCAGGGCGTGGACGTGATCGACGTCGGAGCGGGGGACGCCGATTTCGCGCCGCCCGAGGTGGCGGTGGAAGCGCTGGCGCACGCCATCCGCGACCCCGCGATGAGCCGCTACGCGTTTCAGATCGGCCTTCCGGCGTTCCGCGAGGCCGCGGCGGGGTACATGAAGCGGCGCTTCGGCGCGCGGTTCGATCCGTTTACCGAGCTGCACCCGCTCATCGGATCGAAGGAAGGCATCGCCCATCTCGCGATGGCGCTGCTCGACCCGGGCGATGTGGCGATCGTGCCCGAGCCGGGTTACGCCGTGTACGAGGGCGGCACCGTGCTCGCGGGCGCGGAGCCGTACCGCTACGCGCTGACGCCGCGGACGAGCTTCCTGCTGGAGCTCGACGAGATTCCCTCCGATGTCCTCCGCCGCGCCAAGCTCGTTTACCTGAACTACCCCAACAATCCCACCGCCGCGATCGCACCGCGAGATTATCTCGAGCGCACGGTGGCGTTCTGCAAGAAGCATGGGATCGTCGTCGCGTACGACAATCCCTACTGCGAGATCACGTTCGACGACCACGTGGCGCCCAGCATTTTCGAGATCCCGGGGGCGCGCGACATAGCGGTGGAATTCCACTCGCTGTCGAAGACGTTCTGCATGACCGGGTGGCGGCTCGCGTGGGCTGCGGGGCGGCCGGAGCTGATCGCGGCGCTGGCGCGCGTGAAGAATTACGTGGACACCGGCGCGTTCCTCGCGGTGCAGGCCGCGGGGGCGGCGGTGCTGCCGCAGGCGGAGGCGTTGGCGCGCGGCTACGTCGCGCGCTTCCGGGAGCGGCGCGATGCCATGCTGCCGGTGCTGCGCGCCCAGGGGTTCGAGCCGGAGACGCCCGAGGCCACCATGTACGTGTGGGTGCCGCTGCCCGAGGGCGTCGCGTCGGCGGCGTTCGCGCGGCGCGCGCTCACGGAGGCGGGAGTGGTGACGCTCGCCGGTAGCGGGTTCGGGGCGGGCGGTGAAGGATTTTTCCGTATCGCCCTCACGGTCGGCACGCCGCGGCTGGTCGAAGCCGCCGAGCGGCTGGGAAAGGTGCTCGCCGCTGTTTGAGATCCGGAGACCCCCGCTCAAGTTTCGGCGGCTCACCTGGGTCGTCAGCGCGGTCGTGCACCTGACGATCGTCATCCTCGCGTTCAGCGGGTCGTGGCGCATCGACCGGCCGCAGGGGCTGATCACCATCATTCCGCCGTCCCGGCCGCAGCCGCCCGAGCTGCCGCCGTTCGGCGGCACGCGGCGCGGCAAGGGTCCGAGTGGCGGCCTGGGACGGCCGCTGCCCAACGGTGCCACGCCCGACACGACCCGGCCCATTCCCGCTCCCGTGGGCAAGCCCGACACGACGCTCGCGACGAGCCCGGTGGCCGTCGGCCCCCACATGGTGACCCTACCCCAGGTGGGCGACGGTCGGCTGTGGGTGTTGCCGCGGCCCGCGCTGCCGTCCGAAGTCGCCGACGCCTTGTACGAGCCGCAGGAGAGCCGCGACACGACCGTGGTGCGCCGGCTGCGCGCCATGGTCGACTCGCTCAACGTATTCATCGACCAAGATCAGCGGTCCCGGCGAATCCCCGTCTGGACCACGGACGTAGCCGGGAAGGTGTTCGGTATCGACTCGCAGTTCATCCATGTGGCGGGCATCAAGATTCCCACGGCAGCGCTGGCGCTGCTACCGATCAGCCTGCCGCAGGGGAACTACGACGAGCAACGGCGGGCGCGCCAGCTGGACGAGATGCGGGAGGACCTGATGCAGGCGGCCCGACGCACCGAGACGCTACGGCTGTTCAAGCAGTACGTGCGGGACCTGCGGGCACGGAAGCAAGCGGAGCGCGACGCCGAGCGTCGAGCCCGGGGCGATACGACGCAAACGAAGACGGATAGCGTCAGCGCGGTGCCGTAGTCGGGGAACGCCCTGAGGGAGAATCACACGACGTGAGATCCGGCTTATTCGCGCCCTGAGAGGGCGCGCTCGGCTGGGAGTGCGTCCTTTAAGGACGCACCGTCCCGCCAAGCCGGGCTCTCAGCCCGGGACATACCGAGCGCGATGTCCGGGTGTCTCTGATCCTGGGTGCGGACGTACGTAATGGCCCGCTTCACGTCGCGGATGCCCAACGAACGAAGGTCGTAGCCGGTGGCCCACTGCAGTTTCGCCCGCGGCATCACGCCATCCCGATTCGCGATTCTCGCACTCGCGCCCTTGAGACCCTGAACCAGGCGTGGGACATCGACCAGCGGCGGCAGTTCGAGGACGAGATGTACGTGGTTACGCACGATCCCGATCCCCAGAATGGTCGTACCGTGCCGGCGGGCAATCGTCGGGAGCATCCGTCGCAGAAACTCAGCGGCCCCGCGGTGGATGAGCGGTAGGCGGTGGAGAGTCGTCCAGGTGAGTAGCGCGTAGAGACGGACGGGCATGTGCGAAGAATACGGTCTGTCGTTGCCGTCGGCGGAATCATTCTCGTGCGCAACGAACCACAATCGTACGAGATGTCGCGCTCGGCTGGGAGTGCGTCCTTAAGGACGCAACATCACGCCGAGCCCGGGCTCTCAGCCCGGGGAACTCCGCGAGATGGCGGTTTTTAGTCTCTCGAGCGCTGCCGCTTTCCCCACCACATACAGCAGCTCGTTCACCGGCTCCGACACGGTGCCGCCGGTGAGCGCGATGCGAATCGGCTGAAAGATTTTCCCCGCCGCCACACCCTGCTGCTCTGCTAGCGCGCGCAGCCGTCGCTCGAGCTGCTCCGGCGTCCAGTCGGTGTCCTTGAGCGCCGCGAGGCTCGCCTCGAGCGACGCCGCGTAGCCGGCCGGATCCTTCGCGATCTCCTTCTTTGCCTTCTCGTCCACTACGACGTGCTTCGGGTCCAGCCGGGCGGCCACCTGGCGCGCGACATCGAGCGTAGTGCGCGACCGGGTCTTCACGGCGGCGATCGCCTTGAGCACCGCCGCCTTGTTCCCATTCACCCCGAGCTGCGCCAGCTGTGGGGCCACGAGCGGATAGAGCTCCTCGGCGGGCGTCATCGAGAGATACTGGCCGTTCATCCACTCGAGCTTCGTCATGTCGAAGATCGCGGCTTTTTGCTGGATCCCGGCGAACGAAAACAGCTTGATCATCTCGTCCAGCGTCATGATCTCGCGGTCGCCGCCGGGACTCCAGCCGAGCAGGGCCAGGAAGTTCCGCATGGCGGCGGGGAGAATGCCCATGTGCTGATAGTCGCCCACCGCCGTCGCGCCGTGGCGCTTGGAGAGCTTCTTGCCGTCGGGCCCGTTGATCATCGGCACGTGCCCGAACACGGGCAGCGGAGCGCCGAGCGCGCGATACAGCGCGATTTGCTTGGGCGTGTTCGAGATGTGGTCGTCGCCGCGCAGCACGTGAGTGATTCGCATGTCGAGATCATCCACGACCACGGCGAGGTTGTAGATCGGCGTGCGGTCGGAGCGCAGGATGATGAAATCCTTGATGTCGGCACCCTGGAACGAAATCCGGCCGTGCACCGCGTCCTCCCAGGCGATCTCGCCGGGCGGCACGCGGAACCGGATCGCGCCCTCCTCCATGTAGGCTTTGCCTTCGGCGAGCAGACGGTCGGCGATTTCCTGGTGGCGCTTCAGGCGCGCGCCCTGGAACACGAGCTCTTCGTCCCAGTCGAGACCCAGCCAGGTGAGCCCATCGAGGATCACCTGCGTATGCTCGTCGGTCGAGCGAGCCTTGTCGGTGTCCTCGATGCGCAGCAGGAACTTGCCGCCCTCGTGGCGGGCGTACAGCCAGTTGAACAGGGCGGTGCGGGCGCCTCCGACGTGGAGGTAGCCGGTGGGAGAGGGGGCGAATCGGACGCGGGTGTTCATCGGGGTTTGGGATTCGGGGCTCGGGGCTAGGGCTGTAAGGACCGGGCCCTTAGCCCCTAGCCCCGGACCCCTGACCTCACCACGGAGAGGGGGGGATTCGAACCCCCGATAGGGGTATTAGCCCCTATAACGGTTTAGCAAACCGCCGCCTTCAGCCACTCGGCCACCTCTCCAACGTTACAGCGCCTTAACTTAGCGGCCCGGTGGGAGTGGCGGTACCCTCGGTGTTTGCCGCGCAGCGTCATCAAGGTTGCTTGTGAACGCGGTAATGCAGTTGAACCACACCGTCCTCGAAGCGATCAATGGAGTGCAAATCCAAGGGGACGTGACGATGACGCCGCGCGATCAATGGGATGCCGTCCCCAATGAAAACGGGGACCACACTGATGACGAACTCGTCGATCGCCTGCGCGTCAAAAAACGAGCCGATGATCTCGCCACCACCCATCAACCAGATATCCTTGCCAGGCTGCTCTCGAAGACGGCCAACGAATGGGCCGATGGCATCGTTCACGAACTCCACGCCTGACGGGGCGTCAGCGGGCGGTGGATGACGCGAGAAAACGATGTTCCGACTTTGTGAGTCGAACTTCGCCCCCATTCGCTGGCTCACCTCGTAGGTTTTTCGGCCAAGCACCATCGTGTCAACGGACCTCATGAAGGCGTTCATGCCATAGAAACCTTTGGGTGCCGGGCGGGACGTCAGCCATTCGAGATCGCCGTCGGAACGCGCGATATAGCCGTCCGCGCTGGTCGCGATGTGGACGATGACTTTGCGACGCATAGAAGGCTACCTCAGTAGGACGGCGCCGCCAGCTTCAGGCGCTTGTTTAGGTCGCTGGCCAACGCCGGTCGGGCCCTAGATTCGCGGCGCGACACTTCTCGATTAGCTAGGAGCAGCACAATGATCGTTCACGACGTGACCCCAATTCTCAATGTCTCGGACATGGACGCCAGTTTTGCATGGTTCGCCAAGCTGGGCTGGAAGGAGTTGTGGCGCTGGGGCGACCCCACGGGATTCGGCGCCGTTGGCTCCGGTCCGTGCGAGATCTTCATGTGTCGCGGCGGGCAGGGGGGACGCGGGAAAGGGAAGAACACGAGCACCTTCGCGAGTTTCGAGGACGAGACGCAGGACAAGGGCTGCTGGATGAGTTGGTGGGTCGAGGACGTGGATGCCGTTTATGAAGAGTGCGATAAGCAGGGCATTGAGGTGACCTGGCCCCCGACGAACATGCCTTGGAACGTGCGGGAAATGCACGTGCGACATCCCGACGGCCATGTGTTTCGCATCGGAAAGGGACTAAAGGAAGAATAGGCGCTTTGAGCCAGAACCGTGTCAGTAGCCCCGCTCCATCAGCTTCACACGCTCGGCCAGGTCGGCCGGCTCGGTCTTGACCAACTGGCCGAACGGATTGACGTAGATCCGCACGGCGGGGGCTCCCGGGATGCGGGTGGGTCCGAAGGCGAACCGCCATACTCGAGGGTGTCCCGGAAGCTCGGGTGCGCCCTGCCACAGAAAGTCCGTGGACTGTTTGCCCAACTCGGGAGGGGGAGCGCCGAGCAGATCACCCACGGTGTAAAAGGCGGCGGCCCACGAGGCGCCAAGCAATAGCGCGCCTGCGAAGGCGGCCATGAGCGTCATCCAGAATAGCCGTGCCATTTTGAGTCCCGGTTGGGGGGAGGCTTCGTCTTAACGGATAGCGAGTGAGCCCTGGGAGCACAAACGAGTGACCCGGTGGGTGGTCCGGTTCGCGGCGAAACTGTCGCAACCGGGCCACAAAAGCAGGGCATTCGCGATACGCGCCCTGATGTGGTGGAATGCCCGTGAGCCCAGTCACGGTGCGGCTTTAGCGCTATGTGGCGTATGCGTGGCACCGCCTTTGCCCCCTGCCGAACCCATGCAGCGCCTCGTAGCAGCACTCATCGCGGTGGTTGCGGTCCGCGGCTGGCTCACGCCCGCGGCTGCCCAAAAGGCCTCCCGTGTACCGAGCCTCCGGGCCGCGTCCTACATCTATCTCACGCCCAACCCGTTTCTGGGAGCGCTCACCGCCCGAGTCCAGCGTCCCCTGCGGCCCAGTCCGGATCGTCGCGCGCTTCACGCCGTTGCGGTCGCGATGCCGGCAAGGGCGTCATGGAGTACGGAGTATCTGACGCGGCTTCCCGCGCGCGTGTCGTGGACGCCCTCGCACACCGCGTTGGCCAGTGCGTTCGTCGTCACCCTGTTGATCGATGCAGCGCAGACTCGTGACCTCGCCCGTCAGGGATGGGTGGGCTTCCGCGAGTCCAATCCCCTGCTGGGCGAGCGGCCGAGCGTGGGCCGGGTGAACAGCTACACCGTCCTCGCCGGTCTCAGCGTACTCGGTGCGGCTGCGGCGGCGCCACCGCGCTGGCGCCCCTGGTTACTCGGCGCCGCGATCGCGGTGCAGGCGTTCACGATCCAGGGCAGCGTGCGGCAGGGTCTCCCGATCAGATTCCCCTAGATTCACTCGCGAGTGAAGTCGCGGATTACATTGGGTGAATGAGTCTCGTCGCTCTCCCGACGATCCCCGCCGTCAATCGCTCCATCATCCGTTGCACCCGCTGCCCGCGCCTGCGCGCCTATTGCCGCCGGGTAGCCCGGGAGAAGAAACGTGAGTTTCGTGACTGGCAGTACTGGGGAAAGCCGGTCCCGGGCTTTGGCGATCCCGATGCGCGCTTGCTCGTCGTGGGACTCGCCCCTGCGGCGCATGGCGCGAACCGCACCGGGCGCATGTTCACGGGAGACTCGAGCGGTAACTGGTTGTACGAGGCATTGTATCGCCACGGGTTCGCGAGCCAACCGCAATCGCTGGCGCGCGACGACGGCCTGACGCTGATCGACTGCTACATCACTGCGGCGGCGCGCTGCGCGCCGCCCGGCAACAAGCCCAGCCACGTGGAGCTCGAGCGCTGCCGGCCGTATATCGCCGCCGAGCTGCGATTGCTCCAACGGGTGCGGGTGGTGGTGACGCTCGGCCGGATCGCGCACGAGACCTGGCTCAAAGCGGCCGGGTGGTGGGAGCGGCTCCCGCCGCGCGCGCGGCCTCCGTTCGCCCACGGCGTAGCGACGACGCTGCCCGACGGGTGTGTGGTCATCGCGTCGTACCACCCGAGCCGGCAAAACACCAACACCGGCAAGCTCACGCCCGCGATGTGGGATCAGGTATTCGGGACGGCAGAGCGGCTGCTCGGTCAGCCGCGGCCTTAGGCTACGGTCGTTCTTCCGATGAGGGTTCAGCGGGCCGGACCGGAAGGCCAATCGTTCCAGCCCATTGGTCGGTCAGCTCGAAGGTCTTCCCCATGTTGAATCGCAGCACCCAAAGCCGGCGGGCCAGGTCCTTGAGCGCCCAGATGACCGTATGCTGCACCTCGACCGAGGACCACTGGCCGAATTCATTGTGACTGAGGTCTGCCTCCAACGCGCCGGCAATCTCCGCCGCGAATCGGCCGTGGGGCTCCTGTGCGGTCGGGACCCCCAACCCTTCCTGTGCGTCATCCTGGGTAGTCCGACGGTGCTGACCTGTGGAGCCGGCGGGGGTCGTCCTGGGGGCCTTTTGGGGCCCTGCGCCTTCGCCCCAGAGCAGCCACTCCAAGGTGACGCCCGTCAAGCCACGCTCTCTCGCCCTGGCAACGATCAATCGGGCCACATCCGATGGGAACTTCTTGCGCTGCGGCCACTTCTTGACGGCCGCCTCGGTGACCGGCGGCCCTAGCTCGGCGGCGAACTGCCGATAGGTCAACGAAATGCCATCCCAGGGGCTGAAGACCTCCAGGAGCAGGGTAAGCCGCTCGGCAGTCGTCTCCTTCATAGGTCCTTTTTCCCTCTTGACAGATCTCAAATCGTCTCTACTTTAGTGACGTAATGCGTCCCCAAAACACCGTGCGGTGGGACGCAACTAGTCCACAAAGTGCGGACCATGACCGCCGCAGTCAAGATGCTCGTTTTCCCTCCAAGCCTTCGTCGAGCTCAAAAAGAATCCCTCGAGTCCGGGGACGTAGGTCGTCGCCGGGCGTAGGACTCACATGCCCTCGGAGAATCGCATGTCCGTTCGCCGCTCCCTGATCCCGCTCGCGCTCGCGCTGTTCGCGGCCCGATGCACCAACGGGCCGCATCCCACGGCGGTCGAGCAGCCCGCGGCCCCGAGCCCCCACTTCCTCCGGTGGGCCGGGGGCTCGGCGCCGCAGTTCAGCGCGACGGGCGCGCTCGCCGGTCTTCCCGGCGGCGGGGCTCTCCGGGCCTCGCTGTCCGCGGGGCTGCAGCTCGACCGCTACACGGCCTCGTTCTGGGCGGTGCGCGGCGAGCCGCGCTCTCTTCAGATCAACTACCTGAGCGCCACCGGGGACACGAGCTCGGCATTCTTGCGACTCACGACCACCGATCCGGCATACGTCCCTGGTCTGGGCGATCTCGCGCCCGGGGATTCTGTGCTGATCACGGTGACGATCGATCCCGACAACATCAAGGTGTCGCTCGAGCCGACGGGATTGCTGTTCGGCGAACCCGGCCAGCTGCAAATCTCCTATGGCGGCGCGGACGGCGACCTGAACGGCGACGGTGTGGTGGACGACACCGACGCCTACATCGAGAGCCAGTTGCTGGGGCTGTGGTATCGCGAGGGCACGAACGGCGTGTGGGAGCCGATCCCGGCCGTCCAAGAACTGGCGGACAAATCGTTCGTCAGCGCGTTGCCCCACTTCTGCGAGTACGCCATTTCCTGGTAGCGGGGCGAGAGTGCCGATGCATTCGCCGTCATTCGTAGTGGACACCGCCCGGCAGCTTGCCGCCGCCGGGCGCCATGCCGAGGTCATCGAGTACCTCGGCGCGCAACCGGCGAGCGAGCTGGCCGATTCGCCGAGTCTCGCGCTGCTGTTCGGAACCGCGCACGCGCGGCTCGGGCGGCACGATGAGGGACAGCGGTGGCTCGATCTGGCCCTCGACCTCGCCCGCAAGCGGGACGAGCAGACAGTCGAGCGCCACGCCCTCAATGCACGGGGCGCCATCGCGCTGGTGAGCGGGCGGATCGACGAGGCGGCGGACTACTTCACGCAGGCCCTGTTGGCCGCCAGCCGGGACGGGGACGCCGTCACCACCGGCCGCTGCTCCAACAATCTCGGGATCATCAGCAACCTGCGGGGACGGCACGCGGAGGCGATCGGATCCTGGGAGATCGCCGCGGCTGCCTTCGAGCGCGCCGGCTTGCGGCGGGGCGTCGCCGAATGCCAGCACAACCAGGC
>Ga0137410_10000635_pt1 | contig 24454 bp, 28 predicted proteins | sample CZODoug1_16funga_FD_108878 | JGI IMG/M metagenome (GOLD analysis project Ga0137410, IMG submission 108878) | Vadose zone soil fungal communities from Angelo Coast Range Reserve, California, USA - CZODoug1_16fungal (Illumina Assembly) | ecosystem: Environmental > Terrestrial > Soil > Vadose zone... | reverse complement strand
CAATGGCAGCGCCGCTGCTCCCACGAGCAACGCGCCGATGCGGCGGAGCACGCTGCGGCGCGAGCTCGACTGCGCCAGCGCGCGACTCCAGCGTTCGACCAGTGAGTCATAGTGATCCATTTCGGTTCCCCGCCGGATGCAACGCTACGCGACTTCGCGTCGCGACGAATCCATGAACTCCTGCAACGAGGCGACGCCTCTTTCCTTCGCTTCGAACAGGCTGTCGAGGTGTTCACGCGAGTTGACGAGCCCGCTCGCCCGCACGATACCGCCTCCATCCATGAGCACAGCATACGGCAGGCGCCCCGCGCCGTACGCCAGTCCAAGCGGCTCGGACAACACGTACGTGAACTCCTGCAAGCCTTCCTTCTCGATGAAATCCGCGTGCTCGAGCCGCGAGCCGTCGCTCGCCAGCACCACCTCCACGGCTGGCCGCTCGCGCCGGCGAATGGAACGGAGCGATGGCAGCAGCGACTTGCAGACCGGGCAGGTGGGCGACACGAACACCACCAGAGTATCTCGTCCCTGCGGATGCGCACCGCCGATCTGCCTGGGTGTCCCGCTCATGTCCACGATGTCGACAATTGGCGCGGGCTGGCCTGCGTTCAGGGCTTGAGCGAGCTTGAGTGCGCCGACCTGTGGCAGACGTTCATGCAGCACGCCGATTTGCCGCGCCAGCGCCAGGATCACGAGCGCCAGGCACACGACGACGACCCAGAGCAGCGCAATCGCAACCCAGCCTGCGACGGTCATGTGCTGCTCCGCAGAGGACGCGGCGTTGCATGGAGCAAGTTGAGAGCCGTATACAAGAAGGCCAGGCTGAGCACGGCGCCCGCGATCGTGACGGCGTCCAACGCGTCGAGCGCACGTGGTGTCGGTTGTATAGCGGCCAACAGCGCGACGATCGCGATCGCGATATTGCGTGTGACCATCCACCAGCGAATCGGCTGACGACGCCCTGGTCCCAAGCATCCGCAATCGAGGTTCACCCGGCCACGCAACAAGTTCACCGCCATCGCACCTGCATAGAGCGCCAGAAGTCCAGAAGACAACAATCCCCCTATCACCCGCGTCGCATTCACGACCAGCAACGCGGCAGCACCTGCCTCGAGCGCAATCGACAAGCCAGCCACAACCGGCACGAGCATTGCGGGAAGCAGCTGGTAGTTGCCGACGACGACCCTGAACTCATTCCACGCTCGCAACTTGTGGCTGACCGCGACGGCGAACAGCACTGCGACACTTGTCGCGATGGTCCAGGAAATTGCCGGATCGATCTGCATGCGGCGCGCGCTCAGTAGGTCACCAGCGTCGTCGGCGTCAGGCCGACTTCGCTGATCGAGCGCAGGAACTTGCCCGAGAGCGCATCGTAGACATTGACGCCCGAAGCTCCCATGAACGCCGTGAACAACAGCGGCTTGGCGTCGCGCGTGACCGTGATGGAAGTGGCGGGCGCCTTGAGCACGATGCGCTGCATGCGCCGCTTCGCCGCCACGTCATACACCCACACCTCGGTCCCTGGATCCTTGTGCGAGTAGTCCCCGCCGATGTGCATCAGGCTGTACAGGCGTCGCGTCGCTGCATGCAGGGACAAGTGTTGCAAGCCTCCGGGGCGCCACGATGCCTTCAGGTCGGCGGCATCGAGCAGTGACCAGCTCTCTGCCGCGCGCAAACCGCCGCCGGCCGCTTCGAGCCGCACCACCTTGCCGGCGAAGGTCACGAAGATCCAGCCATTGCCATCGCGCACGCCCTTCTCGGTCACCGGATCGCCTGCCGGGTCGACGAGCTTGACCGTGCGGCTCTTTTTGATCGCCGTGCCGTCGTCAGCGAGCTGTACCTGCATGGCCGCACCGTCGCCGCACAAGGAGAAGAAGGCACGCGGTCCCGTGGGATAGATGAGTGCGCAGCCCGGAATCTCGATCTCGCCCGCAAACTTGCGCGCTGGCACATCGACGACACTCACCGACTGGGCCGGCGTGAAGTTGTAGATCAGGAGAAACCGTGAATCGTCGGTGAGCGGAGCATTCGCGAGCATCGGCATGGTGCTGGCGCGTTTCGGCGGGATCACGACTTCGCCAGTCGGGCTGAGCGTCCGCCCGCCATAGAAAGTCACGACATCAGTGCGAGCTCCGCGCGTGCCGCGCGCGAAGTAGGTCTCGGGCGACAAGAGCTCCGAGCCCGCCTTGCCGATCACCACGCCGTTGTAGTTGAAACCGGTGCTGAGCATTCCCAGCATCCGGCCGCTGTCGCCGTCGAGGAGGAACGCCTTCCCGTCCACCATGTGGTGGAACACGATGTCGTTCGCCCAGACCCAGTGCGCGCCAGGCTGTTCCGGGTGCTGAGCGACCGCGAGCGGATCGGTGCGAACCTGCGCGCTGCCTGGAGCAACCCAGGAGATGCCGATGAAGGTCGCAATGGCGATTACGCGCGCGCAAGACACAGGTCTTGTCATGAGCATTCATCCCCAGGAATCTGAGCAGGCCCGCTTGCGCAAAGCATACATTCAATCAGAAGCACGTGAACAGAGAACCTCCGCCACGGTCAACCCCAGACTGCGTGCGCCACGTCCACGACCAACTGCAACTTGGCGCGTTGCGCCTCCAGGGTGAGCGGATTGCCGGGTGCGGTCGACGCGAAGCCGCATTGCGGGCTGAGCGCGAGCCGCTCGAGATCCACGTACGCGCTCGCTTCATCGATCCGCGAGCGCAGCTCAGCCGGATCCTCCAGGGCAGGCAGCTTCGATGAAACGAGTCCCAGGACCACGCCCTTGCTCTTCGGCATGAAACGCAGCGGTGCAAAGGAACCCGCGCGCGGGCTGTCGTACTCCAGGCAAAAGAAGTCGATGTCGAGCTCGCTGAACAGGCGTTCGGCGATGTAATCGTAGCCGCCCTCGCCCAGCCACTTGCCCTGATTGTTACCCCGGCACAGGTGCATGCTGATGGTGAGGTCACGCGGCCGACCCTGTAGCGCGCGGTTGATCATGCCGATATAGCGCTCGACCCATTCATCCGGGTCGTAGCCGCGTTGTGCGAAGCCCGCCCGCAGGCGCTCGTCGCACAGCAGCGGCAGCGATACATCGTCGAGCTGCACGAGCGTCGCGCCCATGCCGGCCAGCTCCGCGAGCTCCTCCCGGTAGACCGCCGTGACGTCGGCGAAGAACGGCTCAAATTCCGGGTACGCTTTCTCGGAAATTCCTTCCCGCCAACGAAAGTAATGCTGCGAACACGGCGATGGCAGCGTGACTTTCGGTGTGCGCCCGGTCAGCGAGCGCACGAACCTGAACTCTTCCGTCGCGATCCCGCGCTGACGCTGGAGGCGCCCGGTGATCATTGCCGTCGGATAGCGAAGGCGTTTGCCCTGCTCGTCGCGAAAGGTCATCTCGGACTCCACTTCCGTGAAGCCGCTGACAGCTTGGGTGAAGTGCCCGAAATAGATGGTGCGACGAAATTCTCCGTCGGTGATCGCCTGGAGCCCGACCTCCTCCTGCAGCGTCACCGCCTCGCGGATGCAGCGGTCCTCGACCTGGTGAAGCGCCTCGACGCTGAGATCGCCAGCATCGAAACCCTGGCGTGCACGCTGTAATTCCGGCGGGCGAAGCAGGCTGCCGATGTGCTCGGCACGAAATGGCGGCATCGACCGAGGCCGCTCGGCGTTTTTGCTCACGCCGCGCGCTTCGCGAGATTCATGACGGCAATCGTGCAGCCGACCGAGAAAATAGCTATCGGCGCATAGAACCACAGCTCGCCCGTGGCGCCTTCCGCAGTTCCAGCGAGCGCGACGAAGGTGCGGATCTCGAGACCGCCCTGCCCGGCATCGCGCCACGTGTCTTCATCGCGGTACGCAAGCAACGCCTCGCGGTCGTTGCTCAGGAAGTGTTGCAGGAACTCGCGATCCCAGGGTTCGTTGATCTTTCCCGAGTCGGGGGACGCCGGCCAATGCGAGATGCCGCCCGTCCCGACGACCGCAATCCGTTCGGCTGCCCGGTCGCAGGCGCGTCGCAACGCGCGGCCGAATTCGTAGCAGCGCTTGAGCGGAATCAGCGGCGGACCCTGGCAGTTGATGTTGACCGGGACTATCGGCAGGTCGTAACGCGGGGTCAGGAAACTGAGCGGCACCATGATGCCGTGATCGAACTTCCACTCCTGCGCATACGCGAGATCGATGTCCTGCATCACGTCCGTGATGAGCCGCTTCGAGAGCTCGGGCGCGCCCGGTACTCGCGTGTGCTTGATGCCGAGCCACACCTCGTCCTCGATCGGTCCCTCGTAATGCTCGCCCATGCCGACGCAGATCGCCGGCATGTTGTTCATGAAGAAATTGGCGAAATGCTCTGCGCCGATGACCACCAGGGCATCCGGTCGCTGCGCTTCGATGGCCTGGCGCATCCGATCGTAGCTGGCATAGAAAGCGTCGCGAACTACCGGGTCGGCCCGATCCTTGCGCCCGGTGATGCCGGGAGCGTGACTGCACACGCCTGCGAAGACGAGACTCATGACCTGCTGCCCGCCCGGGTGTAGAGACGGGACCTCACGGGACCGTACTTGCGTTCGCCCTCGCGCATCGCCTCGATGTAGGCGTTCCATTCGAAGCCACGCAGCGCTGCGTAGTGCATGAGCAGCTGCCCGTTCACGCCCATGACATAGAGGAGTCCGATGTCGGACTCCCGGAACGCACGCAATTCCTCCTCGCTGAGCTGGTACTCTCCCAGCAGCGCTTCGAAGTCCGTCTCATAGCGCTTGCGCACGGCAGGATCTCGATTGAGCTGGTAGATGAGCTTCTGAACAGTGTAGAGACTCATTGTCGGTCGCCATGCCGGCGCGTGCGCCTTCTGACCGGCCCGCCCGCCTTGCCGCGGCCCTTATCTTGCTGCTGCAGGACCGCTTCGAGCTCCTGCAGCAACAGGAATAGTTGCGTGAGTCTCTCGGCGCCAAAGCTGCGCGCCATCTCAGCGTAGATCGCTTCCGAATACGGCGCGTGCGCGGCGATCAGCCGCAGGCCCTTCGGCTCGAGGCTGATGACATTACGACGCAGGTCCGCATCCGCCTGGGTCCGCTTGATGAGTGCACGCGTTTCCATGTCGGGCAGGATGCGCGACAGGCTCGGTGCCAGCAGGAACGTCGCGCCCGCGAGCTCCGTCACTTCCATGGCACCCAGGTGAGCCAGCGCCCGCAACACGCGCCATTGCTGCTCCGTGACCCCGTGACGGCGCAAGCCCGGCCGAAACTTGCGCATCACCGCTTCACGCGCGCGCAACAGCGCCATCGGCAAGGACTGCGAAAAGGTCCGCATCGGCAGCGCACGGCGCGCGATGTGCGTGTCCATGCTGCGCCTAGTCCTCATCCGCCACCACTTGGTTGCGCAACGTACCGACGCGTGCGATCTCGACTTCGACTCTGTCGCCAGGACGCAGGTACTGCGGTGGATCGAGACGGGCGCCAGCGCCGCTCGGCGTCCCGGTCAGGATCATGTCGCCCGGTTCCAGCGTGCAGAACGTCGACAGGTAATGAATCAGGTAGGGTATCGGGAACAGCATACGGTCACTCGTATCGTCCTGCCGCGGTTCGCCGTTCACGCGCGTGATGATTCTAAGCGGTGCCGGCCCGACTTCCTCCGCCGTGACCAGGTACGGGCCGAGTGCGCCTGAGCGATCGAAGTTCTTGCCCTGGGTGACATTGAATTTGGAATGACGCAGCCAGTCGCGCACCGACCCTTCGTTGGCGCAGGTGTAGCCGAACACGTGCCGCAGGGCCTCCTCCTGGGCAATCCTGCGTCCGCCGCGGCCGATCACGATCGCGATCTCACCCTCGTAGTCGAGTTGTTCCGACTCGCGCGGCCGCACGATGGGCTCATCGTGGGCTGAAAATGAAGTATGCGAGCGCATGAACAGGCTCGGATACCGAGGGCGCTCACTGCCGTCCTTGTACTCGTGGTTGCGTTCCGGGTAATTCACGCCGATGCAGAAATAGCGCACGCAGCGTCCGGCAGGACTCAGCACCTGGACAGCATCGAGCGCGTAATCGTGCTTCGTGGCTCGATCGACAATCGATCGCGCGGCTTCCAGCTGCCCGCCTCGCACGAACGAGATCACATCGGTGGCATCACCAACTTTGCGCTCGCCTAAATCGATCACGCCGCCGGCGGCCAGCGCACCGAAAGTGTCGCGCCCGTCGACGCGAAAATTGAGCAGCCTCAAGCTGCGTCCTCCTTGAGGAGCCCCGCGCGCTTGAGCACGCCATCGAGCCGATGCTCGAGCTCCGCGGTCGCCGGCACCATCGGCAGCCGGTGCTCGTTCAACGCCAGCAGCCCCAGGCGTTTCATCATGTACTTGATCGGGATCGGATTGGTGTCGAAGAACACGGCCTGGTTGATCTCGAGCAGGTTGCGGTGCAGGAGCTGAGCGCGATCCAGGTCACCGCGCCAGACCGCCTCGCAAAGTTCCACCAGCACCTGCGGGCGCAAGTTGCCGACGGCGTTCATGAGGCCGCAGGCGCCAATCGCCATCATCGGGAAGCTCAGCTCCTCGAGGCCGACAAAGATCCTGAATTCGCTGCCGAGAACCGCGAGACACTCCGACACAAACCCAAGATCGTTCACCGCGTGCTTCATGCCAACGAGGGTGGATGACTTCGCTCGCAGCTCCTGCAGCGTATCGATGGTCACACCGACCGCGGCGCGCCCGGGAATGTGATAGACCATCCATGGCAAGTCGCTGCTGGAGGCAAGCTCCAGGTAATAGGCCACGAGGCCACGCTGCGGCGGACGCAGATAGTAAGGAGTGACAATAAGTAAAGCGTCGGCGCCGGCCCGCGTCGCATGCTCCGTCAACTGACGGGTTTCGCGCAGCGACTGCGATCCGGTCGCGGCGACCACGACCAGCCGCTTCGCGGCCACCTGGACCGCAAGATCGACCAGCCGGTTGCGCTCCTCCACGGAGAGCGTCGATGGCTCCGCCGTGGTGCCGTTGACCAGGATTCCGTGCGATCCATTCCTGACCTGGAATTCGACCAGGCGTGCGAAGCCGTCGTAATCCACTTCGCCGTCGCGCAACGGCGTGACCAGCGGCGGAATCGAGCCCTTGAGTTGCTCCAGTCGCATCATGCGCCCAGTTTCGGCACGCGGTGCGTGCCATGCGCCAGGCAGATGTTCTTGGTCTCCATGTAGAAATCGAAGCTGTAGTCGCCGCCGTCCCGCCCGATCCCACTCGCCTTCATACCGCCGAACGGCGTCGGCAGGTGACGGTTGTTCTCCGAGTTCACCCACACCATGCCGGCATCGACCCGGTGCGCCACGCGCAGTGCGCGTCCGAGATCGCTGGTCCAGATGTACGCAGTCAGTCCGTATGCGGTGTCGTTCGCGAGCGCGAGCGCCTCGGCTTCATCGGCGAACGGAATTACGGTCAGCACCGGCCCGAAGATCTCTTCCCGTGCCACGCGCATCGCGTTGGTCGCGTTGGCAAAGAGCGTGGGCTGCACGTAGTAGCCGGGCTCGAGGCTGTCGACGCGCGCGCCGCCCGCGCGAATATTTACGCCCTCGTCGCGAGCGAGCTTGAAGTAGCCGAGGACCTTGTCCAGGTGGCGCGGGTGGATCAGCGGGCCTACGTCGGTTGCCGGATCGAGGGGATGGCCAACCTTGAGAGAGCCGATGCGTCCGACGATCCGCTCCACGAATCGGTCGTAGATGGATCGCTGCAGCAGCAAGCGGCTTGAAGACGTGCACCGTTCGCCGTTGAGGCTGTAGATCATGAAGACCGCGGCATCGAGCGCACGATCGAGATCAGCATCCTCGAACACCACGACCGGGTTCTTGCCGCCGAGCTCGAGGTGCACGCGCTTCAGGGTCGGTGCCCCCTGGCTCATGATGTGGCTGCCGGTCTTCGACTCACCGATGAACGCCGTGGCCCGGATCGCCGGATGCTCGGTGAGCATCTTGCCCGCTTCCTCGCCAATCCCGTTCACGAGATTCACCACTCCGGGCGGAACGCCGGCCCCGGTCATGATTTCGGCGAGCAGCATCGCGGTGAGCGGACTCCACTCCGCTGGCTTGTGCACGACGGTGCATCCGGCAGCGAGTGCCGGCGCGATCTTCCACGTCGATAGCATGAAGGGCGTGTTCCAGGGCGTGATCACCGCCACCGGCCCGATCGGCTGGCGAACGGTGTAGTTCATGTGCTCGCTCACCGGCAGGGACAACCCCTCCGCCGCCCCCGGGGCGCGATCCGCATAGAAGCGAAAGTTTTCCGCGCCGCGCAGAGCTGCGCCGCTCATGAAGCGCAGTGGCTGCCCGCTATCCATGCACTCGATGAACGCAATCTCTTCACGCCGGGCTTCGATCGCGTCCGCGACGCGATGCAGGATGGCCCGACGCTCCTCGCCCGACTTGCTGCGCCAGGCTGGAAACGCATTGCGAGCGGCGGTTGCTGCGGCATCGACGTCGCGCTCATCGCCGCAGGCCAGTTCGTTGAGCACCGACCCATCGACCGGCGATACATTTTGGACTGTGCGGCGGCCCGTTCCACCTTCCGCCTTGCCGCCAATAAAGTGCCCAAGCCGGGCGCCGCGAAACCGCTGCAGGTACGCGGTTGCCTTGTGAATGTTGGCCTCGAGAGTGCTCATGAGGAGGCGGCCTTCTGCTCACGACGCTTCACGTATTCGTGCAGGTTGTTCTTCTTGCACGTGAGCACGGCATCGATCTCCTGCATTTCCAGCGACAGGCCCAGGGGAATCCGCTCGAACAGGGCCGCCAGGTGCTGGGTAGCCGCCGCGAAGATCGCATCGCAGGCGCGCTTGCGCGCTTCGAGGTCGCGGCCATGACCAACGCGCAGCATGATGTGCACGAACGCATTGTCCGGATGCCCGTCGGCGATCAGGTAGTGACTCGCTTCATAAGCGCGGATGCGAATGCCGCCGAGCGGGAACACGCCGGTTCCCAGCGCACTGGTGCGCAAGTCTGCGAGGAAGGTCGGCAAGTCGACGCTCTGGCGCAGGTTCGCCGAGTATTCGATGAGGATGTGCGGCACGCTGCCCCCTCGCGCCCGCCGCAAGCCATGGGCTGGCCACTGCGGCGCCGAAGTTACTTAACATCATAATCATCTTGCGGTCCGGAGCTGTCAATACGTTGCGCATGCCCACCGGGCACGGTGCCATCAGGCCGTCAACGTGCCTGCTGACATGGCGATCTCCTCGCTGCGGTTTACATTTTGTCGCCTTTGCGGCTGCTCTGGCCTCGCTGACCGCAGGCGACTATGCTGCTTGCAGTCAAGAACAACGCACTTTCGGCGGAGGGATCCAGTCATGACTCGCTCGGTACAAAGGTTCAGCCTCGTATTCTTGCTGCTGTTCTGCTCGACCGCCGTACTCGCGGACGAGTACGACGACACCATCAAAGTCTTCAAGAATGCCGGTCAGAGCGGGCAGTTCTTCCAGAAGAGCTACGGCTACGCCGTTTTTCCGACCATCGGCAAGGGTGGCGTCGGCATCGGCGGTGCGCACGGCAAGGGCCGCGTGTATACCGGCGGCAAGTACGTCGGCGATACCTCGATGACGCAGATCACGGCCGGGTTTCAGCTCGGCGGCCAGGCGTTCAGCCAAATGATCTTCTTCGAGGACAAGCGCGCGTTCGACGAGTTTACCGGCGGCAACTTCGAGTTCGGTGCGCAAGCGACCGCGGTCGCGATCACGGCGGGCGCTTCGGTGGGCGCGACGACCACGGGAAGCTCGGCGGGCGCGAGCGGTGGCAAGAACGATGCGGCCACTGCCGGCTCCTACCACAAGGGCATGGCGATCTTCACCGTTGCCAAGGGCGGCCTCATGTACGAGGCGACTGTCGGCGGACAGAAATTCAAGTACAAAGCGCGCTGATTGAACCTGCAGCGGCACCGGCCACATCGGTGCCCCTGCCCGCTGACGCGCGGTTGGCGCGTCAGAATGCTTCGCCAACCGCGAGCGAAAAGGTGCTGTCGTCGCGTCCCCACGCGTAGTCAGCGCGCAGGTTGAGCTTCAGAGCCTTCAGGATCTTGAAACGCACGCCCGCTCCCGCTGCCGGCAACCATTGCCCGCTGTCGACATCGCCGATGGGATCCGAAACGGTTCCCGTGCCGGCGAACGCAACCAGGCCCCAACGCGTCGTTGCCTGCCAGCGCCATTCTGCCTGCGCGGCGATGAGCGACTTGCCGATGAAGGTCCCGGGCGTGTAGCCGCGAAGGTCGCCTCCCGAGCCGTACCACGCCATGGCGAAAAACGGCGGATCGCCACCAACCGTCTTGCCGTAGACCCGATATGCGAGCACCTGCCGCGGGCCCAAGGCTCGATAGCCATTGAACTGCAGCTCCAGTGACTCGTAGTTCGCATCGCTCCCGAACGCCGCTTCCGAAGCAGTCAATTCTGCTTCGGCCCGGTAACCCGAGCGCGGATAGAGATCGTCGTCGCGGCTGTCCCACTCTCCATTGAGCTTCAGATTCGCCAGGGTGATCTCCTGACCAGGGCGCACCTCTTCGGGTATCGGCAAGCTTGGTCCTTCGAGCCTCACCTCAGTCCGTGCGTACACGAACCCGCCGCCCAGCCAACCGTGCGAACCTACTTTGATGGCGCCATCGACGCTCGCACCCTCGAAGTCCTGGCGGAGCGGAATTTTTTCACTCAATCCCTGCACGGTGAGATCGAGGTCATAGAACACCTCGCCGGTGCCCAGGCCTGCCGTGGTCCGATAGCGCTCGTCAGACCAGTAGCCGCGATGACCACCCGCCACCGCCCAACTGCCTCCTTCCGCGTACATGCCGCCGATGCCTGCAACCGAATGTCGCGCATTGCTCGTCGCACCCTTCGGCACATAGAGATAGCCCGCGCCGAGAGTCAGGCCGGCACCGAGCAGCGGGTTGCGAAACGGGATCGGCACGATCACGAAGTGGCCGCGCTTTGCGGTGGGCTGTTGTTTCGTGGCCTTTTCAATTGCCCCGACCACTTGCGCGCCATCGGCCGAGTTCGTCGACTCCCCGAGATTGCCGGACGCGCCGAGCGCCACCGGCGCCGCCGAGCTCGGCTGGGGCTGAGAAGCCTCTTGCGCCTGAGCAGCTGCCGTCGCAGTTTCTTCGGCGCGAGCGACAGCCGCAAATGCAAGGGTCGCGACTGCAGCAGCAGCCACGCCATGTGTCGACGAGCTAAGAAGGAAGGCCAAGGTCGAAGGCTCTGCCGCTGCGGAAGGCTTTCCATCCTACGGCGAGCGGCGTTGCCGATCGAGCGAAAACCTCCGATCCGTGTCGAATTCGCCGTGCCTCACTCGTCGAAGGGTTGAGACGGCGACTTCCCCGAAGTCGCGCCACACCGTATCCAGAACACACACAGGAGTTTCATATGCGATTCATGATCATCGTCAAGGCGAGCAAGGACAGCGAGGCGGGTGCGATGCCAGAAGAGAGCATGATTGCCAGCATGGCCACGTATCACGAGGAACTGGCGCGGGCCGGTGTGCTCCTCGACGCGTCCGGGCTGCAACCGACTCGCAAGGGCTGGCGCATCAAGTACTCCGGGGCCAAGCGCGCCGTCAGTGACGGGCCGTTCGCGGAGAGCAAGGAGCTGATCGCCGGCTACACGCTCATCCAGGTCAAATCACGCGAGGAAGCGCTCGAATGGACCAAGCGTTTTCCCAACCCCGTTGGGGAGGGCCAGGAGGCGGAGATCGAAGTCCGGCAGCTGTTCGACCTGGAGGACTTCGGCAAGAGCGAGGCCATTGAGCGCTTTCGCGACTTGGGAAGCCTGCCAAAGCGGTAGACGGCCGGCTCGTCTTGCGTGAAGTCGGCGTCGATGCTGTGATCGGTGGTCGTGACGGCCACCGACACCCATCGCGCGATCGACGCAGTCTGGAGAATCGAATCGGCGCGCCTGATCGCGGGCCTGACGCGGATCGTGCGCGATGTCGGCATTGCCGAAGAGCTGGCGCAGGATGCGCTGCTGGTCGCGCTCGAGCAGTGGCCAAGGGGTGGCGTCCCCGACAATCCCGGCGCCTGGCTCATGGCGACCGCGAAGAATCGCGCCATCGATCGCCTGCGCCGCGGCAAGCTTCTCGAGCGCAAACACGAGGAACTCGGCTACGAGCTCGAGATTGAGCAGGAAACGGCTCCTGGTATCGACGCCGGAATCGACGATGACATCGGCGATGATCTCCTGCGACTGGTATTCATCGCGTGTCACCCGGTGCTCTCCACCGAGGCCCGCGTGGCACTTACCTTGCGCCTGCTGGGCGGCCTGACCACCGAAGAAATCGCGCGTGCCTTCCTGCTGACCGAACCGACCATTGCCCAGCGCATCGTGCGCGCCAAGCGAACCCTGGCCGAAGCGCAGGTGCCGTTCGAAGTGCCGCGCGGCTCGGAACTGGCCGCGCGGCTGGCGTCGGTGCTGGAAGTGATCTATCTCATTTTCAACGAGGGCTATTCCGCCACCGCCGGCGATGACCTGATGCGGCCCGCGCTGTGCGAGGACGCACTCAGACTCGGACGCATGGTAGCGGAGCTCGATCCTGACGAAGCGGAGGTACACGGCCTGGTTGCATTGATGGAAATCCAGGCCTCTCGCGCCGCCGCGCGCATCGGACCTTCCGGGGAGCCGGTGCTGCTGCTCGACCAAGATCGCAGCCGCTGGGATCAGCTGCTGATCCGTCGTGGGCTTGCGGCACTCGAGCGCGCAGAGCACCTCGCCGATACGCCGAGAACGTACACGCTGCAGGCAGCCATCGCCGCGTGTCATGCGCGCGCACATACCGCGGGTGAGACGGATTGGGTGCGCATCGCCGCGCTTTACGGGGCGCTGGCACGAAGCTCGCCCTCTCCGGTCATCGAGCTGAATCGCGCCGTCGCAGTATCGATGGCATTCGGTCCGGCGGCCGGCCTCGAGCTGGCCGATGCCCTGCTCTCCGAGCCGGCCCTCAAGAACTATCACCTGCTGCCGACGGTACGCGGCGACCTGCTCGCCAAGCTCGGTCGCGCAGGGGAAGCTCGCAAGGAATTCGAACGTGCGGCCGCGCTCACCCGCAATGCGCGTGAGCGCGAGCTCCTTCTGGGTCGTGCCGCGGCGTGCGCGCAGGAAAACTAGTGGCGTCCGTACGGGGTCGCGAATGTTCCCTGGACCACGGGCACCTTCGGATCGTCGCCCGGTCCCCGCACCGCCGGCAGAATGTAGTTGGGCACGAAGTCCTGCTGGATGCGAAGACCGGCTCGATCCGCATAGTTCCCCGCGTAAGTCGCGATGACGAGATCGAGGTCGGGGATGACGATCACACCCTGGCCACCGTTGCCGCCTGCGAAGAAGGCACGCACGGTGCGGTCCCTGTAGGGATAGCTGATGTTCCACCACAGATAGCCGTACTGAATCTTGTTGAGCTCGCGCAGCGGCGAGGAAGCGCGCGTCACGTATTCCCGGCTGAGAATCCTGTGGCCCTGCCAGGTTCCGCCGTTGAGCATCAATTGTCCGAGCTTCATGAAATCGCGCGGCAGGAACTGCGCGCCGCCGCCACCATAGGGATGCCCCACCCCATCGAGCGGCCACGCATAAGTTGCAATCTTCAACGGCGTTCCCAGCAGCCGGTCGAATGTGTCCAGCACTGCCTCGTGGGTCGCCTGATTCACGACACCGAGCGCCAGGTTTGGGTTGATGCTGCAATAGACGGTCTTATCCCCCGGCGCTGAATCCATCGGTACCCGCAGCGTGTAGCGGTAATAGTCGGGCTCTTCCGTCTGATCGAGCATCTTGTTTTCGTTGCCGGGCGCCGCATCGTTATCGTCGTCGCAGAAATAGCCGGACGACATGGTCAGCAGGTTCTCGAGCGTCATCGCGCGCTTGCGCGGATCGAGATCTGCCGGAAACGTTCCGCCGTACATGATCCGGTAGACCGGCGTGGACACTTCGAGCGGCGCACCGGCCTGCATCGCGGCTCCGACCAGTGTTGCCGTCAGGCTCTTCGCCGCCGAGCGGGTCTCGTGAAACCTGTCGCGATTCTCGCCGTGAAAGTATTCCTCGAATACCAGCTTGCCGTGACGCGCGATCAGGATGCCTTCGACCTGCGGCGCGTGCACGGAGTCGATCGGCATGTCGACGAGCAGCTGGACGAATTTCTCGATCCCGACGCGTTCGATGTCCACCTCCTCGAGAGTTGCGGTGGGCCAGCCGTCGCTGCGTGCGAGTGGCGGGCGATAGACGTAGCGACCCGGATTTTTCCCGCGCGGATAGAAATTGCTTTCATCAGTATCGCGCCGGAAGTCATAGGTGCCGCCCCGCTCGTTGAATGATACCGACAGGATCTTCTGCTCGGCGTCGTAGACACCGCTCAAGAGCACGCTTTCTGTCTTTGATCCGCGGCGATGTCCGACCAGGCGAACTGCGGTGCCCTCGCGCTCGATACGGTCGAGATCATAGAAAACGCCGATGTTCCGTTCGGGATTGCGCATGAACGCGCCCACCGATCCGTCGGGCCGCTTCTGCGCCATCAGATACAGAGTGAATGTGTCGTCGCGTGGCGTGACGTCGCCAGTCCAGAGATTGCGCCCTGATGGCTCGAGTATCGCGGGAACCGCATACCGGGAACCATTGGTGAGCGAGTTTGACGAGGTCCATTGACCGATGATCCGGTCTCCCTGTCCGGCGTGCCCGCGAAAGGACCCTTCTCCCTCTGGCAACTCGAACGTGAGCTGTTTACCTTCAAGGCGCACCGGCCAGCGGTTGCCGACAAAATCCGCACTCCAACCTGTCGGGGTTTTCTGAATCACCAGCGGGCCGCGCGCGTACGGACCGTACCACCGTTGTGCCTTCCACAGGCCGACCAGTTCGTCGGCTGTGCCGCTGGGAGCGGTCTCGCAGTACGACGGCTGCGAGGTTGCAACCAAGGCGCCGAGGAGCAGCGCGCAAGCGCCAACGTCTCTCATAGAGCGGAAGATTGTCGTGAGGGTGAAGAATCGGCGGGTCCCGTTGTCGCAGGCTCGGCAGGCTTCGGACGTGTTGCTGGCACGGCGGGCACCGCTGGCACAGCAGGCGCGGCAGGCACCGCCGGCATTGCGGGCGTCGCGGGTTTTGCCGGCCCATCCGTCGCGTCGTGGGCCTCAGGAGCGTCCGGCACATCGGGCACGTCGGCGACACTCGGAACGCCCGCCACGTCCGCCACGTCCGCTACGTCCGTCTCGTCCGTCTCGTCCGTCGGGTCCGTCGGGTCCGTCGGGTCCGTCGGGTCCGTCACGTCAGCAGCAACCGGATCTCGCGTCTGCGCCTCGGACCTGGTCACGGTGACGGCTGTCGCCAACAGCAATGCGACACTCACCAGGGATATCAACGCAGCCAGTACGATCGCCGCACTCGGCTGTCGGCGCGCCCGGGATGAATCGAGAATCGCCACGACCCGCCCGTGCAGCAGCGAGCGTCGCGCCATGTTCATCGCGAGTCGCAGCGGACCGCGCTGGTTCGATTGCGCCGCAACGTCCAACAGGAACTGCGCGTAGTCGATCGGTGTTCCACCGCCGCGCAGCACGGCGTCGTCACAAGCCCGCTCCTGGAGCCTGCGCATCTGCGCCGCGGCGAACCACACGGCCGGGTTGTACCAATGCACCGCGCAGGCAATTCTCGCCACCAGGTCACTCGCATAGTCGAGGCGACGCACATGTGCGAGCTCGTGCAGAAGCGCATGACGGCGCTGCGCCTCAGGCCAACTGTTTCCCGCGCTTGGAAGCAAGAGGGTCGGCCGCAGAAATCCCCAGGTGCAGGGACTCGTGATGAAAGAGGATTCGAGCACTCGCAGCGTCCGCTCGATGCCCGGCTCGCTTGCGATGCGCTGCAGGGTGGCGCGCCAGCGCGGCGAATGAAGGGCCCGTGAGTTTCGGGTCCAGCGCCTCAGGCCGATGTGGGCGAGAACCTGTCGCAACAACAGCATCGCCGCGCCCGCCGGCCAGAGCACCAGGATCAGCGACCAGAGGCTCTCAACATCGGTCTGCATCGAGGCTGCAAAAACGCTCTCGATTGCGGCCGGCGCGCTCAGCGCCGCGTGCCATGGCACGGGAATCTGCACATACGAGGGAAGCCAGTGGATGGCGAAGGGCATCAGCAACGATAGAAACAAGGCGAACGACCAGAGGATGTGACGATAGGCTGCGGACTTTCGCGCCAGGGCGCAGCACACGATGCCGCTCACCGCAATCAAGAGACTGGTCTTGAGCGTGAGCGCCAGCAGTGTCGAGGCTGCGAACATCAGCGCCCCTTCCTGCGCGCCGCTTCCACGAGTTCGCGCAGTTCATCGAGTTCCTGCTCAGTGAGCTTGCCGTGAGATGAGCCGAGCAAGGCAGACACCGCCTGCAACGCCGAGCCGTCGAAGAACGTATTTACCACCTGGGTAAGCGCGCCGACCCGTGCCTTGCTCCGTGAGATCGTCGGCGAATAGACATACCGCGGGCCATCCTCGCGATGCTGCAGGTGTTGCTTGTCGAGGAGGATGCGCAGCAGCGCCCGGATCGCCGAGTAGCTGGGGGCGTCGGGCATTTCTTTCCGGATCTCTGCGGCGCTCGCGTGGCCGAGACGGTAGACAATTTCCATGATCTGCCGTTCGCGACGACTCAGGTGCGTCTGTGCCATTCTGCCCCTGCCTGCTAAAAAACCAGCACCATGCTACTAACTTAGCATACCGGCCCGCGGCGTCAAGGCCTGTGTGCCCCTACCTTGCTCCGCCAAAGGCGGTGACAATCCCGGCCATGATCTGCTCCTCGCGCGGCTCCATCTTCGTGATCCTGCTGCTCGTTACCGCTGCCGGACGTGCGGCGGAGCCGACTTCATCGGTACCGAAGGCGGCGGCCGTCATGGACTTCGAACTCATCGACGATATGCGTGATTACGAAAGCGCCGCGGTGCTCGCGGCGCAGAACCAGCGGCTGGTTTTGATCGGCGACGCCTTGCGCCAGGAATTGCAGCAACGCGCGCTGTACCGCGTCGTGGATAACAACGCCGCCGCCAACCTGATCGCCGCGTCGAAGGCGCGACAGGAGCTGCGCGACTGCAACGGCTGCGAAGTTGAAATCGGCAGAGCCCTCGGCGCCGATGTCGTCCTCATTGGTTGGGTGCAGAAGGTCAGTAATCTCATTCTCAACATCAACGTCCAGGCGCGGGATGTGCATTCCGGTACGACCCTGTACGCGAGATCAGTGGACCTGCGCAGCAACACCGATACCTCCTGGCTGCGTGGTATTCGTTACATGGTGGATGGCATCGCCGAAGACAGGGACTACCTGCGTTGAACGCTGCTAGAACTGCCGTGCGCGCTCAATTTTGAAAGAAGGAAAAAATGCCGGTCGCTGGCATGGACGCTGCAGGTACCAGGGAGTCAAAGCGTAAGGAGCACGACATAAACGGATCTATCAAGGTACTGGCATTGGCCGCGGACCTGACGCCAGGAAATCGCCGCGCCAGCCGGACCTGCGCGGCCGATTCCCCGGCGCTCGGTTCAGGAGGGCTGTCAGCCCTCGAGCATCTTCTTGAGATTCCCCAAGCCCCCCTGGTAGACGCCCTGGATCAGCTTGATGGCGCCGGCGTCACTCTCGGCTTCGGGCGGGTTGTCGGCCGGATTCTTGCGCTTGAAGTGACCGGACCAGGTCACGACGGTGGTACCGTCCTTTCCTTCCTTGAGCGATATCGTCGACTCATAGTCCGCCAACGGCAGCGGCGACTCGATGATCCGATACTTATAAGAGTGCTGCTTCTCGTTGAACGCCAGCAGCTCTTCAGTGAAGGTCGGGCCGTCCTTGATGGTGAGTGAGCGCACGGCGCCCACGGTGTTGTTCTTGCCCTTGACGATCTCGTCCTTGGCGAAGCCTGGATGCCACTTGTTGAGGCTGTCGAAATCCTTGATCGTCGCCCAGACCTTGGCGACCGGCGCCTTGATTTCCGCAGTTTCGGTGACGCTGAGCGGCTTCGGAGGATCAGCGACCGCCGATCCGCAAGCGGCCATCGCACCCAGTGCGACGACGGCGAGACTCTTCTTCATATGCATTCCCCCTTGAGATGTACTGGCTCGGGGCCGGTGAGCGCGAAGCTGTGCTGCGGCCCAGCGCGTCACTATACCGGAGTCGCGGCGCTACACCCGGAACATACTGACGGCATGACCTCGCCATCCGGTGAACCCGTAGCGATCAGCGTCGATGTCACTACCCGGGTTTCCGGGCTGCTGCGACGCCCCGTGCAACCGCGTGCTTGCCTCGTGCTTGCGCACGGAGCCGGGGCCGGCATGCAACATCCGTTCATGAGCGCCGTGGCCAATGAACTCGATGCCCTCGGCATCGCCACTTTGCGCTACCAGTTTCCCTACATGGAGCACCGCTCGAGGCGGCCGGATCCTCCTGCCCGTTGCCACGCCACCGTGCGCGCAGCGATTGCGGAGGCCGCGCGGCTCCTGCCGAATCTGCCGTTGTTTGCCGGTGGCAAATCCTTCGGCGGGCGAATGACTTCTCAGGCACAGGCCCTCTCGCCTCTTCCTGCAGTGCGCGGCCTGGCGTTCCTGGGGTTCCCGTTGCACCCACCTGGAAAACCCGGGGTAGAACGTGGCGAGCATCTCGCGGATGTACGCGTCCCGATGTTGTTCCTGCAGGGGACGCGTGACGAGTTCGCAGCGCTTGCGCTGCTCGAGCCCCTGATCGCACGTCTCGGCGAGCGCACCACGCTCGAGCTGTTCGCGGACGCCGATCATTCCTTTCATATCCCGGCCCGCAGTGGTCGCACCGATGCGCAGGTCAGGAGTGAAGTGCTCACGTCGCTAGCCGCCTGGATCGACTCGGTGAACAGCGGTTGAAGTTCGGCTGACATGCAACCGCGCATCGCTGTGAATGCCGACTGAATGAGACTACATTGCACGAACTACAAACGCGCGCCAGTGACTCATGCACTGCGACCGCCTTTTCTCTCTCGCCGGTATCCCAAGATCAGGGGCCGCCTGGAACGCACTTGGAGGTGCACACCGATGACGACCGTCCTGGCTCAAGTGGGAGCCGCAAAGGAAAGGATCGAAGCCGCGCGCGCTCTCGCTGGAGCCGACAAGGAGGGATTCATTGCCGCGCTCGCCGTGATGGAGCGGGTGGAGAAATCCGTTACGGAGTCAGGCCGGCTGATTGGCGCCGCCTGCCTGGCGGTGATCGATCTGCGCAAGCAATGGGGCACTGATTCAAAAGTGAAGCATCGCCTCGATGCGGCATTCGCGCGCTTGACGGAAAGCGAAGAGACCTTGGGCAAGGTTGACAACGGCTCTGCCTGAACCGTGGTCCGCTCCACCGAATTTCTCCTGGTTGCGACTACTGATCCAAGGCTGCGGTGCAGCAAGGCTGCATTTCGGCTCTCGGGAGTCAGAACGTAAAACAGCAGAAATTCGGCTCACCTTTCTTGCTGATCGGTGCGCGCGCCCGAGGCGACTCCTTCGCTGCGGGCACAAAGCGTTGCGAACCAGTTCAGGCACGGGGCCGAGGGTCTAGCCCCTTCCGCCGATAGAACCACACGACCCGCCGTTGTAGCATTGGGCCGCTGGTCGCACTTTCAGGTCCCCAAGGGAGAATCAATATGAATGCTTTTGGTCGGTTGGTATTACTGGCGCTCGCTGCGGTCCCGGTTGCGGCGATGGCCGCCGAGGGAGAACAGCCGCAATTGAGCTGCATCAAGGACGTCGCCTTTAGCCACGAATTCCTGGAACGCTATCCAAACGCGGCGCCGGCGTGCCGGGAAGTCCAGATGAAGGACGGCGAGAAGTGGGTTCGTTTCGAGTCGAAGGTCACCAAGGTGAAGAACGGTAATGTGACATTGGACTTCCTGAATGTGCGCGGTGACACGCTCGCGACGGTCACTGTCAAGCCCAAGCCCGATGCACGCGTGACGATCGACGGCAAGAAGAAGAAGTATTCGACTCTACGCGCGGGCGATAAGCTAGGTTTCTGGATGCCGGAGAGCCGCCTTGGCTTCTATTCCGAGCCAGGCGCATCGAAGATCAACCAGCTCGACATCATCTCGGACGGTGCGAAGAAGTAGTCATTAGCCATTTCGCAGGATCCGGCGCGGAGCCATGCAGCTCCGCGCCGGTTCTTGCGGTGTCCAATCCGGTTGATTCACTGCACGTCCGCACGGCCGTGCTGCTTTCACGACGCGAAGTTCTGCTCGGCGGCGGGTGCCTCTGCTGCTTCCCCAGCCTCGCGGCTCGCGGACCCACGTCGGCGCTCCCGCTTCAGGAAGTAGCGCCCGGCATCCACATTCGCAACGGCGTCGACGAAGAGGCCTCGCTGCAAAACGCCGGCGCCATCGCCAATATCGGCTTCATCGTAGGACGCGCTGCCGTCGCGGTCATGGACCCAGGTGGAAGCCTCGCCGACGGAGCGCGGCTGCGCGACACGATTCGCCAGGTGACGACGCTCCCCATCCGCTACGTGATTCTCTCCCACGTGCACCCGGATCATATTTTTGGCGCTGGCGCTTTCCTCGCCGATCAGCCCACATTTGTCGGGCACGCCCGCCTGCCCTACGCGCTCGCGCAGCGCGCCGAGTACTACCGCGGGCGGCTCGACAAGATTCTCGGCAAGGACGCTGCGGGACCCGTCGTCACCCCGGGCATGCTGGTCAAGGATCGCGCTGAGATCGATCTCGGCAGTCGCGCGCTCGCGCTGACGGCACATGCCACCGCGCATACCGATTGCGATTTGAGCGTCTTCGATCGCCAGACGAAGACGCTTCTACCCGGCGACCTGCTGTTCGTGCGTCGTGTGCCGTCGCTCGACGGCAGCATCACCGGCTGGCAGAAGGAACTTGCCGAGCTCAAGACGCTGAACGCGCAGCGCGCCGTGCCTGGGCACGGCCCGGCGACCGTGAACTGGCCTGCCGGGGCGGCCGACCTCGAACGTTATCTCGAAGTCCTGGTGCGCGAAACACGTGCCGCCGTGGCCAAGGGCATGGAGATCGGCGCGGCGGTGCAGACCGTAGCGCAATCGGAGCGCGGCCGCTGGGCGCTCTTCGATGAGTATCACGGGCACAATGTCACCAAGGCGTTCAAGGAGCTCGAATGGGAATAGCGGGGAGCGGGAAGCGGCTGCCCGCGCGCTGCCAGGCTCTTGGCGCTATGCTGTGCGGGCCGGTTCCAGGAACTTGAGATGACGACATTGAAGGGTTCGATACTGGTGTCTGCGCTTTGCGCTCTCGCGTCATTTGCCACCCTGTCGCATGCGCAGACTACCGACGCGGAAGATGCTGCCGCTCGCGCCGAGCGCTGGAAAGCCCTGCAGCAGGCGATTTTCGGTGAGCGCACGATGCGGGATGGCAAAGGCGTGATCGAGCTCGACGTGCCACCACGCGCGCTCGATGCGGCGCTGGTTCCGGTCGGCTTGCAGCTTGTGGGTGACAAGCCGATCAAGGCCGTGTACCTCGTCATCGACAACAACCCGTCGCCGCTGTCGGCCCATTTCACGTTCGGGCCGCGCGCCGACCCGCGCAGTCTGAAACTGCGCGTCCGGGTAGATGAGTACACCCTGATGCACGCGGTTGCGGAAGGCCAGGACGGCAAGCTCTATCTCGCCGAGAGGTTCGTCAAGGCCGCGGGCGGTTGCTCGGCACCCGCGGGTTCCTCGGAACAGGAAGCGTTACAGCAGATGGGGCGCATGAAGCTGCGACTGCTCGGCGACCTTGCGGCTGGCAAGCCGATCCAGGCACAGCTCATGATCCGGCATCCGAATTTCAACGGCATGCAGATGAACCAGGTCACGCGCTTCTACACCCCCGCGCGCTTCATCCGCAGCACCGAAGTCACCTATGACGGCAGCCGCGTGTTTCACCTCGATTCCGATATTTCGATGAGCACCGACCCGGTGATCATCTTCGGATTCGTGCCGTCAGCGAAGGGCACGCTGAAGGTCTCCATCCAGGACAGCGACGATACGACCTTCGCCCATAGCTTCGACGTGCCGCAGCCCGCCAGCTGATCGCGCATGTCCGCCCGTCGGGTATTTCCGCGCGTTTGCGCGCTGATCCTGCTGCTGGAGTCAGCGGCCGGCTTTGCCACAGATCCGCCGGCGAACGCGGACGCAACTGTTGCGCCCGAAGAGCCGGCGGACTTCTGGACCGGCCCCATCAACGGACCGGTTCCGGCCACGCTCTCGGGTGGCACCGTCATCCACACTCAGGAGCTGAGCGAACTGCTGAAGAAAGCCGGCGTGGTGCTCGTCGATGTGTCGAACCTGCCGCACCGGCCCGAGAATCTTGCACCCGGGGCGCCGTGGCTCCCGACACCGCATCGCGTAATTCCCGGCAGCCTATGGATCCCCGGAGCAGGACTCGGCAACATCGCGCCCGACGTCGACGCGCTTTTCCGCGAACAATTGGCGCGCGCGACCGGCCGCGATCTCGACCATCTCGTCATCATCTATTGTCACGAGCGCTGCTGGCTCAGCTGGAACGGCGCCAAGCGTGCGGTCCGCTACGGCTATGACAACGTGCACTGGTATCCCGAGGGCATTGAAGGCTGGCGCGCGGCGGGACTGGGGACTCGGATTATCGACCCGACCACTCAGGAGTGAGCTTCGAACGGCTGTGGGCGCCGCGGGTTCGCCGCGGCACCCCCGCACTCATTAAATGAGAACCAGCGTCGGTGTGATAGTTCCGGTGTCATCACTACCGGGCAGCGATGCGGACTCGACCTCGGACAATTCCTACATGCAGGCGTCGGCAACTGCTATTGACTTCAGACAGCCGAGCGCAGTGACTTGAAGAATATCGTCGTCGCACACGGTGTGCCGTCGGGCCAGAGCGCATAGTCCGGGATGGAGCCGCAACGCTGCCAGCCGTGCCGCGCATAGAGACGTTCCGCGGCGGTGCCCTCGAGCGTGTCCAGGACCAGCATTGTTCTGCCCGCCTCGAGAGCACTGCGCTCGGCGGCAACGAGCAGTGCCGCACCGATGCCATGCCGGCGCGCTCGCCGATGCACGAGCATCTTTACGACATCGCCACGATGCAGTTGATTCTCGGGCTGAGCCCAGAGCACCTGGACAGTGCCAACGATCCTGCCCTCGGCGTCCTCGGCAGCGAGCACCACGCGTTCGCCGCGCTCCAGACTCGCCGCGGTGCCGCGCCAGAACGACTCCGCCTTGGCACGCGTCATCGGTGGCATGAAGCTGACGGAGGCACCGCCCTCCACGCAATCGATCAGCACCTCGCTCAACTCTCGCAGCTCGCGTTCGTCGATGGTTCGCAGACACCGTATCTTGAAGCCGTCGGTCACTTCATCTCCTCGGCGCGCATTCGTTGGCAAGAATTCCTCGGGTAGTGGCCTCAGCTCTGGTTGCGTCGTTCTTCCATGCGCTTGCGCATGGCTGAAACGCGCTGGGTCATGCCGGGATCATCCTTCGGATCAGGCAGCGCGTCGAGCACGTGCTGGTGCAACTTGATGAGGGGCTCGCGAAACTCGGCATACGGAATCACGTACAGGTCGTTGTTCAGGACGGCCTGCAGCACCTTCTCGCCGAGCGTGACCGGATCGAGGCCGGGTTCGATGACCTGCTTGAGTCCCTTCATCACTTGCGGATCAGCGCCGTAATAGCCCGTTTTGGCGAGGTGCTTGGGCCGTGTGAGTACCGCCTCATGAATGTTCGTGTTGACGGCACCCGGACACAAGACCGAGACACCGATCCCGTGCGGCTCCAGATCCAGCCGCAACGATTCCGAGAGCCCTCGCACCGCGAACTTCGTCGTGCAGTAGATGCCAGTCCCCAGCAAGGGAGTGAACCCCGACATCGAGGCGGTGTTGACGATGTGGCACGGCTGACCCAGCTTGAGCATGCGCGGCACGAACGTCTGGATACCGTTGATGACTCCGCCGACGTTGACGCTCATCTGCCAGTCCCAGTCGTCGTAGGTCGCCTGCTGCATCGGGCCGAACTGGCTGACGCCCGCGGTATTGCATAGGAGCTGAACCGGGCCGAAGACGCGCTCCGCCTCCTCGGCCGCGGCCGCATAAGCCTCCCGATCCGTGATGTCGAGCCTCAGCGGATGCACCTTGGCGTTCGCCTTGCGAAAGAAAGCCATCGCCTCGTCCAGGTGATCCTGGCGGATGTCGGCGATGACCACCTTCATGCCGACGGATGAGAAAACCTTGGCCTGGCCGAGAGCGACTCCGCTCCCGCCACCGGTGATGAACGCCGTCTTGCCGCTGAGGTCTTTCATGGTTGTAGGCACCTTTTAATGTCGAAAATGGCGTCGCTATGCGAAATGCCTGAAGATACCTTAGCAAATCCGGGCTCGCTTCGTAGGGCCCGGCTCCAACTCAGCTGACTATCGCGGCGCCGGAGAACTGTCGTGGACACGCCAACCAAGTCGAAAGGGTTTCCGCTACCGAGCACGCTGCGGGTCGTTCCAGGCACTGAGCGGGCGCAGGCCGCCTATCCCTACTACATGCAGTTCACCAAAGCGGACGACGAGCGCTTCTGGTT
>Ga0137410_10000631_pt1 | contig 24546 bp, 21 predicted proteins | sample CZODoug1_16funga_FD_108878 | JGI IMG/M metagenome (GOLD analysis project Ga0137410, IMG submission 108878) | Vadose zone soil fungal communities from Angelo Coast Range Reserve, California, USA - CZODoug1_16fungal (Illumina Assembly) | ecosystem: Environmental > Terrestrial > Soil > Vadose zone... | reverse complement strand
CCTTCGGTGAAGCCGAGCGCGACGAAACCGGCCTGCTCGAGGCCCGCCTGCAGCTTCGGATCGAGTCGGCGACGAACCGTGTCCACCTCGTCGAGCGAGCGGAACAGAAGCGGAATGCCGTAGAGATTGAGCGCGCTGTAGCGCTCCGCGAGCCCGCCGGCCGTGAACGCGCCGCCCTGGAGCTGCCCCACGCGGACTTTGCGCAAGACCTGCGCGTCGTTGCCCATGACCCCGCCGGGGTAGAACTTGAGCGTGACGCGGCCGCTCGTGCGCATCTTGATCTCGTCGGCGCCGCCGCGCATCTGCTGCATCCAGTGCGAGCCGTCGGGCGCCACCGACGCGATCTTGAGGTCCACGGCTCGTGCACCGTTGCCGGCAAAGAGGGCGAGGGCCAGCACGGCGCCGTGCAGGGCGCGGTAAATGGCCGTTCCTTTGGCTCGACCCATCAGAAATACTCCTTCGAAGTCGCCAGCAAGGTCTCTGCTTCCTGCTTCGCCAACACGTTGAACAGCGTGTACCCGGGCGCGTCGGCCGGCGCATTCAGCACTTCGTTCAAGAGGCGATCGTGCAGCTCTTGATCGAACACGAGGCGCGCGTAGCGGCGCGCGTATTCTACCTTGATCGAGAGATCGTGGCCCTGCGACAGCTCGATGGCGCGCTCGAAATGCGCGCGGGCCACATCGGGCTCACCGCCGAGCGCGGGCGGGCGCAGCGAGTTCAGGATCCCCAAGTAGCCGTGAAACGCCCCTTTCTGGTAGGTCTCGTCGAGCGCCAAACCGCGCTCGAGCACTGCCTGGACCCAAGGCAGCTCGCCGACGGCGGCCCAGTCCTCGCTCGTCGCGGAAAGATTGGCGATCCAGCTCACGCCGTAAGAATAGAGAGCGTCGATCTGCTTCACGTCGACACCGCCGAGCTGCGTGACGAGATCGTCGTAGCCTATTCCGCTCCAGTGACAGGCAGGCTCGTAGCGCGCGCACATCGCCCGCTCGCCGTAGCCACGCGCCTTCGCCGTGAGCGCGATTGCGTGCTGCTTGTCCGCGAACCGCGAGCCGTACAGCGCGAACATCTGGGCCCCGGCTCCCAGCAATGGCGCATTATCGGGGTGGCGTTTGATCAGGCCGTCGATCAGCAGGAGATACGCCGGCAGGCCGCTCTCGACGAGCAGCGGGTCGTCCTGATCGAGAATCGCGGCGGAAAGCGTCGCCGACGCTCTCGAGCCGATCAGATTTGCGCAGCCCGCGGCGGAGATCGCCAAGAACGCGAGCGCCCCGAGGCACAAGCCCCGCTGGAGGCGCGCAACGCGCGCGACGACCTCGGCCGGCGCAGCCGGCACGGCGGCGCGAACCCGGGACGACTCGTCCGAGCTAGACCTTTTCCTTGATGCGGGCAGCCTTGCCGCTGAGGTCGCGCAAGTAGTAGAGCTTCGCTCGGCGCACATCGCCACGTCGTTTCACCTTGATTTCCGCAACAGCGGGACTGTGAGTCTGGAAGACACGCTCTACCCCCTCGCCGTGCGAAACCTTCCTCACCGTGAACGACGAGTTTAGTCCGCGATTGCGCTTGGCAATAACGATCCCTTCATATGCCTGCAGACGCTCCCGGTCGCCCTCCGTGACCCGTACTTGGACGACGACGGTGTCGCCCGGCCCGAAGTCCGGGACGTCCTGCTTCATTTGTTGCCGTTCGATTTCGTCGATCAACCTGGACATGACTCGATCCTTTTCATTCCCAACGCGTGGCCGCAACCCTTGAGCGCAAGGCGCGTATTTTACGAGAACTCCCCACCCGAATTCAGCATCTTCCACTCGGCTTCGAACTCCGCGAGGAGCTCCCGTTCCTCCGCCCCGAGCTCGCGCTGCGCGAGCAGCTGCGACCGCTTCAACCACGTTCGCCCCAGCGCCTGCTTCAGGCGCCAGCGGCGGACGGCCGCATGGTCGCCGGCGAGCAGCACCTCAGGCACGCGCCGGCCGTCTACGATCTCGGGCCGCGTGTACTGCGGGCAGTCGAGCAGACCCGCCGTATACGAATCCTCCACGTGCGAGGCCTCGTCGCCGAGCGCCCCCGGCAGCAGCCGCGTCACCGCGTCGATGACCACGGCCGCCGCAAGCTCGCCGCCCGAGAGCACGTAGTCGCCGAGCGCGAGCTCCTCGAGCCGCTCCGCCTCGACCAGCCGCTCGTCGATGCCCTCATAACGGCCGGCCACGAGCAGCAACCCCGGCGCCCCCGCGAGCTCCCGCACCAGCGCCTGGTCGAGCGGCCGGCCCTGCGCCGTCAGCACCAGCTCGCGCGTGCCTGCGGGCAATCGTGCGCGCAGCGCCTGTACGGCGTCGCGCATCGGCTCGTATTTCAGAACCATGCCCGGACCGCCGCCGTACGGCCGATCGTCGACCGTGCGATGCCGATCGGTCGTGAAGTCCCGCGGCGATACGTGCTCGAGCGCGAGCAGCCCCCGCTCGCGGGCCCGGCCCACGACGCCGAACAGCACCGCCGGCTCCACGAGCTCCGGAAACAGCGAGACGACGCCGATCCGATACATGCCGTCACTCGTCCTGCCAATCGGCCACAATGACCCCCGCGTCGAGGTCGACGCTGCGGATCACCGAGCCCGGCACGAACGGGATCAACCGACCCGCTTGATCGAGCACGAGCACGTCGTTTCCGCCTGTCGCGAGCAAGTGGTCGACCCTACCGAGCAACACGCCATCCACCGTCCGCACCTCGAGCCCTTCGAGGTCGGCCCAGTAGTACTCGCCCGGCGCGCACTCGGGAAACGCCGCACGCTCGACTGCGATCTCGGCGCCGACCCAGCCGCGCGCCTCGTCGCGGTCGTCGATGCCTCGCAGCTTCACGGCGACGTGCCCGCCGCCGCTGTGCGAATCCTCCACCTCGAGCATGTGCACTACGCCGCGCCGCGACACGGTCCACACGCCGAAGCCCGCGATATTCGCGCGGGGCTCGGTGTACGAGTGAACCTTGACCCAGCCCTTCACGCCGTGCACGCCGCTGATGCGGCCGAGCGTGACGAGCTTGTCGGTTTTCGCGCTCACTGCGGAGTCGCAGGGCGCGTGCGCGGTCAGGCCGCCGCTGCGGCCTTGGAGCGGTACTGCTTCAACAGGTGCGCGACGCGCTCGGAAGGCTGCGCGCCCTGCTTGACCCAGTGCTCGAGGCGGGCAACGTCGAAGCGCAGCCGCTCCTCGCCACCGGTTGCAATCGGATTGAAGAATCCGATTCGCTCGAGATAGCGCCCGTCGCGGCGATTGCGACGATCCGTGACCACGACATGGTAGAAGGGCCGCTTCAGTGCGCCGCCGCGCGCGAGACGAATGACCACCATACGATTTCCAAGACCCCGAAAATTTTGTCGTTCGCGAAAAAACCGAGGCGGCCCATGTGGACCGCCCGTCGAGGCGCGGAATTCTACTGTTTTCGGGCCTGCGGCGCTAGGAGTCTAACGGCCCCCACGAAACGGCGGCCCCCCGCGCCGCATGGCGGCACCGAGCAGGCGCTGCATTCCCCCGCCCTTCGCCAGCTGGCGCATGGTCTTCGACAGCTGCTTGTGCTGCTTCAGGAGCCGGCTCACGTCCTGGACCGGCAGCCCCGCCCCCGCCGCGATCCGCCGCTTCCTGGAGCCGTCGATGATGTCCGGCCTCCTGCGCTCCCGCGGGGTCATGGAGTCGATGATGCCGATTTGCCGGCGGAGCTGCTTCGGGTCGACCTTCGCGGCCGCCAGCGCCTCCGGCTTCACCCCGGGCAGCTTGTCGAGCAGCGAGTCGAGGCCGCCCAGGTTCACGATCTGGCGGAGCTGGTCGCGGAAATCCTCGAGATTGAGCTCGCGGCCCTGTTTCACCTTGGTGGCGACGCGCTCCATTTCCTCCCGATCGAGCTTCTCGTGGACCTGCTCCACGAGCCCGACCACGTCGCCCATGCCGAGGATCCGCTGCGCGAATCGCTCCGGGACGAACGCCTCGAGCGCCTCGAGCTTCTCGCCCGTGCCGACGAGCTTGATCGGCAAGCCGGTGACCTCGCGCACCGACAACGCGACGCCGCCGCGCGCGTCGCCGTCGGTCTTCGTGACGATGACGCCGGTGAGCGGCAGCGCCTCGTGGAACGCGCGCGCGGAGTTGACCGCGTCCTGGCCCGCCATCGCGTCGACGACGAAGAGCGTCTCGGCCGGCGACACGATGCCGTGCAGCGTGCGCGCCTCGTTCATCATCTCCGCGTCGACGTGCAGGCGGCCGGCCGTGTCGAGAATCAGCCAGCGCTGGCCGCCGCGCCGCGCCGCTGCGAGCGCCTCTGCCGCGATCGTGGCGGGATCGGCGGACGGCGAGTCGAAGGAGCCGACGCCGAGATCCGAGGCGAGCTTGGCGAGCTGCTCGCGCGCGGCGGGACGGTACACGTCGGTGCTCGCGAGCAGCGCCGCCCCGCCGAGCCGCGCGGTCAAATGCTTTGCCAGCTTGCCCGCCGTCGTCGTCTTGCCGGCGCCTTGGAGCCCGACGAGCATGATGACGGCGGGGTGTCCATGCGGCGCCAACGGGCTCGGGTCGCCGCCGAGCACGCGGACGAGCTCGTCGTGCACGATCTTGACGAACGCTTGGCCCGGATTGAGGGTGCGCGCCACCTCCTCGCCGAGCGCGCGCTCGCGAACGCGCTCGACGAGCGCCTTCGCGACGGGCAGCGCCACGTCGGCCTCGAGCAACGCGACGCGAATCGCGCGCACCGTTTCGCGGACGTTGTCCTCGGTGATCCGGCCGCGGCCGGTCACGCGCTGAAGCGCCTCGCCGAGGCGTGCGGTCAATTGCTCGAACATCAGGCGTGTGCACCGAATCGGCGGGGCCCCAAGCCTAGCACGGGGTCGACAGGGCTCCGTTTTCTTGACAAGCCCGCCGCCGGTTCGGTCCAATCATCGACCACCAGACGAATTTCGCGGAGGATCAAAGTCCTTGAATGACGGGGTCCCCGTTGGCGTTCTCGTTGCGCTGCTGATCGTCCTGCTCCTGCTGTCCGCGTTTTTCTCGGGCACCGAGACGGCGCTCATGAGCCTCAACCGCTATCGGTTGCGGCACTTGGCGCGTACGGGACATCGCGCGGCGCGAGTCGCCGAGCGCCTGCTGCAGCGGCCCGACCGGCTGATCGGCTTGATCCTGCTCGGCAATACCGCGGCCAACATCGCGGCGGCCGCGATCGTGACGGTGATCGCGGCGCGCGTGGGCGGCGACGGCGCGATCTTCGTCGGCACTCTGATTCTCACGTTCATCGTCCTGATCTTCGCGGAGGTGGCGCCGAAGACCATCGGCGCGATCAATCCTCCGCGGCTCGCACTGCCGGCGGCGCTCGTCTACTACGTCGTGCTCAAGGTCGCCTACCCGCTGGTGTGGCTGATCAATCTATTCGCGAACGGCTTCTTGCGGTTGCTCGGTTTTCGCGCAGACCAGATCGCGTCGCATTCGCTCAGCGCCGAAGAGCTGCGCACCATCGTCGCGGAAGCGGGCGCGATGGTGCCGCGGCGCCACCAACGGATGCTGCTCAGCATTCTCGACCTCGACGCGGTGACCGTCGCCGACGTGATGGTGCCTCGCCAAGAGATCGTCGGCCTCGACCTCGACCGCGAGTGGGACGAGAACTTGCGGATCATCCAAGAAGCCTCGTTCGACCGGCTGCCCGTCTATCGCCAAGACATCGACAACATCGTCGGCGTCGCCCGGATCCGCGACCTCCTGCCCGAGCTCGGCCGTGCCGAGCTCACGCAGGCGCTGCTGCTCGAGCGCATCCGCGAACCCTACTTCGTGCCCGAGGGCACGCCGCTCACGAAACAGCTGCTGAACTTCCAGCAGCACCGGCGGCGCTCCGCCTTCGTCGTCGACGAATACGGCGACGTGCAGGGCCTGATCACGACGCAAGACATCATTCGCGAGATCGTCGGCGAGCTCGACACCGAGGCGTCGGCCGTCGCGCTCGGCGTCACCAAGGAGAGCGAGCGCAGCTACGTGGTCGACGCGAGCGCGAACGTGCGTCAACTGAATCGCGTGATGAACTGGAATCTGCCGACGGACGGACCGAAGACTCTGAACGGCCTCATCGTCGAACAGCTCGCCGAGATCCCCGAATCGGGCACGGGGGTCACCGTCGCAAACTACCCGATCGAGATCCTCGACGCGAGCGAGCACGGCATCAAGAAAGTCCGCGTGTTCGCGCCTGGCGCCTCGCCGCCGCCCAAGGTCGCGGCCTGATCAGCCGTCGATAACCGCGAGCGCCTCGCTCAGCCGGTCGACGGCGGTGACTTGCAGCTCGAGCGGCCGCCGCGGCACGTTCGCGCGAGGCACGACGGCGCGGCGAAAACCGTGCTTCTGTGCTTCGAGCAGCCGCTCCTCGCCGAACGGCACCGGGCGCACCTCACCCGTCAGGCCGATCTCGCCGAACACCGCCAAGTCATGCGGCACCGCCCGCCCGCTCAGGCTCGACACCACCGCGAGCGCCACGGCGAGGTCGGCCGCCGTCTCGGCGACGCGCAGGCCGCCGACGACGTTCGCGAACACGTCGCTCGTCCCGGTCGGCACGCCGCAATGCCGGTGCAGCACCGCGAGCAGCAGGCCGAGTCGCTGGCCGTCGAAGCCCTGCGCGAGACGCCGTGGTGACTGCGCCTGCGACTCGTCGACGAGCGCCTGCACCTCGACGAGCACGGGCCGCGAGCCCTCGCGCGTCACGAGCGTCACGCTGCCCGGCACCGGCGAAGTGTGCCGCGCGAGGAAGATCGCCGACGGGTTCTTCACCTCGCGGAATCCATCCTCGCCCATGACGAAGAATCCGAGCTCGTTCGCCGCACCGAAACGATTCTTCGCCGCGCGCACGATGCGAAAGCGGCTTCCCAAGTCGCTCTCGAAGTACAACACGGTGTCGACCATGTGCTCGAGCACGCGCGGACCGGCGAGCGTGCCCTCCTTGGTGACGTGGCCGACGAGCAGCGTCGCCACCTGACGCGACTTCGCAAACCGCACGAGCTGCGCGGCGCACTCGCGGACCTGGCTCACCGATCCGGGCGCCGACTGCAGATCCCGGCTGAAGAGCGTCTGGATCGAGTCGATCGCGAGCACGCCGAGCTTGGGCTCGTTGGCGAGCCGCTCGAGCACCGCTTCCACGCAGGTCTCCGCGAGCAGCTCGAGCGGCACCTGCGCCACGCCGAGCCGCTGCGCGCGCAGCCCGATCTGCTCCGGCGACTCTTCGCCGGTCACGTAGCACGCCGTCATGCGGTCCGCGAGGTTGGCGAGCGCGCGCAGCAGGAGCGTGGACTTGCCGATGCCCGGCTCGCCGCCGAGCAGCACCACGCCGCCCGGTACGAGCCCGCCGCCGAGCACCCGATCGAGCTCGCCCAGTCCCGTGTCGATCCGTGCGACCCGTCCGACGTCGAGGCGGTCGAGCCGCGTGATCTCGACTTGGCTCGTGTACTGCGAGCGCTCGCTGCGGCCCGTCTTCGCGGCGACGGGGGTCTCGACGAGGCTGTTCCATGCTCCGCAATCGGGGCACTGTCCTTGCCACTTCGGTTGCTGTGCCCCGCAGTGATCGCACGTATAGACGAGCTTGGCTCTGGCCATCGCGCGGAGGATAGCCGAATTGGCGCGGCCGCGGACTCGGCGAAGCGCCGCGTCCCGTCGAGAAACCGGGCTTGGATCACACGGGACGCGCGCGGTCGCGTGCCATACTCCGCCTCGCCGGGCGGGTCGATCCATGGATGCTTTGCCGAATTTGCGCCGTTGCCTTCGAGCCGGGGGCCTCGGCCTCCTGGCGGCACTCGCTTTGCACGCGCCGCCATTCGAGCTGGTGCAGCGGATCGACCTCGCACTGTTCGATCTCTGGTCACGCGCCGGCTCGACGCCCCCTCCCGACCGCATTGCGCTCGTCCGCGTCGACTCCACCGCGGAGCTCGGTTCGCTGATCGACCTCGCAGCGGCCGCTCGAGCCAAGCTGCTGGTGGCGACCCTCGCACAACCGCCGCCTGCTCTAGCCGAAGAGCTCGTCGTGGGACCGCTCGACGTGCCCGTCGGCGCCACGCTGCGGCGCACGAACTGGCAACAGGGCGGTCACCTGTCGTTCGAGACGGGCATCGACGGGCGCGTTCGCTACGACCGGCCGGAGCTCCGCGCGGAGGCCACGACACCGTCGCTCGGCGCCTACGCGGCGCAACGAGCGGCGGACAACTCGGCGCTCGCGAGCGCCGACGCGGACGAGCGCCGCTGGCTGCGCTTCTACGCGCGCGAGTCGTTCCCCACGATCGCACTGCGCGATGCGCGTACGCAGCCCGACCGTCTGCGTGACCGCGTGGTGATCGCGGGTCCCGCAGTGCCCGCGTACCGAACTTCGATCGGGGTACTGAGTGCGCCGGAGCTCCTCGCCCAAGTCGTCGCCGGCTATCTCGAGGATCGGCGCATCACGGGCGGCGCGTTCGGCTCAGCGGTCGCGTGGGCGGCGGCCGCGTTGTCGATCGCGCTCGCCTGCTTGCGGCCGCCGCTCTCTCGCTCCGCGATCGTGCTCGCCGGCGGCACAGCGACAGTCGGCCTACTCGCCGGCGCCGGCGTCTTGTTCACGGCGCTCGACTTCTGGCTGCCGGTTGCCGGACCCGTGGCTTGGGTGTCGATCGCGGCCGTGGCGTTCGGCCTGTCATCCGCCGAGCTCGGCTCCCGTAGGGCTCACGACATTGCGCTCGCGGAAGCGCGCCGCGCCGCGGCGGAGGGCCGCCTCGCCGACGCGTGGCTCAACTATCGCCAAGTCTCGCCGACGCCGGCGCTCCTGTCCGAGCTCTATGACGTCGCGTGCGCTCTCGAGTCGAACGGCGCGACGCGCGAAGCCGCGGATCTGTTCCACCGTCTCACTCAGGTCGACGGCAATTTTCGCGACGTCGCGAAACGACTCGTTCGTTGTTCTCGTCCGAGCAGCGACCCCGTGGCGCCCGACGGCATGCCGGCGGCGATGGGCCGCTATCAGCTGCTCGAGCCGATCGCGCGTGGGGCGATGGGGTATGTGTATCTAGGTCGCGATCCGAAGATCAATCGAATCGTCGCGCTCAAGGTCGTCGATCTCGCGGCGGAATTCGAGCCGGCCGAGCTCGAGACCGCGAGCCGCACCTTCTTGCGCGAAGCGGAGATCGCAGGCCGGCTCAGTCACCCGAACATCGTCACGATCTTCGACGTCGGCGAGAGCACGGGGCTCGCCTACATCGCGATGGAGTACCTGAGGGGACATCACCTGAGCGAGTTCACGAAGTCCGAGCGGCTGCTGCCGGTACCGACGGTGCTCGATCTGCTCAGCAGAACGGCGGATGCGCTCGACTACGCACACGCTCAAAACGTCGTGCACAGGGATATAAAGCCCGCCAATATTATGTATGATTCCGTGTCGGACGGCCTGAAGATCACCGACTTCGGAATCGCCAGGTTGATCGATGTCAGTCGCACCAAGACCGGCATCGTGTTGGGGACGCCCGCGTTCATGTCGCCCGAGCAGCTCGAAGGGAAAAACGTGAACGGCCACACGGACTTATTCGCGCTAGGTGTTAGCCTATACCAGTTGCTTACCGGCCACCTGCCCTTCCGTGGAGCCTCCATGACCAAGCTGATGTTCGTGATCGCGAACGAGCCGCACGACTCAGTTACCTCGGTTCGTCCGGAGCTCCCGCAGTGGCTCGATCCGATCATCGACCGAGCGTTGGCGAAAGACCCCGGGGACCGCTTCCAGTCCGGTGCCGAGATGGCCGCTGCGCTGCGCTTCGGCGTCGCGCAGCTGGCGTGACCTGTAGAACGTGTTCTTTGAGCGCGCATGAGCCTTAAAGGGAAATTCGTTCATGTGGAGGTCACTGACGTCGGCAAGGTTAGAGACCACAACGAAGACGCTATCGGCGCCCAGCCCGACATCGGCCTGTGGGTGCTCGCCGACGGCATGGGCGGGTACAACGCCGGCGAGGTTGCAAGCGGCATCGCGGTCAAGACGATCACCGACTTGGTCACCGAGGCGTGCAAGCGCGAGAAGCGCAACGAGATCGAGGCCGGCACGGGCTACATGCGACAGACGATCGTGCTGCGAGACGCGATCCATCGCGCGAACAAAGTGATCAACCAAACGGCCCAGTCGCAGCCGCAGTGCGAAGGAATGGGCACGACGTTGGTGGCGAGCTTGTTCTACGACGACAAGGTTTCCATCGCCCACGTAGGCGACTCGCGGATGTACCGCCTGCGCGCGAATCGGTTCGAGCAGATAACGATGGATCACTCGTTGCTGCAAGAGCTGGTCGACCGCGGCTTCTATTCCCAGGAAGAGGCGCAACGCTCGACCAATCGCAACTACGTCACTCGTGCGCTCGGAGTGGAGTCGAACGTCGACGTAGAGGTGCAGGAAGTCGACGTTCAGAAGGGCGACTACTTCTTGATGTGCTCGGACGGCCTACCCGACATGGTCGAGGACGAGGACATCCATCTCACGATCAGCACGTTCAACAACGACGTTCGAACGGTTGGGGAACAGCTCATCAAGCTCACCAACGACAACGGTGGGCGGGACAACGTTTCGGTGATCTTGGTGCGCATCGCGGATTCGTTTCCGGCCGAAGTCGGATTGCTCGGCAAATTCCGCAACCTGTTCGGGTAACAACAGTCTCGGCAATTGGGGCGACAACCATGGCACGTTTGATCTTGAGCTTGGATGGCCAGACCTTGGCGGAATACAACATGACCAAGGAACGGTACACCGTCGGCCGTTTGCCGGATAACGACATCCGCATCGACAACGCCGCGGTGAGCGGCCACCACTCGTTGATCATCAATATCCTGAACGACTCGTTCCTCGAGGACCTGAACAGCACCAACGGCACGTACGTCAACGGCAAGCTCATCAAGAAACACGCGCTGCAACACGGCGACGTGATCACCGTGGGCCATCACCAGCTGCGCTACGTCGACGACCAGGCGGGGCAGGTTCCGGAGGACGAGTTCGAGAAGACGATGGTCATCGAGCCGAACAGCCAGATGGAGAAGCAGGCCGCGAAGGCAGCACGCGCCGCGGAAGCAGCGGCCGCCGCGGCGGCCGCGAAAGAAGCGCCCAAGCGCCCGGCCGCCGGGGCCACGCCTGCCCCCGCGCCCGTGCTGAAGCCGCGCAGGCCATTCCAGCCGACGGCGACGCAAGAGGTGGACTCGGAGTCGGTGCCCGTGCTGCCGCTCGCGAAGCTGCAGGTGTTGTCGGGTACGTTCGCCGGCCGCGAGCTCGAGCTCGTGAAGGCGCTGACCACGCTCGGCCGGCCGGGCGTGCAGGTAGCAGCCATCACGCGCCGCGCCGAGGGCTACTACATCGTCCACGTCGAAAGCGGCAAGACCGAGGGCTTCCCGCTCGTCAACGGCATGGCGATCGGCCCGCAAGCCCGCAAGCTGCAAGACAACGACGTGATTCAGCTCGCCGGCGTGAAGATGGGCTTCTTCGTCAACTGACGCCTTTCGAGTCCGCGAAACACGAAGGGTCAGACCGCAGGGTCTGACCCTTCTTCGTTTTTGGTGTCTGACACCCTTGGTGTCCGACACCATCTTCGGTTGCTAGAACACGCCCTCGCCGTACGCCTCGGCCACGAGGTTCTCGAACTTCGTGAACTCGCCCAAGAACGTCAGCCGGAACTCGCCGATCGGGCCGTTGCGCTGTTTGCCGATGATGATGTCCGCGATGCCCTTGCGCGGTGTGTCGGGCTCGTAGACTTCCTCGCGGTAGATGAAGACGATCAAGTCCGCATCCTGCTCTATCGCGCCGGAATTGTGCGTGACGATACCGTCCGCGAGCCAGTTCGCGAGGCCCGGGACGGTCAAGTCAAAGACGTCTTCCTCACCATCGGCAGATACGGCGACGACGCGATCCCAGAAGAGATCCGACTCGGCCCACTTCGCAATGTGAGGCGCTTCGAGGAGTTGCGCGTACTGGGCAACCATATCTCGGCTCGGAGAAAACAGGAAATGACTCGAGCCACCGTAAGCCGTGCCGCGCATCTTGGCCATGGCACGCGTCGTGACGCCCTGAGCTCGCATTTGAGCTCGGACCTCGCCGAAGACTTCCAAGGGAAGCGTGTCGACATTGGTATTGGCATCGACGGACTCCAGACTTCTCGCGAGCGCCGCCGCGGGCGCGGCCCGTGGTCCGAATCCTCCGACGGTATCGAGAAACAGCCGCAAAGACGCGGCGCCGCTCACGTCGACCGTATGAACCGGACGCGAACGACCGGAATGCACGCTGCGTATGCGAGCGACGATTCCGAGCCGCAAGAGCAATGCCGCGACGTCGTGCGCCAGATCTTGGCTGCAGGTCGAGAAATACACGCGCGGGGCACCGCGTTTGCCTGGGGAGCGCTCCGTGATCGAGCCATCGGTCGCCCACAGATGGCGCAACAGCAAAGCCACTTGCGCGTTGCTGAGCGTAAACACGCCCGGTGGCAATCGCTTCTCGTGCGATCGCTGGTTGAAGATACCCAAGGTCTTCAGCCAGGCTCCGACGCCCCGTGGATGCCAGCGGTTGCCATTCCCACTGATGACCAATTGATGCCACGCTCCGCGCCCGGCATGACGCGCGACGCGACTTCCCAATGTCTCGGCCGCCGCTCGTACGGCGGCGCTGTTTTCTTCCGACGCTGTCGTGTAGCGCAACGGTTGGTGTTTGAGAAAACTTCCGTCGCCGATCAGGTGTCCCAGCAGGATCAACTCATGGTCATGCCAACTGCTTGGCTCATGGGGAGCGGGCAGCCGGCGCGCGAGACCTAATCGCGTTCCCGGCACTAGTTCACCGACCGTAGTCCACCCAGCACCCGACAACAAACGGTGCTCCGCCGTTGCTCGAATCGATCTGCCGCTTGCCAACTGAACGCGAAGCACCGGTCGTCGCCCAACGCGCCACACCTTGTCGGCACGCGCTGTGCGTATCCGCTGTTGCTCGTCGAGCGACCAAACCTCCGGCTCGGAACCGACCAAATCTCCTATCGGAACTCGCCGGCCGTCCGTCAAACAGACAAGCGTGTCGCCAGTGACGCATTCGCGTAGATCCGACATCACCGGCCTCTTGTCCGTGCGCTGCTCGACGCTGCGATTCAGCTGCGACAGCGCGACGACCGGAACGTTGAGCTCCTTCGCGAGCGCCTTCAGCGACCGCGAGATCTCGGAGATCTCCGTCGCGCGATTCTCGACGGTGCCGGTAACCTGCATGAGCTGCAGGTAGTCGACGATGACCAACCCCAAGCCGTGTTCCCGCTTCAAGCGGCGCGCACGCGCGCGGACCTCGGTCGGCGTTAGCGCGCCGCTGTCGTCGATGTAGATCGGCGCGTTCGACATCATCGACACCGCCGAGTCGATGCGCGACCAATCCTCGTCCGAGAGCTTGCCGGTGCGCAGCCGGCTTGCATTGACTCGGCCGACGGAGCTGACCATGCGGAAGCTCAACTGCTCGGCAGACATCTCCATGCTGAAGATCGCAGCCGGCACCTGGCCGCCGAGCGCGGCGTTCTCGGCTATGTTGATAGCCAAGGTGCTTTTTCCCATGGACGGCCTCCCCGCGATGATGATCAGCTCACCGCGCTGGAGACCGGCCGTCAGCTTGTCCATCTCGCCGAAGCCGGTGGAAATGCCCGTGATGTCGCTCGTGGAGTGGCTCAATACGTCGAGCCGGTCGATCGTCTTCGGCAGGATCTGCTTGAGCGACACGAATCCCGAACCGCGACGCTGCCCGCGGTCGGCGATCTCGAACACGCGCTGCTCGGCGAGGTCGACAATTTCGCTGACGGTGCGCCCCTCCGTCGCGTGCGCGCTCGCGGCGATGTCGCCGCCGATCTCGATGAGCTGCCGCAGCATCGCGTGGTCGCGCACGATTCGCCCGTATGCGCGGATGTTCGCGGCGCTCGGTGTGTCCTCGACGAGACGCGCGAGGTAGGCCTGACCGCCCGCCGCCTCGAGCTGACCGAGGCGCTGCAGATGCTCGGCCACGGTCACGGCGTCGGGCGGCTGGTTGCGTTCGACGAGCTCCGCGATCGCGCTCAGGATCAGCCGATGGTCGGCGCGGTACAGATCCTCGACGCCGACGACGTCGGCAATCTGGTCCCACGCGCGCTGGTCGAGCATGAGCCCGCCGAGCAGGGACTGCTCGGCTTCGACGGAATGCGGCGGCAGCCGCAGCCGCTCCGTGGCCCGGCGCGTGAGCTCGGTCGGGGCGGATTCGGCCATGTCGAGTTAACCGAGTCGAGTTAGCGCGGCGCCGGCGCTATTCGGCCGCGGTGGTCTCTTGATCGGACGTGACGATGACCGTGATCTCGACGTTGACGTCGGTGTGCAGGTGCAGCTCGACCTTGTGCTCGCCTACGACGCGGATCGGACCCTCGTGCATCCGAACCTCGCTGCGCTCGACGGTCACGCCCAGCTTCTCGCACGCCTCGGCGATGTCCACCGTGCCCACCGAGCCGAACAGCTTGCCTTCGGGCCCGGCCTGCGCCGTGAGCCGAATGACCTTGCCCTCGAGCTGCTTCGCGCGGTCTTGCGCGGCCTTGAGCTCGCCGGCCGCCTTCGCCTCGAGCTCGGCCCGCCGCGCCTCGAACTTGGCCTTGTTCGCGGCCGTGGCGACCGTCGCCTTGCCGTGGGGGATCAAGTAGTTCCGCGCGAAGCCGGACTTCACGCGCACCAGGTCCCCGATGCCGCCGACGTTGTCGACTCTCTCGAGCAAAATCACTTCCATCTTCGTAACTCTCTAAATGCGCCGGCCACCATGATTGCCACCGGCTGAGCGTCCGAGCGTGCACCACGCGGCGGACGGCGACAAGTTTCCAAACCCGCCGGGACCGCCCGATTCTGACGCAGCCCCCGAGGCAACTCCAGAACCAGACCCGACGCGGCCGGGCTCAGTGCTGGTCCGTCAGTGTTGATCCGTATAGGGCAGCAGCGCGAGATAGCGCGCGCGCTTGACCGCGGTCGCGAGCTGCCGTTGGTACGGCGCGCGCGTGCCCGTGATCCGGCTCGGCACGATCTTGCCGGTCTCGCTGACGTAAGCCTTCAGCGTCGTGAGATCCTTGTAGTCGATCTCCTTGATGCCCTCGGCGGTGAATCGGCAGAACTTCTTGCGGCGAAAATAGCGGGCCATCGGCGTTGCTCCTGTTCAGCGTCCGCGCGTCAATTCTTCTCGTCCCAATCGCGCCGGCCAGCGACCTCGGCGGGCGGACCGTCGTCGTCGGCGTCAGCCACCTCGGCCGGCGGCGCGTCGCCGTTCGGTCGCGGCGGCCGCTCACGCGGGCCCGACGAGCGCTGCGCGGACTGTGCCTCGCGCGCCTCTTCCTCTTCGCGCGCCTTCGCCATCAGCGACGGCTCGGTGACCGCCTCGTCGCGCTTGATCACGAGATAGCGCAGCACGGCGTCGCTGAAGCGGAACGCGCCGACGAGCTCGTCGAGCGTGGCCTTGTCGACCTCGATGTTGAGCAGGAGGTAGTGGGCCTTGTGGACCTTGGAGATCGAATGCGCCAGCTGGCGCCGACCCCAATCTTCCTGGCGATGGATCTTGCCGCTCGCGCCCTCGATCATGTTGCGATAACGCTCCATCATCGCGGGCACTTGCTCGCTCTGGTCAGGATGGACCAGAAACACGACTTCGTAGTGTCTCAATCAAGACTCCTCGTGGGTTGATGCCTCCCGTCGAAGCGGTGAGGCAAGGAGTAAATCCCCGATTGTTCGGGCTCGGGGGTGCGACATCCTACCCGCTCGAGTCCGACGGCTCAAGCCGAGCGCAAGCGCCGGACGGCAGCGCGACCCGTCAGGCCCGCCGCACCGGCGCCTGGCGCAGGAGCTCGAACAGCACGATCCCCGCCGCCACCGAGACGTTGAGGCTCGCCACCGCGCCCGCGAGCGGGATCGACACGAGCTCGTCGCAGAGGTCTCTGGTGAGCCGGCGCAGCCCCCGCCCTTCGCCACCGAGCACGACCGCCACGGGTGGCGCGAGGGCGGTGGCGTAGAGCGACTTCGGCGCGCCGGCGTCAGCCCCGACGACCCACACGCCCGCGTCCTTGAGCCATTGGAGCGTGCGCGCGAGGTTCGGCGCGCGCAGCACCGGCACGGTCTCGGCCGCGCCGGTGGCCGCCTTCACGGCCGCCGCGCTGACCGGCGCGGAGTGCGCCTTCGGCACCACCACGGCGTCGACGCCGGCGGCGTCGGCCGTCCGTAGACAGGCCCCGAGGTTGCGCGGGTCCTCGACGCCGTCGAGCACAAGCAGGCGCAGAGCGCGCCCGCGCGCGACGACCAGGTCCTCGAAGTCGCCGAGGTCGAACGCCACGGCTGCGGCAGTCTCGACCAGCACGCCCTGGTGCGTCGCCCCGCCGCTGCGCCGATCGAGCTCGTGGCGCGGCAGGTGGTCGACGCGAACTCCGCGCGCCGCGAGCTCCCGTGCGAGGTCCGCGAGCTTACCGCCGGGCTCCCGTAGCACGGCCGCCGCGAGGATGGTTTCGGGCCGGCGCTCGAGCAGCGCGCGGACCGCATGCAGCCCGTAGACCTGCGGCCGCCTCTCAGCCACGCCGCCCGCGCCGCTTCTTGCCGTCGGGCCGCGGGGCCTTGTCCTTGCGTCCGGCCCCGGCCTGCTGGCCCTTGCGCCCGGCCCCGGCCTGGCCCTGGGGTCTGCCCCCCTGCGGTCGAGCGCCACCGCCGGAGCCCGGCTCCGCGTCGGCCGGCACGAAGTCGACCTTGCGCTCCTCGACGTTGACGGCGACGAGGCGCACGCGCATGGCGTCCGTCAGGCGATAGCTCGCGCCGGTGCGCTCGCCCGTGAGCGCCGTGCCCGTCGGGTCGCGGTGGTAGTAGTCCTTCGGCAGCGACGTGACGTGCACGAGGCCGTCGGCCTGGAGCTGCGGCAGCCGAATGAACAGGCCGAATGCGGCGACACCGCCGACGATGCCGTCGAAGATCTCGCCCACGTGGTCCTTCAAATAGAAGCACTTCAGCCGCTCGGCCACCTCGCGCGTCGCGTCGTCGGCGCGCCGCTCGGTGCGCGAGCAGTGCTCGCCGAGCCGCTCCATCTCCTCGAGGTCGTAGCGGTAGCCCTTCGTGGAGCCCTTCTTGTTGAGCCACTTGAGCGCGCGATGCACGAGCAGGTCGGGATAGCGGCGGATCGGCGACGTGAAGTGCGCGTAGGTGTCGAGCGCGAGGCCGAAGTGGCCGACGCTCGCCGGTTGATAGCGCGCTTGCATCATCGAGCGCAGCACCACCGTCTCGACGAGCTCTTCTTCCGGCTTGCCCTGCACACGCTCGATGATCGTGTTGATCTCCTTCGGCGAGACCTTCTGGGGCGACAGCTTGTAGCCGAACGTCTGGAGGAACAGCAGCAGCTCCTCGAGCTTGTCCTCGCCCGGCGCCTCGTGAACCCGGTAAAGGCCCGGTATCTTCGCCTTGCGCATGCGCTTCGCGGCCTCGACGTTCGCCGCGATCATGCATTCCTCGATGACCTTGTGGGTCACGAGACGATGAGCCGCGCGCACGCTCTTCACCTTGCCGCGCTCGTCGAGCTCGATCTTCGTCTCGGGCAAATCGAAGTCGATCGCGCCGCGGCGGCGGCGCGCTTTGTCGAACCCATGATAGACGTCGAGCAGCGGCATCAGCGCCGGCTTCAGGTGCGCATGCGGGCTCTTCGGCTGCGGGCTCTCGAGGATCTCGGCGGCCTCGGTGTACGTGAGGCGCGCGGCCGAACGGAACACGCAATCGAAAAACCGCGAGCGCGTGACCTCGCCGCGCGGCGACACGCTCATCTCGCACGCAAGCGACAAGCGATCGACGTGCGGGTTCAGGGAGCACAGGCCGTTCGACAGCTCCTCCGGCAGCATCGGCACGACGCGGTCGGGGAAATACACCGACGTGCCGCGCGAGCGCGCCTCGCGGTCGAGCGGCGTGTCGGGCTGCACATAGTGCGCCACGTCGGCGATCGCCACGATCAGCCGCCAGCCCTCGCCCTGCGGCTCGGCGAACACGGCGTCGTCGAAGTCGCGAGCGTCCGCGCCGTCGATCGTCACGAGCGGCAGCGAGCGCAGGTCCTCGCGGTCCTCCTTCGCGTTCGCCGGCACGTCCTTCGGGAACGCACGTGCTTCCGCGAGCGCGTCGATCGGCCACTCGTAGGGAATTCCGTGCGCGAGCATCGCGACGTCGGTCTCGATGCTCGGCTGGTCGTGTCGGCCCACGATCTGCACCACGCGTCCGACCGCGTGGCTCCGCTTGGTCGGATGCTCGAGCACTTCGACCTTGACGATGTCGCCGGGTTTCGCGCCGTGACTCTCGCCGCGCGCGATCAGTATCTCGATGCGTGTGTCGCCTTCCTCGATCACGGAGTCGATGCCGCGCTCGCGGCGGAACAAGCCGACGACGTGGACCTTGCCGCGCGCGAGAATCTCGGCGACGTGGCCCTCCTTTCCGCGCGGCGTGTCGCTGGTGCGCACCGCGACCCGGTCGCCGTCCCAGAGCACGTGCATCTCGCGCGCCGACAGATAGACGTCGGGGGTGCCGTCGTCGGGGCGCAGGAAGCCGAAGCCGTCGCGGTGCGCGAGCACGGTGCCGGTTACGAGGTCGACGTGCCGAATGAGGCAGTATTCGTCCGCGCGGTTCCGAATCAGCTGGCCGTCGCGAACCATCGCCTTGAGCCGCGCCTCGAGCGAGCGCCGGTGCTGCTCCGTGTGGATCTCGAATTGCGGGGCGAGCGCTTCGAGCGTGAGCGGATGGCCGGTGCGCTCCATCGCGGCGGAGATCTCGTCGCGGCTCGGGATCTGGTGCTCGTAGTGCCGCTCGGCGCGGTCGGCGTCGCGGGGATCGCGCGGCACTAGGTCGTGCCTCGCGAGGCGGAACGAGAGAGTCGTTGAGTCATTCGGTGGAATCTTAGCCGACGCTGCGGCCGGGCGCGCGTCGGGCGATGGTCGGATGGTGCCCAGGAGAGGACTTGAACCTCCACGAGTGTTACCCCACTGGCACCTGAAACCAGCGCGTCTACCAGTTCCGCCACCTGGGCATCGGGGCGAGAAGGCGGACGAATGTACTGACTGCCTCCAAACCTGTCAAACCGCGCTCAAAGCCCGCTCGCCGCCGCCCCGGCTCGCTCGGAGGCGAGACCGCGATACAGCGCGAGCGTCTGCGCGATCGTGTCCTCGATCCGGAAATGGCGCCCGATGCGTTCGCGCGCGGCGGCCCCGAATCTGCGCCGCAGCTCGGGATCGTCGCGCAGCGCCCCGATCGAGCGGGCGAGAGCCTCCGCGTCGCGCACCGGCACCACGAAGCCGCAGCGACCGTCGAGGACGAGCTCGGGGCTGCCGCCGCAGTCGGTGACCACCGGCGCCACGCCGTAGGCCATCGCTTCAATCAACGACCGCGCGAGCCCTTCGCGTTTGATCGACGGCAACGCGAACACGTCGCAGGCCGCCGTCAGCGCCGGCGCGTCCTGCCGATGGCCGAGCCGATGAATGCGCGCGGCGGCCGGGCTCGCGGCGATGCGCGTCGCCAAGCCGGGCGCATCCATGTGACCGACCAGCAGGAGGTGCGCGTCGCCGGGCAGCAGCGCCATCGCGTCGACGAGCACCTCGATACCCTTGCGCGGCCGGTAGTTCGCCACGCACGCGATCGCGAACGCGCCTTCCGGAACGCCGACGGTGCGCAAGTGCGCGGGCGCCGCCGTGTACCAGGCGAGGCTATGGCCCTTATAGATGGTCACCGGCCGGCTCGCCGGCATGCGCAGGAACGCGGGGCGCATGGCCAGGAAATGGTCGCGCACGGCGTTGCAGACGCAGACGATCCGGTCGATCCGCGGATTCAAGAACCGCGACCAGGACGCCGGGCTCAGGAAGCTCACGTTGCCCACGATGCCGCGGTACGCGACGATCTTCACCGGCAAGCCGCGCGCCGCCGCGAGGCCGTTCTGCACGCCCCGATTGCCCAGCACGTGCAGGATGTCGTAGCGGCCGCGCTCGAGCTCGGCGCGAAGCGCGCGCCGGCCCGCGCGGTCGTGGCCGCCCCTGAGCGGCAGATCGAGAAGCCGCACGCCCGCCTCCGCGAGCAGGGTCCGTGCACTCCCCGCCGGGCAGACGACCGTGACGTCCACGCCCGCGGCTTGCAAGCCGACGAACGTAGCGGCGGTGGGCCGGTCGGGATCTTCGGTGATGCAGAGCGCCTTGATCGGCGTCGCGCTCATTCGAGCCTGCCCAGCACTTCGCGATAGAGGTCGAGGTACTTCCGCGCCATCGAGGCGGCGGTGAATCCCCTCGCGAGCTCGCGGCCGGCGGTGCCGAAACGCTTACGGAGCTCCGGGTCGGCCTGCAGCAGCAGAATTGCCGCGCGGAGCTGATCGGGGCTCGCGGCGTCGATCAGCGTGCCGTTCTCGCCGTCGTGCACGATGTCGGGTACCCCGCCGACGCGGCTCGCAACCACCGGCAGCCCCGCCTCCATTGCGTCGAACAGGATGCTGCCGATGCCCTCGCGGTTCGACGGCAAGACGAACAGGTCGAACGACGCGAGATAGTCGCCAACGTTGTCGACGAAGCCGATGAACGCCAAGTTCGTGAGGCCCGCGGCGGCCCTCCTGAGCATGGCTTCGTCGTCACCGCCGCCGACCAGCATGAAGTGCAGGTCGGGATTCGAGCGCTCGACCGCGCGCGCCACGGCGATGATGAACTCCTGGCCCTTTTGCGAGTTGTCGAGCGCGCCGACGTGGCCGACGAGGAACTTGCCGGCGTGGGCCGCGCGAATCGCGGCGACTCGGCCCGTGTCCACCTTGAGACCGCTGCTGCTGCTGTGGATCACCCGCACGCGCGCGACGGGATCGTAGCTCCGCACGACGTCGGCCACCTGCGACGCCACGGCCGCGATACAGGCCGCTCGCTCGTAGGCACGGTGGCCGAGCCAGCTCGAGCCAATCGGGTTGTTCACGCGTCGCGTCACCACGTACGGCGTCCGCGACAGCAGCCAGCGCAGATAGGCCGCGTAGACGCTCCGGCCTTCGTGCACGTGCAGCAGATCGACGCCGCGGGTCGCACGCGCTACGCCGAGCGGATTGCCCTGCACGGTCCGTATGTCGATGCGCGCATCGTGCAGCCGGCGCGCGAGCGGACCACCGCGACGCGCCACGAGCACCTGCCTAAGTCCCGCGCCCTGGAGCTCGCGAATCAGTAGCTCGGTCTGCCGTTCCCCACCGCGATAGCCGCGCGCCACATTGACGTGAGCGATCGTGATCGTCATCGGCGCCGACAAAATCTCTCGCGAGCGCGAACCGAAGCTGCACGAAAGCGTAGCACAGCCCGAACAGCCGCCCGCGAACGTCGACGCCGGGACATCGAACCCAGAACGTCAACCCCAGAACGTCAACCCAGTACGTCGACTAATTTGCGACCGCTTCTCGGACTCCCTTAGAGTGCTCGCTCCGACATGCGCCCCCGAGGCGCGAGGACAACCGAAACGTGTGCGGCTTCGTCGGCGGCACAGAGCCGGACTGGAACTACGCCCGAGCGCTCGACACGATCGCCCACCGCGGTCCCGACGCGAGCGCGCTCGAGCTCGGCGGCGCGATCAAGGTCGGCTTCCGGCGGCTGTCGATCATCGATTTGAGCGCCGCCGCCAACCAGCCGATGTTCGCGCCCGACGGCGCGACCTGGCTCGTGTTCAACGGCGAGATCTACGGCTATCAGTCGCTGCGCGCCGAGCTCCGCCGCCGAGGCAGGGAATTCCGCACGGAATCCGACACCGAGGTGGTGCTCAACGCCTACCTCGAGTGGAACGACGGATTCGTCGAACACTTCGACGGTATGTTCGCGATCGCGCTCTGGGACGCGCGCGAGCGGCGCCTGAAGCTCTACCGCGACCGGCCGGGGATCAAGCCCCTCTACTACTTCCACGACGGCCGCCGCTTCGCATTCGCGTCCGAGCTTAAAGCCATCGAGGCCGCCTGCGCCGGCGAGCGGCTCTCGGTCGACGGCACCGCGCTCTACGACTTCTTGGGCTACCGCTACGTGCCCGCGCCGAAGACGCTGTACAAGAACGTCTACAAGCTGCCGCCCGCGCACCGGCTCGTATTCGATCCCGCCACGGGCGCGATCGAGCCGCCGCGCCGTTATTGGTCGGTGCCGACTCCGGAGCGGCCGCGGCAACCCGAGGTCGGCGCGTGCTGCGAGGAGCTGCGCGCGCTCGTAACAGCCGCGGTGAGCGATCAAATGATCGCCGACGTGCCGCTCGGCTTCTTCTTGTCGGGCGGCATCGACTCGAGCGTCGTGGTCGCCTCCGCGGCGCTCACCGGCCGCCGTGTGTCGACGTTCTCGATCGGCTTCGACTCCGACGCCGTTTCAGAGACGCCGTTCGCGCGCGAGGTCGCGGCGCAGTTCGGCACGGATCACCACGAGCGCATCCTGTCGCAAACGCACGCGCAAGAGCTGCTGCCGAAGCTCAAGACGTGGTTCGACGAGCCGTTCGCCGACGAGTCGTCGATGCCGACGTTCCTCGTGTCCGCGGCGGCACGCGAGAGCGTCACCGTGGTGTTGACCGGCGACGGCGGCGACGAGGTGTTCGGCGGTTACAGGACCTACGCGCGCTTCGAGCGCTACGACCGCTGGCCCGTTTGGCCGCGGTTCCTGGACTCCGTCGCGTTCGCTGTGCGCCGCCCGTTCCACCGCCGCCATGCCGTCGCGCGCGCGGTCACGCTGCTCGAGACCGCTTTCAGCGGCGGCCCGGACCTTTGGGCGCGGATCATGGGCGGCTTGCCGCGCGCGGCGAAGCGCGAATACGCCGCCGAGCTCGGCATTCCGCGCGACTACGACGACTGGTGGCACTATCGCGAGCATTGGCGAGCGGATCTGCCGATCCGCACGCGCCTGCAGCTCGTCGACTTCCATACCTTCCTGCCGGGGTTGGTGCTCACGAAGGTCGACCGCACGAGCATGGCGGTGTCGCTCGAGGCGCGCGTGCCGCTGCTCGACCGCCGGCTCATCGAGTTCTCGTTCGGGCTCGCCGAGAATCTGCGCTATCACGGCGGCCAAACCAAGGGCCTGCTGCGCCAGGCCTATCGCGGCATCCTGCCCGACCACATCCTCGACCGGCGCAAGAAGGGCTTCGGCATTCCGCGCTATTACTTGAAAGACATCGGCGGCGGCCGAGCGATCCAGGAGCACGTGCTGCGGAGCCTGTTCCTGCCGAAGGACCGCCCGGCGGCCTGAGTCACGCCCCGCGTCACCAAGGCGCAACGTCGGCGAGGTAACATGCACCCGCCGGAGAACGCGAAAACGGACGCGCAGGCTCGATACAGGAACCAGGCAGTGACCAACGATTCAGCGAACAAGCGTGCCCTGATCACGGGCATCACCGGACAGGATGGCGCCTATCTCGCGGAGCTCCTGCTCGCCAAGGGATACGAGGTGCATGGCGTCAAACGCCGCGCGTCCCTGTTCAACACCGACCGCATCGACCACCTCTACACCGATCCGCACGAGCCCAACCGGCGGCTGATTCTCCATTACGGCGACCTCACTGACGCAACTAACCTGATCCGCATCGTTCAAGAAGTGCAGCCGCAGGAAATCTACAACCTCGCGGCGCAGAGCCACGTGGCCGTCTCGTTCGAGACGGCGGAGTACACCGCCAACTCCGACGCGCTCGGCACGCTGCGCCTGCTCGAGGCGATCCGGATCTGCGGGCTCGCATCGAGCACCCGCTTCTATCAGGCGTCTAGCTCGGAGATGTTCGGCAAGGTGCAAGAGACCCCGCAGCGCGAGACCACGCCCTTCTATCCGCGCTCGCCCTACGGCGCGGCGAAGGTGTACGCGTATTGGATCACCGTCAACTACCGCGAGGCGTACGGCATGTACGCCTGCAACGGGATACTGTTCAACCACGAGTCCAAGCTGCGCGGCGAGACGTTCGTCACACGCAAGGTCACGCGCGGGCTCGCGCGTATCAAGACTGGTCTCGACGAGTGCCTCTATCTCGGCAACCTCGACGCGTTGCGGGACTGGGGTCATGCCCGCGACTACGTGCGCGCCCAGTGGCTGATGCTGCAACAGGCCAAAGCGGAGGACTACGTCATCGCCAGCGGCGAACAGCACTCGGTGCGCGAGTTCGTCACGTTGGCCGCGCGGCTGCTCGGCATCGAGCTCGGATGGCGCGGCGCGGGCGTAGACGAGCACGCGATCGACAAGCTCACGGGGCGAACCATGGTGCGCGTCGACCCGCGCTACTTCCGGCCCACCGAGGTCGATACGCTGCTCGGCGACGCCACGAAGGCGCGCCGCCAGCTCGGCTGGCGCGCGGAGGTCGGCTTCGAGGCGCTCGTGAGCGAGATGGTGGAGGCGGACCGGAAGCTCGCCGAGCGCGACGCGCTGATCGCCCGCGAAGGATTCGCGGTGCATAGCCCTCGCGAATGAAGTCGACGTCCGCCATTTTCATCGCGGGCGAGCGCGGTCTCGTCGGCTCGGCGATCGGCCGCGCGCTGCGCGCCCGCGGCTTCGCGAACCTCGTGAGCGCGCCGCGCGCCGCGCTCGACCTGCGCGAGCAGACGGCGGTCGAGCGGTTCTTT